>Ga0172381_10000019_pt1 | contig 187794 bp, 264 predicted proteins | sample Leawel6488metaG_FD_119754 | JGI IMG/M metagenome (GOLD analysis project Ga0172381, IMG submission 119754) | Leachate microbial communities from a municipal landfill in Southern Ontario, Canada - Leachate well 64-88 metaG | ecosystem: Engineered > Solid waste > Landfill > Unclassified | place...
ATAGATGGACCGCCGCCTCCTAAAATACCACCACCCTCAACAAACTTGGCAAAGCCCTTAGTCAAGTAATCCTTAACTGCTACATCACGAGCTAAAAGAACTTCATTATTAACATTATTACTTAGAGTCCTAAGAGTTCTATCTCTTAAGCCTTTATCTTTGATCCTAAAAAATACAGGCGCATCAGCATCAAGATCCATACTTAAGCCGCCCATCAATCCAGACAAAACACCCTCTCCAAATATACTTGATCTATAACGAATAGTATCTTCCAGACCTGATATGAACGTACTAGAAGCTCCTGGATACGATGTTTTGGCTAATGCTTTTATATCAGAGAATAACGCAAATGGAGTATCTGCGGCGGCTGGCATTAATTCGGAACTAATGACCCTGACTTTCGTAGGCTGTAGACTTGTATAACCTTGGACTGGGTGGCGTTCCAAAAGCTGTGCTTCTTCCAAGTACCCTTGATTATAAAGTTTCTGGATATTCCTTGTCATCTCATTCATGGATATATCGCCGCTTTCTACCATCTGCCTAAGCTGTTCTTTATATAACGACTCGGACATATTAACAGTTCTAGCTTCTTCGAGTAGAAGTTTAGTGAATGTTTCAGCCGTAGACCCTTTAGCTTTCCCGGCTAGTATCTTAGCGTTTATTTTATTCATGTCAGCTTTGATCCCGGCAATATCCATATCTTTAGGCTGAGCCTGAATTTGCACCGAACCTATGATCTTTTCAGCCGCAAGGCCCCTTGCTTTCTTGCCCGCGACTCTTTGACCACCTATATGTAAAGCGTATTGAGTCTCTAACTCTTTCTTTAGAGAGCTTATACTCTTGGACGCATCCTTATCATCCATCATGTCTTGGACTACAGATCTATAAGATTTTAGTATGTCTGTCTCTAAAGGAACTCCGCCTTCACCCTGAGTCATTACTCCGCCTATGTCTTTTAGAGGAGCAAGCAGAATAGAGTTGTTTTTAGAGTTAATTCTAAGCCATTTGTCTCCCTGATGTCGCGCAAATAAATATCTTTCACCGGCGGATGTGGATAGTTCGGAAGCCTGTATCTTGGAAACATCTACTACTTCTTCCGTGACACCTTCAAGAACAGTCTTATTATCTATCCCATTGATCATAGACTTTAAGGCTCTTCTCGAACGATAATGCTGTTCCGAATTAGATACTCTGGATTGGACATCTTCGACCAATTCGCTCTGTAATCCTTCAAACATAGGATTGACTTTTAGGGCAAGCCACGATCTAGGCTCAAATGATCCCATCCTACCAACGCCCATTTCCATAATAGTCTCGCCGGGAGTCGCGTAGTTTAATCCTCTGCCTACGCCTTTAGACATATGAGTCATCGCTATGTAAGCTTCTGCTTCTGGATTCGCCGCGCCGGATATCTTATACCCTTCCGTTAACGAGCCTAATATGTCTTTGTAGTAAGTGCTCCTAGCCATAGCGTCATCAGTTATACCATAATGTGCTTTAATTGCCCCCAAATGAGTAGAGCTTTTCTGGCCTAAAAATGCACCAAGCATACCGACGTCTTGTCTTGAGGCTCCTATAGAACCAGCATGATACATTATAGCTTTCTCTAGTTCTATACCTCTGTCAGCTCCACCTTTAAGAGTGCTCGGGAGACTATTAATTAATCTTCCGTACTGGTTAAAATCGTCTTTGACGGCACCTAAATCAGACATTAATGCGGCTGCTCTTTTTGAACTACCCGTAGCCATAATACTGCTAGTCAAGTTATACAATTCAGAAAGCATAATACTATGAACAGAGCGTCTACGCTTAAGGACTTCTTTCATGCTTGTTAGGGCTTCTGTCCCCGCAAGGTATTTTTGTTCTCCCGTAGATAGACCCTGTATATCGAGAGGCGAGAAAAATTCCTTTATAGATATTCCGTGACCCTTCCTATGCACCGTCTCTGAGATGTGTTCTATATCCATACGTAATGCCGCACCGGATTCGCCAGGAATTATAGACAGTCTTTTAATGTTCATCTTCTCGTAAGGCTTCACTACTAAAGCTTCTTCTGCGAGATTAGTGTCAGCTATCATTTTGGATCTGATAAATTCTACGGGGTTCTTCTCTAAACCAGCGGACTGATATCCAACAGCCATCCTTTCCGGGTTTGTAGAAGAGCCGCCTAAAACATTACCAAGGTCGAATCCATCTTCGAACAGGATCTCTGCATTAGCATAATTTATATCCCTTACTCCAAGTTGAGCTTTCATAGCGGGAGTAAGAGAGGTTTTCTTCTGTATGATGTTTGATAGAAGTTCTAAATTCTTATTTAAGCCGTAACCTTCGGATCCTAGAAGAAGATCTTTATGGACTGATTTTGCTGAGGTAAATACCTGACCGCCACTTAACGCGGTTTCGAACCTCTGAGATGTACCTTTCTGGAGAACTCTAGTAACGCCTTCAGGAGCATAACTTCTTAAAGCGTCAGGAATAGCCATAGCCTGTTTATATCTCTGAGAGACAATACCTTCCGAACGCCAATCTAACATCCTCAAAAGTTCTTCAGACGTATTATTAGTTTCGGCTATATAAGTCGAGTAAAGCTGTAAGGGTGAGTTGTTAGAGTTTATGTATTTCCAGTCTGCTGTTGGGGCAAATCTCCCAAATCTATTAAAAGCCGTCCCTTCGATTTTTGCCAGAGCTGTATTACTATCTGTTACCCAAGCGGCTTTCCTGAACTGCCTATGAGGTCTCATATGAGAAGGAAACATTTCGTAGCCGACATCTTCTACGAATGGGGCTCCTCTGGATCCAAACATTACCATGCCTCTACCAGCCTGAGTTGGAGACTGTGCTACAAAATGGAACTGAGGAGCTCGCTTACCACTTTTGTATTTGATTGGATCGCCGCCTAAAAGTCCTCTCTTAAGTTCGTCTAAAGAAGAGGTCTTCATAGGGTCTATCTGCTCTCTTATGGTCTTTGCCGCAGAGAATTTATTCGTATTTATCACTGCCGCCTGCTGCCTATATATCTTTTCTTGGGTTTTCCATTCTGGGCCATACCCGCTTATGGGCTGACTAAACGAATACAGATACTCTCTAAAGGCTGCTGTCTCTCTTTCTGCAGAGACCTTAAATGACGAGGATAAAGTTCCATCAGGTCTAAGATGTTCTTGTCTTAAGAAATCAAGTCTTGGGACTAGCATCTTTTCTGTAGTATGAGCGACAAACTCATTCCAGTTCATAGCCTGTTTAGAAGCTAAGTCTACGAATAATCCAGGAGCAACTCTTCTGGTAGCCATATGCCCAGAATAAAATATACTGCCTTTAGAAACAGGAACAGACATAGTTAAAGGATTTGCTAGTCCGGCTACATTAATACCCATTTTAAATTCGAAGGCTTTTGTTGATCCTTTCTTCATTTGGATAAGCGCCGTAGAGATATCTCTTGTCCGCCATTCCGCCTTTTCTACAGGAGCAATAGAAACAGTATTAGATTTCCCCATTCCCCCATATAAACCTTTTATGCTATCTATGGTTTTAGAGAAGATTGCTTTATTGGCTGCCACGGCTGTACTTTTTAAAGATGACTGATAAGACCTAACTAAGCCTAGCTGATTAAGATCCGGGGCAGAGGAAGCGACCATAGACCCCGACTCAACTGAGCCTCCCATAGCTTGGAGGTTAGATACATACTTCTTAAAGACTGATTGATATACGTCCGCCGAGATGCCAAGACTGGTTCCTAAAGACGAATGTAGCTCCTGCAGGATTTGATTAAAGTGAAGATTCTTGCCTTCTAACGCTCTGAATGTTTCTCCTATAGTAGAGGGACTATTAGCGTTTAGGTGACCTGTCTGGATTAATGTATTTTTGAATATGTCCTTAAGTGTGCCTTCTGATAAGTTCCCCACATTTTGTACAGAACCGAACATATACGCTATAGCTTCATTAGCTTCAGTATAGTTAAGACGATTCAAATTCATCTTATTTATACCAGCGGCTACGTTTGTATAATCCATGCCTTGTAGCTTCTCTACGAATCTAGATGTATTACTTGCAATACCCTGCCCTTTTAACGACTTAAATCCTGAGTATATTCTTGAGGTTATCTCTGCTTGTTCATTAGCTGAGACTTTAGAATTTATATAGTTTGTGCCGCCGATTATATTGGACGCTTTTTGGGCAGTTCCTTTTAATATCGGCATCATCTTATAGCCGGTATACCCCAGACCTCCAATCAAAGGAAGAGTCACGGCTAAGTCAGCCGCGTAGTTCCTATGAATCTTTACTTCCTGGTTGTCTATATCAGCCGGTCTATACATCCTTTATCCTTTAAAAGCTAGAAACCATTCTAGCAGTTCTATTTCTAGCTTCATCTCTACTATCATGCCTAGCTCTATTATACGCTCTTCCTATGTTTATATCAACGCTATTGCCAGAAGGAGATCTAGAAGAAAGTAACTTAACGTTCGCGCCGGATATGCCTTCAGCGTTAAACAGATAGTCTTTCATTTCTCTTACTAATTGTGTAGGGGATCTTCCATCCGAACTTTTCATTATCTCGTCCATAGCCATATTGTTGACCACTGGCTTATAGGGTAAAGATCTGGCCCTTTTATCCCATAACGAGAACTGGTGATGATCATAACCTTGCTCTTCTACGAACTTCAGTTTAACGTCGTCAAGATCTACAGCCGGATGGAACCCAACAAAAGATGGAGAAGGTAGAGAGTTCTGAGCGAAGTATTCGTCTGTCTGCCCGCGGCTATATTTGTTATATAAGTCAGCCTTTAGCTGGACCTTCTGTATAAAATCCTGAGCCCCCTGCACATCCTTAATCGAGCCGTTTTCTATACCCATCTGTATAGCCTGAGCGTCAGCCACTTCCCAACGAGCACGATAGAAGTCTCTCATCTGTTTCGGTACCGCCCGGATTATTCTCTTTCTGTCAGCTTCATCAGTAGCACTCGCAAACTCGTTGAAGTACTTCTTCTCCTCGGGAGCTATAGCTCTAAAAGCTTGGTACTTAGCCATAGGCTCGTAAGGATTTAATCCAGTAACGCTTTCTTTCGCCATAGCGTAGTATCTTTTAGAAGCCTCTAAATCACCTATTTCTTTAGATGCGGTAGAAAGAGCTTGATACTTCTCATATTTTAACTTATCGAAATACTCGTTAATTCTGTCCTTTTCTTTAACATCGTCGGGACGGTCATTCATACCAAAGGCATGACGCATGGCAGTAACAGTCGGAGATAAGAAGTCCCTTACGGGGTGTCCCCAAAATGCATTCTGGCTTCCCCAGACATTAAATCTCTCGTACTCTTCTATAGAGGTTCTAGTATGAGTGAATTTAGATAAAGGAGAAAGCGGCGTTGCAAACATTGCCGGAGTTTCAGCTACGTCATATAACGTCTTCCAGTACCAACCAAATAGAGACCCCTTCCTTGCGTTTCTTTCCGCCGAGGTAGAGTTCGTTATTTCGTAAGCCTGCTGAGACATGAACTGAGATACTGCAGAACTCATGCTCCCTGATAGAGGATAAAATTCAGACTCGTATCTATCATTAGCCATCTTGTCGGCTATATCCGCAACTTCAAGTTCTCTGTCCGAAAGTAGCTGTCTTGTTCTTAGTTTCTTTACTTCGCCTCTATAGTACTTGAACTGCTCGCTACTTGCAGCAACATTAGCCAGAATATGATATCTATAAACTGTGGGATAATCTTCCGGATCTACGCCTTGTAATTCAGGGAAGAAGGACTCATATCCACCACCGGGTAGAACAGCATCGCCCCAATTAACCTTCTTATAAGGATCGCCGGTTTTAAAGTTTTTGTGGTACTCTTCCCCAGGCATCCATTGAGGTTGGCTGTTTTCGATTGGATTGTATCTATCTACATTCCTCTCAGAAGTATAGAAACGTCTTATAAACTCGGTTGTGCCAGGATCTCCAAAATCCCATCTCCAGAAGTTGCCAACTGAAGATGTCATCCTATTAGAATCATCCATAATTAGAGAGTCGTTCATAAATTGTTGGCTTCCGGTTATGCGCTCTTGAATAGTTTGCGCCATAAAGCCCGTCAAACCAACAACATCTTCCACTTTATTTAACGTCTCGTCTAATTGATATCCTAGATTTCCCGGTTCAATTGGAACGCCCATCTGGCCGCCGTATTCCATTAACGCGCCGCCAGTACCGCCTGCTCCCCCAGGACCACCCCAATCCTCCTGATGCATATATGCAGAAGGCCTAAAAACCTGACCTATAGTAGCAGATAAAACCCCGCCAATAATAGGCACGTCAGAGAAAGCCCCGCCCACATAAGGATAAGGTCTATCCCAATAATGCTCTATCTGATAGTCATAAGTAAAGTTCTTTTTGTACCATCTGGTGACTGGAGAGTCATCTCCGTAGAGGGTTTGTTCGTCAGGTCTATGTCGAAGTATAGCAAGCATATGAGGTCTATAATACTGATTATAGTCACCTTCAAAAGCATTCCTACCAAACAGCCACCAGCGTCCTCTTTTTACAGGAACCCATTCTTCTCCGGAATAAACAGCTTCTTTTTCTTCTGCTGTTTTACTAGGTAATAACGCGCCGGGCAAGAACGGTAATACTAAAGCCGCGCCTACCAAAGCCCCTATCTTAGCCATGCCTGCTACGCGGGAGCCATATCTTATAACCTTGTTTCCTTCTATGATCTTGACTTGGTCTGCGAGAGTGCCACCGCTAAGAGTCTTTGTACCTCTTAAGATTTCTAACTCTTGGTCTGTAAGGGTGACTTTTTTAGGCTCGCCTAGTATCTTACCTATTATAGGAGTGTCTTTAAATCTCTCATAGAAGGACTTGTTCTGCTGCCATTCCCATTGTGCTATTTTTTCAGCTGCTTTGTCCGCGCCAGCTATTGAATTATCAGCCATGAATCTGGCTAATTGAGCTTGCCTTTTGATTCCTCCATACATTGCCCCAACAAGACCGAATTCGAGAGGGAATCCTGCCAGCTTTAGTATGTCTGTGCTGCCGGGAGCTTTACTTTCCTGCCAATCTCTATAAGGTTTTAGAGGAGAAAGAAGTTTCGAATAAGTAATACTAAGGCCGCCTAACGCATCTCCAACCCCGGAAGAATACCCAGAGTTGAACATGCTTGTCATGCCGCCAAGTGCCCCTAATGCTGCTAATCCAACACTTCCATACTTAACTGTTTTCCATGGTAATTGTAATAAGCCGCCGGCAAGTAATCCTACAGCAGCTCCGCCAACAGCACCCCCAACCATAGCAACAGGTCCAGCTTCCTGTTGAGCTCTCCACCAATCCCACTGCTGATAGCCAGTATGCGCCGCGGCAAGACCTACAGCCTTACCTACTATACGGAGAGCTATCATTCCAGGAGGACCGGATTTAACTCCAAGTCCTTGAGGACCAAGTATCTTACTTAGTCCAGGGAAGAAATCTACAGGACTCTTAGCTAGTCTGTTAAACCTCTCAAGTTGCTCTGTAAAGAATGTAGAGACAAAGGCTTTTCTATCTTTAAGCACTACGAATGGGTTACGATACTTTACGGATGTGCCGCCTTCTTTTTCTAACCAGTAAGGAGCACCGCCGTATGCCCACGGAGCGCCAGGTAAATTAACGTTTGTAAATGCCTTCCCGCCAAATCCAAGAGTCTTAGCGAGAGCTTCCCCAACTCCAAAAAACCCAGTCCCAGCGACTCTCTTCTCAGCTATCCTCACGCCTTCAGCTATTGTATCTAGTTCTTTTGAGAGTCTGCCGGTTTTGAAGTTAAAGATGCCAAATTGTAAGGTGCCTTTTTGCCCGGCTCCGCCAGCTTTAAAATATACGCCAAAAGCTTCATCCGCAGTTGTTGTGTACTTGCTTCTATAATGCTTTGTGATATCTTCGAGGCTTCCAAACTTCTCGCCTTTGCCTACTAAAATATCTTTCCATATATGCTTTTCGCCAGCGGAAGGAGTGTACTTTAGCTGTTTTTCGTAATTAGAAGAACCTACGGAACTTAGGATTGAGCTTGTGACGTCTCCTGTAATAGAAGACATCGGAACGAATCTGGACGTAGCTGAGGCTCTGGAAGTGAACTGGGATAAATATTCAGACCCGCGGAAGGTTCGTCCTAAATACATAGGACTCATTTCTTCAGCGTAGGTAACTAGGTTGTTTAAGTAGTCAAAACCAGTCTTGCCAGTTTTGCCTATTTGCATCGGGAGAGCATATTTGCCGGCGCCATAAACAGCCGCTCCAAATGCACCCATTTTCAGGATGTTACTTAGGGGGCTATGACGAGGAGTTTGTTCTTGTGTAGAGAAACCGTAATTTTTATTTACTGGAGGGCCGGAAGAATTAACAAAAGCACTATAAGAGAATCCTCCTATGCCACTTTCATCAAAAGCGGCTGGATAATTCAGCCTATAAAAATTATCATTTACTGCCACGTTTCGTTATTCTTTTGACTCCCTTTCTAGGAGCTTCGTCAATTGGCTTACCCGCCGCCCTTGCCATTTCTATCCTCTTCTGTAACTTTCTCATATGCAACTCTTCGTTGAAGTTCTCAGAAGTCCAATCCGGACCATACTTTTCTATCATGAATTCAGAGTCTATTTCAGCTGCCAGTTTCTCTTCGTCTGCTGTTCTTTTTCTTATCCCAAGTTCCTGCTTAAGGATTGCTTCTTCTCTTTTAGCTCTGGCCTTATCGGGTTTCTTAGGAGTTTCTTCTAGAGACTGGAAGACTAAAGGCTCGCCCAATTCTCCTGTTTTTAGAAGCATAAACTCCGCGGCGGTAGCCAGTCTGACTATATCCATCCATGACATGACTTTTAAGTCTTCTAGTTTGTACGGATAAACCTGACAAATAAGACTCGATAGTTGTACAAACGGATCACTTTGGTATTCCGCCCTACCCATATTCAGTTGTTCGTTCAGGCCGCCAGCGTCCATAGGAATAGCAGACAGATACATAATTACGTCGGCAACCGTGGATATAATTCCAGCCGGAAGAACATCCTTTATATTCTTTATTGTATCATCTAATACGCATAAATCAAAGACTTTATCTTCGGCTTCTAAAGGCGTGAATAGATTAGAGAATAAAGCCCCCTGGAGGGACTTAGTTTCTTTATAAGTAAGTAGCCTCCAGGGAACAGCTATATTACCTTCAAATACGATAATATAAGTAGGAGTTAAAGTTTCAAATATCTTATCGAACATACGTTACATCGCAACAACCATCCGGAGTGCAAGCTGGGTAGGAATGAAGTGAGATGCCGCGTATATAGATTCAAGAAGCGTCGGTATTGTACCGGCCTTACCTTCGAGTATACTCTCATCCGTAAACTTAGGCCAAATAACGCACTTCTTAACTACTTCAGCGTCCCTATCAAATTGCTTACCTTCAGCCTGTGCCTGGGCGGCTGCTGTTTCGATTTCGATATGTTCTTTTCTCCGGAGGGTTTTCCAGACGTAGATCTCATTGACGTCAAGAGGCATAACATATACATTACCATATGCTTTCTTCCATTCATCTATGACTTCTTTGGTGGGCGCCCCGGGGATTTTAGCGAGAGCTTCGTAGATAGCTCCCTGATCATTTGCTTCCATACTTTCCTGTGTCATTTCTTTTTCTTCTGCCATTCTAGTTCTCCTTTATGTTAGGTTTTTATTCATTATAGCATCATTCTATTTTTTGTGCAATGAATTTATACTCTTCCTGAATTGGGATACCATTAGCTTCTATAACTTTACCCATAGAGATGATATTAACGCTTTTTAGAGTCTCTGAGGTTTGCGACCCTGTTATATTCTCATCGCCATATGTTATTTGTATATCGAACGGCACTTTAAATATGTCTTTTAGCTCCTGAGTCCCATAACTACCGTCGTTTGGGAGCGATCCCGCATCCGTATTAAGTTCGTCACCCCAAAAAGCACTTTTCAGAGACTCTACGACAGCGTCACCACCTTCTATATGACTATCCTCATTAACTAATGTTTGGCTTAATATATAAGGAATGTAGTTCTTAAATCTAAAATTAACAGTAAACGAGCCTTCGACCAAAACCCTGCCAAAAGATACAGTATCGTAATATTCAGATCTGTATCCGTAGATAGGAGTTTTCTCCTGCATGAAGTTGTACATAATGCCGGAGAGATCATCTATATAAACATTGTTTATCACCAGTCTTACGTCAGTCCCAGACCTAAAATCCACGTTGTAAACATGCATAAACTCTATAGCTTTGAAGGGGTCTGTCTTAACTGGTGTAGAAGAAGCTGTTACTGAATTAGCAAAACTATCATAATTGTCTTTGTATTTCTGAGCATAAGTCCCTATCATATAGCCGATATTGTCGACGGTTGAGGAACGAGGTTTTAAGCTGTCACCCACACCCATAATTTACCTATTAGTATCGTAAAATTTCAAAGCTGTCGACGCTGAGATTCTTCCATCCGAAGCCGAAGCAGGATTATCTTCGTCTATACTATAGATGTAATCAGTGTTTCTCATCGGAGAATAATCTTCAGCAATAAAATTAGTCGTCTTTTCTATAAACATGTTGTGAATAGAAAGTACAGTAGATTCGGACATGAACTGTACGCCGAATAATTTTAGCACTGAAGCTTTTGGTTGTCCTGTGTCGGACATATACTCGTTGTTAAATAACACTATTAAATCTAAAGGTGGAACCTGATCTGCAGAAACATAAGCTCCTCTTGTGCCTCTGTCGGAAAGAGAAAGTCTAATATTATTTTGTGTAACTAACTGATATAAGGTATCCTGAGCGAATTCTACAAATACCATCGTCCCAGCTATTCTTCTTACTCCTTTAGTATAACCTAAAGGTTTTACGCTACCACAACCAGAAACAGGATTTTTTTCTCTAAAGATTTGGAATGATAATGTCTGTACGTTTGCTAATTTAGTAAACACGATACCTAGCCCAGAAGTATTCTGAGTCTTATTAGGATCATATACTATTTCCACATCTTTAAGTTGTTCTTCGGAGAGACTTTGAGTTCTGGTAACTCCCGACTTAATTGTAGATGCGTAGTTTTGAAGAGTCTTTATTTGAGAGTCATCGAAACCAGAAGGCTCATTACCAGGCAATTTATAAACGACTACATATACGGAAGCGTCAGCTCCACTAAAGTTTCCGATAGTGAATCTTTCCCTATCGTCCGGATAAATACTTCTTGTTTGTAGTCTACTAAGATCCATATTTAAAAGGTGGGCGCCGCGCTATATTTCAAACGCGGCACCCTATAACCTTAATTAAACGTTGCTATTCTCATCCTGGACTTCTGTAGCTACTATGCTATCAGGAGTAGGATCGCCCGCAGTCCAAGGTAGGATCTGGCGAGCAACATACTGCATCTGCATTTCTGTCACTAGGTCGTCAATCGAAATGCCCGAACCTTCATTCAGCACTTCCACGCCTATGATTTTCATAAACGTAGTCGCACCGTATTCATTAGCTCCTAAAAGCGTAATGTCGAAAGGCGGGATCTGATCAACATACCAAGGTCTGACAGCTTGCTGATCGAACGAAGCATCATCGCCGAATAACTCTTCTGTCTGATAAGAGAAGAACGTGCCCGCAGTAGCGCTTATTTCCGCAGCGCCCTGATTAACAAGTTGCAGCTGCGAATTCAACGTAGCTTGTTCTCCATCAGTAACAGCATAGTCCCAAGCGATCTCATCGTTGTCAGCAGAGAATTTGACCCTGGCGACAGAATGGTTCAGCAAGGCGTGTTTATCGAACTCGATAAAGATCAACGTCCCTGCTATGCCTCTTTTGCCTCTGGAGAAAGCCCTGGGATCAGCGCCACCCATAGTATATATAGGGGCCTTCTCCCTCTGGATTGAATACGATATAGCCTGTAAGGTACCAATTACTTGGCTCCCAAACACGGCCTTCATATCAACTCCAGAAAAACTATTGTAGGACTTTCTATAAGTATTTATACTTGGCATACTTTAAGTCCTCCTTAAGCTTTGTTAAGAGACAGCTTCACGAAGATTTGTCTCAATTCAAACGCAGGAACGAGTACCAATTCGACGGTTGCGTTGCCCTGTACCTGCTCAATGACCGTAGCGGTTACGTTGCTAGAGAAGCGGGTCAGACGACCAGCCTTCTGCAATTTCGCCAACTCGGCATCGATAGCAGTCTTGAGAGCAAGCCTACCAGCCTTACTTGTCGCTTCGCCGATAAACGGCATACCAACGGCTCTTACTCTGTCGATGACTTCCTTAACTATCTTAACGGTCGAAACCCTTCGATAGTCAGAATCCTGACGAGCAAAAGTCGGGGCATCAGCGATAACTATTTGTTTGTTGCGAGACGTAAGCATCGTGTACTTAACGCCCGCCAGCTGATCATTCTTCTGATTACGAACGATGAACGGAAGCTTAATACCATTCTCTACCTTATTCGTAGGAGCGCTATTTGCCGGCAACGCAGATACCTTAGACAGGTACTTCGAAGCGTAAGTAGCAACATATCCGAAACCGGTAGTGTCGATAGGATTGAAGTAATAGACATACTGCGGAACAACGGCAATATATTTGCCGATGTCTATGATATGACTATTATCATCCAATTCATCCGTGCCATCGAGATATCCAGAATCCGTTGCGACCATTCCGCCGTAATTAGATCCGGATCTATAATACGAAGAACCAGCAGCAAACTTATTACCCAAAAGACCCGTTCCGTTATCAGCGGAAGCCGCTATGGTATAAATACCAGTCGCAGGATCAAGAGTATAAGTCGGGAGCTTGCCTATCCAGGTAGAGATATCCGCGAGAGAGAAACTGTTAGGCGGCAGAGTGCCGATAGCACTAAGCGCTTCGTTTACATTCTCTGAATAAGTATACAGGAAGTTTGCAAGCTGATAACCGAAGTTAGCTTCATGCCAATCTCCAGAAGTGATAGACGTGCCATCAATCTTAAGAGTGGCAGATGCCGAACCAACATTCGGCCAAACTTCTGCGATGTTATCATTGTCGATGTCCCAGAAGAAATAATCTTCGCCGCCATACTCTTCAGTAAAATACCTTCCAAGTACGTCGTTGTTCGTAGCGGCTGTCGGATAACTGTGACCAGAAACCCATACGCCCGAGTTATTCCGGAAAGCAGCATCGATTCCACTTATTACGGTAGAGTTCGGAGTGCTTCCGTTTATCTGAGTATTAACATCGTCAAGATATATGTCCATAGGAAGGACATAATCAAACACCACGTTTTCCAGGAGCTGATACGATTCATGGAGAGCTTCGAAAAGCTTCATCCTAGAAGGATCAACACCATCTGTTCCGGCGGTATAAGCGGTTCCGGCCGTGACGACACTAGCCATCACGACAGGAGCTGAAACAGTACCAATGTCTGCTCCAGCAGCACCAGCAGTTCCACTTACTGAAACTTCATTCGCGTCTATACGGTTATCCGGAGTGTCGGGGTCGTTATCGTAAATAAGTTCCCCGGTCACAGTGTTCCAAACCATCAATCGACCTTCAGAATTGCTCCAAAACAGTTCATAATGGCTTCCAGCGGAATCATCTTTTTCAACTGTTTCAAGAGTAATACCAGCAGCGCCTGAAGTATCGCCAATATGCTCTAACTTGGCAGACGTAGCGTTGATTCTGAAAAGTACAATATTTTTGGCTTGGTCGGCAGTCTCGTACATACCACGGATCAATGTCCCTTCGCGTCCGAACGCGGAAGCAGCATCAGAAGTCCTAACGACAGTATAAGGCGTGTCAGAAGGACCATCTTCAGCAGTTCCGAGGATGAGGAATATGGGACCATCAACCTGAGTGGCTACATAGAGATTACCGTCTTGTTTCTTAGGGAAGATCCCAGACAGATTACTGTAAGCCATACTTTATTTTCCTCCTTAGCTATATAAGCTGCGGCGCTTTATCTAAGTCCCTGCATGCTAAAAGGATTGGAGATTAACCTTAATGATTAAATCTTCCATCTTCTTTTGGCTCTTTTGTGTTATGGTCTCAGTCCTTACGTAATATCTTACGGGCCGACCATGCAATATATTTCCATTCTTTTTGCTATATATCAGGTCTTTTCCCTGCCCCCAATATATAACTTTACCAACACCTTGATATTCGAAAAACCAAATATACTGCTCCATGAATTCTTCGAACCATAGAGCGCGAGCCATTGCCTCTTTATTGGTTTTGGCCCAGCAAGTAAATTCGGTCATATTATCATGTATATATCCAAGAACCAAGAGTTTATATCCGGGGTTCTCGGGATCATCAACACTATCACGAAGTAAAGGTTTTAGGTTTCTAGGACCATCAAATGGAGCTTGCCGACCCATAGATCCGGGTTCCCTTTTCGTAAGTTCAGCTCCTATTGTTTCTGTCGTGATATCCAGCTCCAGTCTCTCTGTATGATAAAGCAGAGACACTCGGTTATCGGTAGAGACTTCAAGAGTATCCTGATGATCAGATAATGCCTCTTCGACCAAGTCAAAGAACTCCTTAATATTCTTGGCCGCGCCTCCACTTACTAGCCTATCATAAGTATATGGATTGTCAAGCTTTCCGCCGTTAGCGCGGTTCTGTAACTCAGTGCTATTAAGCCTTTCTTGTTCTAAAAAATAAGCCGCCATCTTCGGAGCTTCAGTTTTTAAGTCTTCCGCGGTTAGTATTTTCCGAAGTCTAGTGTCCATCATTGTCATATTTTAGTCCCCGTAGAAGGAGTGTCTACTTTGTAGGCTTCACATTTAAAGTATTCTATTCTTCCGGTGTTGCCCTTCATTGGATAAATGGTAGTTAAGTTGTATTTATATTTTCTTACATAAGGACGTTCTATTACGCTATTTTCGTCCGTTTCCATCTCTATTATTTTATCGAACTTCTTTGGATCCGTATCATATCTCATATAAAATGTATAGTTGTCGCCTTTTCGAATCTTATAAACATAAATCCATTCTTCGGACCATTTGTAAGAATCCCCGTGACAAATCTCGCAAAGTCTTTCAATATCCGGTTCTTTAGTCACAGGATCTATACAGTCACATGAGACTAGATTCCCATTATCATCTCTATTGTTTCTTCTTAGAAGGACTTGCTGTTTTAAGCCGACAAAATATCTGTCAGACTCGATCAGGTTTATAAACTCCTGTCTTAAGTCTATATCTCCAGACACATTACCGGTTAAAAATAAATCGTTAGCCAATCTTCCACCTGCGGTATCCGCTCTTTAGAAACTTCGTTGTTGCTATCGGGCTGGAAGTATATTCATTATCCCATATTCTTCCTACTAAAGGTCTGTCCGCGTCAAGTTCGCCTTTTATGACGAACTCCGGCTCGACATATTTTGCTCCTCTAGATTCAACGATAGGCAAGAATTTATCGACGCATTCCTGCATCTTATCAAACATCTTCTGTATGCCCGGCGCGCTCATGTCGATTTCAAAATCGCCCAGCTTTTTAGAGATTCTGCCTGACTTGTCCAGGTAGTTCCCGAGTAAGATTTGAGTAGCCCTGCAGATAACAAACTGGTTTCGAGCATACTCATAATAGCTGGAGTTACTTGTAGAAGAAACGAATGTTAAGGTGTTAGCCTCTTTCGAAGCTTCCCATATAGCAAGATTAATAGTGTCGTCCGGAACTGAAGTCAGATATGTGCCGGCCCTTAATTGGACCTGCCTGTAAGAAGCGAATAAAGGAGAATACTCAGTCGTAAAATAGAAAGTATAGTCAGTGCCTAAAGAGGTCTCGTCTGTATTTTCTATGCTAGAACTTAAAGTAACGGTTATTCTATTATTGGCATATAGAGGAGTAGAAGAGGCTATAACGCCCGCGCCAACTACGCTAAACGAGAAGACGTAATCAAGATCGTTTCCGTCTAGCTCTCCCTGCCATCTATCATACCATGTGCCGTATTCTGCATCCGCCGGAATAGTATACGTATACCTGTAGTATCCTCTGCCTAAAGAAGTAGCAGAAGCCCCAACAACTATAGCTTGGCTTTCGTCAGTAGTGTCAGTATTAGGAGGAAAGATATCCACATTAATATTTGTGAGTCTGGAAAGATCTGTTATCTCCTCTCCAGCCGCATCCTTAAACTGAACTATTAAATTTAGATCCCTGCTGCGGGTACCTATTCTAGCCATATCAGCTCCTTAAACCAGCGTAATAACCATAGTACTTCCGCTGATAGATATAACCTTTCCTATATTCTTAGTATAAGATATAGAGCTATCGCTATAATTTCCATTAACAGGTTCTCCCGTTATGGTAACGTAACTATCTAAAAATTCCCCCGAATTTATCGGGTGACTGAACTCTACAACTATAGTGTCAAATCCTGATACCGTAACACTACTCTGTCTGTTCTCGGGCGTTGTAGAAACTACTGTAAATTCGTCAGGCTGAGAAGGCGCGCTATCTACGAAATCTCCAAGAATAGTCGTTGACGTTTCTGTAGGTAATGTTTGTATAGAGCCGCTAGAGGTTTGAAACGTCCATGTGTAATTACCATCCATTGTAGTAGAAGGCTTGACGTAAACTCTAAAAGTGTCTCCTAGCTCATATAGACCGTCTCTTTCAAATGATACATACACTCCAGTATCAAGTAAGGTATTCCTTATAGAAGACCTTTGGCTAGTGTAGAAGATTGTAGGTTCACTGTCCTTCCACCATTTGTAGAGGGCTGTACCTGTGCCGCCCGCCGAAGTTATCTGAATATTGTAGTAATCTTCAGCAGTCCCTTCGTAACCGCCTATAAACGTAACGTTGCTTGTACCTAAATTAGCTCCCTTCGTGGGATCAAATACAGTACGAGTCTTAACGCCAGTCTTAAGCGTATCAGTCTGGTCTTCGTCTCCAAATACATATACCGTGAAAGTAGTATTCGGACTTAATTGGACAGTAGGAGTAAAAATAGCCTTGTGCCTAAAAGCCGTTCCGGAAACTCCAGAACCGCCATAATCGTAACCGCTGTATATACCATCCCCGGAGTTTTCTATTCTCTGGAATGTTATAGTCCCGGCTACAAAGCCCTTGTATCCAGCAGAAGAGAGAAGATTACCGTCATCATCAGTGGTCGTATTGTCGTCGAATATTATCCTGTCAGGCCCAGTATAAATTTCATACTCCGGACCAGCCACGACAAGACCTCCATTAGTTATGGAAGTTTCGTCCATCTCTTCATTGAATAATACCCATATGGTATCGCCAATTAGAACGCCTGTTGCGCCAGATGACGGATGTATTGCTTCTATACTTATAGCCATAGTTTATGCCTATTTTCTTTTCTTATTAGTCTTAGCTTTTACGATAACGTTCTGAAGCTCTTCCAGACCTTTATCTGAAATTTCCATCTTGGTCTCGTTGGCTTCAATATCCTTCTCGTAAAGCTCTACAGCTTTCACTTCGTTTCTAGTTTTAATTAAAGCGTCTTCTTCAAGAGACGCAAGATAAGCTTCAACATCTTTAATAATACGTTTTCTAGGAGCCTTCGATGCCATTTCTTTTGATTGTACGGCACGAAGAAAGTCCCCGTCGGCTCTATTTGCCTTCAGGACCTCCCTTATATTTTCAACACTTCCGTTAAGTAAAGAATCTATACGTTTGTCGGCTTCAGCCGGATTAGCTTCCTTCTCCAGCTGTACAGTCTTTTCTTCTACTAGTTTTTTGGTTATCGGCAAGGGCGCCTGCTGTACTATTCTTTGCGAAGGCGGAGCGCCAACTAAAAGTTCGTCGCGATTTCCTTCAAGAATCTCTATCCTCTTAAAGCCAACCGCATCATAAAGAACCTTCTTGACGCTATTTTGCAGAGAGGCAATATCAATCTCAGCTATCGGATTCTCAAAATTTAGAGAGATATTACCAACCATGAAAAATGGAACCTTGTCGTTAATTTTTACTTTCATTTCCTTTTTCCTTTCATTTTTTATAGGGAAAGGCCGCCCCGCTCTTTTGCAGGGCGGAAGCGGCCTCCCAAATTTACACCATCAAGTCGACTGATTAGTCAAGGACGTTTTCAGTCGGGCTAATCGCAGCTATCGTGCCGCTGACATCCTGCGTAGCCTGAGCCGGCAGAACGATCTGGTTCGGTACGACATGAACGTTTCTGATTGTTCCGATGCCCTGACCGGCATTCAGAATAGCAATCGCATAACGCTCTTTAATTTTCAGCTTGCGAATATCCACAGTCGGATCTTCGAATTCGTCAAGAGTGATATCCTCATCGACAACCAGAGCACCAAGCTCATTGCTATCGAAGATGTAGATATCTGTTAACTTCCTCGTCGCGTCATAATAGACGAACGGGGAAACAACAATTCTCATCGGGAATGGGAAGTATCCAGGAATCTTCGGAGAAGCCTGAAGCTGGTTCGGGTAATCCGTGTTGGCGCTAGGAGTAAGTCCAGCAGCGTTTCCGCCCGGGATTATATTCTGGCCATTCGGGTTTCCGCGACCGTCAGGATCGCCAAGATTCGTGAGCTGATTCGCTCTTCCGTTCCAACCTGCGAAGAATGAGCCACCGCCAGCGGCGAGAGCAAATGCCCGCAGAGTAGGATCTTTGACAAACATTACCCAAGTCAAAGGATGCATAAGTAAAGTGTCAGGCATAAAGCCCTGGGTAATAACCTGTCCCATAGCATCGAAGAGGTCGTCCATGGTAATAGAGCCGTTGCCAGCTCCAGCCAGATCACGACCAGTCGTAACGCCGAAAATAGAAGTAGCCGGAGTTACGTTATCGAAGCACTTTACGCCAACGCTCTGTATATGCTTGAAGATTTTATATTCTTTGTGGCGCGCAAGAGCACGGCCTGCCGCACGAAGGTGCATACCGATAACATCATACTGGGAATAACGAATCATTTCCTCAGTGATGCGAACCGCGAGACCGGATTTCCCGATCTCGGCCCGGACGGTAGCTCCGCCGATAGGCAGCGTGCGTTCCGGATACTCTCCGCCTTCCGGAATATCAGCAGCAGTCAAGGCGCCAACAGCAGGGAAGGTAATAACCTGCCCGAACTGGTAGTTAATCCGCTGGAGCAACGACGCGCCAACAAGATACGGCTCAGCCGCTTCCTTAACGATATTACTGATAACCTTTGGGAGGAGAGTAGGAGCGTTAGAAACCGCCAAGGCGTCCGTGAAAGACATAAGCTTTCCACTGGACTCGCCGGGGACGATTCCATTATTCCTCCATATATACTCGTAGTCTTGAAGTTTAAATTCCATAGTTTCGCGTCCTCCTTAAACTTAGAATTTCAAACGCAGACGAACGACCTTGTTGGACGCTCCCGCGTATGTGATATTATTCGGTAAACCGCCAGTAGCGCTACCAGACATCTGATTGACTGTGCCTAAGCTCGTGTACTGAGTCTGAACATATTCCAGATAGTCTTTCGGGAACACATCGGTCTCAAGGACCTGACCGCAGATTCTCTCTACGTAATGCTGAATATTCGTAGTAGAGTTAGATGCACAGGTTGCCGCAACAAAGTTAGAGTTAGTATCAAACGTCACGAACTGGCCAGCCTTCAAATCGCCGACAGCACAAGCATAAGTCGATACGCTAGCAGGGGCAGCGGCATAATGATAATAAGTCAAAGTTGCCGCGCCAGCTAAAGCCGTGGGAATCGCATTACCGCCGGACTCATACATAAAGACTATACCACGAGTATAATCGATATAGAAGTCGCCAGCAGCTATGATCTCGTCAATCCCGCCTACTTCTTTAACGAATACGGTAGAGTTGACATTAGCGCCAGCGGCAGATAACCACGCCCACAGGGTAATCGGAGTGCTCTTAGCTACAGGGGCATACAAAGTTACATAAGCTACAACGTTAGTCGCAACATCTGCAAACTCAGCATTTCCAACTATAGCGGTATGATCGAACCAGCCCTTAGCACGCGTCGCATCAAATGCAGCCGCGAAGTTACCCGGAGTGCTATCGATACTCACGTTAATAGATTCTGTGGCCTGACTCGTCGGAACAAGAGGTACTTCGATATATCTCTTGCAGAGGATCGCTACCTGATGCTGCATATTATAATTATAATTCGTGTAGTCAGCAGGATTAAATCCATCACCGCCAGCCCACTTCAAGTAGTTGTAGAATGCAATACCGACAGGACGAGAAATCGCCATCGCGGTGCCAGTTCTACCCATGAAGCTAGCAGTCGAACCATCAATGGTAGACAGCGTAATCGTAGCGCCCGCAGTAACTGCAACGCCAGTACGGATGTCTATTGTCCCTTGAGTCACGTCATCAGCAGTATAGGTAAGGGTCGTTGCGGTAGCCAGTCCAGCCGGAACCACATAACCGTCATTGTCAAAAGCGACAATCTTACCAGCGCTGATTACGTACCAATTTTCGTAATACTTATCATAGCGACTAACTGGCAGCCATGACGCCGGCCTAAAAGTACCGGCGGGAACATCTCCTTCGGATATGGAGAAGTTGGGAGTCCAGTTACCTACATGGTCCCATTGTTTCATATTGGGAGTCAGCTGATTAACTGTATTCAAACTCATACGTTATTTCCTCCTTGGTTTTTCTTCTTCTGAATCTCTTCAACAAGTTTCTTAAATTCGTCAGCGTTTGCAGGGATTAAACGCCGAGCCGCAGCATCTTTAAACAGCCTATCGGCTGCTATTTGTCCGTTATTAAGCAATGTTTCGTGCCATTTTTCTACGAAATTCTCGACTACTTTCTCGTCATATTGAACAACTCTGGAAGTAGCCTCGACAGCAATTGTGGGATCCGGCACAGCGCCAGTTGGCACCCTGCTCATCCCATCTCTGATCTTACCTGTAATTTTAGAAATGTCAACACTTTCGATAAGTTTAGTTGCAGAAAGTTCAAGTGCTTCCACGCCGAGTTTAATGTTGTCCGCTCTTAAATCTTCGATAGGTTTCGCGTCAAGTTTTTCAGCGGTACCTAAAAATTCAAGAAGCGCATTATAGTCGGATAAAAGCGCCCGATATTTCTTTAGAAGCTTAACATGGTTGTCTCTTATTGATTCGGAATCGCTAGAGAGAACTTCCATATCTAACTTAAAAGCTTCTAGCTGAGTTGTCATTTCGTTAATCTTCGCTTCTAGAGGCTCTTTGGTATTCTTTACGCTTTCGGTAATAAGAGTCTGATGCTTTTCGTTAAGTTCTTTTTCAAGTTTAACAAAGTCCTTTTCGCTCTTATCGCAGCCTAAGCCTTTAGCTTTACGACTCACGCAAGCAAGTATTTTTTCTTTACTACCAGGGCCTTTATATCGACCTATAAGTCTACGCGCAGCTACAACTTTCGAACACGATGTTACAGGGAAGGACCGGTTGGGTCCGCAGAACGCGCTGTTAGGCAATCGTTTCCTTTGGGCCGCAGAAAGCTTAGCGTCGTCAAGCTCTTCAGGTTTTACACCCTCAGCCTCAGCGACTTCATTCTTAATATATTCTTGCTCCTCAGGCTCCATTTCTTTAAACATAAGCTGATAAATAAAATCAGCTTCGTCTTCTGTGAGTTGTTCCGAGGATATGTCTATCGTGTCGAAATCTAGAGGTTTGTTTTCTGCGGTGGCCGCGGGCGGAGTTGCAGGCGGAGTGGTATCGCAGTTGCAAGGAGGAGCAGGAGGATCGGTTACGGGAGCACTATCTGCCAGATTAATCGTAGGTTTAGAAGAATCAAATAATGATCCGTCGCCGCCTACCATAAACGACATAGTCGCATCCAGAACTTCGTAGTCTTTAGCTACTATCGAGTAATCCTTCTTTTCTTTATCCTGGAATACGCCAGAATCACCGGCATTATCCTGAACAGAATTAAGAATCGAAGAAACTCTTGCGTAGACGTCAGCAGGACGATTGACAAAAGATACTTCGTCGTACATTAAACTGCCGACGATAAGATACATTTCCTGGCCGTCATGGATAGTCCCGGGATAATGATCGCAAGGACCGTCAACTACCCAGTCTTGCTTGCATATACTGCAAATCGCAGAGTCGGATACTGCGCCAATCGAAACTGTTGAATGCCTGCCGTCCATAATCTTTTCGGCTGCATCCTTATCCGATATAGCTACAGTTAAACGAATATGCCCCAAACCACTATACGAATTAGAAAGCTGCTTGTCTCTTGTTATATTATCGATAAGATCGCCGACAAATTTTACTCTATCGACTACAGGTAACGCTTCGTCAGAGACAGCATTAATCAAAGTATTATACTTATCTGCTTTCTTTCCTTCTTTCTTCTGTATGACCATGCCCGAAGTATCTATATACTCCGAATTAATAACCCTGCCTATAGGATCAGTCATATCGTTATGATGTAACTGAACGGGTTTTGGGTATGGGCTCACAAAAGATTCCGCGCCGTTTCTCATTTTATCGGGAAGATAAAAAGTATGGTTGCGCGTGATTATACCGGCGTGAGTAGCGTCAATTGTTACATATAACGTCTTACCGGCATTTAAACCCTGTAATACAAAGTCCTTCTGTTCGTCTGAAGGTTTAGGGACTTTGCATGTTGCATCGAAAATATTAAACATCAGTTATTCTCCTCTTGTTCTATTTTACAGACACAGCCAAAATGGAAAGGCGGGATATCCTCAATAGAAAAGTTTTTGTTTTCAATATCGAGAACAGCGCGCTTACAAATCTTACATTCTTTATCTTCGCCAGCTATTATTGTTTTAACTCCTAAATCGCTAAAGGCACATACTTTACCAATATTATATGCCTTCGAACTCTCAGTCTCGCTAATAAATACCAATCTATAAGTATAGGAATCTAATATGCTATTAGCTAAATTTATCTTATCATTAATATCATTACTGTCAATACTTAGAATTTTAGAAGTTACATCGTTAAATAGTTTTCTTACAAAAGAATCTATTCTGTTGCCGAATTCAGTTTCCCATTTTCTTATTACGTAAGGACTCGCTATAGGTCCGGATTTAGAATCCTTATATCCATTAATAAGAGCGCTTTTAACTAAAAGTTTACACTCTCTTGTTAGAAGAGATTGATGTAGTTCGTTGTACGCTTTTATAGAAGACGCGTTCAGAGAATTATCATTAATAAGTTTTACTATAACATCTCTGTAACTGTCCCACGCACTTTTTATATTTGAAGAAGATTCTTTATCCCAAAATCTATAAGTCTTATTAAATAAAAGGTTTAAAAGTGTTATAAAACTATACATGCCTGAAACTATATCTTTTGTAGTCCCGGGAGCCAACTTCTTTCCGTGTTGGTTAGAAGGTTGATCTTTTGATTTTGCTTCTGATGCCGCACCAGATTTAGCTTTTATATTAGAAGAACTATTCTCAGAATAAGGTTCGTCAATAGACTGCATAAGAACTTCGGGCTTTTTAAATAATTCCCAGTAGGTCCTTTTAAACTCTTCTTCGTCCAAAGGTTCTCTTGAGAGTTCCCTACGATATTCTTCGAAGGTTATACCGTTACTATTGAAACAGTTAGTGGCATGATTTTCAACTTTAATTCTTGACTCAAGATCTATTTCGTTAAATCTGATTCTGACGATATTCTTCTCGTCTAATACAGTGTCACCAAAAGTCGACTCTAGTAATAGCTCTTTAATTATAAATTCATTTACGAATGTTTCGAAGACTAATTGGAAGTCTTTTACATCATCAACCGCAGCTCTGGAAAGAGTGTCAGCTGTCGCACGATTAGTTGAATTCCCCTGAATAGTAGTTTTACCATTCCTACGAGTTACAAATAAGTGGTTAGGTACATTATAACAATAAATCATACCGTCATAAGAACATTTAGATATCATTTTTGAGTCTATGATCCTATATGTCTTGCCGTACCCCCCGCTTATCAAAACTCTATACATATAGCCGTCTGGGTTTAAAGATCCCTTTTGATTTTTATATTTAGCAACTTTAGCCATATACCCTAAAGACATAGCCAAGACCTGGACGTCATTAGCAAGCCGCTCACTTGACGTAAAGTAAGTAGAATTTATTTTAGGATACTTATAGCAAACATATCCGTCTCCTGCTAATAGAGATGTTAATAAGGACTTCCTAGACGCCTTGTCCCAAGAAAATATTTCTCTAGGAAGGTTCTTATTTTTTGCGCCATGGCCCACTCTATCCCTAAAATACTCATAAATATTTTTGCCGTATATCTTGACACAAATACTTTTACTGTGTTTGACCCCACAAAGGGAGCTAATCGAGGTATCTCTTTTATCTTTTTTACAACTATAAGTAACTCCTATACGATCCAAGAGAGAAAGAATAGAGTCTAGTTTTTCCCCAGAATTCTGAGTTATATTAATTCGGTAAAAGCTTCTATCTCCATTATACTTATCTAAATTACCTTCTGAAACGAACCAGCCTACAAAAGAAGCCCAATCCTGCATCGAACAAGTGATAGCTTTTGACTTTCTGCCTCTTTTAACTTTGGCTGAAGGTAGATGGAACTGGATATCACCCTTCTTTTTCATTTCTGCAAACTCAGCAGTCTCAAGCATTAAAAACTCACTATATTCTCCATCAAGCAAATCCATAGCCTTGACTTTATGCCAGTTGGGTCCTAAAAACTTATTATCTAAAGAAGACCTATGACAAACCCACATCTCGTGGTGAGGCGTAACTTTAATATCAATATGCTTACCGTTAAAACAAATCATATCCCCAACATATCTACCCTCGTATTTATATGTTGCTGTGTGAAATTCTATTAATTCGGTCTCTGGGTTATAAGTAGCTATTTTTTCTACAGAATGATCTATCTCATTATGAAATTTCCAGCCATTCTCAGTGAGGGTCATCGTTAATTCATCATGACAATCGCCCTCGCCGAAGTCTACAGAAGACATTGCAAGTCCTGTAAAGACTCTGTTTTTAAAATGCTGTATGTAGGTTTCTACTTGAAGAGCTTTACCCTGAGCACCAATTGGAGTTATCTTATATCTTTCGCTCGTTACTATAGCTCCCTCGGAAGGCATGTATTGAATTTGACCCCTAAGGACCGCTATTTCAGATTCACCTTTTTCGTTTATCCCCGCGGGTTTATCTTCCGTACCAACTTGAAAATGATAGAGAGGGAATAGGTACTCATATATTAAAAGTTCTACGTCTTCTTCTATTCTACGAAGAATCTGTATATCTTCTTTTACTGGAATAATTGATGGGCGCCCAAAAACAAATCCGGGCTTCCTATCATAATAAATATGTACTATATCTTCTTTATTGAAATTAACTGTCTTCCCGTAGAGTTCCTGTACCCATCTTTTTATATTCTTACTCTTGTCAATTTCAGCTTTAACGGTTTCAGCGGGGACTATAAAATAACCAGCGATAGGCTTAAGTTCTTTTCCGTTTTCAGTTCTGATTTTGCCGCCGGAAGAGCTTGTATCTCTGACTTTAGCTACAAGAGTATTCGAAATCTTTATCAAGGAAGAAGCCATATCCCTAAAGAGAATCGCTGTTGGGATACTTGTGGCCGCGGATATCTGACGGAACCTTTCCTTAACGTAGCTTATTGTCTCTTTGTTATTCCCTACAAAGTCGTAACCCTCTTTAAACATAGCCCCGATTTTTTTGCGGAAAGCCATGCTTACATAAGATTCGACGTCTTCTATTCTTCCGACTTCAGAAAGATCCCAATCGGACATTACGAACTGACCTGCAGCTCCATGTCTGCTATATGATATAGTGGGGTCTTTTGTAGGTTTTAATTGAGTTTTTAAAAGCGTAGGACTAGGCCTAGGAGCATCTACGACTTTGCTCTCGGCTGGAGAAACGGGATATATTTTAAAATCTATCTTCTTAAGCTCAGTTTTACTCACTGGCATCAAGCTCCTCTTTCCATTTGTCAACAGTCTCCTGGTCTACACCTTCTATCTTGCCTGAACAATTAGAAAAGTCAATAGTTACAGATCTGGAGACATAATCTTCCTGAGTTCGTTTTAGTAACTCCGGAGTTTCATTATATGTCGGTACCGTCGGAGTCGCAGAATTGCCGACCATATAAGTTTTAAATCTTTGAAGACTAGGAGTCTCCCACAAGTTAATTACGTTCGATGAAGGCTCTAAAAAAGCACTGGATTTTTGAGAGAGAGTTAATAGTCCCCTGTCGTTCTCCGATAATACTATAGAAAAGTCCTCAAAATCGGAGTTCCTATCTAACACATCCTTGACCGACTGAATACTTTGTTCGAGTTCGTCTTTCTTATTATCGCAGGGCTTTAGTAACTTATTTTTAAGTATCGCCTCGGCTATACTAATAATGTACCCTAATTTTATAATAGCGTCTATATATGAAAGTAACGCTTTATCATAATCACCCTTATCTCCAAATAAAGCCTTTAGGGCGCGAAGAGGAGTATTTAAAGCGTCCTCTAACATCTGTTTTCCTTCTCCAAGAGTCTGATACAAGACCCCAATTACTCCATTTTCGGCATTAAGTATTGTCTGCTTTATCTTATCCAGCTCTTTTGTAAAGTCTTCGACTACGGTAGGCTCATTACTCCTATCCAAACTATTTGCTATTTCTTGCTGAGTAGGTCCTATGCCGAATAGTTTGGCGGTTCCGCCAGAAGAAGAACCTAAATCCATTAGTCCTAACTTAATAGCCTTTTGAACATCTAACTTCTCTACTTGTTCTTTTAAAGAATCTATAATACAAACTATAGGCTGAACTATCATATCTATTAATTGGTCTATAAGAGTCCCGAGATTTAACAGGATGTCCCCAAGCAAATCTCCCAGAAGACCTAACAAAATATCTTTAAGGCTATCTAAGTCGAAAGCTAGCATCTTAAGCATGCTTAAAATCATCATAATAATTAGAACTAAATCGGGAACACACATGAAGTTTAAGAAGTCTAATAGATTGCACAGATCCATCATAAAGTTTCTATTCGTCAGTAAGTCAAGAAGACTTAGCAATTCGTTAAGACGTCTCATTAACTCATCTAATAGACTATTGAGTAAGTCGGCTAAAGGGTTAAGCTGACTTAGGTCTATTATCCTAAACTGGCACGGAATACAATCTTGTAAGAATCTAGATATTTTGTCAGACTGTGATTCTTTAGAGTTGGCTGCTGTCGCCCACGAGTTTTGAGTATCGGGAGGAAGTTCCATCCCCGCGAAATGTTTCATATTATACTGAGGCTCGTCAGCATAAGTCCCCTCGCTCATAAACATATTCTTCTCTATAGAAGGGGCCTGATTCATAATATTGATTCTGTTCGGGCCGGCATTGGACCCCGGACGCTTTGTATACGAAGCTATTAAACGGTTTGTAGTTCCTATTTCTGTAGTATTAGTTTTACTTCTAGCGGAGTCAATCGTAGAACCGGTATTATCACTTGATATACCTGTACTTCTAGGGGCAGTCGAAGAATCCGGAGTGGTTACTCTTTGGGCTGCTTGTTGAGAGGTTTGATCTGTGGTAGTTGTGGCGCGATCTGTAGTTCCCTTTTTGGGAACAATTGTAACCTGATTTATGTATCCGTTTTTAAGACCTTTGGAAATAACTCTGCTAGATGAGGAGTTCTCGGACAGGAATCTATTAAGTAAGGAGTAGACTTTATGAGGCTCCTGAATAGAGTCATAAATTATTCCATGCTCGTATGTCTTAATTATAAATCTTGAGTCTATAGCTGTGTTCATTTTACTTGCTTTTCTAGAATTTTAATAGCTTCTGTCAGAGGCTTGTAATATAGTTTAACTAAATCCTCCGCTTTATCTTTTAATTTATCCCATAACATGTTAAGCATTTCAGTTTCGAATTGATCCATATCCAGATTCTCAGCTATTTTAAAGTTAGAAGTTGCCGAGTTGGGAGGAGCCGACATTTTACTAAATAAGTCCGTAAGATGCTTATTGAGATTTGCGTCCGCGGCTTCGCCTTTTTGATTAAAGTTATTTATCATATTCCCTATTTTAGAAGGGCTTATTACGTCATTTTCTACATATTCACTTCGAGCATCTTTTACATTTTCTACACACTGATTATACTGAGCATATGTTATCTCTATATAGTCGTCGGTTATGACAGCCGTGTCAGGAAACAACCTAAGCATAGCAGCTTTAGTAGGTCCGTAATTAGGATCTGACTTTAATACTTTCGTAGAAGAGTTCTGAGACCTTCTGTCTATTTCTCTCTTTATCTTGTCGGAAAGGTCCGCGACATAATCGTAATTATCAGCAATACCCTTAACTAACTCTTTAATATCCCCTACACTTAACGGCTGGCCTTCATCTAAAAGTTCCTCGTAAACAGTATCTCCTATTACGGGCCTTTTCTCCCATTCAAGATCAGGCTTATCAGTTAGCTGCCCTAAGTCTTCAGGTGGAATGTCGCCGCCGTTATAGTTGGTCATTACAGAGTATACTCCGTAGAATAAGTTATGTTTAGGAAGGTATCAATTAGTACTTCAGGAGATCTATTAGGAGGCATCGTTATCCTTACCCAAAAAGGAGTAAACCCCGTAGTTATAATACTCCCGAAACTTAGGATATTACCATAATCGACAGAACTCCACTGAGACTCCGTAGGTTGGACGTCTGAACTATACAGTTTCCATCCCCATCCGTATTGGCCACTTACTTTGCTGTTACCGCCGCCAGAATAATAAGGCTGCACTATAACATTAGTATAGCCTTTCGTTGCGTCGTCGTTTCTAACATAGATCTTAGTATCAATAGTATTAGAGTTTGTGCCTTCAGCTGTTATAGAGAATGGATTTGTTTGGTCTCCGTTCTCACTTATCTGGGTTGCGGCGTCTGCACTTTCATAAAGTCCTAACATTTTATTACCTCAAAATTTTGATCGTTTAGCCGGTCTTAATCTTTCTTTGGCCGGCAAGCTAATTCTAGACTTTTTAACCGGAGGAGGTTCATCCCTATCAAATCCCGGATACCTCCATAGTTTTATTCCGTTGTCGCGGTTTACATTCCCCGCCGGAATATTGTTTTTGCCAAGCAGTGGTATCTTTTCATTTCCTGTTCCTTGCCTTGGTTCAAAAGTCTTTAACTCTTTCTTTTTATTCGGATCGTTAACAATTAAACCGCCCTCTTCGTCCCTAAAAGAACTTCGAGCGATATTTTCTACTATCATTATATCATTTCCAGAGGAAGAGCGTGCAACTTTGTCCCCCAGATTTATAGTAAAAGCTATTAGCGATAATTGCATCGCAGCTATATGATGATCGCCTACTGCCGGGTCAGAACTAGCATATCTGGGTTTGCCAGCTTCAGATCTATGCTCGATTATATAAGCTCTTAACTCATCAATTAAAGTCTTGTCTTTTGACGATATCTTGAAAAGACCCTGTTCGAATAGTCTTACTGAGTTTTCGACAATATATGGTTTGGCGGCTTTTTTAATTATCTCTCCATTAAAAGGATCTCTCGTTTCTATAGAAGAACCAAAGTCGTACTGTTTGACTATATCCTTAAGTTTCGAATCGGGATGCTCCGGACCTCTATTTATGTCTCTTATAGCTTCAAAGCCTATCCTTTTAAGGACCTCATAATGCATCTCCCCATAACCCTTATCGACATATATATATTTGGGCCGCCAAAATCTATTTAATTCAACTAGCCCTTTTATAGCTGCAGTTTGAGACCACCCAACTCTTGAGATGACTTCAGACGCGAACTTTTTATAAACGCCATTTTTAGGGTTATAGCCAGTAACGCAATATACAGTTCCTACAGCCTCGCTGTTCCAATCAACGCCTATTGAATAAACATAAGAATTGTCTCTAACTAAGTCTTCGTATTTATACTCTTGCAAAGCTTCCTGAACATATATATTTTGATAGACACCTTCTTCCTGCTCGCCGAACTCAGCCAAAACTTCGTGAATATAACCGGCTCTTGTTAGGTTCCTTTTAAACTCATCATCTAAGTCTTGAGTCCAGTTCGGGTTAACTTGAGAAGGAAAGTGAAACTCTTTATAAGTACAATCTATGCATCTTTTATAGAACGCCCCCCTCTGGCCAGTAGGAGTAGAGGAAAACCATATCTCGTTATCAGGGTAATTAGTAACAATAGCCATAGACGAATCTAAGTCGCCAGCAGCTAAATAGTCAGCTTCATCTTCTATCAATAAAGGAGCAGACGCACCACGGACAGCATCGGCATTACCTCCCGATTTAGTGCCTGCAGTAAACCCCTTGACTACAGAGTTGTTAGCAAGTTTAATAGTGACAAACGGAGTCTTAGGTTTAGCTATAACAGATTCGTTCAAATACGGATTAGATATAATATGACTTACCATCCTATCATATATAATAGATATTTGAGAAGCATAAGGTGTTAGAAAGAGTGCCCCGTAAGCATTTCTTGTGTAAACCCGATGGAGAGCCTTAATAACTAAGACGTCTGTCTTGCCTGCTTGTCGCCCGATTCTGGATATCTTTCTAGCCGCAGTACATCTAAGCATTACAGCCTGATACCATCTCGCTACCCAAGGAGTGCCAGTCTTAGCGTCTATAATGAACTTTTCAGCCCAAAGGACCGGGTCTAATAAACTCTTTAAAAACTCTTTTTCTTCTTCAGATATAGTAGCCGCTAAGTTAGGATCTATTAAATACTCCGGCTTTTTAATGCCGTGACATTTAATCTTAAACTCTCTCTCTTCGGGAAATTTTTTACAGTAATCTCTTATACAGTCCTTGCATGCAGGATCTATTGTTTCATCAAGCGTAAATGGTAGTTTTAGTTGTTTGCTCATCCGAACACATTATGCATAAATTGGGCTTCGTTTCCCAAAGCCGTTCTGACATTGAATCCTGACTGCTGTATCATAGAAAGTGACTGCTGTCTAATTGTAGCTACTGTCCCGTAGGGGTCTCTTATAGGAGTGCCGAAATTTATAATTCTTTCTCTGCGCGCTATTGCCGCTCGATTCTGCATTATATCCATGCCTACTTCAGCTGCAGCAAAAGCCCATAATGTCGGGGAAGTCATTGCGGCTCTCGCGGCAAATCCAACTCCGAATTTCGCTATCGCAAAGCCTCCGGATAAACCGCCTCTTATAGCTCTTATACCAGCGGCAGTTCCGCTAACAACTTTACCTGAGCCAGCAGCTCTCGATGCAGTATATATATTCTTAATGTCTGTAGGTACGCCGCCTAACCATTTTAGATTGGCCGGGTTAGTAACCTCAACCATACCTTTAGCAGTATTATACCCAAACTGAGCTTCTCCTTCTACGTGACTTGGGATAAATCCAAATAGAAAACCGGCGGAAGTTTTAACGTTTTGAAAAGCCGCCCCACGAGAAGCCCAGACAGCATCAGTAATATTCATCCCGCCGAATTTGGCAGCCTTATACGCCTTGTAAGCAGAGCCTCTTCCCATTGCCATCTCGAAACCGGTCATAAAGACTAAAGGAGAACCTACGCCCTGCCATGCGCCGTTCTCCATAGTCCCGGAAATAGTACTATATAAACCTAAGCCGCCAAGAGCCCCACCTATAGCGTACCTACGTCCTATCTTGCTCCCGTTTTTACCGAGCGATGATCCCCAGGAATCTTTAGCTGCTGTGTATAAACTCATTCATTACCTTCGGTTATGTAAACCAAAAACAAGGCCGCCATCAACATTCATATTATAATGCGGCGATGAAGCTTTTCCTCTTAATTGTTTTAAAGATTCAAAAGCGTCAGCGTCGGATATGCCTCTATAAAAAGACCCCATTATACCTTGAGATCCGGAACCCATATTCGCTACCATCGAAAGACCGCCATACAAAGATGCTCCTTGAGTCATTGGAGCCCACCTTGGATGATAAGCGTTCATCTTCTTATATTCTCTAAGGTCTTTATATACCCCCATTTCGTTACGGATACCTAGAGCCATTGGTATTGCAAATGCTGCCGCGGGAGCTAAAACACTTCTTCCATACCATGCCCCTTTTGCCAACCCTTTGACTGCCCCAATTCCGGCTCTTCCGCCCCAATACGTAGCCCCGCCAGCTAAACTACCAGCCCCCGCTGTCAAATACTCAAGTCCTTTAAATGGCATTGCTGCCGCGCCAGCGCGAGCCCCAACACCCTTCATAAATGCCCTAGTCGGACTCATCCCAGATTTAGCGAAGTTGTTTGCCGCGTTTATAATCCCAGGCGACGTCTTAAGACTAAAAGCTGCACCGGCTAGTCCTAAAGCCCCTAAGCCTACCGCGGTAGACCCCGGGTTATCAGAAAAACCAATTCCAGCTGCCGCTCCGGCACCAAGAACTCCCCAGCCAGCCGCTTTTAAAGCAGTTGGGCCAAGACCAGATATAGCACTACCAATTGCAGCACCGACACCGATGCCAGCCGCGCCCACCCCTACTACAGGAGCAGCTGCCCCTAATGCTAATTTGGCTAGAGTCCGTTCTATCATACTATGCCTTTATATGCTTTCTCCCGCCATCTTTACCATTCATCCACATTACTACTGTGGCGTCTTTGGTAAGATCGGCAGAAAACTGCTTTCTTTCTCTGTTTTTAAGTCCATTAATAGCCATCTCTTTATCCGCACTCGAACTAGTCTTACTTTTTATTGTATCAAATTTCTTAGAAGTAGCAAAGTTGATCGTTCTCGAATACTCGGCCATGACTGCCGGGATCTTTGGTTCGGATGTAGTTTCGCTAACTAAAGCCGTGACTTTCTTATCAGTATTAACATTATAGACGTTTTGAGAAGCTGTAAACTCAGCTGAAGCTGAATTAGGTAAGTAAACTTCTGAAGGTCTCGCGGATTCGGTAGTGTAACCCGTCTTTATAGGATCGTTATATACCCCCTGCTGACGTTCTCCCCAACCACGAGAAGCTACTGAAGTAGAAGCCAGTATTTGGGAGCTTACGTCGGCGCCTATTCTATAGCCGGATCCAAAGTCAGTCTGTTCCTTTCTGCTGTCTCCGGACATACCAGATTCGCCAAGCCCTTCCATTATATTAACAGAATGACCTCTTCTTCTAGAAGCTCTTATTGCTCCCAGGTTTGAAGGCATGCCGCGCTTCGTTTTCTGAAAATCCTCTAAAGCCCACTTATATTGGGTCTCCGCGGATACTAAAAATTCCTTCCAACTTCTATGCTTCCAATAATTCTCTAAGGCTGATTCTTGCGGAAACTCATTCCAATCTATACCTCTTTCTTCCGCCATTACAGCCATAGCATCACGCTGCGCCATAAAGTTGCTTACTGCCTGTTTATAAAGAGTGTCGTCTGTTTTCCATCTAAAAGTTATCGGTTCTGCGTTAGGGTCTTCCATAGGATAATAGTTAATACTAGCATAAGGAAGATTCATCGTTTTAGCGTACCAGTTAGTCTGCAAGATATGAGACATATAAGGCTTTTGGTTTTTCATCATGGTCTCATAACGGCCTTTCGTTAGAGACTTGATATCCATGACTTCATTTTCGAATACTACGTCGGCATAACTCCTGACTCTTAAAATAGGATCTTCCACTAAGACTTCAGATTTTGCGCCTTTCTGTTCGAACCGTTTTTCTAATAGTCTATGATATGCAGTACCAAGCTCCATAGACGCTTTAGAATAAGGACTTTGCTCTTCTTCTTTCTCTCCTGTGATACCGGCTATTCTTCCGAAAGCGACTCCTTTCGCAGGATGCCCTACGGTAGAAGCACCTAACCATACGTTATATGGTCCCGGGTTATCATCCATTAGTATTTCTACAGAGTTGTATAATCCTCTATAACCAGAACCAAAGTCGGTCATCTTTCTTCTTCTCTGAGAAGCGTAACCGTCATGCCTCAGAGCCTCTATAGTATTATAAGCATCATCTTTCGCGGAAATATATCCCGGCACAGTATTAGCTTGAGTGTTCCTTTGAATATCTTTTCTTGTATTGCCAGGGATCCCAGCGGCGTGGACATTTCTAGTTACTCTTTGTTTCCACGGAGTTCTAGAAGTAAAAATGCGCCCGACTTTTCTTTCGGATTGGAATCTCTTGCCTTGAATGGTCCTCAGATCTTCTCCGCGCTGGACTTGGTTCAAAGCAGTACTTTGATAATAGTTCGACCTGAACGGATAACTTACATCTTTATACTTAGCCGATACATAAGAGAAGTTGTCGCCTTTTAGTATCCGGACATTCTCTCTATTAAAGCTCTGCCCGGATAAATTAGAGGGAAGATCGGTCGTTAATAGACCGGCATCTTCCGTCGTTCTTAAGCCGAGCTTGCCTTCTTCTCCGGCATACCCCATTTCTCTAAGTATATGATCATTATTGGTTTCTATGCTAGGAGCACGATTAAAAATATTGTCGTATAGCGCAGTTACCGCAACAGCTCCAGCGACGCCAATAGCTAATCCCGACGGCTTTATATACCCTTTGCTTAAAGTGGAAATATTTCCGGCAACACCACTAAAAAATCCAGAAACTGCAGATGTAGCTGTAGTTACTGTAGAAGAAGGAGATATTAAAGTCGGTGCTATATTTTTAGGAGCTGTTATAGCCGCCGCTGCTATTTTTTGCTTAGTAGCTGTATAAAAAGCCTGAGCGTCTGGAGGTAGTCCCGAAAAGTTCTTGTCGAAATACGATTCATATTGCCACGGGATTTTAGGTAATTCTTTTCTGGCTAGAACCTCATCTACTTTGGTCCCTGTTTTGTATAATTCAGCTAAGAGCCATGCTCTTTTTTCGTCCTGAGAAAAACCTCCAGCCCGGGCGGTACTTAATAAGAATGGAAGAGCTTCCCTTGTATACCTAACGTCTATAGCCGGGTTATGAGCACCAGCTTCATATATAGCTCTTACGTCAGCAAGAGTTTTGATTTTAGAAGCGTTCGCTGCGGCGAGCATTGATTCGAGAGACCACCCGCGCATTATTTTAGTATCGCCCTGTAGTAACTGAGCTATATGTAATTCTTCGTCTATTTGAGTCTTTAGGAATCCGAGCTCTTTAAGAGGAGAGATTATGGACGCTTTTGCAAGTTTAGCAAGATCGAAGTATCTTTGTTGGGCTTTTGTTGTTGTTTTTTGATGGAACAGATTAATTATAGCAGGAAGAAGTTTAGCTCTTTCTTGGGATCTTGCCGCCTGAGATATTAAAGCGGGCTTATCGAACGACTCGATATTATGACCGACTATAACGGCATCCTGATCAAGCATTATCTTTGCCGCGTCGTCAGCAAACTCCAGCATCATCTTATCGATACTACTAAATGTCTTTAGAGCGCCGGTTTCTGCTTGATTCAACGCCAGACTAGCTTTTGAGCTTGCAGCTAGATACTTCCCCTGATCTATCTTATAAAATTTCCCTTTCCACTGTCTGTAGAACGGATTCTTTTGGTTTGTCTGTAGAATGCCCTCAGCTTCAGGGACCTCTTCGAGTCCTATAACATTTTTGATCGTAAATTCAGAAACATCCCCTTTTTCAACAAGATCCCAAGTAGCTTCCGGAGAGAGAGAATAAAGAGTTGTTTTGCCTTGATAGTGAAGACCTATCTGGATGACATCTACGTCTTTGGCGCCGGTTACGGCGTTTTTGCTGAATCTAGATGCGGACTTGAGGCTTTTTCTGCCTGTTGTGGAAGAGCCTAATTTTTCCTGATCCGGTAATCCCGTAGTTTCAACGTCAACAAATGCAACTTTACCCAGAGCTTGCTGAGAGTTAACAAGCTTGGATATAATGTCCGCGTCGGGCTTTCCGAATAAGTCTAAAAAGCTCATTTATCGAATGAGTCGACATCAATAACCGATTGGTCCGCAAGGTCCTTTACTTTAGCCGTAACGGCATTCACGTTAACTAAGAATTTAGCCATAGCTGTAGAAGCATCAGAGCCATCGGTCTTTTTAAGAGCCGCCTCCCTTTTATACTTTTCTTGTCTGTCGCCAACCAGAAGTTTTATTATCCTAGACCTTCTGGCTTTAAGCCTTTCTTTTGCTTCCCAAAGAGGATTGACGCCGAGCATGGAAATCGGCTCTCCTTCTTTAGTCACTCCTACGACATTTTCGGTTACCATCTGCGCCATGTCCGGTTCAGCCATTGCCATAGTCGCCCTTAACTCCAAAACATCAAGTTCGGCCAGCTCATTAGCCATACCGACTTCAGTAGGAGACATCGGATCGACTCCGTACTCATTTATATAACCTTCGCGCCAGACCATAAACAAAGAAACTTCCATAAAGCACTGTTTGCCCATTGGAGCTTTATTCATCTGCGCGAGAGGACAATTCTTTCTAAACACTTCAGGACATTTTGGACCGCCGCACTTTAATGGCACCATAGCCTGAAGACCGGTCTTAAGATGAGCCAGATGGACCTTTAGCTTCTGCTTTTCTTCCGGAGTTAACTGTATTGACTCGTACGAATCAATAGTAGTTTCGACGTTTTTTAAAAAAGCCTTCTTATCTAGCCCTTCATCTCTGACAAGGTTAGTATCTATGGAGACTAATGCTTTTACTTCGTCACTCATCTGTAATTTATCGTCACAAAAACAGGGTTATCTTTCTTTGCCGCCTGTTCAGTTTTCATTCTCGCTTCCATTAAGTCAAACGTCTGAGCCGCAGCCGAATGATCTAAAGAAACGACTATGTCATCCTTATCGTAAAGAATGACAGAAGTGTCACTTAAGGACAATACCTTATATTCCTTCCCGGCCAGGAACCTAAATTCCTTAGTTATATAATCGTAAACTGAGCTTTCCAAACATTTCACAAAAACGTCTTCCAAGTTATATTCCTTTCTTTTCCAATTCTATTATATCATTAAAAATCTTCTTGATTCTATCTTTTAATTCCGGGAGGTCCTCTCTTAACAAAAGAGCATAAGCTTTAGCTGTATACGCGCAGTCTAGTTTCTTTTCTGACTTTGTAGCGAAATGAACGAATTGATTAATGTGAGATCTTTCGATCCTATCTTTTAGGTCATTGAGTTGTTGCGAAATTTGCAAGTACTCGTACAATTTCACTCCCCATTTGTGAACTTAGTAGTTAGCCTGGCTAATCCCTCTTTAGTATATATAGGAGAACGAACTAAACGTAGCAAGTCGGAATACTTCTTCATTCTATTGTATGATACTGCTTCTTGTTTAGAAGTGTCAGGCTTTTTAGGCTGATTTGTATTCCTAATCCTTCGTCTGCTCATATTTCTTTACTGAATTGACTTTCCAGTCGTTAATAATCTGATAAGCTCTTTCTCTTAAAAAGTCCGTTTTCTTAGTATCTGAAAAGACGTAATCCCCCAGTTTGTTTATCTTACTGGAGAGTTCGGAGCATATATCATCAAAAGCCTCTTCTACTTTATCGTCTTCCAAAAGAGCCCAAAATGAATTCGACTCTTTAGTCTCCGACATCCACTCTTTTAAAGTAGTGCTGACTTGTGACTTCACCGCGGAAATACTATTATTATCTTTAACTCCGGAAGCAACTAACCCAGCTGTAAATAAATCAAAAAGTTTAAATATCAAACTTGGAGTTTTAACTTCTTTAGTAGAAAATAGATCAATCTCAATAGTCTTTAGAATTTTAGCTTTGTCCAATTCCTTTTCCTTTAGAAAAATTATCAGCCGTAAGGACGACCTGTAGAACGAATACGATTATATGGGCCCGACGTCACCGATTTGCTAGGAGACATTAAAGCCCCACCAACACCTGCAGCCCCTGTTAATGCCGCACTCGAAGCATAAGATCCCGCCATATTTGCATAAAGTTTAGCCCTGCCTCCACTATAACGGTTCAGAGCTCCATTGCTTTTCATAAAATTACCAACTTTAGCTCCCATTTTTCCCGAGAGCGCAATACCTTTATTTGAGGAAAGGCCATATCCGCCAGCCCCGCCAAGAGCAGCGCCAGCAGCAATACCTCCCAAAACAGAGTTTCCACTCATAAGAGACATTAGGCCTCCGGCAGCGCCACCAGCAACGGCCATTCTGCCAGCGTATCCCAAATCTCCAAAACCTTTAGCCTTACCTATTAATCCTGCTAGTCCTCCGCCACCAGAAGAAGCTCCAGAGGCCGCACTAATAGCGGCGTTGATTGCGCCTCCTCCTCCACCTCCACCTGCAGCGGCTGCAGCAGGAGTTATAGCAGGTGCTACTGTTTTTGCGCCGCCAGCACCAGCCCCACTTAAAAAGTCACCCATTGCCGCCAAAGCTCCCCTATTAGCAGCTACGTCAGCTCTTATAGGAGCAACTGCGCCTTCGGCTGTGGCCATAAACCTCTGAGCCGCTCTAATAGTATTTCCTTTTGGCATCCGCGCAGGCATAATTATCTCCTCTTAACGGGTATAAAACCCTCTAACTCTACTATAAAGTATTTTAGAGATTAGTCAATCCCGTTTTCTTTAATTCTTCCAGAACCTTTTCGTCGGTAATTTGCATTAGAGGTTTAGAGCAAGTACAAAGGACGTAGTTCTTTTTATTTACATCGTACCCCTGATATCCCCTGCCGAAACATCTAGGACAAGAAGTTTTTGGTTTTCTTTTGCAGAAATAATGAAAATCACCGTTTTCTAACTTAAGAGTTAATACATAACCCCTACGAATGAAGTTTACTATCTTCTCTACTTCTTCCCTTTGCTTCTGGATATCTGAAACTGCAGGAGCCGGGACTCCGTTAGGATCTAAAATTGTTACTGTATCTTCTAGAACTTGGTAATAGTTCGCGTTGTCCATATTATCCCTCTAAAAATAATAGGTTATTTGATATAAATCCGGCTGCACCTTTGTGCCCGCCGCCTCCATAGAGTTTGGCTATTTCGCCACAGTGAATTTCTAGCTTAGTTGAATATAACGAAACTGTCCACTTTTTATCTTTGTTCATCTGGAAAGCTATCATTATGTCATAATCGGTTTCATTATAAATACTATCAAAGAGTTGTGAACCTCCGCCGCCATTGAGACAAATAGCTTTTAGGTTATGAAAGGTTGTCGGAAACGCTCCATATTTACATCTATTAGCGTTTTGCGTATTCGTATACCTTTCGATTGTTTCACCACTTTTGACAATATCCGAAAAAGCACTCGTTCTGCCTTTTCCGTCGTTAAATAATAACTCCCATATTGGAGAGTTGTATTTTAACCCTAATTCTCGCATTCCCATTTGGAAAGATTTGCAATTTGGGATATCTTTCCATTTCCAAATGTCCCATCGACCCAAATAATAAATAGCCATCGGCATTTCTGCGCCGCCGTGAATATATTCCCAAGTTAATTCACAGCCAGCCTTATCGTTATTTAAAACCATGGCAAGCGAAGTAAGGGGTATAGTGTTTTCTTTTGCCGCTTTGATTGCGGTGTCATGATGGTCAACCCATATCAAGTCGCACACATTCGCCAATTTAATCATGCCGTTTATTGGCAAACTGAAATCAACCATATAGACAAGTTCTTTTTGACCAGATGGTAACGGTTTTATATCATCCCAAGGAAAAATATCGCCGTAATTTATCCCGTAAAAGTCGCACGGTTTACCCTGATTGTTTTGGTAAATTATTGCCGCGCTACAAATTCCGTCAAGGTCTGCATTATGGTAAAATACTTTCATACTATTCCTCTACGTAATTACGAATTTTTAGAGATTCGATGCACTCCTCGCGCCAGGTTTTAAATTCCTCACCTATGGGGGTACTCAACAAGTCTATACTCACAGTTATAGCCTGAGGTCCTTCAGCGCCCCAATCAACACTTACATTCGTGAAGCCTGAAGTCGGAGTTCCATCCTGGTTAAAGCAGAACGTCTTTCTCCTCTTATCAAAAGGATTAAACGAAACAGCTATAACAAAAGGCTCAATCGAAGGGAATTCGTACTGCGGGAGCGGAATATCCATCTGGTCTAAATCCTCTATCCCTTCTTTTCCTCTCGAAATAGCCTCCTTAATCTTTTCTAGATTAACCCCAAATATCCTTCTGGCGTCAACCCAATCCGGGGTATTAGTCGAGTCGAAACTAATTAAAAGCTCGTCCCCAAATATCATAGCTTCAGCATCAACATAAGCTCCCTTAGAATCTCTTATAGTCGGATAAAGAATCCCGTACTTATCCATCTCAAATCTTATTTCCATAGCATTAAACTTAAACCGTTTCGAAAACATCTTTTTCTCCTTTATATAACTTCAACCCTAGCACCCTCAGTTTCCACACTTTTTCCGTTTTTGTCTAAACCATTGGAATTATTAGGTTTTTCTTGCGCGCTTTCTCCTGAAACAACAACTTCATTTTCAATGATCCCGTATACTTTTCCTATTATAATAGCCCCGCAATGAGGGCATTTAATTTCTACTTTCCTCATTTTTTACTATCGAATAATTCAATTAATCCTTTTGTACACGCGTCAAAATCCCCGCGCTCTATTATTTTATAGTCGAACTCTTCCTCGTCCAGCACTTCTTTAATGTAACTTTGGATTCGTGCGCGAGTCTGCTGTTTCTTTACGTGGTTTAGACTATCACCACTTAAATTACCTACTAAAATATCATTTTGAGAGTTAGGTCCGAAAGCTTCGAGTTCTTTATCGTAATAAAGAATATACTCAACTTCCTCCGCCTTATTTGCTTCCTGAAGATCCCATATTCCGTAAGAGAAATCCATGGGTTCTTTTTCGAACGCGAATTTATTATCCTCTATAAACATCCTTGTATAGGCCAGGACGTCTATTATGCTTCTATCCGCGATAAAGTTTTCGTTTTTAGCTAAACTGTGTTTTAAGGACCAGTTATAATAGTAGAATAAAGCCAGTTCGAAGTTTGTGTGGATCTCCGCGGAGTCTTCCCTTTCTACAGTTGAAGTTTCTACCCAGTTATAACCATAATAATCAATCCAATCCCTGGACTGTTCTAAGATGTAATTGACTTTTATGTTTCTGTTCGAACACTCTTTGACTACATTTTTAACTAACGTAGTCTTCCCAACTCCATGAGTTCCTGAAACTATAACTCCTGCCATTTCTATTCCCTTTCATTTTTAAGGCATTATAAATAAGTTGCCGCCAATAAGCATAACCTGAGAGGTTCCCTGATGCTCCGCTCCCAATCCTATTAAAAGAAGTTGGCAACCGGTCAGTATCCCTAAAGCTAATACCAAAGAAACCATAAGATAACTTTCTGTTTCCTTATACGCGTATATGCTTAAGTAAATCGTTATAGCGGCGACAAAAAACGCTACTATCATACATAGTAACATTATTCACCCATCGAAGGTAAAACTGGGCCTAATTCGGAATCTATATTATCTTCAAATCTAGTCATACCGTTCCAACCTCTTATTTCAACTTTAGACCTGCCGTTTCCTTTCATCTCAAAGAGGTTCCCACCCGAGTCATATTTACGGATTACGCCAAAGTCAGCATGGATCTCGACGTTCTCCAGAATATATTCTACAGGCTTATATTCCTTACCAGCCTCTTCGAAAGCCTTACGCATAGAATCCGAGTCAATCGTAATCTTAACTTTATCGTAGCTACTTACCTTACCTATTTTCTTCAACTTCCTCTCCTTTTACTAATAAATTAATACCGTCTCTTAATACTTCTTTTGTAGAATAAGGACCAAAGTCCCTAGCTAAATCGCAAACACCTAAAAAGAATTCATATTCGCAGACGGGGCATTTTACTACTTTTCCTACTATGTATTGCTCTCCCAAGAACCCCATTTGAAAGAAATCTTTGATTTCGTGGTCGCCGAAGTATTTACATTTGGGGCAATACGCATTTAACTTTGCGTTTACAACCGGCGTTACGAATAACTCTGTCCCTGGCCTCATTACTAGTACCCTCGAATTCTTTTGCTCTTCCGTTACTTTAACTATGGGAGGATATTCTCTTCTTTTACGCAAAAGCCGAAATTCCTTTATAGACGTTCTTAATTAAATTCTCAATTACATCCTCGTTACACAAAATTCCAACAACTATCTTATTATCGAAACTTTTGAAATAATCAAGAGGGAGAACATGCTTATGCGAGATTTTTACGGGCTTTAAGGAATCGACATTAAATACGGTAAAGAATACTACGTCGTCAATTCCATCCCCGTCCTTGAAATTCACATTGATGTCTTCGAGCCAAAAATCAAAATTTCCGCAGATAGCATCATCCTTAAACGACATATTTAGATTAAAACAGTCTCCCTTATCTTCAATAATATAAGAGGTAATTGTCTTTCCATCTACGAAAATCCCATTCTTACATTTCTTCTCTACTAAAACTTTTTCCATTCCATCTCCTTGTTTTGTATTATAGCAAAATCGAACCCGTTCTGTCAATCATTTTTTATAAACTCGAACAATTCTTTTAGTTCGCTTTTAGGTTTTGTTCCCACGGATACTTTTCGAATCTCCCCGCGTTTAAAGTAAATTAAGGTAGGGATTCCTTTAATTCCATATCTTCCAGTTATACTTCCTTCCTCATCATTGTCTATATTGAATTTTAGAACGTATGCGTCGGGGTAACTTTCTTTAATTAATTCTTCTAAAACTGCAGAAAGAGCCTTGCACGGCTGGCACCAATCGGCATAAAAGTCCACTAAGACTTTCTGCCCTTCCATAACGAACTCTTCCCAATTATGCGATTTAATTTCTACCATCATTCTCCTTAAAACTCCATAAAAGGCGGAGTCTCGATTACTATTACTTTATCACAATGCATTGAGGCTAGCAATAGATCGATATCAGAGTTGTAGAAATCGCAGTCGTCAAAAATTATAGTATCATAGCTTCTGCCACGCAATACATCTTCTAAAAACGCCATCGAAGAAATGGAAGTTTGGCACACCTGCTTAAATCCCCATAACTTTTGACGTATAGCATCTATTTGTTTAGCTAAAAGATCTCTAGAGGACGAATTTCTCGTAATTACAAGAATGTTCTTTTGTTTTAATGCGTCGTCGAATAATAAGTTAACTATAGTATTTGTCTTCCCGCATCTTCGGGGGAGAGCATAATACTGAAAACGAGTGTTCGCTTTCATATTGGAAATTAGGCTTAATTGAAACTTACTCAAGCTCTTTACTATTTTCTTCATTTTCCCTCCTTTATGCCTACTAGTATTTCTATAGAATCAGAAAGATAGTTACTAATAGAACCCGAATCAAGTATTTCTCCCCAAGGGCCTTCTGGATTTTTTAGCTCTGATATATTATTTCCTGACGCCATCCATTTAAAATTGTCCTTAGAACACCATTCCAGAGAGTCTATAATCTTATTATCTCTATAAAGGTCCAACATCTCGTCGTATACTAAAATTTGAATAGAGGGGCAATGACACCATCTCCATACGTTCATTGCCGAATTTCCTATCACAGGATGATCGTCCGGGTGATCTGTTTTCTTTCTTAAATGAGCTATGTCTCTTTGGACGTTGTACTTTCTCCCTTCGTTTGATTCATGATCTATAGGATCATCCATCCACGAACACTCAAATTCGCCTCCGTATAATTGAGCGAACTTCTTACATAGTTTGTCTTTTAATTCTTCTCTTTGTTCGTTAGTCATTTTTCCTCCTTTAAGGCTTTTAGTATTCTTTCAAGATCTTCTATACAGTCTTCTAAAGTATTCCCATATGCATTCAGAATGCTTATGTATTTTGGCTCGACTGTTAATTTAAGATCTATGTTTTTTGTATTAAAGTAGTAATGTTCTTTAACTATTTGGATTTCATCCACTACTACTCCATGCTCTTTTTTTATGTAGGTGTTCCCGGGAATTGTTTCGCTCACGGAACGTGATAAGCCACTTTGTTTTAATTGGTGTACGTTAAGCATTTTATTCTCCTAATTTTATGATATCGAAATACATTACTCTGAAATCTCCGAAATCTACATCGTCATGAAAGTGTCCACAATACCATTTTTTGAACTTGTAATTTAACCTTACATCTTCGAGCATTAGTTCTGTTTCGTCCTCTATTAAATGCATATTCATTTTATCACGGAACCTTTTAGAGAAGGATCTTGGGAGGGTATGAGTTAATATATAATCAACGTTTTTGTCTTTTTGATCCAGCGCTTTTTTAAGTTCCTTTTTATTAGGTTTTTCCTGCGGCCACCAGCTTAAACCCTCTATCCTTGCGCTTCTGTCTATTGATTGGGCGCCTCCGAAAGTTAGGATTTTATTACCATCTATATTGTAGACTTCTCCCCTTAGAAGGTGGTAGATCGAATCGTTGACCTTACCTACTTTTCCTCCAAACCTATCTTCCTTGGTTAATTTGGCTAACCTTGCGTGATTCTCATGGTTCCCATCCAGAAATAAAGTAGTGAAAGGACAGGCCCTATAAAACTCTCTTATTTCCATTTCGGCCTTATCCTGACTTCTTGACCAAATTAAACCAAAGTCCCCAAGGACTATTAAGTAATCGTACTTAGTTAAATGCTCATGGGATTTAGCGAATTCGACAACTTTCTTAAGGTCAATCGTATAATGAGTATCACCTGTTAAATAGATCACTAAGCCATTCCTTTATTATTTGCCAAAAGGTTAAGTCTTCTTTTGAATCATACCAAAAACAGTCATGATTAGCATTAGCTATTAAGGGATTCAAGGGCTCCATGTCAACCCTTATATAATCACGTTTATCTTTTGAGATCTGCTCTGGCACTTCGAAATATTTTCTCTTCGAATAAACTCTATTTGCGTCGCATGGATAAGCCCAGCCGCCTTCTTTTTTAAAGTCCGCCGGCATACTGTTATTAGCCCATATTTCCATAGCTTTCGAATCATGATGATTACAATTTATACAATACTTTTTCATTCAAACCATCCTTTTATTTTTTGCCACAAACTTCTGTCGTCATAATACTCACAATTATTATTTCTATTCTGCGTAAAAGGATCCAATGAGGCAAGACGCCCTTCTAACAACAAAGGTTTGTCGAGAATCTGCATAGGCACCGAAATCTCTTCCTCGTACCATATTAATTTTTTGCATAAGTGAGTAGGTGAGGAAAGTTTACCCCACGAACCCCTCAGAGATTGTTGATATTCAAATATGGCATCCCGGAGATCTTTCTTGTTAAAGTGATTACAATTTATACAGTACCTTTTCATTCTTCTCCCTCTAATTTAATCACCATTTTTTGAGAAATAAAACGGACCGGGGCAAATGTTTTCTCCAAGGTTATATTGACTAAGTCATTATCTTTCTCATCTACTTCGGCTTTAGTTATAACCCAGCCATCATTTACTTCGCGTCCTACTAATTTAGAAGCAAAACTCTTGCTATCTATCGATTCGGACAATGGACTTTCCGCTATTTTTCTTACTAATTCTTCTACTCTTTTTACTGTTTCCATTTACGTACCTAAAGCAAAGCTTAAATTAATCTTTCTAGTCCGGGTCTGTACGGCCAAATCAAGTTGATACTTATATGGATCAGTTTGAGAAAATCTTGCGTTTTGTACGACGGCATAATCTTCCGCACATTCAAACGGCTGTTGGAGAAGCGCGTTCACAAGTTCCATTTGATCAAAAGATTGATTTCTAAATCTCTCCAGGAAAATACGTATATTGTACTCTAATTCTCTGACGTCATAATCCCAGTTCTCCGCGACGTCATAGTCGTAATTACAACTGCCGATATAAGCCAAGTCTCTATTTCGTTCCTGTAAAAACTCTCTTCTCTGATATGCGGTAGAGTATGTGTTTGCGTAAACGCCCGGATGATAATTATAATTCGTAGGAGGAATGAACCTTAGAGCTTGTGTCATATCCGAATCTACTAATCTTTGAACTAGATCCAAAGGAATATTCAAATGTGATTCATTTAATACTACTTTCTTTTCATGTTTGTCGCATAAGCCATTTTTGATAACGCGCTCATATTTTTTATGTTCCGCACATTTTGAATTGACAAACCACCTACAATTCCCACACTTCCTTGCTTTAGGACATTTGTTTTTGGTTATCCTAAACGAATTAATACCTACTCCTACATTACCTTCCATACTTACCTCTTTCTATTATCAAGTAATATAGCCCAGCACTCTTCCCTTCTATGATATAACTTACAACTCGTAAAAGGCTCACCTTCGGGTCTAAATTCGTTACATTTAAGGGTCTCATATACCACGTCGCCATAAAGCTTTTCCGAGAAATCGACATCTGCCTTCCGCATAAAAGACCTGGGGCACATATTAATTATCTCTTTAGGAGCTACTTTTTCCTTAAATTCAACCTTCCCTTCATAAAGGATTCTTGTCACTAAGACATTCTCGTCTATAGTACAGGCAAATACGAAAGCCAAAACACCCTCCTGCTTTTCCCCGTATTTATTATAGACGTCGACGTCCAGAGGGTTAGTACCCTTGAAAGGAATAGATAAGAATACTTCGGACTTGTCCTTAAACGCATCGATTGTAATTTTTAAGGCGTCAAGGTCTCCGGAACCCATAAGAATCGGAGGACCCAAATATTCAACGTAAACCTGGTCCGGGTTATCTCCAAAAACAGTCAACTCGTGGATATTCTCGACTTCTCTACCTTTCGAATCCAGAACTTTAGTAACGTAATCCGAATCCCCATCAATTATAATATTCCCATCTTCGTCCGGTTCGGGCCTCTCTCCTTCCCAACATACTGTAAATAATGTTTTTGCTTCGTTTATCATCTTATTCTCCTTTTTTAACTCGTTTTTTCTTTAGATAATCCGAAATAGGATCGTTCCCAAATATAGTATCTATACAGCCCTCTATCCTGCTAAGAGCAGCTATTTCATCCCATCCCGCTTCGGCTATTACGTTCCTTAACTTAATAAGAATACTTGAACATTCTCTTACTTGTCTAGGATCATCATAGTGAGAATATATTACCGCCGCGTATATTAGAGCACTCGCAATTTCGGCCCCTATACTACGAAACACATAATCCGCATACCTTTTAGGGTCTCCTTCAGGGACTATACAAAGAGGAGGAAGTTTTATTTTATTCGCGAACATTACTATGTCTTTGACTGTATCTTCGGAGATCGGGAGCTCGCGATGACATTGGAACCTCAAAGACGAGTATAGATATTCAAGTTTCCCGAAGTCTTCCATTTTATAACACAAGGCCCAGAATGGTTCTATCGCGTCAAGATTAAATTTTAATGCGCGCTTGGCTAATAACCTCCCCTTTCCTTCTTTTACGTACCAATCAATATTAAAATTAGTAAAAACTCCAATCGCATCATCAAATATTTCGTTGTTGTCCATTTTTATTCTCCTTTAAATATATCTTTAATTTTTTGCCAAAGTGTTTTTATAGGTTCGTAATGCACGCAATTGTTAAGCATGTTATGTCTGTCGGGTTTTGCGTAAAGAGGTTTCTTCTCTCTAGGCGTGTCGTAGGATCCAAGAATAAAATCGCAGTGATCCGGTATATGGCCTAAAAACATATAAAGATTCTTTCCGTATTTACAGTTTTCGCAATAAACTTTATCTTCCATCATCCACCCTTAATGTTGTTGTATGTTCATGTCTGTCTTGGTTTATCCACGTTACTTGAAAAGTAGCCGGTGCCCCTATGAGCATTCCGTCGTTTACGAATTGATTCATTTGGGCTTTTAGAAGGTCCAGAGGTTGACTTCTTACCCATTCGTCGCACAAACCATCCAGGCAGGTATACTCAAAACTAAACTTTCTGCATCTTGACCAAGACTCTATACGGTTCTCTATAAAATAACAGTTCGAACACTTTCTGGCCTTCTTGCACTTATTTTGGGTTATTCTAAAAGATGGATTTCCTTGCATTACTTCTCCCATTCGCAGTCTTCTGCCATAAATGTTATCTCTTCTCCGTTTGAGAAAATTATCACTACAGGAGTGTGTATATTCTGATAAATTTGAGGCTTATAATAGGTTATTTCTTTTCCATTTAATTTGCATACCGCCTTCTCGGGATTATATATCTTTACTACAGGATGCACGGATTCGCCTCTTATTCCAATTTTGGCGCCCATCGCATAAAGAGAGATTACGACGAAAGCAACGCAAAAAAGTATCAATAATAAAGCTTTAGTATTGGTCATATCCCACCATTACTTTTCTCCTAATAATGCTAAATAGACAGATCCTGTCAGAGAGTAGACTAAGGTTGCAATCCCGGCGGTTATTCCTATACAGCTAACGAATTGAATATGATCAGCTCCCAAAACCTCCACAACATATAATTCGTGAATACTGTAGAAACCAATACTACCAGCAAGAAGGAAAATGAAGTAAATAATAACCCGCGCCCACCAGCTAAAATATCTCGCATCTTCTAATACCATTACGTTCTCCTTTTCTATTACATTTTCTAACTAAGCTTATTATACAGATCTAAAATTAGGAAGTCAACAGAAAAATGATCGCCAATACGAAAAATAGTTACTTTCTTCAAAAAACTGTTATAAAGGGCGATTTTGGTAAAAATTTTTATAAAAATTAGTAATATAAAAAGAGGATGGAAGATATTATAGAAAAGATGCAATCAAGAGGATTTATTAAATATATTTTATTTATAAAACTTATAGAGGTGTTTTTAGAACATATTTCTAGATGCGAAGAATATTGAAGTAAAGATGCAATTTGAAAAGTAAATAAAAAATATTTATAAAACTTTAAGGGTGGAAAATAGGAAACATTTCTAGATGCCACCTAGTAGATATAAATAAAGTAAATTAAAAACGTTTCGAGCCCACGGGTAGTCTGTGAGTAAGAAAATGTTTAAATACAAGGAGATAGAATATGAAGACAATAGCTTTCCAAATCGTAAAGAAACAATCAAATGGTCAGATGATCGAGATGTCATGGTACAAATGTAATCTAAACGAGAAAAGATGCAGTGCTGATGATGCTTCTATATTTGTAAGGAATATAGTTAGAGCATTCGAAGATGCAGGCTTCTATGCTAGAATAGACTGGAACGCATAGTAGTATGTACTGATAGAGCATAGTGTAGAAATACACTGTGCTCTTTTTTTTATTGATAAGTAATAGTATATGCATGCACTAATACGCAGTGTAAGTGTGCGTGTGTATACATAACTAGCATAGGAGGAAATGATTATGCTAGTACTGCATGTGTTCTTAATGTTAATGGTGATATCTATCGATGCTATGTTTATAGCAATAACGATAGATGAGTACTTAAATGATGTAGTAGATACGAATGTATTTGCTACTACATTCAATAAGCTAGTGGTAGTACATGGTACACATGGCTACGTATTAAATAAACATGGCTTTAGAAAGAACTACAGATGGATAGATGATATCTAACATCTAGTAGTACATGTATGTACAGGGTAGGCTAGTGATAGCCTGCCCTTTTTTTATTTATGATGTATGCGATAGTGCATACACACATACAGTACGTGCATGTAGTACGTAGCATGTATGCATATAACAGCATAGCTATAGGAGGAAATGATTATGGCATATGCAACACTGTTAGAAGAAGAGGTAGTAGTGGTAGCAGAGGCTACTGATCTACTAGATGAAGGGCCTAAGTTCAGGACCTTTAGAAAGGCAGTACAAGAGTACTGTCAAAACATGTGTATACTTACACATACATGCATGGAGATGCTGTATGAGAAGTATGCAGCAGAGGGGCTGAAGCCAGGATTAATGGACATTCTGGTTGATCCTTTTGGTAAGTAGAGTCTAGTACTTAGGGGTATGCCTGTATAGGGGCATGCCCCTTTTTTTATTTGATGATTACCAATTATGGTAGTTATTATGATGCGGGGAGACCCGCGGAAAGGACCGATTATGGAAAAGTATTACTTTACAGTTGGCCGTAACTACAAAGACCCCGAAAACGACATGTACGTAGGGGAATTTGAGAGCTGGGATGCGGCGTTAAAAGGGCTAACAGAGATGTACGCCCCGAACGACCCTCCTATGAATGACGGAACTCTGTATGCGTGGCTTCCTGAGCCGCCAGAAGAGATCTATATTCCTTGCAGTGAGGATTGCAACGAATGCCTACACCATGATTGTCGTAGGTAGGCAGTTAATTAAAGAAGAGGGGCCGTCCCCTCTTTTTTTATTGAAAGGAGGTGATCATTATGTTCGCCAAACTAAAGGATAGATTAGCGAATATAGCTGCCCGTAAGGCGGCTATATTAGTTGCTATGATTGCTATCCCTATTCTTCTTAAGATGGAGAAATAGGGATTTTAGAGGGTAGGCCTAAGGGTCTATCCTCTTTTTTATTTAAAAACAAACAGTTACCAATTAAGGCTAACTGTTAACTGCATAGGAGGAAATGATTATGCAGAACTCTAAACAAGTGATGGTGCAGGTAGCAGTAGAAGCATTCGTTGAGACTTTGAAGGATGCCGCCGCAGTGAAAGCTAAAGGGGACAGCATAGATACACATAAGCCTGTAATGAAAGAGAAGGTCACCGCAGTAGGTGTAGCCCTGTCCTTTGTAGGAGCACAGGGTACACTACAGGCCTTTATAAAGGACTGCATCAACACCTACATGAAGGCAGTAACGTACGCCCATGAGCGTAAAGAGCTACTAGAGTACGTTCTTGGATAAACCTTAATTTGCTTTAAAAGGAGATAGTTATGGAGTTAGTCAAAATCGATCGGGATTACTATAATCCCTCTCAGATAGAGGAAATACAATCCTCTGTTTGGGAAGTAGTAGCAGACTGGATAATACCGGTCTTAATAGGATTCTCCCCTGAAGCAGTATTAGCTGTTTACGAGGGTGAGAAAAAGCACGCCTTAGATCTCAGGACTAAGGTGTGGGAGAAGCTAACAAGTACGTATAAAGAGGTATCAAGGGCTCCTGAGTGCCCTTGGGCTAATCTAATCTCTACATTGGACCTTAGAGATGTAAAAGTCTCTGAATTGGGTCTAAGCGTCGTATATGCTGTATATATGGCGCTAGGTAGAGACGGAAACAAGTTCGCAAACAGATTCCTAGTCCATTCCCTCTCTGGAATTAGGGCTAAGAGAGCTACACCTTCTAAGTCATATACTTGGGAGGAAGTGGAGTTCGCGGATTGGATTATGTCCGGGGATCGTTACAGGTTAGACAGGTGTATATGTGACGGCGAAAGGACATTCTGGGGTACTAAAATCAAAACCAGCATAGATAGATTTAAATATCTATCTGAAGATGATAAGGCAGACCTTATTATCGAATGGTTTGGTACTGATATGCTTCAAGAAATCAAGGAGTTGAACTCTCCTGGAGATCTTGGAGCTATATCTGATAATGGCGCCTTGGATAATCTAGAACTACTCTCTGATGACTTAGGAGACGAGTTTGGCTATAGGGCTGAACTCTTAAGCGCCGAGATGCATCTAGAGAAGTTAAAAGCTGGGATATGCCCGGCGAAATATCAACTAAGTCAAGAGCTTAGCTGGATCAGGAAAGCATTAACGGATATAGGCGACCCTAAAGAGGGTAGAGACGCCTATAAATCAGCATACTCATATCTTAAGATTAAGGTGTGAGTCAATTTAGTATGGGGGTCGAAAGACCCCCTATAACCTTTTAAAGGAGATAAGAAAATGGCTATTACTAGAAGAATAAATGAGTTAGAGATCCACGAATGGTTATTCTGGGTGTTCATTGCTATCCGCGTTATGAAAGGGGACAAGATGAGCGATATCAAAGAGATATCTGAAGCACCCAGCGGGGCAATATTTTACTCCTTAAATGAGCACGAGGAGGAAGGGACGTGCTTTATTGATGCAAGAGACGTCCATAATTTCATTCGTGGATACCAAGCTGGTTGGGACGAGGAATGGAGAATAAATAGTATTCAGAAAGCGTACGATGAAGGTAAGAAGTATGGCAAGAAATGCTGGGTGATAGCTAAGAAGGCATACGAGGACGATCTTGAACGCTTAGAGCATGAGATTGGATAATTAAATCTATTTAACAATTAAAGGAGATACTATGAAAGAAGCTATCAAACACAATATCGAGACCGGACTTGAGATAGTGTGGGAGGCGATAGCCTGCAGGTTGGTTGAAAAATACTATGCTGACTGTCAGAGAGCATGCGTAGAAGATACGTGGTACTTTGGCGATTCGACAACAGAAGAGATCTTAAAGGCTTTTTCTAGCGATGGAACATGGGTAGGATGTAAGGACAACAAACTGTTTATCGGAGATGGGTGTGGCGGATATGCCACCTATTACTATTTCGGCGAGACAGTAGATCTGTTAAAGGAGCGACTTAGCGCTTAACGTAACTTATTGATTTAACTGCATTAGGGGCTTTTGCCCCTTTTTTCTTTTTATGAGCTTGGGTATATATCCAGGCAGCCACTTATTCATTCATTCGCTCCGCAACCCCCGCTCGCCCCCGATGCGGGGTCTCGCTTCCTTAGTCTCGAACTCTCTCTAGTCTTGTTCTACTACTATAAGCGCTGGTTACTTGTTGTTGCGCTCAATCGCCGCTTGGCTCTTTTGTGGGATGCCCACTCCCCGTTAAATACTTCGCGGAAGGCTCCGCTTCGCATTCGCTCTCGCTTCGCCAATTATACCGCTCACTTCGGAACTTCGTTCAGAGGATTACTATAAAATCCTAAACCTCGCTCGCTCAATGTAGCTCGGGCTTCGCCCTCGTATTATATTATTTACAACTTGACTTCCAAGTTTCAGGTTATATCTATATATATTCAATATTATTAACGTTTTTGTTAGAAAGGAGGTGCTCTGCGGGTATTTCCCTAATACTCGTATACTATTAATTTAAAAATTATTTAAGTGAATCTATTACAGACAAGGTTCACCCAGGAATATCCTTGCCCATACCATGGTAACTAGGAGCCCGTAGGGAGTAAGCCTGGGGATGGCTAGACATCTTAAAACTAGCTTGTTTGATAGGACCGACCAAGACAATCCTATCAGAGACCTATGACTTGGGTAGTTTAGGCTTTCTACTAAATAAAAGCCACTTGTTAGTTAATAAGGGCTGCGCGGAAATCTTTCCTCCCGTGTAGCCCTAAATCTAAAAACTATAAACTAAATCTATATAGGAGACTAAAATGACAGAACTAAAACTCAATAACATCGACATGAACAAGTTCTACAAAAAACTCCTCTCGTCACCAGACATTAAGGAATACCTGGACGAAAAGACACTCGCCCTCTGCAAAGAGTTCTTCGAGAATATAGTATTCGAATTCACCGCCACCCTAAAACCAGGAGTTTCACCTGAATTCGAGAAAAAGTTCACAGAAAGCATCAATCAACTTCTCGAAACCATCAACAACTAAATCTAAAAATAAATATGGTGTATATATAAACACCACTTAACTAGGAGGTTAAGACTATGGATTTCAACACAACTGGTAGAGTAACATGGTTAATCGTGGCTATAATAGCCTTGGCGTTAATTGTTATCCTTTTCGTAATTAAGCCTGAATGGGCTCAGGCAGTTCGCGATTTCGTATTCCGCAACGGGAAAAAAGCTACTGAGGCAGCTAGAGACCGCGCGCAAAAAGCCAAAGCATTCACAAGTGAGACTATCGACATGGCTAAGGAGAAAATCGACGAGATTAAAGCAAAAGCCTAATCTCTCCAACAACTTAGGCCTTCCGGGGTTGAGCCTAGACAAATCAACCCCACTAAATTTAAAAATTATAAACTGAGCATTTCGCTCAAATATTAACTCTAAGAAAAGGAGACTTAAGAATGGAAAAGACGAACATCACTGGTAATGCTGGAGACATGAGCAAAACGGTTGTCAGGTACACGAAATCCGGACGCCCCGTCACAAACTTCAGCATAGCGAGTCACAGAGGCAAGGACGAAGAGCAAACCACAACATGGCGTCGCGTAGTATGCTTCGGAAGACTCGCTGAGGTGGCCGCTAAGGGCATTCAGAAGGGATATTACCTCACGGCTGAGGGACGCTTGCAGACCCGCAAATGGGTCGATAAAGAAGGCGAAGAGCATACCGAAAAGGAGCTCTTAGCTGACAGCATCACGATTCATAACGACCGCGCGCCTAAGACAGACGAAAAAGCACCGGAAGAAGCCCCCGAAGCAAAAGCACCAGAAGCCGAAGAGAATCTCGACATCTAACATATTAAAGTCGGACGCGGATAACCGACTATAAATAAACCGCACGCAATTATATTAACCTCCCTAAACGTTTACGAACGTTATATGGGCGTAGCGTAGGTGAATCGCTACGGCATCAGGTTGGTGAAACAATCCGTAAAACCTACATGTTTCCTGATGCTCACGCACTCATAAATATCTCCCTTCGGAATAAGATTAGGACCCCAAAATCCTGGTCTTATTCCATTTTTTATGAATAATAACACATAACTATAGGAGCAAACATGAAAACTATAATACTAATACTTATGACAATGATGTTAATAGGATGCAGAGGCATGATAGTTATAGAAATGGAACCTAACAATTATTCCATCGAAATAACCTCCCCAACTGAAACTGGATACGGATTCGGCGTCTATTCTGCAGAAGAAACCACACCAACAGAAGTAACAAAAACTACAGAAAATTCCTCTGACTGCACACCACCATACTCTAGCCATACATGTACAGAACTATAACACTATAATGTTTAATGATATCAAATGCTTTCCCGAAGGATAGATATTAATGGCCATAGGGTATTAATATCCTCCGAAGGATAGTATAATAATAGTTACTAGTTATGATAATAACTTAAAGTAGCTATTTCTGAAATACAGTAAAAATGGGTTACTTACCCCTTATATACCCTTTAATAAGAAAAATTATACCTTAACCTAGCCGATTTCAGTAAAATCAATAACTTATAAATAAGCAGGATTTATTAATAAAAATCAATAATTCTTGACTCATATGAAATAACAGAATCTCGTTTACTAGAGGTTCTGATAATAACATATTAATATAATTAAACTTCCGAAGGATACTAAAAATAGCCCTCCAAAGGATTAATAAAAGGCTATTCAAAATAAACTAAAAAACGCCCGCAGAATTACTTCCAAATACACATATAGTATATAAGAGTAAGAATAGGTTTAGAGGAATAATAAGCGGGTAAATAGAACTTAAAGAAATAAATAAAATTAATATATTCAATAATAAGGACTGGGTAAGTATTGGAAATAATTAGGAAAATATTTTCCACGACCTAGTTTATTAGCCTTAGTAGGCAAATATAAGTTAGCCTTAGTAGGCAAAATCCTTAGTATTGAAAATCCTTAGTATTAAAGACATTTGTCTTTAGTATTAAAACAAATCCTCTTATCCTAGTATATGTATATATATAAAGGTTTAGAGGGTTAGATTAGGTAATGCCGCGGATTTAAAATAATTAACATGGAGGAATGATATGTTAAGAAAGATAAGTGGCCAAATCATGATTACATACATATTGTTCCTTTTCAAGAGGCAACGCCGAAAAAAGAATATGTAATAAAAGCAGTTTATAAAGACGATCCTAACGGAACGCCAATATATTTCATAGAAGAAAACAAAACATGGATTATATATAAAGATAACGCGGCAAAATTTAAGTGCCGCAAAATAGCAGAAGGGATGATTGAAAAGCATCCTAGCTGGAAAGACTATCATAACATTACTGCGGAAGAAGCTTAAGGAGGAATAAAATGCATCCGGACTATTTCTATTACACAATAAAAGAAACAGGAGAAGACGATTTTATTTATCGTTCTGCAGCGTTTGAAGACAGAGAGGTAATGATCGCGGATATAATCCCGCGGCTTAAAAAAGATTATTCTAACGATTCGTATACTATAACATTTATGGTAGAAACATATCGGGGTAATCTGAGAACTCATCTTCCTCTCTCTACTATTCATGCCAATAGCTTCTTAAGTAAAGTCAGAGGACTCGTTTTCAAGTTCGACCATTAATAAAACTTAACCTGTTAATTTAAAAATTAATAAATTGAATTTATTTAAGGAGATAAAATATGATAGAAATAATGAAAGCTGGATATAAGGTAAAGCCGCCGATTATATATATTGGCAGGCCAAGCCCATATGGGAATCCGTATCCAATCGTTGCTTCTAAATACTCAGATAAAATCTATACTCTGGAAAAGAGTTTAGAGTTATACGAACTAGATATAAGAAGCGGCAAAATAAATATACAGGATTTGTACGAACAGTATAAGGCCAAAGGATATCTAAAGTTAAGCTGCTTCTGCACAAATAAGAAATTACATAATTGGCAGCAGGCTATAGATAAGCCTGTATGCCATGGAGAAATAATAGCTTATTGGATATTCAAGATGGAGGAGAGAGACAGATGAGTCAATACGAAATCGATTATTACTTCCTGTGCAAAGAAGTATATATAAAAAACTGGAAGACAAAGCTTATGGCTTTTCAGACAGCAGGTACGATTGCGTATCTAAATGAATCAGCACGACTAAAGAAATTCGAAAAGAAAGTCTATGAAACTGTATGGGAAAGACTCCATATTTAACAAATAAAAAGGAGAATTGGAAAATGAAAAAGATTCTATCAGACATTCTAAAACAAACCGGGGTACCAATAGTAATGATACTCGTCACCGTAGCGATGATATTAGTGCTATGCCTCGGACTAGGTTGCGGAATTCGCTATTTAATGAAAAACGCCGATAACAAAGTCGACGGTTCAATTAACTGCATCTATATCCCCGAAGGAAAACAGGAATGTACTTTTAATGGTTATCCATTAAATAATGTGCAAGCAATCAAAATCGAAGGCGGATACATGATATTCGCAGAGGAGGCCAAGTGAAAAATATAGCGATAGTCATATGGCTCATAGGGTTTCCTCTGATGGTTGACTTCTCATCATACGTACATCAATATCTATTGAAAAAGCCTGACCCATCAAGCATGGGCAGCGACACAATAATATTTGTAATGTATGTATGGATAGCATACCTGGTATATGAGAAATAAATAAACAAATAAATAAAATTTGCTTAAACAATAACCTGGAATAAAATGAAAGGGAATTAATCATGGAAAAGACTTACAAAATCTTCAGCAGAATCAATACTAAAACTCAGGAAACAATTCAATACAAGTGCCGTTTTGATAACGGTAAATTAGCTAGCGTTGTAAACCTGGCGACTGGACTTGTGATACCTGAGGGTACTCGAACATTTAAAAAGATTCATAACGGACATAAACAGTTCGTTATTTCTGAATCTTAAAAATCAATAAATAAATAATATTTAATGGAGGTGCTAATGAAGGAATACATATGTCATTCCGGAGGGGCCCAAGGCGCTGATTCATATTTCGCGTACATGTGCGCGGAATTAAAAACAGCAAGATGTATAGCTCATACATTTAAAGGACATCGAGTTAATGAAATTAACGGATGGACTGTGGATGAGCTGTATAATCCGGAGGATATCATCGTCCACTCTCAAGAAGAATTAGCTATCGCAGACTCATATCTAAAGATAGCTAACAAACACATCAACAGACAGTTTCCAACTAAGAGCGAGTTTGTAAATAATTTGCTCAGAAGAAACTACTATCAAGTCAAAGACACCCAAGGGATCTTTGCTATATCATCGTTCGATGAGAAGGGCAAAGTTAAAGGCGGCACAGCATGGGCAGTCTATATGGCTATAGACATGGGTAAACTTGTCTATGTTTTCGATCAAGTACAAAATCAATGGTTCATTGTTTGTTACGAGAAAAAGAAATGGATCAAAACAGAGGCTCCAATATTAACAGAAGTATTTACGGGTATAGGTACCCGGGAAATAAATGAGAAAGGTCGAATGGCTGTAGACAGACTATTCGAAACCATATTCGAATCTACCGACATATAAACATGTAACTAAGGAGAAATATATGATAGGAATAACCGAAGGTTATGACCCTGGATATGACCCCAAACCACTTAAAGACTGGCTGCCAAAGCCAGCCATAATAATCACAAAGAGATTGGACCTACTCCTAAAGAACTTCGATTTCACTAACGAGAATGTTATCATTCACGCTACAATAACAGGCATGGGCGGTTCTAAAATAGAACCAAATGTCCCTAAGCCTGAAGTAGAAATCGAGGCATTAAGAGAACTTAATAAGTCTATCTCTCAGAATAGAATCGTACTTAGAGTAGACCCAATCATACCTGAAGAACCATACTTCTCAAAAGCATTGGAAGTCATAAGGAATTCCGAAGGATTATACTCCAGACTAAGAATCTCATTCCTTGATATGTATCCACATGTCAAGGAGAGATTCAACAAAGCCGGAGTTAAAATTCCTTACGAAACATTCCATGCTCCACTTATCGCAAGACAAGGGGTTGTGAAGTATATCAAACAGGTAAAAGAAATAGAGCCTGAGATATGCGGCGAGCCAGACTTTACTTGTAAAGGATGCGTGTCGGAAGACGACCTTAAGACTTTAGGTTTAACAACCGAGGTGACTCGTAAGGGAGCCCAAAGATATTCATGCGCATGCCTTGCGATAAAGCATGAAATCTATTCAGGCTATAAAAGACAATGTCCTTCGAAATGCTTATTCTGTTATTGGAGGAAATAAAATGAGCGCATCATTGTTATGGATGATATCTGTAGCCTTAAGCACCGACATAGGAATCGGTGCGATAGGCTATGCGATTGGCAGATTCCGCCATAAGCGTGAATTAACAAAACTACAAAATCAATTGTCCGATACATATAAGTTGCGTAATGCGACTTTAAAAGGACAAGAGGAAATTATCAATATGCTTAGTCAAGCAGAAGATAATGACTCATTAGCCCTTGGGCTCAATGAGAACCTCGAAAGAATATTAACTCTTAAGGACGACCAAGGGTCGTCAATCTAAAGAAGGAGGAAATATGAAATACGTAATAGTAGCAATAGCCTGCGTAGCAGGTTATCACATAGGCAAGAGAATTGGCGAATGGTATAGTTACAGAAAAACTTCGAAGGAGTTTTCCAAGTATATCAATGAGTCAATATGGCAAATGCACGAGAGGAACGTATCGGCTATGCAGAGGGTCAACGACACTCTCAATTCACCGGCACTGCATGGAGTGGATGCAATTCATTCACAATATAAAAACTAAATAAATAAAATTTATGAAAGGAGACAGCATGTGTCCTAGACTAACAGAGATAAATATATATAGTCAAAGCGAATCTGCCTTAGGAAAGTGGATGAGCAATTGGACATTAGAGCCAATCGTGACTGAAGATGGACGCTTTGCGTCTATCGAAGGTTACTGGTATTGGCTAGGCTGCAAAAACGATAAGCTTCGCGAGCTACATGGCTTTGAGGCTAAACGTTTTGGTAGACTACAGCAAAGAGTCCGTAGTCTAAGCGAAGAAGAATTTCGTAAGAAAATATTCATGGCTATCGATATTAAAATCGAAGCCAACCCAGCTATGAAAGAGGCGTTAATAAAATCCGAATTACCATTTAAACATTATTATGTATACAGTGGTAATAAGGTAAACGCTGGCTTTCAGTGGCTGGTGGACTACTGGACTAATAAACGCAAACAACTTAAGGAAATAACATGAGCCTTAAGAAATTGGAAAGAGGAATCTACTACACAGTAGGAAAAATGGACGATGGAAACATTGTCCAGGGATGCTCTAAGGACTGCAAATACTGTCATAAGTATTATGGGCCTCACAATATAGAAAGTCGCTGCGAGAATCCAGAAATAACTAAGCATTTTGGCAGGGTTCTGGTCGAACACCCTATAGCAATAACTAGCTGTATGTTAATTTACGATTCGAGGATTTTATGACTCTAAAAGAAAAATTAAAAATAAGCAAAAACATCAACGCACTACCAAAGGATGTGCGTAAGCAATTAGAGAAAGAGTACATGGACAGATTAGAAGCTCACTGGCCTGGTATTCAGGCCGAGTTCGATACTGTCCTTGGCTCAAGCGTAAAAGCCGGCCTTGGCTGGCTGGCACGGTTTAAATGCGGCATAGTATTCGGAAGAAAACTGGCCGCAACACATGCTCTAGTTCTAAAGCAACTTCACAGTAAATACTGTAAGGAGGATTAAATGGCATTCGATATTATGACAACATTAGCATTAGTGCTAGTGATATGGAAAATTATCTACGATATAGCTACAAGTCGATGGACTCACAAAGATGAGCTGGAAGCGGAGCTTGACGATGTTATCGACGAGCGAATAGAAATGCTTAATCAAAGCATCCTAATCCATGAGCTTCTAGCTATAGAAGCAAGAATGGTAGGAATGCTTGCGGTATTAAAGCCTACTCAAGGCTTAGAAGAAGAAGCCAAAAATATAATGGATTCTCTTAATAAGAATATCGCAAGTAGAGATAAACTTAGCGATGAAATCGAGAATCGATTAATAAGCTTACGATTAAGAGAAGCCGAAATCGAAAAAGAATTACTGAACATCTAATAAAAACTAAGGAGGTCTTCGTGGCAAGAGCTCCGCCCTAAATATACCATGGACAATATAAAATACACTCCATTCGTTTGGCGGTACCGTAAACCGCCACTGCAATTATAAATTATTTGAAAAATAAAATATAAATATAGTCGGGGTGTAGTTTAATAATGCAGAATACCGCCTCTGAGGGGCGGAGACTTGCCGGTTCAAATCCGGCTCCCCCGACCAGCAATAATAATATTCCGGTAGGGCGACGCATGCCGAACGAATTTTAAGCCGTTAAAGATTACGAAAGGTATTACAAGGCCACGTAATCAGCGTCGTATTGCAATAATATCCTCACGGTCTCACTAAAGACTGTGAAACGGGGTTCGTAGGGTTGCCGTAAAGGTTCTTTGGCTCTGCGAGCCCCAAGCAATTATAATATTAAGGAAATAATATGACAGTTAAAGTACAAACTAAAGTAGATATAGTTTGGGAAGACAATGGCGAATGTTCCCGCGAGTGTCCATTTTATGGATACGAATATGTGCAATACGAGGGAAACATCAAGACATGTCAACACCCAAAATATAAAATAAAATGTCAAATGAAAGAATCTAACAAATTATGCCATAAGGACAACTCATGATTACGTATCACGTAGGAGACATGTTAGAGTCAGACGCAACTATACTGGTCAATCCGGTTAATTGCGTTGGCGTAATGGGTAAGGGGCTTGCCTTACAATTTAAAAAGAAATTCCCGCAGAATTTCGCAGATTATAAATATCACTGTGACGCTAGCAAAATCGCTCCTGGCGATAGATTGTTACGCCCAGGTTTTACACAAATGTGTGTTACCGATAATAAAATAATAATCAACGCTGCAACTAAAGACCATTGGAGAGATCCGTCACAAATAGAATGGATAAAAGAAATAGTATACACACTATGCACAATGACGATTATTATATCTAAGAATGGATACCATCCTAGTCCATTACAAATAGCGATCCCACCTTTAGGCTGCGGCCTTGGCGGATTAAACAAACAGGACGTACTGGCAATAATTCTAAAAGGATTCGATAGTTTAAAGAATGATAAAACTATCGATATTCAATTATGGAATTTCAAAGAAAAGGAATAAACTATGATACTAAATGGCGAAATAGTAAATCCTCACAAAATAGGAGACAAAGTAACCTATTACAGATTGTATAACAAGAAGACCAAGAAATATTGGTGCGGATACAACGGCAAAGAATGGATGGGAGATAAAGAGTACGCAAATGGATACTACCGCACAGACGATGCCGTAGAAGCATTAGCTCTATTCGACAGCCCAAGTATAAAAATACAAAAATTCATCACCGTTCTAACAGAAAAAGGATGGATAGAAAAGTAATGGAAAATCTATCCGCAGAACAAATCGAAGGAGTATTCTGGATGGAAGAAAAATGTGAGATTGACGATATATTAGCTCAGTACAGCTCTCCGGGTATGCCGGAGGATTGGAATCCATCTGAAGAAGAACTCGACCAGATGGCTGAATATTACAGAAACCTCAATTGGGGTAAAGGCGATGTTAAAGAAAGAAAAGAAGAAACGCTCAGCTTATGCGGTAGCGGCGCATTTTAGAAACTCAAGCGGTCCTGAGAAACAAGGCAAAACTAAAAAGAGTTATAAAAGAAAAAAAGTAAAAGATTACTATGAGATGTCCTGGCAATAAATGCAAGAATAAAAGAGACCAACAAAACTGTGATAACAGGAATTGCTCGCATTATTACGACCCAAACGACAATAGTAATAATACAAAATGTTTATGGGTGGAAGGCCTAGAGCCTTTATCTTTCGAAGAGTTGATACTCAAGAAATTAGTGATGCGAAACATCGTGATAACTTATCCTCAGGCGGAAGAAAAAATGGGACTTTCGCAAAGAGAGTTAATAATGTTAGCCGGCTCTATAAGAAGTAAAGGATACCATTTATAAACTACCCCACTACAAGTAGCGGGGCTTGCGGTTCCGGAAGGAGAAAGTTAGAGATGAGAGATTGGACCACAATAGGCATGTTTATAGATGCCCTTCGGGCTATGTTAATAGCACCATTAAAATCAGCATTTGAAGTATAACTACATATTTCGCAAGAAAATAAGGATTGAGACTTTCGATTATGCTTAGAAATGTTACCACATTTAGGACAAGTTCTGGAAGTATTAACAGGAGAGACTGCAATAACAGGAACTCCGAAGAGCTTGGCCTTATATTCAATAAAACTTCTAAGCTGATAGAAAGCCCACTTTCCAAACTTATCTCTTTGGGCTTTGCTAACCGTTTTACTGAAACCTTTAAGGTTCTCAAGAGCGATAGCTCTTTGAGTGTCTTTAGCTTTGGAGACAATTTTCTTGGAAATTACATGATTTATATTACGTTTAAAGTTAGACTCTTTTTTAGAGATCTTCTTAAGATGCTTTTTAGCAGATGTAGTTCCACAGGATTGAAGGTTCTTTCTAAGTTTAGAGTATCTGACTCTGGTATTTTCAACTTCTTGTCCGGAAAAGAATTCTCCGTCGGAGGTAACGGCTAAATTAACGATACCCATATCAATTCCAAGAATACCTTTGGAACTGATTGGAGTACCATCAGGAACCTCAATGCACAAACACAAATAGAGTTCGTTATTATAAAGGATCATGTCTGCTTGACCCTTGATTATTCTTCTATGTAGATTAGCATACTCATAGCAAACAAGAGGAATTTTAAACCTCCCATCAAGGCTAAGGATACTGACCGTATCCATCCCTTTAAAAGAGAGAATACGTCCATCGTAAACAATAGCAGAATGGGGTTTAAAAACATGCAAAGCGGCTCTGCTAGATTTAGCTCTATAAGATTCAGAAACTTTACCAATGGCTCTAACTGTAAGTTGAGCAGAAAGTTTAAAGTTTTCTCTAACATATCTATAACAAAGATGATGTAAGTCAACATGTCCAAATTTCTTAACTTCGAAAGCTATCTTAGACACAAAATTACAAGCTTCGTTAAAGACTTCCATAGTCTTTATAAGAGAAGCTTTCTGCTCTTCGGTAGTGAGAAGCTTAACTTTCAATGTAAGTTTCATAATTTTAGTATAGCATAAAATAAGCTTATAGCAATACTTTGAAAAATAAATTGAATACTCTAACCGCGCTCCTCCCCGCCCCAAGGGGTGGGGTGTCCGCGCTGAGGTCTTTATGAAATGCCCAAAAGGCAAATGCCTTAACAGATTATCAAAAGGGTTAGCTAAATGCGATCCTAAATACGATTACTATTATCCAGAGGATGCGAGTAATTGCATATTAGAGCCCGGAAAAGAATTTTTGACTCCCGAAGAAGCAAGAGTACTGAAAGTATTAAGAAAAGATGGCGTTCGTTCGTACTCTATAGCTTCTGACATACTAAAAATACCTTATGAAAAAGTAATAGAAATACATAATCGGATAAGATGCAAAGACTATTATTTAGTTGACTAACAAGAACTGAATCCAATTCATTATTCACTGACATAAAGTCATTGAACTTAGTTCAATTAATGAAAAACATAGGCCAAAAAAAACTTTTTACTCCCTTTATCCTTATTATAAAAACAAAACCTTAATACTAAATACAATGTATTCTATAATTATGTATTATATACTTAAGGCTAAAGTATAAATTTTATGCGAGTATATTTAAGTTATAATATATTCCGAGTATAAAATTTATAACAATGATTCAACACTTTTTAAAAATGCTAAAAACCAAAATGAATTGCATTCAGCTATGAAAAAACATAAATCGAATTACAAAAAGTAATAAAAGCTCAAAATCACTAGCCTCTAAAAAGAGCCTTAAAAAATGAATGAGCGTTCATTCAGTTTTAGGAGGTTAACGCTCAAGTGGCGCTGGCCTTTTTCGCGGGTGATGCCCCGCTAACCCCCGTTAAAAGTACAAAACATTCGGATTCTTAAAAAAGAGTCCGAAGTATGTAGTAACAATACCCCTAATTTCGACCTTATTACCCTCTAGAATCGATTTTTAAATCAATACTAAGGGTAAGGTGGCTTCGCGCTCTTAATCGTCGCTTAAAACCGTTATTAACTCGAAGGGATATTCCGCGAGTAAATAAATAATATTGACTTAAAACTCATTTCTTAAATAAATTTAACTTAATTAATTTAAAAATTATAAAAATGAATCTTATTCATTTCTATTAAAAGGAGAACCTAATGAAAAATCCCCTGAATAGTATCTTCAAATTCAAGCCCAAAACAGAAATGGGCTGGATAATAGCAGGGACATTCGGATTGGTCATGCTGTTTATAATGGTTCTCAATCTATGGCAAGTAATTAAAGTATTTATACTTGGCCTTGTAATAGGCTATATAGTTAGAATATTTAACAAAGATGTTAGAGACGAAAAATAGGGGCTAAGTGATGAAAAACGCTAAATTCAAAATTGACAAACATTATTATAATACGCCTTTCGCGTCGAAGCTACTACATGACTTCAAGTTGATAGAGCAGGCTGAAAAGCGCGCAAATAAAATTATTAGAAATTCGGAAGTTAAATTATCTAAAAAAGAAAAAAGGATAATGAAAAAGAAATTAGTAGAAGGCTTCTTAAAAAAACTCCGAGATTAAATAGGAGGAATCATGACTACGAAATTTAATTCGAAAGAATTCAATAAATTAATCGCACAAACGGAACGAGAATACGACGACATGATGACTACGTTCCGGAGAACATTATTCAAGCCATTAATGAGAATCTATGGCTTAGGTAATACATTCATATGGGCGATAGATAATAAAGACAGAAACTGGAAAGTTATAAAAAATGAGGACGGAGACCTTGTTCTAATGAGGATGATATCAATCGAACTTTGGCACGAAGTATTACCTCCCGAAATAGAACAAGTATTCTTAAGCGAAGTATCGCTTCAGTACTTGTATGAACAAGTCTACGGAGTGAACGAGTCGCTGAATAAAATTAATGAAGAACTTCGTTTGAAATTCTTCAAACCGGAAGGAGAATGATATGCTCCTTGTAAGTTTAATTATGGGCTTAGCCACGTTCCTGGCATTTATGCTGGCGTGGATTAAGTTACCGTACGGATTAAGAAAGTTCTTAGTGAGGCATTCCACGCTTACGGATTTAACAGCTACAGTCCTGAGTTATTTACTTCACGGACAGACCGCAACTGCGATATTAGCAGCAGGCATAGTGGCTGTAAGCGTGAGCGTATGTCTTAAAATCTCTGAGAAATCAGAAGAATATGAGTGGGTTTATAGCCTGGTTAGATTAACCCCGCCTAAATATTTTATTAAGGAGATAGTAGATGAAAGTGAGAAGGGTTTATAGCTCTGTCGAACTGGAAAAAGCCGCGGCTTTAAGAGCCGCAATCGTATCACAAATAACCATTGACGAGAAAGATTCTCTGAAGATGTTTCGTCAGGGGGAGGACGAGACAAGTTATTATGAGGGAGTAACGAAGTATCTGGATGAGTATTACTACATAGTAGACGAGAAAGACGAGTTCGATACGGAAGAGTTCTTTGCGTTCGCGTGGAAGACATTTCCATGGCAGACTCGTAAAATAGTCGAGGCAAATCCAAATCCCAGAGCACAGTGCAGAGAGTTCATGAAATTCCTAACGTCAGTGGGACGAAAGGTTTCGGAGTGCAAGGGCACTAAAGACAATCCTGCAGTCAGAACTACTCCGTATTCCGAAATAATGTTCGGAAGACAATTGGATTTACTCTCTTACTTACATTCAATATTCCCCGAGTATATGGACAACTCGGATTACTACGTGGAATTCAATATGGAATTAGAACCGATTCGGATAATCAAGAAAAGGCATCCGTATTTCCATACTCCGATTTTAGACAATTCTCAGCGAGAACCGGATGAAGTAGAACTGAATCCAATAGAGAAGGAGCTTAAGAAATTAGAGACTCCGGAAGAGGATGCTCTTAATTTCGTAGACGATTCTATAGATGTAGGATACGTCAAAAAACAATCCAAGGATATATTCACAGACGGATTCGAAGAGCCGGATGATGACGATATTCTGGATGACTCCGAAGAAGTAGAGGATGGAGAATTCCAGCCTTACGAAAAAGGATTCGTCCACGACCACTACGACCTGCAAATGGATATAACAGGCAGCATGATTACTGCCGTGGAGGAATTCGATGATAATGGCAATGGTATTGTGGAAGAAAAGGACGTTATTGTCAGCGATTTACGCGAGGCTAAGTGGGCTCGTGCGAATGTTGGCAAGAAGTGGAATAAGAAATATTTCCTCAAAGATGACGTGCTGTACAAACACGTAATCCAACCTAAAGTAAAGTACGAAGAAGTCCCGGGCTATGAAGCTGCAGTATGGCCTCAAGCTGTAGCTCAGGCGGGACATGGTCCCAAGTTCAGAGAGATATATCAGATGATGAAAAAGAGAAATCGCGACGGCGAATACCGTCTCGATAAAAGATCCCTCTACGGGATCATAAAAGCAGAGGAAGGTAAAAGAACTCTGACCAAGTCCGACATAGGAAGGCTTTGGGACCTGATCAAGATTAGGGACTTTATAGTTGAAAGGAGAAAAGAATGCATGAGATAAAAGCTAAATATAATAAAGCCCTCATCGTGAACTACTGTCAGCTAAAGCAGACAGCTTCTGGCGCAACGCCCCGGATGGGCGTTAACGCACCTGGGCTCGTTCCGAACCCTAAAAGGAGAATATTTTGAGCAGCATTAACATCACGATCAATAGTATATCCGCAATGCGGACAACTATGAGTACGCTCGCTCAAAGATTTTTTAACCATATTATTGCACTTACTGCATATTTGGGATGTGTTTTTGGGGTTTACAAGAATAACTTTAGAACCAGCTTCTTCCGCTTTGTACTTCAGCATACTCCTGAACTCACCAATAGCAACATCAGAAACATGTTTAGCAAGGTGTTTATTTTTAAGCATAAAATCGAGAGGCATATCTTCCATAAAGATATCGCCGTATTTATTAGAGATTTCTCTAGTGGTTTTATGAAGGAAATCCTTCCTTTGATTTTTAATATGCTCATGAAAGTTAATAAGTTTTTTAACAGTCTTTTTACGACTGTTACTGCCCTTAACTTTTCGGGATACACTTCTCTGGATAACTCTAAGTTCTTTCAAAGAGTTGTTGAGATATTTAGGGCTGTCATAAACAGTACCATCAGAAAGGGTAGCCAAATGAGAGATACCTACATCGATACCTACTGGAGGTTTATCAGATACAGTTTCAATAGTATTATAAATCTCTATAGAAAAATTAGCGTACCATTTATCATTGACACGTTTTATAACTACGTGTTTTATCTTACTGTTTTGTGGAATATCCCTATGAAGTTTTACAGAAATTTCACCAACATGTTGAATTCTTACTTTCTTATTATTAAGAAGTTTACATCCATCATTGTAAGTGAATTCTATACTATTGAATCTACTAGCATTTTTAAATCTAGGAAAACCTGGCTTATCACCAGCTTTAACTCTTCTAAAGAAAGCTTTGAAGGCCTTATCGAGCCTTCTAAGCATTTGTTGCATAGAACTAGAATTAACATTGGGACACTTAAGTTTTCTAATCTTATTAAAGAGTGCAGCTTGTTGGACATAAGGGATATATTCTCCCCGTCTTTTATAGGCTTTAATACGTTGCTCAAGGGCTTTATTATAGATAAAACGCTGCTGATTAAGGATCTTACAAAGAAGATCTTTTTGAGTCTTATTAGGGCGCAATCTATAGTTGTAAGTTTTTACGACCACTTATCTGCCTTTTTGAGCCTCAATATAATGCTCTATAGCTTTAGAGCTAACAGAACCGACAGTATTGATAAAATAACTTCTGCTCCACAAAGTTGGAAGCTTTTTTCTGATACTAGGGAACTCTTGCATAAGCCTTCTGGAGGTATAGCCTTTAAGCTGATTAGCAATGTATTGAGGCGCATCCATTGGAGTAGCGCTAATAAAGACGTGAACATGATCGGGCATAACAGCAATGCTCTCTACAGCCCATTCATGCTGTTGAGCTTTGTCACATATAAGCTCAGAGCATCTTTGTGCTATTTCATCAAGAAGTATACTCTTTCTGTATTTTGGGCACCAAACAATGTGATACTTCGTAGAGTATACACAACCGACATGTTTTGTATATCTTTTATCCATGATTTAAGCATAGCATAAGTAATATGCTTGTCAATAGTATACAATGAATAATATGAAAAATAATATAAAAAAAAGAAAGGAGGAAGGCGCGATTCCTCAGTCGCCTAAAGACGACTGTCCCCTCGTGCCGTAACTTCATGGTATACGCCAAAGCAACGCAAACAAGCATTAAAACGGATTGAGAAAGTACTAAAAGAAATATCTCAAAAAAGAGGAGAGCGAAATGCTAGATAAAATCAATAAATTGTCTAACGAATATTCAATAAAAGGTGACCTTTTGCATTTGTTTTTAGAGAACAAAAATCTCGACGATTCCGATGCGGATTTAGCAACTATTTTAAGTTACATAAAATGGAAGCAGAGCGAATATAATAACAAAAGTAAGATGCTCTCTGTATATGGGAATTGGAGTCTGGGTTCCGGAACCAGCTACTGCCCATTATGTAATGTGTTCTTTGATAACGAGTGTTACGGGTGCCCTTTAGTATTAAAAGGCGGCAATGGCTGCGCTGACGGTCAAAAGCATCCGTATGACGAGGCGCTAATAGGAAGCAAAGAAAGCCTGCTTAAGCTGCTCGAATCGAAAGTCAAAAAGATAGAATTCGATAAAGGACTTCTAAAGAGAGTCGAGACTTCTCTTAAGAAAATTTCAAAAAAGAAGAGGTAAATATGATAAAGAAAGGCTCGGAAGAAAACTACCTCAAATTACAGCCTCACGATATCGATTGGGGCGCATGCAAATTACTTCTGACAAGATCTGAAACTATCCATCTTAAGCATATATTCACAAAGATATTCGTCAAACAAAACAATTGGGCGAAATATAACGAGATCTTCGGACATTTAGACATGACTGCTTATGACTATATGCAGATAATGACCAATCACTTGAGGAGAATATATAAGATCCCGCGGGGATTTCAGGCAAGCATTAGTCTGCTTAGACCCGGAAGAAATGATTTCTTCCCGACATTACAAAATTTGGACGGACTTAAGACTTTAGTTGTCCTTGATTTCGACGGGGTAATTACGGATAAGAGATTTACGGAGATGTATGATTTGTGCTATTCGAGAGCCAGAAAGCTATTTATAGTCTCGGCTAATCCCGAAGTTTCCAAAGAATTCATGTACAAAAAAGGGTTATTCTCAAACCGCGTGGATAAGATATTCGCATGCAAGGGCAAGTGGCAGAAACTAAAGAAAATAATTGAATTGAAAAAAATATACGATTTCGTATTCTATATCGACGATGAAGATATGTATCTTGACGTCGCGTGGATGTTTGGAATTAAAACTTATAAATGGAACGGCAAGGCGGTTAAGCCTTATAGTCCGAAATAAGGAGCGGATATGAATAAAAAGTATTATCGCTATTTAATATATAAAAATGGCATATTGGCGTCTACTTCAGATGAAGATAGAGATACATTCCACGAAATTATATCCAATGCCATAAAGACGATATTTTGTTATTATAACGACACTCCGTCAGGAAGAACTTGCCATATCCAATTTCAAACTACAGAAAATAAAGACGGGGAGATAACATCAGAAATGATATCGCCCTTAATCCAAGCAGATGATTTTATAGAAAGAGTCACTAAGATTTTGGATCCTACTCCGAAATATCAAGTCCCTGACGATAAGAAAGATTATATATTAGGGACACTAAAAGGCACGCGCTTGTTTCTATTACAACTGTCGTCCGAAAAACCCACATTAACACTCTATAACAGGGATGCTGTAGATGAGGGTCTAAATAAAGTTATTGAAATTATAGAGGGATAAGAATATGTTCGTAACAGTAATACCAAGATATCAAGTTCCAATGATGGAGAAAGTAAATTACGATACTGCGGTTATAGCCATACGCTCTTTAGGAGATGACGCAGAAATTGAATATCCAAAGACGAGTAAAATCAAGGGAATACTCCAGCTTCAGTTTGACGATATTACAAGAGATATTCCATGCTATTGCGCTTTTGAAAAAGAGCAAGCAGAACAAGTAGTAGATTTCGTATTGGAATATCAGGACAAAGTGGAGATGTTCGTATGTCAATGCGATGCTGGGATTTCAAGAAGCGCCGGAGTAGCATTAGTATTGGATGAGATGTTTCAGGGAAACGGAGTCCCGATAAAAGACGATCCAAGATTTTCCCCGAATCCATTAGTAGTAAAACTTTTAAGAGAAGCCTTTAAGGCTAGGGAGAAATAGATGAGAGTTACAGTAACTTTTCCTGCTCAGAGTGGCGTCTTAGATACTTTTGGACGTAGTTTTGGTCTTATAGAAACAAAAGTAAACTGGGACGAATTCCAGCTTTACTATATTTGCAAAGAATGTGGAGCGTTATATAGAGACACCCCTGATGATTTCTTTTGTAAAAGATGCGGATGCGAGATATTGGATTTCGATATCAATCTGCCTACTGAAAAATTAGCAAGAGTACTAGGCAGAGTTATAGAAAGAAGGGTGACTCCGTTCAAATGGTACGACCCTTTTACCTGGGGGAAAATTAAAAATACTCAGCAAGTATTTCAAGTACGGGAAGGAGACGAGATAGTGGAAATAGTAAATCCATGGAATACTAAAATACTTATTAAGAATCTCATTGAATACGCTAATAAAAAGGAGAAATAAAATGTTAAATACAGCGTTACTTGTAATTATTCTTTTGATATTAATGGCTTTATTCCTCAGATCTATGGAAGAGCATGTCTTTTTAAAAGATTTGCTTAAAATGCTTAGAACCATGCAAGCTAACCAAGGAGAAATATTAAGAGAATTAAGGGATCATAAAGCTACATATAAGAGAAACACGGAATCAAATCACGAAGAAACTGCGACCAGAATAAGAAATATGGGCTATGAGCTTAAAGAGTATGCTAGTAAGTATATCTATGAAGAAATCAGGGATTTCAGAACGACATCGAAAGTAAACTTACAGGGAATTGCAAATACGCTGAACGGAGCGAATCTGAATTTAATAGCGCTTAATAATCGTTTAGTTAAGCCTAAGTCTAAGTCTAAGCCTGCCTCTAATAAATCTTCTAAAAAATCCACTTCGAAACCTAATCAAACTATTCAAAAAAGGAAGAAATAAATGCAGATACTAATATTAATACTAGTTATAGCTATACTTGTGATTGTGGGTCTTGGAGTCTTCCCAAAAGTCGCGGGATGGCACGATGAAGCAGTTCGCCAAAATGAACTTATCATATTACTAAGAGATGACCTCAAAGAAGACTTTGCTCATTTAAAGCGAATAGAAAGTGAAGAAGCCACTATTCTACGAGACAGGATAAAAGAACTCCAAAGAAAAATAGATAGCAAAGATAACTATAATGAGATCCATTACTCGATGGCAGAAGCGAAAGAAGACATTCAAACTACAATTCGAGCCCTTTCTAATTTAACAAGGACTGAGTTTGACAAGCTTCCGAAGAAACAAATAAAGAAACCTGCGAAGAAGCCTACCGAAAAAACAAGAAAGACGACAAAAAAGAGATAGTATGAGGCGTGATATGAAAGAAAAGTTCAGAAATCATTGGGATTTTTATGGCAGTGGCGAGGAGGCTTGGATATCCAAGAAGTTTCTTCTTAAAATGTTAATTGCTGACAAGAAGCAATGGAACAAGTTAAAGAAGGAAGGTAAGTGGGAGAATGTTGACCTGTCTTGGATAAGCATGTTCAGCTATATGAACACTCCGTTTTTATACTATGACAAACTCTTCAAGATTGACTGTTGGGCAGATTTATCAGGGGCAGATTTAGAAAACGTTAGCTTTGAAGGATTAGACTTATATGGAGTTGACTTCAGAAAATGTAAAATCAGAAACACTAACTTTTCTGCCGCTAACTTAAGTGCTTGCAGGTTTTCCAATGAAAAGGGGCTTCTAACTAAAGAAGAATTTCTCAGCCAATTTGAAAAATTAAAGAACGGTTGGCTTGTTTACAAAGTCATAAAAGACGATGAGCGAGACGATAGAGACAGGGGCTGGAGAGAAGATCACAAGGAATATAAAAAACATTACAAGTGGGAAATTAAACAGAATTCAATTATTACTGGAAAGGTTGATCACAATAGATTTGCATATAAAGATAATGGTATTAATTTCGGCACGCTTAAATATTGCAATGAATACTATAGACATTACTCTAAAGAAGATAAAGGAAACCTTTGGGCCTGCGAGCTTCCATTTGATGCCGATATATGTGTACCATATGCCTCCAGCGGAAACGCAAGAACAGACAAATTGAAGCTAATTACAGCCTTATCATAGAAAGGACCAAAACGACTAATGAGTAAAATCTCAAATTACGAATGGTCATACTTTGTGATAATGAAACAAATGGCTGATCGGGAGATGAAGAAGCCAGAGTGTTATTGCAATACCAGCCTGCTAAATTATCTATTTCCGCGGATCTCGCTTTGTACGTTTAGAGCGGAAAGACACGTATCTGGATCTCTATTCAGTACGATGAGAATGTACCTAGACCAACTAAGAGGTCATATAAGAAAAATAGATGGAGAGCGAGAAAGAAGAATCGATTTATATTATGATTAAAAATCTAAAACATTAAATAAGAATCTTATAAACAGGAGAAAATATGAAAAGAATAATTAAATCAGAAACAAATCCAGAAAAAATCGAAGACAATCTTGATGTACCTCTTACGAGAGAAGAGAAAGAGGCATTGATAAGGAAGCTTCAGAAGTCACTGGAATTAAAGGAAACGACAGAAACAGAATCGGCTGACGTGAAAGAGCAGAGGCTTGTTCAATTCTGCGAGAAAGTAAAAGAGCTGTTAAAGAGCGAACAGTATAGCGGTAATGCGCGTACCGCATTTGATTTCCTCGGGGCCTTAAGTTCAAGAATTGATTTGATACTCTCTTCGATTTTAGGAGACAGTTCATTAAATAATGAGAATAAGCGGACATTTAGGCTCCATTTTTTACCTCGTATGAAACTATTTGGTATTGAATTCTCATACGAGGTTCGCGAATTTTTCGGATTGGATCCGGAAGATAACGAAAATTTCGTCGAATTCTACTTCGAGAGCGATAATATCACATACGCGTACGCGGAATAAAGGAGAATAAAAATGAAAACGGAAAAGGAGTTAAGAAAAGAGATAAGAGAGTATAAGAAACAGCATAAAGCCGATATGGCAAACTACGAGGAAATAGCTTCGAAGGTAAGAGTTATCAAAGATTTCGTAGATGCTCATGTTAGTAACGACGAAATAGTCAGAAAGACTATGTTAGGTACTGGCGGAGACGTAGATAGGACGCTGAGCAATCTAAATCTGATCTATAAGAAGATTCAAAAACTAGCCGAAAAGGCAAAAGGAGAATAAAATGAAGAAAATAATGTTTATACTTATAATTACTTTAATGACTGCGTGTATCGAAATCGAGGGAATCACTCCTGAAGACGAAGATACAAAAAGAATTACTTCCGTTATCGATATCAGCGACGATGTAACTGATACTACAGACCCAGCTACAGATACAGTCTGGTTAGACCCTGCGACGAATCTCATGTGGCAAAAATCGGGAAACAAATTTCCGGTATTATGGGAAGAAGCGATGACATATTGCGACGATGCAACTGACGGAGGTTTTAATAATTGGTACTTGCCTACAATAGACGAGTTAAGGACAACGATAATTGGACGCTCGGAAATAACGATAGGTGGCGAATGCCCTTATACAGATGGTCTTTCCGAATTCGATGTTTTCGATGATGATGGGATTTGTGATTTCAGACATGATGACCCGAATAGTTACCAGCCCAGTTATCTAAATTCTAAATTAGAGAAACCTGAACATGTTGCCGAAGATTATATTAGTTGGTCTTCGACAGTAATTATGAGGCATGGCGTAATAGCGGAACCGGATCCTGGGAAAATTGCTGTAGAATATATAACCGGTTCACTTCTTTTTATTCCGGCCATTGAGGATATGGCCTACGCACGATGCGTAAGGGAGGAAGAATGAAACTATTTATCCTGGAAGGTAATAGTTTCGACGTAATTGAAAATAGCACATGCCAGAACGAATGCTCCTTTTCGTGCCCTAAGCTTATAGTAACTGGCGAAGGAATGACTCAGAAAGCCAGATGCGAAAAGTTCAGCGGGGACTTTCTTACTGGGGACATTCTTGAAAGAAATCCAACTCTAGGATCAAACGCATTCTTCCGGCACGATGAATGTATGAGAAAAGCTCATACGGCAACTGAGACTGTCTATCTCTTAGGGAATTTGATAATGCAAATTACAAAACCAACGGAAGGCAATGAATTATTACATCTTCGACAAATAGTAGAAGGAGAATAATATGTGCGGAAGTTTAAAACACGAAGGTACACTTCAGAAGATAGGCCAGGATATATTCTTTATCGATAAAAACACTGAGAAAAAAGGAATATGGGCCGGGCATGCAAGATCAGAGACTCTAAAAGAAAAATGGCTGGATAGGGGATGTATTCCAATAACTATAAAAGCCGATTCCTTTACAGAAAAGGATAAGGCTAAAAAGGATCACTTCTTTAAAGTCCCTGAAGGCTGGGCTATAGAAGGAGTATTAGTTACAAGACCTATAGACTTAGGTTCGTATATTCATGGCCCTGGCGAGGTATTAATCGTTACAAGGCCCGCGAAAGGAAAAGAGGCTAAAGTTCATGACAGATTTCCCAAATTTGTGAGGAGAGAAAAATGACAAAAGAACAATTTGAAGCTATTTTTAAAGAACATTGCCCATATGATTCTTTTGAAAGTAAAAGTCAGATATTAAAAGGACTGAATATCATTGCCAAATATTTGCCTAATGTGGATATTGGAGCTGCGGAACATGACCAAGTATGGGCAAGTTGTGAGATAGACGAGCTTATAGCCGCGGGAATTATAGAGGAAGACGCTCAACGATTATGGAAGTTAGGTTGGCTAATAAGCGAAGATGATGGCGGATTAACTCATTTCGCGTAAGGAGAATAAATTGAAAGAGCAGATCATTTGTGGGATTCTAATAGTAATCGCTTTTTTCATAGGAGCAGGAGTCTCTTCCAAGAAAGAAAAGATAGACGCAATAGAAGCTTCAGCCAAAAAAGTAGAATATTGCGCGAGCGTTAATCTCGATGCGTACAAATGCGCGGAATGGATCAGATCGGGTAAAAGCGCAGAAGAATTCTTCGGCAAGAATACCCTAAACCCCTGATTTAGAATATATAGAATCTATTTATAGAATTATTTATTTATCAACTTACTCATATTCCTATAGTCATAAGTTCGAGAATTAATTAATAAAAAATTCCATTTGATTATTTTCTTAATTACGTATACAATATTCGAAACAGAAAGGGCAAATAAAGGCGGGATTATGAAAAAGATAACTAAAACTGGCAGAACTATAATTATATATACTTTCCATCGGGATACCACAGAGACATTATGGGTAGGTGCTGAAAGTCTCGAAGAAGCCATAAGATTCAGAAAAGGCGACGCTCCCCATGGATATTGGGGGCATACACTACGAGAAGTCCGATCCGAAAAAGAGGAAGTCAGGGCGTCTGATCCCTATTGGATTATTAAATGTCCAGATAAAAGCTGCTTCGGTAAAGGTAAGGACTGTACTAAGTGCGATATAGCAGAAGTTAAGAAAGTAGAAATAACCGAAAAACAAAAACGATATGCTACTCGAGGATCGGTGATTCAAGAGGAAAGAGCTAAAGCCAGAGTCAAACATAATACTTTTATAAACTATCAGGAAAGACAGGATAAATTCAGAGAATATCTTGAAGAAAAATTAGCGAATCCCTTACACCATCGTCCGTATGAATATACGATGCCTAAGACAATGGCAGGTTGGCTGAGAGATATAATAAAGCAGACTTTAAGAGATTTTATCTCTGTCGAGGAAAGGTTTGATGCTATTCCTGAGGATTTGCTGTTCGCCTATGAAATATTCTTTGATGATTGCATCGAAATACATTTCAACGAGGACGAATGGCTTCAGGAATGGTTCGGAACCACGTTTCTACAGACAATAAAATTAGGATGCAAATAGATCCAAGGAGCAAAGCAAAATAATGGAAAGGTTTAAGACATATATTGGATTAGATAAGCTGGGATACCCGTCTGGATATAAATCAATATTCGACAGGGAAACAGGCATTCATATAAGAGAAGTTGGAGAAGACGGGTTATGCCCCGCGCCTGAAATTGCGGATATTGAAATTTCGACTATCTGCTCCAGAGGATGCAAATTCTGTTATAAGGACAATAAATCCAAAGGCGAGAATATGTCTCTCGAAACATTTAAAGATGTTTTGAGGAAATTCAATCTTGATATCCTAACTCAAATTGCATTTGGAATTGGAGATATAAACGCAAATCCGGATATATGGAAAATCCTGGCTTATACAAGGTCTAAAGGAATCATTCCGAATATAACGGTTAATCCGGATATAACTCAAAGTGACGCAAATAAATTAGCCAGCCTATGCGGGGCTGTAGCAGTATCTTATTACGGCTTAGCAGAGACATTAGAAGCTGTATGTAAGTTGCACGACTCGGGATTGAAACAGGTAAATATCCACGCTTTAGTATCGGAAGAAACTAAAAGTGACGTTGAGCTTTTATTCGAAAGGTCTAAATATGTACCGGAGTTAAACGCAATTGTATTACTTGCTTTAAAGCCTAAAGGTCGCGGCGTAGCATTCACCCCTCTAAAAGGATTCGGATGGTATAAAAGAAACTTCGAAGGAGCTAAAAAGTATAATATGGGTCTTGGGATGGATACATGCTCGGCATGCAGATTTAAAGCTGAAGTAGACGACCCTTCATTGGATAGCATAATCGAAACATGCGAAAGCACTTTAGCTTCTATTTATATAGATGTTAAAGGAGTAGCTTATCCATGCTCATTTAGCGTAGGAAAAATACAAGGGCAGAATCTTCTAAATGAACGGACTGATGTAAGCGATATCTGGAGATCCGATATCTTCAAAGCGTTCAGGAGAGAATTGAGACTAACAAGAGGCAAATGCCCTATTTACGATATATAAGGAATTAAAGTGAAAAAGATAATCAAAAAGACAGAAGACACCGCAACGGGAGCTATTTATTTAGATCCTATTGATTTGAGTCATTTAGATAATGACGGAGATTTTGATAATTACGACGACGCATACGACAGAGGGTTAAGGGCAGGGGAGCATTACCATAAAAAATTCATAAAAGAAGAGGTCGTACCTTTACTTAAAGAGACTAGAGACAGGCTTGAATCCATCCAGAAAGACTCAGGATTGGCTTCTTTAGAAAACAGTTACTGCGGGGAGTATGAATCAGAAGAACTTATAAAGAAAATAACTGATTTTATTGATAAGCTCGAAGCTCAAACTAAGGGATAAGTATGAGAACATCTATTCAATGCTTACATTATTGTGATTTAAAAGAAGGCGACAGATTTATCTGCGTAGCTGAAGCTGAGGATCCTGCCCAGATATATTATACTTGGAAAGACGATAGGTGGAATTTGCATGCACGATCATTACTAACAGGCCAAAACCATGATTTTAAACCTGATAGAAAAGTAGTAAAGGTGAGGATATGAATAAGATTAAAATACTAGATCCATTGGCAATGTGGCTGGATATGGGATTTGCCACGAAAATGACAGAAAGCTCATTAAGGCATTATGTTTTAAAAGGGGTGATGCGGCCTAACGATCTTGTCATATTAGAAATTCCCTATCTTCGATCTGACGAAAGAACAGGAACCGCAAAAGCATATAATAAAACCGATTTAGAAAACACGCGGTATTATTCCATAACGGAGCAAATAGAAAGAAGCAAAAAATACCCTTCGATATACTTGTGCGTAGTAATAAGAGAAAAGAAAGGTATTTGGGAATTCATGCTGGTAGACAACCAAGGACGTGATTCTTGTGGGAAACTATGTATTATTACTGCAGACGAAGAATGTTTTGATTATGTATGTAATGTTGGGGCAAAAGAACACAAACTCGAAATGGAACCTGGTCAAATTGTGGACTTAGCCAACACATATTATGGCTGCATAGATACAGTTTGGCTGACAGGTTATGGTTATTCTAGTGAACATAACGAAAGAGGGTGGAAGGGAATTTTATTAAAGCGCGATGGAGAGTACAGAGATACTAGCATACAGATAGAATGGGAGAAATATAAACGCCTTGGCCGTTCGGGCGGCGAGTGCGATTACAGAGAAAATACTCAATTACTTAGGACAATATGCGAAAAAGATTTCTTAGGAAACTTAACTCAGGATATTATTAACAGACTTAAAAAGCACAATGACAAAATTGTTCAGCTTTATGTCGATACCGTCGTCAAGAAAGTGATAAAAAAGCCGGAAATCTATTGCCCGGGACCATACATAAGCGATGAAGAGAAACGATGGAATAGATTTATGGCAAATAATCCAGATGCATTTGCGTGGGATAATATTAAGGGATGCCAACCATGAAAAAGATAAACAATAACATATCTACAAAAGAACCCTCTCCTGAAGTTTTAACTAAGGAAAGCAGGCAAGAAAGAGAAGCACGTTTTAATGCCAGAATGAAGAAATTCGACAAAGCTCTTAAAACAAGAATTGCTAAAGACTCGCATCAGAAGAAATATACCACATTTAGGAATAGATCATTATCTGAATTAACATATGAAATAAATTCAGAAATGATCTGGCGAATGAAACAAGATGGATATCAATGCGACGGTAGTCAATTCGTGACGGAAATTAATTTTTGTCCATATACGTCACATCTACTGTATATATTTTTTGATATAGACTCTTGTCGGTATCTCGGCATGAGTCAGACGTGCCGACAAGCATATGTGCTTGAAGAGGAAATTAATGAAAAAAATAATTAAAAAACGCATCTATAAATTTATCACTACGCAGCCTATAGATAGAACTTATATAGCTTTGGCAGAAAGCGAAGATGATCTTAAGGGCAAGTATAATAACGGAGAGTTTGACGAGACTGAAGAGACCGAAGGAGATCCTACGGAGATGCTTTTGGTTGATGTGGACGATTCTGAACCGGAAGAAATGATGCAAATCACTGCATATATAGATTGTCCTGTAGATCCTTTAAAATGCTCGCATCGTTTAGAAGGTGAAGGCTGCGGTAAATGTCCTAAAGGAGCAAAGTGGGTTGAAATATGATGAAGAAAGATAAAAAATTAAAAAAGAAATTTCTTGAAATAGTGCAAACATATGCCGAGTATGGTATAGACGGGCTTAGAATAAGAATAACGCAAAAGGATTTTGATTACATAGACAAGCATATATCCAAGCTTATTAAAATTTTCAATCTAGACCATGACGAAATCCAATCATTCTTCACTGCCCATAATAACTATAAGCACGTTATGGAATTTATTGAAGCTATGGAGGATTTATTAGCGACGACAGATCTTTCAGGAGAAGAAAATGATAAAAATTAGAATGGGTTTTGTTAGTAATAGCTCAAGCTCATCATTTTTAATCGCTCTACCAAAAGAGCCGAAGGATACAGCGGAGCTTAAAGAGATGCTGGGATACGGAACAGTCCCAGAGGAATGGCTTCAGTGCATTCTTCATAAGATTAAAATGGGAGGGGATGGCTTTTACGAAGAACGTAGAAAGCTTACTAGGGAAGAACTTCTCGCGGAGTGGTTAGAAAACTCAAGTGACACAAAATTTTACCATGAATTATTGGGTAAGTTACGGGGACCAAAGCAAAGAAAGATTTCTAAGACAAACTACGCTCTAGCGGCAGCAGTGGCAGACGCTATATATGAAAGAATAATAAAAGATTTTGACGAGGATACAAAAGACATGTTCCTGTGTGCCTTAAGATTCGGCTATCAAGGGGATGGCTCCCCTGCTGTCGAGGGAGAGATAGAAAAAAGTGTCGTCCTCGGAGGAATAAAACGCTTAACGACTAAACTCAATCCTCCCGGAGGAAATCATGGTTAAAATAAGAACAGGGTTTGTATCAAATAGTTCGTCGAGTTCGTTCCTGGTATTTTTTCCAAGAAAGCCTAATAATGTAATCCAGCTTAGGGATATGTTGTTTTCCAGATATGATATAGACCATGACTTCAGATTTAAAACAGGATTCGATGATGACCTTTCGATGTCTCTAATGGATGTCGCTGAGATAGTGTTTGATGATATGGAAAACCAAAAGCCGAATTCTGCAAAAGTGAAGAAAGATTGGATCAAAAACAAGACATGGGATCTAGACAAGAAAGTACTCGGAGCGGCAGTCCATTGGAAGAGACTTCAAACAGAAGAGGATGGATCTGTATCCGCAAAAGAATTAGGAAGGCTTGAACGAGAATCAGAGAAAGAGGCCGAATATGATATGAAGCATACTATAGAATACTACCGCAAGGAGACAATAAAAGAAGAGGGACATTGTTTTATTTACGAATTTGAGTATGCGGATGATGATGGTACGTGGCAGGATGGCATATTAAGACATGGGAATATATTCAGGAACTTAAGACATATTAAGGATTACAACCAATAAGAAAATCCTTCAGGAGGCAAAAATGGTTAAGATAAGAATGGGACTTGTAAGTAATTCCTCAAGTTCAAGCTTTATAGTCACGTTCCCTCATGATCCTAAGAATGAGGAAGACGTATTCGATATGATGTTCCCCGGAAAAGATAGGGAGGATCATTACACTATATATGATTACGTGACTCATCTTGGAGTAATTTCTCAGCAAGTATGGCAAGATATTCAGGAACATCGTATAAAAAATCGTAAGCCTAATTTTAAATATAAACTTGCAGAAGGAGAGACCAAGTACTATTTCCATTATTCAGACAATGATGGAGAATTAGGAACAATTATGGAGCATGGAGATATATTCTCTAATCTAAAACATGAACGAGAGAATCATCATTAGGAGAAAATATGAAAATTGGTAAATATATAATGTATTCGAAGGTGGACTTTGCAAGAGTCAAAGGCGAATACATCAATAAATATCTAGGAATCGAGGAATTCACTTCAATGACGGATATGTTTGCTTTTATATCCGAATTGCTATCTGAATATACTAAACAAGCTCCATGTGATAGCGGGGCGGTTAAAAATATCGAAAAGCTAAAAAATAAATTAACGGACCTTACAAATATGGACGACGAATTCTATGTCACCAATAGTTCGTTATATGAAATATTTATTAAGCGGATTAAAGTTGGAGAATAAGTATGGGAATAGATAAAGAAGAGTGGATTTATTATTTAAATGAGATTCGTCTTTCGGCAGAAACAGTCAGAGCAAATTGGAACCATATGAGCGCCGGAGACATTAACGACGAGATGGAAAATATAAAAACAAAAACTGAAATATTATTAGGCGATATTAAAGAGGACTAAAATGGTTAAAATAAGATTAGGATTTGTATCAAATAGCTCATCGTCATCATTTTTAGTGGCTTTCCCGAAAAAGCCTAATAATGCAGACGAATTAAAAGCCATGTTATTTACTAAATATCAATGTGATATCGAAAATAGCCAGAGAATGGATGATGTTTCCAGTTATTTATTCGATAAGATCTGTGAATTTCTAGATATAAATAGAAAGAAAAAAGACTTAAGAAAATTTGTTATAAATGAATGGGAAAAACATCCGGATCCTGATATCTGGTGCGAGAAGAAAAAAGAAGTGGATCAGGAGTGGGAGCACGAACACGGTAAAAGATTCGTATGTGATTGTAATGATCCAGAATCGCGAAAAGAATTAGATAAAATACACAAAGAGACCGATAGGCGCGCTAAGATCTGGTCGGATTGCGATGTGGAAGAATTTGAAGAAAATACCAGAGGATGGTTCGTGTGTACATTTGAGTTAGGAAATGCCACTTTTGATACTGCTTCATTGTGTGAAGAATTAGAACATAGCGGAGTGTTCAATCACTTGCCACATATAATCCATAATAATCATTAGAGGTAAAAAATGATCAAAGTAAAATGGGCACGACATCATTATCTACACTTATTCTTTATATGGATTTATGTCTTAGTAATTCGTTCATTCTCTCATTTTGCCTTTTGGTGCCAGATAAAATTTGCAGCCTTTATAAGTACTAAAGGAATCTATTATGGCTATTTTAACCCTGGAGAATTACGTATTGAAGGTAAGAATGTCGATAAATGGAGACTTATAAAAGATGAAGTAATTTATACTGGTAAATGGGGGAGAGAATTGGGACGTCTGAATGTAAAAGAATTTGATCAAAAGAATAAGGTAGAATAAAATGAAAAAGATAACTGTTTCAAGATCTGACCGTTTTATAAAAGAGTTTAAGGATATCATTAATTGTCAGTATCCAAGTAGTCAAAGCCCTAGTATGCCTTTGACTTTTAAAGAACATATCCGACATATACAAAGTCTCATAACAGAAGCTTTCCTGAAAACTATCGACGAACCTATTCTGGACGACGATATGGACGATCTAATTTATTTCTCATTTAAGATATTTGATGATAATTTGTGCATCACATTCGATAGCGACTATTTGCAGGGCTATTTTGATGTTGAAAATATAACTATAAGATTATAGGAGAAATTATGAAAATTATAGAAGCATTGGAATACTTAGCTGAGAATTGCCATGACTATGAATCAGGTTCTAACTATTTAAAATCAATGTCCAAATACTGTTTAGCCAGTATTATATACAAAAACTACAGTATAAACTGTTTTATCAAAAAATAGATAACAAGTTTTTTATTATAGGGCAGTATCATCCGGGACGAAGTATGGAAATAGATCCTCAGTTTGTATCTAATGTAGCTTGGATTAATAGCCACCATGAGTGTCATAACCTCTCAATTAGCACAGAAGTTACTAAAGCATATCCGCCTCCTTACAGTTATAAAGTAATAGGCCAGTCAGGACATTTAGAAAACGTTATACTCTCAGAATATTATTACGTTTACGAGTTCGTAAAGAAGCTAGATCTCCCGCACGAACTTAACGATTTTAACTGGGATGGTAAGATATTAACCTTCTCTTCCGGAAGAGAACCTATCACTAGACAAACTCTGGAAAAGAAAGGGATCTTTAGCGAAAGAGACGGAGAGATTAAAGAGAATTACTGCGCTGAGGCATTATGAAAATTATGGAAATAATTGGACACGAAGAAATACCTGAATTAGGCGAAGAGCCTACTATAAAACAAGTCGTTAAATACTTACTTGATATTCTTGAAAAATATCAAAAAAGAGGATACGAGGACATCACTTTAAGAGATGATAACGGTGCTGGATTTATAGTATCGGGGAAAGAAATTGAAAACAAAGATATTTAAATCGTTCGAAGAATTCTTAAAATCTTATTATCCCAAACATCACTGCGACGGATGCAGGTTTTATAAAACCAATCCTAACGCGGAGCCATGTACAATCTTAAGCGACAGCCGGCATTATAGGATAATGGGAAACTCCAAAGAAGTAACTGACAAAATGATAGAACGCTGCAAAGAGATGAGGTATAAAGAGAAAATATGACAATTACATTAAAATATGTCGTTAGCTGAGGTCCTTATGACAAATAAAATATTTGAAAAAGAAATAACAGTAAAAATAAAAATGACCCGTTCTCAGACGAACGTACTTCGTTGCGACGAATGCCCTTTTTATAACGACTTCTTTAACGAGGGTACCTGGAGAACAGATGAAGAATGCAAATGTCCCGAGAACTACGATTTAGAATTAGAATTTCACGAAGCTCAAAAGAGATGCTTCGAAAGACATTTTAAAAATACCAATAAGTAAGGAGAGAATATGCCAATTGTACTAAAAGGGAAAACGGTTCTGTTAGGAGTTATTGGGGTAGATTCGGGCCAGGTATTAATTTGCGATCCGTGCTATATTGATTCAAGTTGGAAAAAAACGGAATACAGAGACGAAGACCCGGACGCAGTTGGAGAATTTTCATATAACGGGTGCTGTAATACTAATGATCCTTTTATACGAACTGCCGGCTCGCATCCAGTTGAAAATATAGGACAGCTCGGATTCGACAAGACTTTGGACGGCGCAGGAGTTACCTCTAAAACTATGGTCGGAGACGGAGTCTATAACGTATATGGAATACTGAATGAGAAGGGTGAAGTAAAAGGCATCTATATAGATTTTGAGGAGCCGGCAGATGTATCAGAGGAATAATCTGATTACTAAAGAAGATATACTTTCGGCAAAGTGCAAATATAAGAAGTTAAAACTTATAGAACAAGCCGAATGCGTGAAGTACGGAGGGACTATTGACTGGATACATATATCCTGGAAAGACGAGATAACGTCAATGAAAATAAATAAACATCTTAAAGTTGTTGGGACTCTTCCTCTCGGAGATGTATATAAAGTATACATATATCCTTCTATTGATTATAAAGATAGGGGTACTTATTTTTTCTTAGAAGAAAGACTAGATTCAAATAGAGAATCCTGTCAGGGGATTAGAAAAGAGCAGATATCATTCGCGGCTTATTATAATATGGATTTTAGAATTATTAACTCTAGATCAAATGTATTAAATAATATCCCTGATATGCCATGGCTTGCCGCGGAGAAGTATCTTAAAGAGATGTATAACGACTAAGGAGGAGCAAATGTTACTAGTTATTTATACAATTATTTTTATAATAATAACCCTATGTGTAGTTTTCGCGGGATTCTTATTTATTATGGGGATAATGTTTGGGATAACAAAGAGAGGGATCGTTTTAACTATTATTAAAGACAATACTTTGGATCCTAAATATTACTCCGAATTACTGGCAATCCTAAACAGAGAACTCAAAAATAGTCAGATAATGGAATTTACTAAAAAGATCCCGAGAAAGAGTAAAAATAAACTAGAACAGATAGTTCCATTAGTTATGGAGCAATGCAAAGATTTAAGGGCGCATATCTATTATTATAAGATTCAGCCTTTGCTGAAATCAATTGAAGTAAAATACGAATCAATTGAAAAACCAAATAAGTTAAATTAATCGGAGGCAAAAATGTCGATGTATCCTTTTACGTTATTCTTTGAGAAAACATTAAGCGATGAAGATTTCGCAAGCATTAGTTCACATTTAGAAAGTCTTGACCTTCCTGTTATGCCGTTGATGCTAGAAGAGGGATTAAGCGGTTATGTCATTAATATAACTGACGCCGCGAAAGAAGAAAAATTAAAAAGAATACTTACTAGTATGGGAGGCTTTGCTAAGTTGTCAGGGATGGCTTACGATGGCCTAATGAGGCTACCTTATGCTTTTGACGCGTTGATTAAAAGTCAGCTTACGACTCCTGCAGTTCCTGCTATGGAAGACGCGTCCGAAACAAGAAGAAGTTCAGAAGGATGTAACGATGCTCCATGCAGAGGATGCGACGCAGAAGAGTGCGAGAATAGAGACGAAGATTACGATGAATATTATGATAATGATAGAGAAAACGAAACCCATAATCACGACGATGATTGCATATGTAGATTCTGTGACGAGCCGAATTGCGAAGATAGAGATGAAGAGTTTTTGTGTGGGGGGACTTTAGAAGAATGTGGAGAATGTGATAAAGATTGCCAGTACAGGCAAAATGTATTGGCGACTCCTGCCCATCTAACTCCCGAAACCAGAGCTGAAGTAATAGAAGCATTACAAATAGAAATCCCAATAGACGATACTACGAGAACAGTAAGGGATGGATATTCCGATTTTGCGACAAAGAGCTATAAAAGATATTATAATCCATCCTTAGAATGCGTGAGCCCCACAGGTAATATAGGATTATTGCCTTATAGGATGGCTTCCAGATCTCATACGAAAGACGGGCTTAATTTATATTCGAAAGCTATAGCTAAATTGTCCGACGGTGACGGGCCAATGCTCGTATTTCTTACGAAGTATAGCGATAACGGAGAGGCTCATTGGGAACAGTTGAAGATTATAACAGAAGCTGTCTTAGATGTTATAGAGCCTGCAAAATTAAACAGATTTAAAACAATATATATATCGGAAACTCATAATTCTGCTCCTATCACTCCGATGGCTATAGACGATAATCTGTATATATGGCTGTGGGCCGATATAAAATCCTGTTCCAGCGCAGAGAGGCTAAAATCTCCCGTATATGGGATGACATTAAGAGATTGCGGGATGACAGACCACTTGTCGATATACGATCATAATTTGTATGATTATGTGAATTATAGCGACCGATCCGAGGCAATTGCAGGCGTGTCCGGGAATAACATTTATACATTTTTTGACTTGATGCATCCGGACCCCGAAGGGATTAAAAAGCTTGAATGGAGAAAATCGTATTACGAATTATGGAAAAAGCTTATTCTTGATATGTCCAGCAATATGATGTTAACTCCGGAAGAGATATCAAATAAAGCCCAAAAGCAGTTTATCTCTTCTTATAAGAAGTCTATGATCGATTCTATAAACAATTTGAAGAGTGAGATAAGCAGCATATCGCAAATAGTCCAGTCTTATGAACGGGATTTTAAAGAGAAGTATTCCGAGATGAAGCAAAAAGAGGATATGCTTTATACTATCGAGGCTAATAAAGACGAAGACAAACTGGATTTGAGAGCCCTTGAAATTATAGATATGATAAAAAAGTCTAAGCTTACCAAAAGTGTAGAGTTTGATAAAAGTCAATATCTAATAGTAAATACGAAAAACATTTTCTGCACCGATCCAAGACAAGGCAACGTCTATGAGCTTGGCGAATTTAAGATTAAGATTCCGTTCAACGGAAAAACTTCAAGCGATATAAGAATACTGAATCAAACAAGGACGGTGGATGGTTATTGGCACAATCATAATGCCCCGCATGTTGATAATAACGGGAAGCCTTGTTGGGGTTCCGTTGCTATAGATATGACTAAGGTTTTAACAGAAAAGAAATTCTACGAAGTTTATATGATGTGCCTGGCCTTTTTAGAGACTGTAAACCCGGCTGATTCGGCTGGAGCATACATAGAAAGATGGCCTAAAGTCGAAAGTAAAACTGAAGAAAAAACAGCTGAAGTCGCTTAAGAAAGGAGTTTAAATTGGACACAATCAGACCAGCAGAGTGCAGGAATAGGGTTATATTCAAAGGAGAGATCCCTAAAGTCACTATCTCTCCTGAAGTCATAGACGATTTGTCAATTCTGAAACACCAGGTTGACGGAGAATTTATGTTCGGAATAATGGCGGAATATGTCGATAACGAATTTAAGATCCAGGGGGTGTATATGTTCCCCCAGACGGTTAATTACGCCGGAGTCAAACCTAAGACCGAAACTACGATAGAGGAACTATTCTTAAGCATGCCTAATGTCCTTGGAATAGGAATCTGCGAAGAAAAAATGGAAGAATGCGAAAAGGATCTTAAGGATCATATTGAAAAATTAACCGAAAATATCCCGGTCCCATTCGTTTCAATTTATCTGAATTTTAAAGGCGAATGTCAGGTAAACGCTCATAACTTCGACATGTGGGAATTTAAGGATCTTAAGTGGAAATTCCCGACAGTTGTAGATGCTGAAGAAAGAAGAGCTTACTGGGAAAATCAAATTAAAGAGCATGTAGGGTCCTTCGCTTATCACTATAGCTCGAATCCAATTGGAGGACCAGCATCATGCGGGGCGTCTGCGGAAGCGTATAAAAATGCATTCCCCGGAGCTGCAGATGATGAATGTCCTACAGGATTTTATGGGATTTAAGGAGAGAAAATGATTGAGACTATGAGACATGTCGCCGTAATTGATCTTGAGCACTCTACAGCCAAAGACACAGCTATACATGTGATAGGCTGCGGAGCTTTAGGGTCAAGAGTAGCTTTGGGATTAGCCAAATTAGGCGTTAGTAATATGCATTTATGGGACTTCGACAAGATCGAGAGTCATAATATAGCGAATCAGGCATACGGGATTTTGGATGTAGGAAGATATAAAGTAGAAGCTCTCGCAGGGCTGATAGCGAGACAGACCGGCTTAAAGACCGTGCCTCACCCGGAAAAAGTCGTGAATCAACATTTGTTTGGTTTTATTTTTCTTTTACCTGACTCTATGGAGTCAAGAAGGGAGATTTGGGATGAGAGCATTAAGTGGAAAGCTGTCGCCTTATTTGAAGGCAGGATGGGCGTATCTGAAGGAAGGGTTTATTACGTTAATCCAAAGGATCCTGTTCACATTAGTAAATGGGAGTCTACCCTTTGTCTTGACTCCGAAGCTGAAGATTCTGTTTGCGGTTCTCACATTGCTGTTGGACCTACAGCGGAATTTATCTCCGCGCTTATGCAATGGCAGTTCATTAAGTATATAAACTCTTTGGAGAAGCCTAGAAAAGTGGAAAATGAGATTATAGCGTATGTAGATCCGCCGCTATATCTGATGAATTGCTGGAATAATCAATAGTAAACTAATAACCAATATAAAGGAGAATTAGAATGGTAACAGTAAAAATGGCAAAGCTTCCTGGTGAGTCGAAGGAATATCTTTTCGAAGACGGTACCACGTTAGCTAAGGCGCTTGCTACGGCAGGTCTTGATTCCACTGGATATCAGGTCCGCGTATCCGGCACGCTCGTTGAAGGCGCTTTCGATGAGTTGGAAGTTGAGGATGGCGACAGCGTAATGCTTGTCAAGCCGATCAAGGGCGCTCAGGACTACATCGAAGTCAAGATTGCCAAGCTTCCTGGCGAACTTAAAGCGTTTTGCCTCAACGGTGACCGCAAGGTTCGGACTCTTATCGCTACCGCAGGATTGACCCTCGGTACCTGCAAAATCCGCATCAACGGATTGGAAGGTGATATTGACGATGAGCTGGAAGACGGGGATACGGTAGTCCTCGTAAGTAATATCAAGGGTGCGTAATTCCCGACTGTTTTGTTTTGTTTTGTTTTTTACTGAATTAAAATATAAGTACAGGGGAAGTTCGCTTCCCCTGTATCTTAAATATAAAAGGAGGATCCGTGGAGGCAAACGAGACAGTCTTGGAAGAATGTAAGGACTTAAAGATAGTAGAGGAGCTCAAGGCGCGTGTGGAAGCTAATGAGAAGACATTAAAGATAATAAATGAGGGGATGAAAAACCTCATGGTTATTTGCATGAAAGTATCAGCTTCTACAGGAGCCTTGGTGAGTGTACTGAGCGAGGAAGAGTTGGAAATTTTCAAAAAGACATACGACAAAATAATAGAATCTTCCGCGAGCAGTTTAAGTTCGGAAAAGCGCGATAACGCGTGATTATTCTATTACGAAAAGTAATAGTTTTTAGGCTGAAGCCAAAGACTGTAACCCCAGTCTTAAAATATTTATCGCTGCGTTGTGGTCTCTATCAAGAGATAATCCGCAGCAAGGACAATTATGAGTTCGATCAGAAAGTTTTTTAAGGACTTTATGACCACAAGAAGAACAAATTTGGGATGTATAAGCGGGGTTGACCAGGATCAATCGTTTATCGGCGCATTCTGCCTTATAAGCAATGAGTCTGGTAAATTGTCCCCAAGCTACATCAGAAATACTTTTGTTAATGCAAGTATGAGTATGGACCATTTCGTTAATAGACAAATCCTCCATACAGATCGTGTCGAAAGACTTTACTATACTATTACTCTGTTGATGGGCAAAGTTATTGCGTTTATTAGAGATTCTTTCATGGATCTTAGCTACAACTTTCCTGGCTTTAGCTCTCTCAGGAGTGCCTTTATTAAGCTTAGAAAATTTTCTTTGAGCTTTAGCCAAAGATTTTTCTTCGTGTTTAAAGAATCTGGGGTTATCAATCTTGACACCGTCAGAGAGCGTAGCGAAAGATTCAAGACCCACATCTATACCGACAGATCTGCCGGTTTTAAGAAGTGGATTTTTCTCGACAATACAAGAAAAAGTGACATACCACTTACCAGTAGTAGACTTTTTTATACAGCAAGTCTTAATTTGACCTGTGATATTCCTATGGAGTTTGATTTTGATAGTGCCGATTTTAGAGAGTTTGAGCCCCTGTTCAGTAATCTTAAAACCGAACTGAGGGAAAGAGAAAGAGTGGTACCTGTTAAACCCTTTAAATCTTGGATAACCCGGTTTATCTCCAGCCTTAATCCTTCTAAAGAATGCTTTGAAAGAAAGATCGAGCCTAACAAGAACATCCTGAAGGACTTGAGAATGAATATTTTTAAGACTACTTCTCAGCTCTTTAGTCTCTACAAGAAAAGAGTTTTGGGCATAATAACTCAAACTTTTATTTTCGATTTCCCAACATTTTTTACGCTGTTCAAGAAAGTAATTATACAGCCAGCGGCATTCTTCAAGCCACATATTCATAATGTGAGTTTGTTTGCTCGTTGGATATATACGGAATTTATATGCTTTAAGCATAGTTATAGTATGCGCTTAAAAAACAAGATGTCAATAGTTAGTACGATACAGAAATACAAAAATAGTACCAGAGCTGACATATGATCTATAAAGGTTTTATCACGCCTAAAAGCCTATTTAAGTTAGTAAACTCGTCTGTATGAGAGTCTCTAACGGGATGCAAGTTGTCCATTTGCCTATGGCAGTATGTACACATTCCCGGCGTTTATAATGTAAGTAACGAGTCTCCTCCACAAAAAGCCGAGGTCTGGATTCGCTCCTCCGCCGGACCTCGGCCCACCTTTATCATTAATTATTGGAAGAAATAACTATGTTAAAATATATACCTGATGAAATTTTTGATTTAGAACATATCCCTGCTAATATGAATATTAGTATTGAAGACAAAGGAGAATCTCTTTTAGCTGTAAATGATAATCCTAATCAAGGCTTTCCGTCCAGAGTTCTTATTTACACATGTGTACCTTATGATTTTTCTCATAAGTATATAAGTGCGGCGGGAATAAGTTATTCTAAGAAAGGGAAGTTTCATAGAGAAAACGGTCCGTCTTGTATATTAATGAAAAGGGTTTTATTCCTTACTCCTGATATGGTACCTGCTGAAATTCATAATAAAATATCAATTAAAGTCCCTAGAATAGGAGCGTTTATCGAATGCTCAAAATCGTTATACGCTAGTAATAATTGTGTTTACGTTAATTATAATAATTATTCGCAGAAAGTTCAAGACTGGTGGCTGGATCCAAAATATGGGCTTTTGGGAAAATCAAAATTAGTTGTAACGGAAATGGGATGGTATTCAAACGGAAGACTGAATAATGCGAATGGCCCTGCGAAAATAACTATGAATTTCAACCCTGACGATACTTTCAGCCCATACTATCTTTCGGCTAATCCTCCATCCCCGCCAAGAGCCGACAAGGTTTATTATTTAAACAACAGATATTTAGGTTCGGGAGAATCAGGAGAAATAAATTGGAAAAGCAAAATATAGTTATTAAAATAGATACCGACGAATTAAAGAACATAATATTCAATAGAATTACCGCGAATCCAAAATTCATGGCGGCAATATTAGGTATTAAAGAAGAAGAAATAATACTGCACGACGAGATCTATCTCAAAATATCTCCTGAAAAACTAACTGACATTTTTAATTCTGAAGAAATCGACCCATTATTAGAATGGGCGGCTATAGCATTTCTGGAAGAAGATGAGAACGGATTAAAAATTGACGAATCGAATATAACAGTAGAAGAGTATTTGTTTGGGAATCTATGAAAACAGTAAAATTACCATATTCGTTTTTAAATAGCTGTATTGATATACAGAATTATCCCGGCAGACCTACTAAAGGACTTCTAATTCCATGCCCAGAATGCGGCAGACTAGTAGTCATAGAAATGCATTTTTCGGATTATAGTTTCACCGATTTTGCTAACGATATATCTTTGGATGGCAGTCGCGTATCTGACATAATGTGGGAACATAATATAGGAATACCGTCCGATGTCGCAAAATTATTGGATATTGACGAGGATTCTTTTAACGATCTCGCGCTTAAAAAACCTTATTATGAAATAGTAGACGGAACAATATATTTCAAAATCAGATGTCATAATGCTCTATTTAACGGTTCCGGGAAAAGACTTATAACTTTGGATCGCGAAGATGACAATTATAGGGATAGAGGCACGTTAGAAGAATTATGGAGAGACCACGATTTAGGAAGATATTATTCGTGTAATCAAATGTTTAAAGTGGAATTTGCTTTAGGCCCAGACGAAATGATATTCCCGGATTTGATTAAACAACTAAATAATCTAAATGATGAATTAGACAATTTTATAAATTTGACGGAATTATAAGGAGGAGAAATGTATCTTAATCTTGAAACTCTCGTAAACGAACTAGGAAGAACGTGGGGATTTTACGTAAAAATATCAAGTGAAAGTTTCGGCACTACTATCAAAACTAGAAATAAACTTCATGACAAAGGTATCATATCAACTGATTTCTATCATAGCGAAGGAGATTACGGGCTTTTGATGGACGCCGAGAATTTGATTAAGCTTGAGACTCTTTATGGAAGAGCGGAAGTGACAGGACTCGTATGTCCTCATTATGAGAATATGATAGAAGTCACTTTAAGCTCTCCTGTCCTTGATGCTATATTGCCCGAACAAACAGAATTAATAGTAGATTTACTAACGGCAGATATCCTACCTAAAAAGAAAAAGCCTAAGAAGAAAACCGAAGATGATATAACAGGAACTGCCTCTTCAGAGTTAGAGTTTTTACTAAAAGATGAAGAAGTTGTGTCTCTCCTAAAGAATATAACGAAATCGCTAAAGCTTAATGAGTTTTTAGTAAGCAGAACTATCATAGACTGTTCTATCGAAGACAGATTTACAGTCCTCATAGGATCTTATCAGGATGATTCCCCAATGGGTTATAATAAATTCTCGTGCGGATCTTTTGATAAGATAAAAAGCCCTTCCAGTATGTATCTGTATCTTGATACGGGATACGATAGAATTTACGATGTTGTATTCAAGGACTACGCGGGAGTTCCATTCGCAGGTTCTCATAGAGAAATCCACGCGTTATACCTGTTTTGGAACATATTTGATCAGGTAGAGCGTATTGATAGTAGAAACGAAGCTAAGCTGAATGATTTTAGAAAGAAATACATCACTGAAATACTTAAAAGATTCGATTTATACTTGACTGACCAAAAAGAGTATGCTAAGAAATATGAGAATAATGGTAAGTCTCTGAAGATGTCAGAATCGGCAGTAAAAGATATTTATAATAAGGCGGGGAAGACCGAACTTAAGAAAGCTGAATTAATAGTTAAATATGGAACTCAGATTATAGATAAAATTTATTTACAGTTACACAAATACGAACAAATGGTGATAGCCGCAGGCGAAAAGGTAAAAATGTTCAGAGAAAATGATAGTGAAGAAAAATTTACACAGAGATATAGGAAAGAATTAGAATTAGTTAATAAGAATTCAAAAGTACTCAATGCTGCTATTTCTGAAAATCAATTAATAATTCATACGGATATGTTATATTGTGAAAATCCGCAGACTCATAAAGTTCACGAAATAGGCAAATTTATCATAATGTTCGAGTTATCGTTAATGACCGGAGGAGATAACGAAGGTCTAGTAAAGTGGATTAATGTAACTCATAAAATAAAGGGATTTAGCAATCAGTTTATGAACGCTCCTCATATATTTAATGATGGACATGCATGTCTCGGATCAATAGCGGGAACATTTTCTAAATTATTAAATAATCATGAGATAGCATCTGCTGTTGATTTAGCAATCCAATTTGTGGAAAGCGTAAATCCGGTGGATGCGGCAGGATCATTTATAGGGAATTGGCCGATAGTAGAAACGGAGAAGAAGAATGAAGAAACTAGGGAAGAGACGGAAGCAGAACTCGCAGAAACAGCGTAAGCCAAGAAAAAGGAGGACAAAAATGGTAGATCATGCGCCGCACAATTTCGAACCCAAGTTTAAATACGATCAGGTATTTAAAATTTTTATAACTCCGCAGGCTATGGCGGACATGTCTTTAATAGTCGATATATGTACTGAAGAAGTAGGATGGATGGGATATGTAGAAAGAAGAGGAAACGATTTTATAGTATATGATGTTTTCGTCCCTAAACAGAAAGCTTCATCCGTATTATGCGAATTAGACTTTACTGCACTGGCTGAAGTAGGAGAAGCTTTAATACAAACTCCGGACGGAATAGCGAAATATAACCAAATGAGATTCTGGGGCCATTCCCATCATACGATGGGGACAAGTCCTTCAGGTCAGGACGATATCCAATTAAGAGAATTCGACGCGTGCGAATGGTTTATCAGAGGAATCCTGAATAAGCATGGAAGAATGGAGTTGACTTTATACTTCTTTAAGTTAGGGTTAGAGATAAGAGACGTCCCGTGGCAAATATATTATGAGCCCAATCCGTCCAAAGTCGAATATTGGGAAAGCGAAATAGAGAAGAATGTCGAAGTGACTAAGTACGTGGCTGAGACAAGATGGAACGGGACCGAATGGCATAAGGAATGGAATCAGAACTGGAGAACAAATTACAAAAAAGACAAAATCGACCAAAGAGATATAGGATTCAGAGCGCCTAATAAGACCGCACGAAACATTCACGAATACTTCAAAGAGAAAGTTCGGGAAGATAATAAGGATGTACTTAGCGATATAGAAAAGAATACGGAAGAGGCTTTAAGAGCAGCCGCGGATATAGCCATGGGCAGAAAGGCAAAAAGCAGTAGTATATCCTGTAAAGTCGAAGTTATGGATGCGTCCGTAGGTAAAATTTTGCACAAAACCGATTGTAGTGTCCCGGATGATGGATGGGACATAGAGATGCTGGTTGACACTTTCTATAGTCATTTGTCTCAAGCGATGTACAATGACGGATTATCTTTTATAAGAAAGATACAAGGTATAGGATGGGAACCGGTTAAGGGCGGATATAAGATTGAAGATAAGGACGTGCTTGTAATAATCATAGAGGATTTATTAATGAATGCAAAATTAATCGAGGATATTAAAACCGAGGCTGCCTTATGATAGAAATCCTGAGACATATGGAAGTATTCAATCCTGATAATTTTACGGACAACGTACATATTATCGGCTGCGGATCCATAGGCTCTAATATAGCTTTGAGTATGGCTAAATTAGGTATCCCGGGGGATCAGATAACAGCATATGATTTCGATAAGGTAGAGGAGCATAATATTGCGAATCAGGCATACGCCCTAAAACACATAGGCTGGTCTAAAGTAGATGCTTTATTCGATCAAATCAAATATTATACAGGAGAGGAAATAGACATTCGGGAAGAGAGAGTAGAAGATAAAGTAAGGCTAAATGGAATAGTCTTTCTGGTTACAGATACGATGAAATCCCGGCGGGAAATATTTAATTCCTGTATCAAGATGAAAATGGCTGTTAAATTGATGATCGAAGTCAGAATGGATGCGGCTGAAGGGAGAGTCTACACTATTAACCCGATGTCTTATTCCGAAACGAAGTTCTGGGAAGACGTCTCGCAGTACACTGACGAACAGGCCGTAACCTCAGCGTGCGGACATACCACTACTGTGGGTTCTACAGTCGGAGTCCTATCCAACTTAGCAGTTTGGCAGTTTATAAACTGGTTTAACAAAAAACCTTTGAAAAATGAATTGTTCATAGGCCTTGAAAATATGGCCTTAAATTAAATCTGAATCAAATAAAGGAGAATCAGAATGGCAGACAAACAGTGGAGCTTTAGTAAAGCGCAAGTGTGGCTGAATAAGGCTAGCGACAGCAAGAAGCTCGGTAATGGTACTATGGTTATGAACGACACAATCGTTTTGACCTTCAACATCTTTGTGGGAAAAGATGACAGTATATTCGCCGCGCCGCCGAGTTTCAGCTATGAGCCTAAAGAAGGCGGAGAGAAGAAATACAAGGACCACTTCTATTTCCTCGTTCCTGAAGCTAGAGTAGACTTTAATGCGGCTGCATGCGAAGCATACGAAACCGCAAAGAAGACTCCCGCTGCGCCTCCCAGCCGTCCCGGAACAGCAAGAACCTTTAAGAGGTAACAGTGAAACAAGCAATAATCAATACGATTAAAGCTAAAGTCGACTCCGCGCTTGAGGGGTATTACAACTCCTCAGCGCGGTGGCCGTTACTGGTGTCGTGTAACGAGCCTGATATAAAAGCTTTGTCTTTTCTAAAAGAGCCGGCGATAACAGAGTGTACTAACTTTCTATCAGTTCATATAGCCGATCCCGCTGAAATTATAGAAGACTACTTTCTAACCAGAAGTACCAACGAATTTGATTCTAACTCTTTAAGAGAAGATATGGCTCCTATAAAAGTTACGGATAATGCTTCTGTAGGATCCGCAGACCTGGTAGATACTCTTTATCATATGTCGAAAGTATTTGAGAATGAATATACTTCCCCATATCCATACCTGTTATCATATTGTATGGTCATCCATCCTTATTTAATCCCGGATTTTAACGATATTGAATTGGATGAAGAGATTCAGGAAATTATTAATACTGTAGTTGACGATTGCGTATTACCTTTAGGAAGATACTTATTCAGAGAAATGATAATGACTGAACTGGATAAGGGATTTAGGAGTTTGTATGACTCAATATCTCCGAATGAGAGAATGTGGCTTATGAACTCTTTAGTCGATCTTGCTCATATATCTAAATTTAACGAGTTGTCGTTCTTCGTAGAAGATGAATTCGTTAGGCTAAAACTAGGCACAGCTGAAGATTACGCTTTAATTACATCAACTTGCCCTCATAATGATATGTTCGAAGAGGGACCCGTCAAGTATTATTACAAAGCTCTGAAAGAATTTTATATGAGATTGCTAGAAATAGATCTGAACGCTGATGTGCCTTTGGATGTAAATACTATAGATGCATCTATTTCTAAGAATATAGATACTATAAACAAATATCGTTTAAAATTTACATGAGGAGAAAGAATGACGGACAAACAAGAAATACAGAAATTAAAAGACGGAGAAGAATATACCGTCCCTGAAAGCGACTACGGAAAAGCCGAAATATGGAGAAAAAACTCACTGTATTTTTTGTTCGAAATACCCACGTTTGGAGGCGAACCAAGATTCGTGCAAGCTTATAGATTTGATCAAATAGATGAAATAATTAAAACAATAGATAGTTGGACTTGAGGAGATTATGACGGAATACGTTAATTATATATTTAAATGCCCTGCATGCGGGAGAAAACATAATAAAGTTACTCTGAAAATGCCTAAAGGAGTTACTATAAGTTATCTTGAATTGACATGTCCAAAATGCGAAGCTAAATCAGCATGGTCAGCTATGTTTTTTGAAGATTCATTAGAATTATTGAATAGACTGGAAGTTAAAAAGTCCAGGGATATTACGACTTTAGGTCCTGTCAACTTTGTAAGATACGGCAAATATAAAAATATGCATCATGAAGAACAAAGCGATATAGAAGAATTAGATAAACTAGTAGGTAATCCTGATTTCCACGAGCCTGAAAAGGGGATTAAACCTGATTACCACTCTACAATACCGGAGAATGTATGAAAACTCTTTATAACACTGAATCAAATGAGGCAGATACAAGCCTTACACAGACAGGACTTAATCTAGACAGAGAAATGTGCGATTTCGCAAGAGCTCTTATTCAAAGATACATGAATATGGGATATTCTCCGCGAGAAATACCTCACGTTCTTACTACGGCTGTATGGGACAGTGAATTATATTGTATAATGAATCGTCAGGCTAAAGCAAAATAACGCTTGCGGTAAGCCTTAAATTAGGCTATACTATATGCATGCGAAAGAAGAAACGAAAAGATCGCATAGCTTTTGAGGAATACACAGAATTGTTAATTAATGAGAAAACTGTGCATCCCAAGGAAATATATCTTTTTGTCAAAGGTAAATCCAGACCGATAGATTCTATATCGGTTGAAAATCTCCAAAACTGGTGCAACGGGTTCAAATCAAACGAGCCCGGACTATCCAATATTGCGTTATGGTTCGCCAGGAACCAAGACGATCCTTTCCTTAAAATACTAGTCGTTGAAAAGGTGGCGGATCTTCTCTACAGAGATGCGATCCAAAATCTTGAAAAAGACGGCTGTATGTTGATCAACTAAAATTAGGAGGACATTTTGGAAACAAAAGAAGAATATAAATGGTATACTGTTGTCTCTATTCTAACGATGATTTTAATGACCTATTTCCTATATATCGTTTCGTCTCAGCAAAACTCAATGGTTCAGGCGGTAGAGGAAATAAGGGATTTGAAAATAGAGGTTCAGAAACTTAATAATTTTATCAAGGAGCATTCCGCACTACCAAAGAAGATGTCTTATGTTTCCCCAGAGGATCTGGAATCAATAGCTACCGCTTCGCTAATTTATGGATATAAATTCGGACATGACCCAAACGAGCTAATGTCCATAGTATTCTGTGAATCTTCATTCAAAAAAGACAGTTTAAGCAATAAATCCGCGAAAGGCGTAATGCAGATAAACCCTATTACTGCAAAACACTTAAATTTTTCAGTTGAAAAGTCCGATTCCATCTGGTACAATATGTACCATGGAAGTAAATACTTGAGAGAACTCAAAGAGAAATTCAGAAATAAAGACAAGGCATTACTGGCATATTACAGAGGTCCCGGAGCTGTTATGAAAGATATGAAAAATCAAATACAACTTGATATGACATATCCTAACAAGATTAACAAATGGAAAAACATCTTTAAGAGGTCCAGTGGAAGCTGACGAATTAAAAGTATTTGAAAATCTGGTATCGAAACTGTTCGAATCTTTACCTTCTGATGTAAGAGATTTAATAGAGGGAGGAGCCGAATACAAAGACATCGTTAAATACTGGCTTGAGTCACAGGACGGGACTAATATAATGTGGACTGTATATTCAGATTCAGTATTATGGCGCATCCAGGAATTTTATAATACTCGTGAGAAATATCTTGAAATAAAAAATAGATTTATTACTTTTAACGAGGGTTAAATGCATACAAGATTTCAGGCATGCGTAAAAACAGAAATAGTTTGGGGAAACGCTCTCTCGTATATGCCAAATGCGAAACCTCGTTATTTCTGTTCAGTCGAATGCACTTTCCACGAAGTAGGCGGCGATAATTACGACAGGTGTAGACATCCGAAGTTTAAAGAGTATACAATTTATGAAGATAACGGGACTTTTGCAAGTACTGAAGAGTCTTTTAAGCATTGCTACGAATATTATAAGAATAAGGTAGAAGGAAGAAATGGCTAACGACAAATTCAAGACTGGCGATATTGTTTATTCTCCTAATGCACGTAGGAGGGATCGCTCTCATAGAGATCCTGTGATGTGCAGCGTTTTACAATTAAAAGTATTAGGCTCGACCGAAGAGGGGTATCATACTGTTACCACCGAATTTATGTGCGGAGAAGTATGGATTCACGTTAAGGAAAATACTTTATTCGCGTCGCGCAAAGAGGCTTTTGAGCTTTTCGAGAAGGAAATATTAGAAGGCGAGCAAAAAGAAATAGATGAAGCAAAAGCTTTTACGTCAAAAGTCCTTGACGAAGAGAGAAAGAGAATAGAAAGTGGCCGATAAAGAAAAAAGAAAAATCGAATGCAATATTTCTCCTGTTAAGGGATATTGTAGAAACTGCAGGCATTCCAATCAGATACTTTCTCCAATGCAACAGCTTAATGGATTTATAAAATGCCGCATCGATCAAAAGAATAAGTTCTTTATGGATTCCTGCGATAAGAAAGCCAATGGTCCGGACGGGAAGATTTATTTCATGTATGAAGCTTTCGATGCGCTTAAGCAGAACTGCACTTATTTCGTGGAAGAAAAAATTAAATTTGTTTTGAAAATATAGGAGTTTGAACATGTTTTGGTTTAAGAAGGGAGAGAAAATGGTAATAGAAAATGAACAGCAGTACGAGAGCGCGTTAAAACAATTAGCAGACCCATCGACATCTCTAAAGCCCAAAAAGATTAAGACTATTCACGAAGCTATAGCGGAATATGAAAAAAGTCCTAAAAGAGCTGCCAGGATAATCTTACAATTAAATAGAATAGACCCAAATTTAATTGAAAAAATATGCGATAAAATCACCCATGCGTTCGACGGAGAGGACATCTCAGGAGTTGAAGCTGTGGGTATCTGCGGACATATGCTTTATTCTGTAGGCGCGGCAATGGCAGGACAGGAAAGGAATCTGACTATAAGTCAATTGAATGAAAGATATGGAGAAAATGGCCATAAAGATTCCATAGGCGTGGCTTTAATGAAGCAAGGAAGATTAATGATAGATACCTGGATCCCTCAGTTACAGGGTCTGGTCGAAAAAGAAAAAGAAACGATAATGAATTAAAGAGGATTTATGGTAGAAAATTACATAGAGCAAGACCCGGTTAAGGTAGTAGCTATACAGTGGAACGGGAATAACGACGAGTTTATAGATAGTATTACTTCTCGTTTTTTAGGTGCTTTTATTCAGTTCGGCGGCTTTGAAAGTTTAGGGGCGATATGTCTAATGCAAATGTATATTAGAAATGGCAATTCGAGAGCGCCTAGCGAAATCTTCTATATGCAGAGGGGAGACTGGATTATTTTTAAGAGTGGTAAAATCGATCAAATATTGGACGATGAAAATTTTCATAAAAAATATGCAAAAATAAAGGAAGAGAATAATGTTTAAAACATATAGAGAAAAGCATGTATCTGACGTAACGGCATTTAGGTGGATGGGTAATATAGATAGTGTCGTTAAAGAACTGGAAGCTAATGTTTTTGAAATATGGGTCAGAGTCAATGAGGCTGAGGGCAAAAAAGGCGATTACGACCTTTGGCTAAAAAATGATACTGACGGTTGCGAAGTTATAGCGCATGAAGGAGACTGGGTTCTTATCAGAGACAATAGAGTATACACTATTTGCCCGGACGACGAATTTAAAGCTATGTACGAGGAGGTATAATGAAAGGAATAGATTTCAATCTTAAGTTAGATAAGAAACGTAAGAAAATGTTCGTTACTGCAGTATTGTATGCGGAAAATGATACTACGGAAAGTTATGATACCGATTTTTCGTTCCCGGGAATCGATGATTATTGCGAAGGCAAAAAGCCTGACATCTTCCTGAAAGATACAGTTCTTAATATAGTCTATGACAACCTCAAAGCAATAATAGAGAATTTCATTAATACTGAGATGGATAAGGATAATACGTCCGTAAAAGTCCCGAGATTAAGGCTAATAACGAATATAGGGACGTTTAGGGATATATTCTTCAAGACTGCCCAGGGAGAATACGCCAAGAAAGACAAATTCATGGAATTTATAAAAAACAACTTTGATAACTTCTCTGTAAAAATTAAAAAGCCGGGGATACTAAAAGGCATCGAAAAATTTTTGGAGGTAAAATGATAAGTTTTGATAATTTCATGGCTATTATGGAAGCAGGGATAAATTACAGAAAAGGATACCTTGCCGCGAGAAAAGAAGTACAAGAGAAATGTATGGATTCTCTACTTGCTCTAAGGAAGCTAATAAGAGATCCCAGAAATAAGAAGTCTGTCTACGAAACACTAGATAAAATTGACGCAATAATGGAAATAATAAATGAAGATGTCTCTAGCGTAAAATTACCGAGAGAATACGAAATCCCACATTTGAAAAATCTCCATTCGTTATCGGGTAGGAAGAAAAGATGATAGCTATCTTAGGGACATCTATATCAGGCAAGGATTATAACTCCATAAAGAAAGTTATGGATAAAACGGGATATCCTGCCGAGATTATAGATATCAGTTCATTTAAGCTCAGTAAGGACTATGATTATTACATAATTATAGGGGCTAAAGCAAAACAGTTATTTTCTGTCTATACGGTTCCCGCGGAAAAGAAACTTGAGATAGAATCCATAGGTTCCGAATCTGAATTCACTAATCAGGTCAAAGGATTCTTAGAGGACCATGTAGCTGAGATCAATCTCAATTCCAAGATTGAGTCTTTGGGTAAGTTGGAGATAAATGCTGACTTTTTTAAGAAAGCATTGATTGCAGGAGATATCTCCGGGGAATTCACCATAAAGACTCCCAAATTCGGCAAACTAAGAATAATCACAGAAAATAGAGCCTCTAAGATAGACTCAAGAATATCCAACTTTGTGGATGGACAGGTATTAAATCTTACGAAAAATGAACTAATCGCTCTTGCCGTTGTTAAGGATTTATTCGGCGCGGCGGATATTTCAATCAAAATTGAAGATAAGATAGAAGAAAAAGAAGAAGTAAAACCAGTAGAGGCAGAGAAGAATGATATTTGATTTCGATTTTGACGAATTTAGCTATTTGCCAAAAGTAACTAAATTCGAAGTTAGAGAATATAAACATAAAATCAGATACACTACGTTTAAGTGGGGGTATTTGATTTTAGTATTTAAGAGGACAATATGAAGGAGAAAAGGTTAACGCAAAGATATTGTGTAATGTCTATAGATTTATATGACGAAGATGACAAAACGCTCCGTCAATTTATAGAGCATTTAGAAAGCGTAAGAAATAAGTTTATTGGCGACTATGACGAAATATACATAGGGTACGATCCGATTTATTCTCCTGATTGCGAATCAGGGAGCTGTATGCTTGAGATAATTGGAGAAAGAAAAGAAAACGATAAAGAATACAAAAAGCGCATGAAGAAAGAAAGAAAAGAAGCCGAAAGACAACTAAAACGTAAAGAAGCTAGTAACGATAAGGATTTTAAATTGTATCAGAAGCTAAAAAAGAAATTTGAGCAGGAAGACGATACGGAATTTTAGCAGCCTAATTCTGGGCTGTCTAAGAGTGAACCGTTCGGTTCGCATAGCAGAAAAAGGGCAGGGAGGCATAGCAGGCTCGCTACCTAGCTTCCTTGCCCGAACTTTTGGGAGAAGAGATGTTTACAATTGAAGAAATAGAGCAGACGAAAAAAGAACTTGAAGAAGTTTTTGGCAAGCCTAAAAAGATTGTCATGAACGAACTCACGTACTCTGTAACAAAGAAATATCTAGTGAATTTTATTCCCGCTGGTTTATTAGGGATTCCGATTGAAATAGACGATACTGCACCGTCTGGTAATATTTATTTGATGGACAGTACTAAAGAGAAGGACGAATTGAAATTCGAAGCCCCATTAGAAATGAGGGATCCTCCACCAAAACCTATTCTTTCTCCGGTTCGCAAATTTAAAGAAAGTGACGAATCGGGAGGACGTGATAAGCGGTCATTCTTCGAGAAAATAAAAGGGATATTTGGAGGATCTGGTTCTGGCAATCCTATAAAACCATCAAGAATTATAAATCATAAAGGTTCGACTGATGCTAAATGACGTATTATTAATTGGAGCGATGATATTAGCTTTCTGCGTAATTGTTTCAGCTGTATCATTTTTAGACAAGGATTAATATGACAGAATGCACTCAAAAATATAAATGTAAAAACTTCGGTTATTCTCCCGCATGTACAGACGGGGTAGATAGGCCTAACGGCTGTTATGCTTATACTGAGAGAGATGTCGCTAATGATATTTATACACCTGAGTACCAAAGAGGCTACGAAGACGGATATGCAGCTTGCTTAAGAGAGATAGAAGAGAAAAAAGATTCCGAATATAAGACTTTGATGAAGGGGCTTATTAGAAAAACGCAAAAGTGAGGTTCGTATGAGCGAATGCCAATATAAGTTTGACTGTAAAAATGCTGGTAAGTTTGATGCATGTCTGTTCCGAACGACAGGATTGACTTGCGTTGAATATAAAAGTATTCAATATGAATTAGGCCGCGCCGCCGAGAGGAAAGAGCTTGAGGACGGCTTTGTCGATAGCTGGTCTGATAAGGTTAAAAAGATAATTAAAAAGATACGAGAAACAAACTTCAAGAACGGCGAAAAGATAGGTTTCGACAAAGGCTATTCAGCCGCCGTTATGAAAAATGCTGAAAGAGATAAGCAATGCCTTGAGACGATGAAAGCGGCTGTTAAACGAATTAGAAATGATTATGAAACGACAGGTGATTGCGGCGTTATGTATAACGAGCGAATGAAATATGATGGTGCATTAAAACTACTTATCGCCGCAATCGCGGCTCTTGAAAAGAAGGTGGAGAAATGAGCCTGAAAGTTTATGGAGCTTCGGACGACCTAATAGAAATCGAGGGTGATGTTAAAGAGGAATTTTTGACATACTACGATGACACCGAAGAGGATAATCCAAGACGCAACTTGGCGTTCTCGGACGGTTCAATCTTTAGAGTGACGTATGGTATAGACGGAGGCTTTTGGAGATTCACTCCGATTAAAAAAGGCACACTCTACGACCACAAAGATGAAGCGACCAACGATGATGGAGATGATTACTCGGACATCCTGTATTTTAAGGACGGCATCAAGTGGGTTTTAATGGGATGCGATTTAGCTATGGAGGAGAAATGAGTTGGGATTACACGTATAGCGATAGTAATAAACGTCATTTATGCCTCGAAATTGCAGGTGTTGTATATTTTATAAGTAATATGAAAGGTATAGACGATAGAAAAATAGAAGTCAGTACGCAATATACTATCGCTAATGTTGGGTCCCCAATACAAAGTCATTTATTAGCTAAAGTGGATACTCTTAAAGAAGCTGAGAAAGTCGTACATGAACATATCAGAATAAGTATTACCGAGATGCAAAAAATTATTTCAAATGGTTATGTTTTAGAATAATGTAATGACGCCAGCGCAGCTTAAATATATTCGGGAATGGGAGCAAGAAGATAAAAATATCTACGGAAAGATTATGTGGGAGCGCGATGCTCAGTTTGTACCATACGAAACCCTAGTTATTCTACAGCGATCCTTTCCAGAGATACTTGAAGACAGTCAGAGAAAATACATTGATATGTGGATAAGGTTGATTCCTACAATCTACATACCGGAGAGTAACTAAATAAAAAATATTTAGTTCTTATACAGGGCAAATTAGGAAAAATTTTTTGAGAGGGTTCTACAGAAATGATAAAAGGGAAAAATTTACCACAATTTCATAAATATTGCATCAGACATCTTTTTTGTCGCGGTGATGTCTATAGAACGAACCGCGAATTAGAAAAAGTTCGGATAGTTACAGGAATCCCTAGATTTTCCTTACCTCTTATAAAAAACATATATGGTTTCACTATCGGAAATTATATATTTCTAGTAGGTGATGATTATTACAATTATTCGTACGGATCGTTAATGGTCATATTACATGAAATGGTTCATGTATGCCAATATAAAAAAGAGGGAGTTTTTAAATTCCTATTAAAATATCTGTATCATTATTTAAAAGCTATTATCAATAAAGAGCCTACATATGCCAGGGCTATACCGTATGAGGTAGAAGCATATGATTTACAAAGAGATTTTACAAGACTGCTCGACGATAATTTAAGCGCACCAATTGATAGACGTTTTGAAAAATGGTTATATCTTCATTACGAACTATTGGAAAAGATTGCTTATAATAAGGAGGAGGCGATCCTATGGAAGACTTATGCTTAGAATCAAATTATAACAGCAAACTTATAGTTTACGAGAATGGAGATGCTTTTAAGATAAAGAGTATGCATGTCAGCTTAGGTTCAGCCTATAAATATACAGGCTCTATAGAGGACGCTAAGAGGCTTAGAGATTGGCTTACGGGATGGATAGAACAAGAGGAAAATAATATTTGATCAATGCATTTTTTCGTTGACACGCACCTTAAAAATCAGTATAATAAGATCCATTGAAACAAAATAGGAGATACGATGACAGAAGAAACAAAAGCAGAAACTAAAGTAGAAAGCAAAAACCCCAGTCTGGACTTCTTTAACAAGCACACAAAGAACTTCTCTAAAAGACTGATTATAGATGGAGAAAGCGCAGAGTATTGGCTTAAGTACTTTACTATAAATATAGGCGACATAAACTCCATGGGGCAGGTTAGGAATCTCTTTATAAAACTCGATGAATTACTTAGTCAATCCGCAATTCATAGCACAATGGCAGGAGTTAAAAATTCCTATCTGCAGTCAAGCGCAAATATGGAATACAGAAAGAACGTAAATAGCATTTACTCTGTAAGTATGGAAAAGAAAGAAAAACTTCCATCCCAAGACATCAGAGATACGATTTCCTCAGATAATGAAATACAGGACGCGTTCGAACAAAGCAAGATTATAAAAGGATTCTGGAATGATATTACGGAATCCTTAAATACTAAAAGAAAAATACTCGAAACTATATCGATGACGATAGCTGTAGAAACTAAAACTTATGGGAGCGTTGCTCCGTATCAAAATGAAGGGAGATAATATGGAAGAAGTGAAAGCCGAAACAAAAACAGAATCAGAAGACAAATTAAAAGACGCGGTAAAAGTTTTTAACGACAATTTCGTATGCGGGTTATTTGTCGGAGTGACAAAAGAAAACAGGCTCATGGTGGAGCGTATAGGTAATTCCTATAATGAATTATTAGCCGTAGGCCTTGTAGAATTGCTTAAAAAACAAGTTAATGATGCCGTCAAGGTCCAGCTTGGTAATCCCGAGCTCGAAGCTATAGTATCGTTGGACCGTTCCGTTAATAATCTTATGAAACTCGTTATAGATAAAACGGCGGAAAAGAATTAACTTTTAAAAATTTTATTTTTTATTAATGGGAGATACAAAAGCCTATGAGTCTGTCTGATATCATCGTTAAAGAACGTTATGCTCACCCCGGAGAAGAACACTGGGAAGATGTTGCCAAAAGAGTCTCAAAATATGTCGCGCAGGCAGAAAAAGAAGAGATGTACGAAAAAGTATGGAGAGACTTCCTTTCTATAATTTCAACTAAACAGTTTATTCCCGGAGGTAGAATCCTAGCTAATGCGGGTAGACCCAGGGGACAGTTAATGAATTGCATAGTCATTCCGTTAGATGATTCCAGAGAATCTATAGGGCAGATGATCAAAGAGTACCTTATGATATCCGGAACCGGAGGAGGAGTAGGAGTTTCATTTTCGAATCTACGCCCTAAAGGAGCTAAGATTAGGACTAATGGAGGAGTAAGTTCGGGCGCTATAAGTTTTATGGACCTTCTAAATGCTGCAGGAGAGACAATAAAAACAGGCGGCGGAAGGCGTGCAGCAACAATGATATCCATGTCTATATATCATCCTGATATTATAGACTTCATAGAACATAAAACGAATCTGGACAGATTAAACAACGCTAATATATCAGTTGAGATAGACAATAATTTTATACAAGCTGTCAGAAAAGACAAAACTATAGTATTAGGCTGGCCGCCGGACAGAGAATACAAAGGCAAAGAAATAAAAGCCAGGGAACTATGGAATAAAATAGTTGATAATGCATTAAGATGCGGCGAACCTGGAGTATTAAACTTAGGATTAGCAAATGATTTAAGTAATGGATATTACTTCGAGAAATACACGAGTACAAATCCTTGTCACTCGGGGTCAACATTAGTAGCTGTAGCGGACGGAAGAAATGCTGTAAGCTTTGAGCAACTAGCTTTAGAAGATAAAGATGTTCCGGTATATACTTACGAGAATGGCAAGATAGTAATTAAAACAATGCGTCATCCTAGAGTAACAGGCGAGAGTGAAGATGTTTATAAGGTTACTTTTGATAATGGTACATCCACTAAGGTAACCGGCAATCATAAGTTTATATTAAGAAATGGAGATAAGAAAGAGACGTTGCAGCTTAAGCCCGGTGATTCAATGTGCGCTACGCTTGCCGATGAACTTCTCAACGTGTCTCCTAGAAAAGCTAGAGATTGGAAAGCTCCTCGTCGCGGTCTTATAAGAAGAGAATGTGAATGCTGCGGGAAAGAATTCAATATCCCTAATAGCAAAAGAGAAATAAGTTTTTGTTCTGATGAATGTAGTGCTAAATATATTTTATCAGAAAAAAGAAGCCATGTCCCTGAGAATATAGATTATAACTGCAAAGTGGTATCTGTTAAATACGTAGGCAAAGAGAAAGTTTATAATGGGACTGTCGATGATGTTCATACTTTAATGACTTATCACCCTCTTGATGATGGATCTTCAATGTTATTAAATAGTTGTCAATGTGGGGAGCTCCCTTTGCCAAATTATGGTGCGTGCGACTTAGGAGCTATTAATGTAGCCGAGTTTACGTCTGCTAGAGGATTCGAATGGGAGAAGTTTAAGACTGTCATCCCTGTCGCGGTTAGGTTCCTTGATAATGTCACTGACGTAAATGAATACCCATTAGAAGCCATCAAAACTAAATGTATGGATACCAGAAGGATAGGGCTTGGTTTAATGGGCTTACACACGGCAATGCTCAAGATGGGAATCAAATACTCTTCTGATGATGGTATTGCTTTCGTAGAGAAATTATACGAGACTTTAAGAGACGTATCATATATGTCTTCGGCATTCCTCGCGAAAGAAAAGGGTTCATTCCAAAAATTTGATCGGGACCTATATCTAAAAGGCAAGTTCGTTAAGAACCTCCCGACTCTAGTTAAAAATACGATTAGAAACTATGGGATCAGGAACTTAGCTTTAAATACAAACGCTCCAACAGGGACTACCGCATTAGTATGCGGAGTGTCCTCAGGGATAGAACCAATATTTGCCCCGGTATACGAGAGAACATTTAAATCTACAGAAGCCAAAGAAGGGTTTAAAACTGAAGTCGTGATGGACCCTATAGTAGAATCTCTACTTAAAACGTCCGGGAATCTTACGAATGTAGAGTATTTCGAAGGTGCATACGACATAACTCCCGAAAAACATTTTGAAATTCAGGCTGCGGCACAACAGTACATAGATCAGGCTATAAGTAAAACAATAAACTTACCCGAGGACTATAAGACTGAAAATCTTAGCGAGATATGGCTTAAGTACCTCGATCAGGTAAAAGGAGTAACAATATATAGAGCTGGTTCCAGAGGAAGTGAACCCCTTAAACCCTTACCTCTTAATACCAAGAATATTAAGAGAGTAACGAAATCTGAATCCGTGGAAGTAAAGTGTGCATCGGGGGTGTGTAATGTGTGATCACGAACTTGATATAGATATTGAGCTTTTGCTGCAGAAACTTATTGACAGAGCCAGGAGGGATCTGGTAAACTATTCTCTCAAGTTGGTGAGACATAGAGAGTTGAAGAATATGGATATATATAATTTTAGCACATGCTTATGCTTCCTGTTTGATGATAATTATGAAATTCAATGGGGAGATATGAGAGTTAAGATGTATGATATTCTTCAGACTTTAAGGCTTGATATGGACTATATGAGAAAGATGTGGAAAGAAGATTTGAAGATCGCATTAGAATTAGAGTATGAGAGGACATATAATAAGAAAGCTGTAGCTAATGTTGATTCGTTTCTGAAAACGCTCGAAGAAGAAAATATAACTTTTTACTGTTTGAAAGGGGATTGTAAGAAGCATGTCTAAGAAAAAAGAAAAAGCACAAGAAGCGCCTAAGGTATTAGACAATAGGTCTGATGCGGAGAGAGCGTTCGATATAATTACTCAGAAGCACGGCGCTGGATCCATATTCAGAATGGGCGTATGCGAATCCCTGAATATAGAAGTTGTTTCTACTGGAGATCCATTGCTTGATTGTTTATTAGGCATATGGGGTTTGCCATACGGAAGAATAGTAGAATTTTATGGGAAAGAACAGTCCGGGAAAACAACATTGTTATTACAAACAATAGCTAACGCCCAGAAACAAAAGAAATTGTGTGCAGTAGTCGACGCTGAGCATGCGCTAGATATAGGTTATGCCAAGTCTTTAGGCGTAGACGTAAATAATCTTTTATTATCCCAGCCTGATAATGGCGAACAGGCTCTCACTATAGTAGAAGATTTGATCAGAGCTGGGGCTAAAGTAGTAGCTGTTGATTCTGTAGCAGCTCTAACTCCAAAAGCAGAAATCGAAGGTGAAATAGGGGACAGTCATGTTGGGCTTCAGGCGAGAATGATGTCTCAGGCTATGAGGAAGCTTACTGCTTTAGTAGATAATAGTAAAACGCTATTAATTTTTACCAATCAATTAAGATCTACCATCATGAGTTATAGTGGACCGACTACTACCGGAGGAAACGCCCTCAAATATTATGCTTCTATAAGATTAGATATGAGAGCTTTAGGAGACGCTAGTTCTATAAAGGTAGAAGAGAAAAGAATAGGCGGAAAGTTTGCAGTAAAAGTAGTTAAGAATAAATTGTCCACTCCATTTAAAGAGGGCGAATTAACTATCATATACGGTAAAGGCTTTTCTAAAGGTTACGATCTTATAGAATTAGGATTAATATCCAACGTTGTGGGGAAAAGCGGGAGCTGGTTTTCGTATAAAGGAGAGAGACTGGGACAAGGACAATATAACGCCTCATTATTTATAGAAAGCAACCCTGAATTATACGAAAAAATATACGCAGAAGCTAAACAAACTTTTAAATCCGAAATAATACCTAACGTGGAATTGAAAGAGGAAGAGGAAGAAATTGGAGATAGCACTAAAGAGCCTGAATCAGTCGATTAAATCCTGTGAAGAATGTAAGGACATAAGAAAATATACATTCAACTGTGTACTCTCTAAAGGAGATCCTCAAGCTCCTACAATGATTATAGGAGAAGCCCCGGGCAGAGAAGAGACTGAACAGGGGATTCCTTTTGTAGGTATGGCAGGGAAGATATTAAATGAGGCTCTGGATTTATGCGCCGAGGCCAATATACATTATAATCTCTACATTACGAATGCTGTGAAGTGTCGTCCGACAATAGAAGGAAAGAAGAACAGGCCTCCTACATGTGACGAGATAGTAAACTGTAATGTGTTTCTTATGAGAGAGATAAACATCTTAAGGCCCAGACATATAATCCTTTTAGGAGCGACGGCATATAAAGCCATTACGGATAATCCTGAGAGCTATACTCCTATAACTAAGTTGGTTAATGAGGGATGCAGAGTGCCTCAAGAAAATATTTCAGAAAGAATCAGATGTTCATCCAAAGTATATGTAACGTATCATCCCGCCGCGACTATATATAATACAGGGACAAAAAAAGCTTTTCTAAATAGCATAGTTAGAATTTTGAGGAAGTGTGATGGAACTGTTGTTTGATAGTAGTAACGATAGAGCTAAACTTGATTTTGAAAATATGAAAAATGAAATGGCTCAATATATAAACTCTATCGATTTAGAACAAGGGAAGTGTCATGGATGGAATATCTTTGGGAGCGATGTATCTACACGATTTATCGTGTATACTTATATTTTCGAGCGTGATTACATCGACAATACAGATTACAATGATCTATACGATATAGAAGACGATTTCATGGAAACTTGGTTCGAGATTTGCGAAGCTGAATCTTTAGCCGAGTACGGATGGGAAAGGAATAGAATGTTTTATGCGATCTTTGCGCTGCCCGAAAACTGGCAAGACATTATTAAGAAAAAATACTTCTAACGATAACTAGCTTACGAGGATGATATGACTATACCTTTAAGAGATTTATACGAAGTTAGTTTCATAGATCGTGATTATAAAGAATTATATCTTCTTGACGTGTGGGCTCTTGACGCATACGAAGCTGCCATGAAAGCTTTGTACTGGAATGATGACGATAATAGTCTGAATATAGATGGGCACAAGAAAAAACTCGATGAGATTCATGTTGTTTTAAAAACTAAAGGTTGCGAAGAATGGACATTTTTTAAAGTTGTCCGCCATAAAAGAAAGAATCTGAATTATACTCCGATGAATAACTACTATACGATAAGAGAGATCGAACGATGAAAAACTGCCCAAAAAGAATAAGAAAGCAGAAGGAAAGAGAAGAGGGGTATTACAAATTGCCTATGGGTCCATGTATGTGGTTCTTATATCGATTCTCATATCCAGGGACATGCGTCAAAGCGGACGGATCATTGCAGTGTCCTACAAACGGTCATGTATGTAAGGATTGCCCTTGTTTATAAATTTACATCTGCATAGTCAGTACTCCGTATTCGATGGCACTATCGAAATAGATAAGCTCGCGGAGTATCTTAAAGATAAAGCCCCGGGGTGTGCCATTACAGACCATGGGGTAATGCATGGATGCGTTAAGTTTTATAAGATATTTAAGAAAGCAGGACTGAAACCTATCCTGGGTTCAGAAATGTACATTACTTCCGTGGATAAAGGAACGCCGTATGATAAGATCCCTAATAAACAATCAGCTAAAGAAGAAAGAGGTATAGCAAAAGAGAGATATCATATAATTCTATTAGCAAAGAACAACGAAGGCTATTCAAACTTATGTAGGATAGTTTCGGAGGGACATCTCCGCGGGTATTATTACAAACCAAGAATAGATCTGGAAGTCCTTAAGAAATATAAAGAAGGGATAGTAGTAACCTCAGCATGTATATTCGGAGAAGTCTCTAACTTACTTATTAAATCAGTAACCGAACAAGAGGGAGAGTATTATTTAAAAGCTAAGGAAGTAACCAAGAAGTTCCTGGATATATTCGGGGACGATTATTACTTAGAAGTACAGGATAACGGAGCTAAGGAGCAATATATAGCCAATCCATTGATCTCTCAATTGGGTGAAGAATTAAGCATACCTATTGTGGCTACTTCGGATTCTCATTATCTTAAAAAAGAAGATATTAAGACGTTCGCATTAGGAATGAAGATGCAAACTTATGATTCCGCGAAGAAGAAATCCTCATACGAAGTAGATATGAATATGAAATTATGGGTCAAGACAGAAGAAGATTTTATATCTGAACTGAGTATAAAAAAAGAGTACTGCGATAATACAGAGCTGGTTTTTAATAAATGTAATGTGTCTCTACCGCTAGGGACGTTGAAGTTTCCGGAGGTTGCATGAATAAAACAATATGGACTCAGCCTGGGAATAAAACTCATATAGGCAAAATCCTTATAAAAGAGCATGAAGAAAATAATCGTAAAGCTTATACTATGATAGTTAGAGGAAAATTACTTAAGAAGTGCTGGAGATTTCCATTTACTTATATTCATACAGGTAACTTAGTAGAACCAATACGTTTATACTTTCAAGTTATAGCTAAGGCTCCTAACTCTACTATGATACTAACTCAAAGTATATGTATGCCGGGAGCAGAGGATCTTAGAGAAGAGCATAGCTTTAATGATATTATAGATGCTATTAATAAAGGTCTTATACATAAGGTATTTTTAAAAGCTACACTAAATGATCTAGCTACTAGTGCCCTTGAGGTTTCAGACCCTAATCTGCAGCAGAATAAGAACTATTATCTTCTAGAGGAACTAAAGAAGACAAGCGCTAGTCAATCCGTACTTACTTCTATCGAGGAGAGTGGGAGAATATGAGTTTTAGAGTAACAGACGAATGTATTAATTGCGGTATGTGCGAGGCTGATTGCCCCGTAGAGGCTATAACTTCTGACGGAGGGAAGTGTAGTATAGACCCAACCAAATGCGTTGAGTGTAAATATTTCTACGAAGAACCTCAGTGTGTGTCTAATTGTCCTGTAGGAGCCCACGAAAAGGTATGAGCGTAGAGACATTCAAAAAGAAAGTTGAAGAAGGATTTGCCAAAAAGATCTTAACCAAAGGATTCTCCCGGGAGATTAAAGATAAGTACCGTAAACAGCTTGATTATGAGATAGAGATCATAACTAGGATGGGGTTTGCGGATTACTTTTTAATACTTCAAGACATGATCGGCTGGGCTAAAGGTGAGAATATACTTATAGGTCCTGGAAGAGGATGTTTACATCCAAGCGTATTTATCAGGACTCTCAAAGGGTTAATAAAAATCAAGAATATAAGAGTAGGAGACGAAGTATTATCTGATGATAACAAGTATCATAAAGTATTAAAAGTATTCAGTTATGAAGTCGAAGAAGACTTAGTACAGATCAATACTTATAAGAAGATGACCGACCAGTTATTTACTAAAGATCACAAGATATTATGTATCAAAGACAAGAAAGCCAGAACTTGGATTAAAGCTAAAGATATATCCGCGGGGGACTTCCTGATAAGACCGCCAAGTACGCTTCTAAAAGTTCGCTCTACAAGTATACTAGAGGGATATAGAGGTTTAGTCCATGATCTACAAGTAGAAAAGACTGCTAATTTCTGTACCGAAGGATTTATAGTACATAACTCTGCTAGCGGAAGTTTAATTACATACGTATTAGGGATAACGACGATTGATCCTTTGAAATACAATTTGATTTTTGAACGTTTTCTTAATCCAGGAAGACATTGGAGATATAAGATGGACTTCCCGGAGTTAACTTATCAGCAGTTCAAGGAGATATGATGGAGACTGTTGTATACATAGGCCGCGACGGAGAATTCGATAAGAATATAAAAAGAATAGCCGATGCTTTAGAAGAACAGAATAGAATAAATATAATGAATTTATTCTTGCGTATGCTAGAACGTACCGGATGTAATACGTATGACGTTCTTGAAGGTAGAGATAAGACTATAACTGGTCTTCTTAAAAATTTGAGTAAAATATCTGAAAAACTAAAAGAAGAATTAGAACTTGACATGAGACAAGAATAAGAATATTATAAGACATAAGGAGAAATCCTTAATTAAATATTTTTAATGCCGAGATATCCAAGCTGGCTAAAGGAATCAGACTGTAGATCTGACAGGCTTTGTCCTTTCGGGGATTCAAATTCTCCTCTCGGCACCAGAAATTATTGAGCCTACGTATCTCAACTGATAGAGAGCCGCACCTGTACTGCGGATGTTAGGGGTTTGAGACCTCTCGTAGGCTCCAGTATTCCCGGGTCGCTCAATTGGTAGGGCACGCGGTTACTCATCGCGAGGTTGTAGGTTCAAATCCTGCCCCGGGAGCACTGCCAATTTTATCTGTAAAGGAAAAGAAGATGCACACTACGATAGTAAAAATGAAAGATGGAAGAGAATTTAGAGGAGCCTTATGGACCTTTAGGCCTCTTGAAGGATGGTTCAATGTCACAGAAGAGGGTTCTCCCGAAAAAATATACTTCAAAGATTGCGAAAGCGTTATTACTTTAGGGCAAAGGATTCATCCCGGAGTTACAGAAAATCAGGACGAAATAGAACGAGCAAAAGAAAACTTGCCTCAATTGGTACGCGACGAGCAATACGATAAAGGGATTACAGATCCTAAGAAATTAGAAGAGAGGGCCAAAGAAATAATCAAGGAGCTGTACTAAAATGCAAAACATATATTTAATAGGCAAGAGTTTTCAAGGAGTTAAGTCTATAGACGAATTTGACTATAAGATAATCAATAAGTCCGGGAGACATGCTATTAAAGGTAAGGCTAAGATAACGAAATATACCGGAGAATACGAAGAGCCCATAGAAGAAGGAATGGAATCCAACATATCTATATGGACGAAGAATAATAAGGAAGTCACAGTCACGACTTTTTACGGCGCAGAAATAACAAAAGTTAAGGGGAATGTATTATGGTTCGACATAAGAGCTATGATACCAATACAAGAAAGATTGACTTGTTAAAGTAAAGAAGTTATACTACAGATATGAAGATAGAATTCAGCTAGATTCAACGTGCCCCGCCTTGATTCTCCTTGGCATGGAATTGGTTTATAGTAATGATTTGAACAATAAAATAAGGAGAAAACATATGCATCCATATACAGAAAAGAAATTAGAACTTAAAGAAATAGCCAAGAAAATAGTAGTCCTAAAATTCCAACGTAAACCTAACAATAATACTTCAGGCAAAACACAAAGCGAAATTATTGACACTCTCTTCGACTCTAAACTCGAATACAGGATGAAGCATATTATTTACTGTTTGGCCAGAGGTCGTACGATGGAACAGATAGAGAATAAAGTTAGCAAATCTAATAAGTTAGATAAGTATAAGTTATCACATATTGATGGGGCCTTCAAAGTTCTAAAGAAAGAAGCAGCCGAATACGAAACTAAGTTGTTAGCAGAACGAAAAGATAAGAAAGAGAAAAGGAATGAAACTGTACGTAGTAACGAGGCGAGACTTACTGCCTAGTCAACAGGTGGTTCAAGTCGCTCACGTAGTAGCTAAATATATGCTAGAGAATCCAGGAGAGTGGAATAACGAGACTCTCGTGATTTATGGTGTAAGTAATGAGGTTGAATTAGAATCTATATTAAATTCTCTTAAGAAGAGATATGTAAATCATTCCGAATCCAGAGAGCCTGACATGGGCTTGTCTCTAACGGGGATAGCAAGTACGAGCAGAAATGTTTTTAATAAGTTAAAACTGCTCTAGTCGCTCAAATAGATAGGGCAAACGTCTCTAAAACGTAGTATGTTGGTTAGAGTCCAACCTATGGCACCAAATTTTATAAGGAGAAATAAATTGGAAGAACAAAAGAAAGAAACAACTGAAGAATCAAAAGGGTTTAAATCTCTTATCGGGTTACTACTGACCGTAGCTGTATTTATATCTCTGATATACTTGCCTACAGCAGTAGTAAAGATTGTAGATTTTCAGAAACATAATTCGCCGACTGAAGTTACGATGACTATCGGAGTAACAGAAACGACAAAGTAAAAGGAGTTAATATGCCCAGAGGAAAAGTAAAAGAAAAAGTATTAAAGCTGTCAGATTTTACAGAATTTGGTATGCCCGATCCTATTTATAGAGCTAAGTTTATCGAGGGGGGCATAGAGATAGACTGGGGTATGCTCGGCGATTTACATGAACAGTACCGGGTATTCTTCTATACTAATAATAAGGATACGAATCTACTTTTATTCTCCTTAAAAGGGAATAAAAAGGGTCAAGTGCAGGGATTTGAGATAGAAGCAGCTTCAGGTAAGGCTCCATATTATATCCATTGCGATTCATTTTTTAGAGTTGCAAAGTTCCCAATAGAAAAATATAAAAACAAATACTACAGAGTTTCAAATATTAAGCTTGACGGCGTTAGCTTATTTAAGATCGATTTGTCTATCGAAGTGACCGAAGCAGGATGGGAAGCATCCATAGTAAAAGGTCCTATTCGTAAATCACGTAAAGGAATAAAGCTTGGACCCAGAAAGAAACCCGAGATTGAAGCTGTTCAGGAAAAGCCTCAAGAAAAGCCTGCTTATAGGAAATTAGATCTTGGAGATCAAAGACCTGCGGTGCCGCAATTCTCTAAAGCAATGGGCGAAAAAGTATTAAAATCATTCACAGAGTGAGGGATAATATGCCAGTAGAAAAAGTAAAATTAGAAGACATAAGAGAAAAGTATATCTCAGGCATGAATATGCGAGAAATAGGGAGTTACTACGGCGTGACATATCAGGCCGTTGCGGACAGATTAAAAAGGGCAGGAGTCCCACGAAGAGGAAGAGGAGCTCCTGTGTCCAAAGAAAGGATTAAAGCTGAGAGTCTGCTGAATGATGACCTTTTAAGGTACTTAAAGCATGACCTTAAGCTTACAAATAAACAAATCGCCGAAAGAATAAAAGTACCCGCTCAAACAGTTGGAAGTATAGCAGTAAAAAGAGGCATCCTTTATGAGCCTTCTAAAGAAGATAAGTACCACATAGCCAGACCTAATGGGGTTAAACAAATATTTAATACTCCCGCTAAACAGGAAAAGCTTAAAGCGGACATTAAGAAGTACTATTACGAATTAGGTTTGTCTGTAAACGATACTGCAGAGAAAGTAGGCGTAAGCTGGCGGACAGTACTTCGCTGGATGAATTACTGGAACATGGAAAGAAGAAGCCGGAATATGATCTTCCCTTATCTAGATAAGGCTCAGAAGCAAGAGCTTAAAGCCAATATTAAAAGGATGTATCTGAAAGAAAGAATGACTACTTTTGAAGTGGCTGAAAAATTAAATACTACTGCTAGTACTATCGGCAGATGGATGGATATATTCGGAATTAAAAAGAGAGGTAACAGAAAGAGAGCTATCAAGTGAGTACTAAAATTAACTGGCGACAAGTTAAGGATATCGAAGAGCTTAAGAAGCTAGCTACTGATGCCGAAGGGTATGATGTAGACTATGCTATTATGCTTGTCCATGGAGCGTATTCCAGAAAAGGAGTTCAGTACGAGCCGGAAGAAAATCTATTTTGGGTCTACAACCATATAGACGATTCAGAACAACTTCTGACTGAAGAGCAACTCTTCGATACGGACTATACAAACGTAGGAGACGCTATAAAGAAAGGTCATTTCTTCGTAGACTCCGACCAGATAAACTGGGAGATAGGATGAAAGTTAAAAAGCTTATTGAATTAATAAAAGACTATCCAGATCATGTAATTGTTATAGGAGCTTGCGACTGGAATTCCAAAGTCTCTAATTTCTCAACAGGCTATATAGTTAAAGGAGACGATGGCATTTCCGAATTCTGCGATGCTTGGGATTACCAAGAAAATAAGCTAATGCAAGCTTCTAAAATAAAAAAAGCTTTAGTGCTTTGGCCGGAGGATTAATGAAACCCAATCTAGAACATCACGGAGATATGACTTTAAATCTTGATTATTGGGATTGTGAATGTGAGTTCGGCTATATCCATGCTATAGATGTGGATTATTGCCCTATATGCGGAGCTCATAGAGAAGATCAACCCAATTCAAGAGCTGAAGAAGTTGAACATTTAATAAAGTGTGGTTAAAATGGCTGATAATTATTTACAATTCTCAGAAGCTTTCGATATCGAACACCCTGAAATTCTTAAAGATATTATAGAAAAATACGAAAAAGAATTAGAAGAAGATGATGACGGATATGATAATGTCATACAATTCGAATACGAGTTCGACGAGAAGAGAAAAACCTTTTGGGCTCATGCTGATGAATGTGGCGAGCCTAGTCATTTAGCAGAAGTATTACATAGGTATTTAAAAGAGACGAACTCAGATACGGTATTTTCTTTTGAATATGCATACACCTGTTCTAAGATGCGATGTGGAGAGTTTGGTGGTGCGGCCATAGCCATAAGCAGAAAGAAAATACTATGGTCTGAATCTTCTCTCCAATTAGTCGAGAAATTAAAAAAGCAATTAAAATGTAAGAGGACCAAGAATGCCTAGATATTTGGTAGAAGTACCTGAGATATGGATAAAGCATTACTTTGTAGACGATGCCAAGGACGAAGACGATGCTATAGATAAGGTCGACATAGGAGATTGTCACGAATTGAATGGCGATGACGACTTTTATATGCAGCGTGTCGAAGATAAAGAAGAGTGGATAGCCACCAAAATTACGTTAAAACCAATCGGAAAACCAAAAAGAGATGGTGAAACTCTCTAAATGCACAGCTACTTCTCAGAAAAAGCTAGTAAGATTATAGGATGGATAGACTTTGATAGATTAATTGAGCTGGAGAATCAAGATGAGTTCTATATAGAACTGGATAACTATGATTTCCACGATAAGTTCTCCGGAGAAAGATTTCTAGATTATTTAATCTATCTTAAAGTCAAGGATATTAAAGTCTCCAATCCTAATAATTCTTGTGTAGCATGGGTTACAGGCGTTACTGACGATAAGCCTGTAGCTTTGCCTGAAAGGGAGATTGGGTCCTTGCCTGACGTAGATATAGACGTATCGAAGGATCACAGGCAGGATGTTATAGATTATCTTGTATCCAAATATGGCAAGGATAATGTAGCGCCTATAGCCACCTTCAATTCATTTGCCCTCAAATCAGCTATAAGGGCCGTAGCGAGGACTTTGGAATACCCCTATGAGATAGGCGATAAGCTATCAAAGATGTCTCCTGACCCCGTGCAGGGCAAAAATCTGACATTTTTAGAAGCTCTTGAGGAAGTTCCTGAGCTTAAACGGATATACGAAGAAGGTGGAGAGGGGTTTAATGGCGACGCCCAAAAAATATTAAAGGAAGTAAAGCTAATAGAAGGTATTATATCTTCTGTTGGTACGCATGCTTCCGGAGTAGTTATTTCTCCGTTTACATTAACCGATCTATTACCTCTACAGCTTAATAATAAAGATATGACTGTCGTCCAGTACGATATGGAGGATGTAGAGGCTTTAGGATTAGTAAAGTTTGATATATTGGGGATTAAAACTTTAACTACGTTAAAGATGTGCGCGGATTTTATAAAAGAAAGATTCAATATCACTATAGATTTTGAGAATATACCTTTGGATGATCCTAATGTTTACAAGATGATATGCGAGGGATTCCTCTTAGGAATATTCCAGCTTGAAACTTCTTCCGGCATGAGACAAATAGTAAAACAGATACAGCCTAAATGCATAGAAGATCTATCAGATATATTAGCTATATATAGACCTGGTCCTCTGGGTAGTTCCGAGCTTAAGAATTATTTAGAATGTAAGACTACAGGCAAGGAACCAAAGTATGCCCACCCTGCATTAGAACCTATCCTTAAACCGACTTCCGGATTGATGCTTTATCAAGAGCAAATTATGAGAATAGCCAGGGATATATGTGGGTACACAATGGTCGAGGGCGATTCTCTGAGAAAATGTGTGTCTGGAGATACTTTATTCTGGACTCAAGATGGCTATAAACACATAAAAGATATGGTGCGTAATAGAAAAAGAAATACTGCTCGTACTTTAACGAATTATGAAATCGTGGATAATAAAATTGATAATGCTTTTAAGTCGGGGATAAAGGACACTATAAAAATAATTACAGAAAGCAGATCTGAGATAATATGTACTCCGGATCATGAGATATTTACTAATGAAGGATATATTCAAGCCAAAGACTTAACTAGAGCTCATTATTTATTACACGATATTACTGAAAAGTATGGCACGTACGACATAGACGAAGATTTATTGTTTTTAATAGCGGCTCTCGTTACAGAAGGACATACTGGTAAAAACGCTTGGTATTTTTGTAATAAAGATAAAATTTACATAGATAAATTCATAGATGCATTTTACAATATTTTCAAATACATTCCTAAGACACATATAGGCGGAAATGATGTTATTTATGTTCAAATAAAAGCTGACGCCAGTAAATATTTAACAGATAATTTCCCATCAATAGTCGGCACTAGCGCTTTTAAGTCTTTACCGTTTGATTTTCTTAATTTAGTACAAGAGAAACATCTCAAATTGCTAAGCTGGATGATAGATTTTGATGGATGGGCAGATGATAGACACATAGCTTACTGTACTAAATCAATTAAACTAGCAGCACAAGTTAAATTACTATTTGAAAATATAGGTTGCGGGGCTTATATACTTAATAAAAAAGTTAAAGGATACGGTATATTTTATAATGTGCATATTGGAGATAGACAAGATATCTTAAGAGCTAAAAATAAATTAATATATTCAGAGAAAATATCCTCTAAAAACTTTTCTACTACCAGAGACGCTAAAAGAAATTATGTATCTAAGTATACTATACCTTCTAATATATACAAACCTATTATTGATTCTATAATAAAACAGTCTGGATATAGCAGAAATGAATTAGTAGGAAAAAATATATCTGGTTCTTATTTTTCCGGGCCATTAGGTATAGATAGACTGTCTGATATTTTGTCGGTTTGCGGGCGCTCGAAAGAATTAGAATTTTATTTAAATAGAGAGGTTTATTGGGATAAAATTCGATCGATAACTCCAAATGGGGAGATCGATGTGTATGACTTTAGTATGACAGAAAGATCTAGTCCTCGTGCATTTGCTAATAACATACTTATACATAATTGCGTAGGAAAGAAAAAAGCAGAGGAGTTATTAAAACACGAGGAAAAGTTCGTATCTGGCGGAATTAGATTGGGTTTTCCAGAGAAAATGCTCAGAGATTTATTTAACAATATCAAGAGCTTTGGGGCGTATGGATTCAATAAATGTCTAACTGGGGACACTAAAGTAAAAACTCCAGACGGTATAAAGGCTATCGAAAGCTTAAAAGTCCCATGTACTTTGTTATCGATGGACGCTAATAACAATATTATCGAAAATGAGTGTGTCGAAAAAATAGATTGCGGAGAACAAGACGTATATGAAATTGAATTTAGCGATAGCTGTATCATAAAATGTACCCTAGATCATAAGTTCATGTGTGGTGATAATAAAATGCATAGCGTGAGGGATATTATAAAAGATGACTTGACAGTTCTAGCTTAGGAGTCTATAATCATATAAGAGGCATAGGAGGCCTTTTATATGGAACAAACGAACACAATGAGACGTAGGCGTAATTTTTCTCCACCTAACAAAACAATTACAGACGACGATAAAAGATTTATGGTAGAACAGTACGTAACACATAAAAAATCAGCTAACGAAATATTAAAGATGTTTAACGGAAAGTTTAAAACTACTAAAACTGTTTATGACGTTCTAAAACAATTCGATATTAAAGGAAGAGAATTACAAGACTATATTAATATAGACCACCTATTCTTTTCAGAAATAAACACTTCAGCCAAAGCCTACATATTAGGCTTATTTATAACAGATGGTTGGGTAATATCTGATAAAGGGGCGTTCGGGATCCAATTAACAATGGAAGACGAGAATATAATCAAAATGATTAGAAAAGAACTTAAATCAGATACGAGTTTAGTAACATGTTATAAAAAACCATTCGAAGGTGCTAACGGAAATATATATCAACCTAAAGATATGATAAGATTCTTCGCCCATTCTAAGCAAATTGTTAACGATCTGTCTAGGTACGGCGTAATCAACAATAAGAGCGACAAGACGTTACTGCCTCTGATTGGCCCAAATTTTATGCCACATATGTTAAGAGGTATTTTAGACGGAGACGGCAGCGTGTATATACATGCTCAATCGAATAATCTATGTATTAGATTTATAGGAACGAGAGTCCTAGTAGCCCAAATCTCAATGTTTTTAGCCTTAGCATTAGGCGTAAAATATAACTATCCTAATATACGAACTAAACAAAAAGAGACATATATGGATATTTGTTATGTAGATTGGGAGAGTAAAGAAGAGGTCGAAAAAATAATAAGATATATATATAAGGACTCGGACGAAGACCATAGGATAAGAAGAAAATATGAGAAAGCTAAAGATTATATCATATAAAAAGGTAGGTACAAAAAAGACTTACAATCTTCGTATGATTAAGAAGCCACATAACTATATATTGGCTAATGGATTAGTTTCTGCTAACTCGCATAGCATTTCATATAGTTATATAACATACTTCACGTCTTACATGAAGTGTTATTACCCTACTGATTTTATGGCATCGTTATTATCTAATGAAGATAATCCTGATATGTTTAAGCAGTATCTTAGAGAATGTTCTGATTTAGGGTTAAAGATAATGCCGCCGGATATAAATGAATCCGATAGAGGGTTTAGACCTGCAGGGGATGATTCGAATCCGGTTATCTATTTTGGTTTAAATGGTATTACAGGTATAGGATCTAAAGTCGTAGATGAGATATTGTTAGCCAGAGAATCCGGTCCTTTTATGAATATTAAAGATTTTGTTTCAAGAGTTAATACCAGAGTAGTTAATAAAGGCAAGAGAGAACTACTAGCCAAAATAGGCTGCTTTGATAAGTTTAATGTTAATAGAAGGGCTGTTGCTGAACAGCTAGAGGACTTAGTTGATTATGCGGCAAGAACAAGAACTTATAATGCCGCGCTGGATAAGTATCATGCTTATGTAGACAAGAGAAGAGAAGAAGGGAAAGATATAACAAAGGTCCCGCCTGCTAAACCTGTGTTCGAAAAGACTTATTCTCATGTGGAAAATTATATAGAGAAAGAGCTATGTGATTTTGAAAGAGATTTCTTGGGGGCATACGTAACCAATCACCCGTTGATTAAGATAAGACAATTCAAGGGAGACTCTCAATATGTCATTTCGGACTTAAAGGATGACTATTATGTGGACCAGCCGATTCATCTCTACTGTATGGTAGAAGACGCCCGAAAGATAAAGACTAAGAATGGAACCAACATGGCGTTCCTGAAAATCATAGACGAGTTTGATAGTATAGAATGCGTAGTGTTCCCTAAAGTGTATGAAGTATCTAAAAGTGTATTGGTAGATCCATATCTATCCGGCGCGTATTTTATCGAGGGAATGCTTCGACCTAACTATCAAGACAGATCTGTAATGAATGTTATAGCTAATAAGATAATGCCTATAGAAAGCAGTGAAGGATTAAGGCATAACTATAAATTAATTCTTAAGCCTAATAAGACATTCCATAAGCTTCTTAAGATGAAACCTCTTCTAAAACGCCACAGAGCTTATGAGAATAACCTTAATATGATATCTCTTAAGATAGGCGACATCGAATTTGAATTCCGTAACTCAAGACAGTTCGAAGAAACAGGAAAGATCAGAGCTCTATTAAGAGAGAACGGCATTGATGGAAATCTAGTATTGGAAAAACGTTAGAATAATCAACTAGATTTTATTTATTTTATTTTTCGGAGATAAGATGGAGATCCAGACAAAGGTCCTATACCTGATAGGATTCATTTTATTATTATCTTTACTAATAGGAATGGCAGTTCTTTGCGTTCTGGTTAAGATAATAATCTATTTGGTAAGCAATTTTGGAATTTTTTTGTTGATTTTGTTTTTACTGTATTGTATAATACGGGATAATGGAAAGGGAGATAGCAATGGAGATATACAAGACGAATAAGATTTCTCTGTCGGGCAATCGCAAAGTAGATCCGAACACGCTAGATATTTCTAAGGGATGTATAGGCGCTCAAAAGAGAGAGAATGGATGTTATAACGCCTGTTACGCCTGTAAGATGTCCAAGTTAGCCAACAAAGATTTCTCCGTTCCCGTCCCGCAGATATTAGACGAAAGTCTATTACGTAAACAGCTTAAAACTCTAAAGCAAAACTGGGTTAGGATAGGAGTCTCCGGAGACCCATCTTCGGATTGGGATACTACAGTTAAAGTGTGTCAGATAGTCAGAGAGTCAGGGAGAACCCCGGTAGTCAAAACTAAATGCTGGACAGAACCAGAACAGATACATCTTAAGCAAATGGCTGTTTCTAATACCATCTTCCAAGTCTCTATGTCAGCACTAGATGATGAGGACGAAAGCAAACGAAGATCCAAAGCCTTGGCTTCTTACAGAGACCTCCTGCCAGGCTATTCTGTTCCTATGGTAAACTCGCTTGCGTTTAAGCCCGGAGAATTACACACCAGACAAGCTACTGATTCTGAATTACTTTTAAAGTTCTGCGGGAGTATCTTAGAAGTTCCAATAAGACTGTTTAAGACTAACCCTATATGGAAAGAGCTTGACGAGTCAAAATATCATCATCACGAATCAGTCATAAGTGGTAAGGAAGATTCCCAGTATACAGCCGGACTGGTAATAAATCTTACCGGCGTCTATCCATGTAATACTAAATGTAGTGAATGCGAGAACCAATGTATGGTCAATGTGTTGGAGAAAAAGTAACATGGTCCCTTACGGCTCTACTAAAAAAGACCCTTTGAAATTAGATAAAGTGGATCTTGAAACTTTATATAATAATTTTAAAGAGGGTTTGTTTGATACGCAGATTAAGGATTACGAATATATAATTGCTTCAAGACAATTAGTTGATACTACAGATGCTATCGGAAGATACGCTAATCACTTCGGTAATGACAACCAGATAATGGTTTGTACTGGATTGCAGTTTTCTAAGAAGGAGGACTAATGCAAACATTAAAGAAACCGGGATGGAACACAGAAGAAAGAGAATTGATCAAGGCTTTATACCCATACTTTGGGCCTGGAGTAGTAGCATATGTATTTCAAAGACTAGGGATTAGAAGAAACTATGGAGCTATAGAATCTCATGCCAGAAGAAATGGGATTAAGTTTACGAACTATCCTGATGACTTTGATTCTTCTACAGTATCCGAAGATGTTCTCGCTATTATACAGGAGATGATTAATGACTCTAATGTAGATGATGAAATAGAGAATGATATAGACGCGGAATTAGATACGGAGACAGACGAGCCTTCTTATGTTCAGAAGTTTACTTCTAGAAAAGTGTCTACAACGATGGATGATCTAAAGTTGTCACTGGATAACTTGAGAAAAGAAATAGTTCCGCTGGAGATACCTGAACCAACAGATATGAATACCGGAGAGTCTTATTGCATATTACTTTCCGACCTTCATATAGGCTCTCTAATAGAGGATGAGAATAATGAAGTTATATACGACACTCAGATAGCTCTCGAAATGATTCGTGCTATGGCACAAAAGTTCTACGAGATTATACATCTGGTCAAGAAAGGGACTTTAATAGACGAGATAGTTTTAATCCTCGCCGGGGATTTAATAGAGAACGACGTCATATATGATAATCAGACATTCGAAATAGATTCTCATGCAGGTATACAGCTTAGGAATACAACCAGAGCTATATGGGAACTGATAGTAAATTTGAGAGCTACATTTAAAGTCCCTGTAAGAGTCATCACGGTTAAAGGGAATCACGGCAGAACAGGGGCTATAACAAAAGCTAACTTCGATTCGATACTCTATGACTTCTTAGTCCTTCTAAGAGATGTACATGAAGACAATGGTATCTCTATTAAGACTACTGATAGGGAGTACATTAAGTTTGAAGTTAAAGGATGGAAAGGGTTAGTGAGACATAAGTTACCCGCGGAAGATAAATCATCTGCGTCTCTCAAGAAGTTTGGAGGCTGGTACGCCCAGCATGGATTTGATTTTTGTGTAGGCGGACACTGGCATATGTGGGGAATAGGCAACTATGGCAATCGTCCAATTTTCAGGAACGGTGCATTATCTCCGGGGAATGAATACGCTGAGAGTTTGTCTCTGGGAGATGGAGAACCTACAATGTTAGTATGGGGAGCCACAAGAAAAAGAATCCCTACGTCTGTTTACCCTGTAAACTTTGGCATTGAGGAAAAAGAAGATGATGATCAAGAAAACGATTGAAAAATTATCTGGGTTTCAGGTTGCTGATTTTTGGCACATAACTTTGGATGGCAAGTACCCATTATGTGTTCAAACGGAAGCTGATAAGAGATTTTGGGATGGATACGAAGTTAAGTTAAGTGACAGCGAAATTCCGGAAGATGGTTTCGTCTGCGGAATATGTTTTGTTTTACAAGGAAAGGAGAAAAGGAAAAATGAAGTTAGTATTGAATGAGGGAGATGTACAGCTTGAACTTAAGAAAGAATTTTGCGAAGAGTTCGGGATAGATAAAGATAATTGCGAAGCTCCAAGTCCCCAAGAAAGAGCTAATATGGACTTTATTGTAGGAGTTGAAAAGTGGATAAAAGAAAATAAGAATCCCGGAGTTGATGGAGTCAAACTTGTGATAGTAGAGGCAGACGACTCTAAAGATTTCTATCTTAATACTCATAGCGAATGGACAGCTAACGAGTTTATAGAGTACACGGAGTTTGAATGAAACTAATTGACGTATTAGTATTCTGCGATCTATGTAAAAGCAAATCAGAAGCTCGTAGGCTGATTCAACAAGGGGCTGTTCAGGTGGACGGAATAAAGATTAAGGACATTGACACTCTGGTTAACCCAACAAAGAAAGAAGCAGAAGAATATTTTGAAAAACATAAAGACGAATCAAATATAGAAGTCATGACGAACAGTTTTCAAATGAAGAAAATAGTATGGATGGATACGGAACCGGTAGTGATGGAAAATAAGGAGAATTCATCGTGTTTATAGAATTAGCATATGAAAAATTTAAGCCGTTGGTTGATGTCTGTTATATAGAAGTTAATACCGAATGGACAGATAATGGGATAAACCAAAAGGTAGATAATTTTACAGCTGTAATTACTTCACTTCAACTGAATGACCAATTCTTAGCTATAGAATTTTCTGATATAGCTCCATATCCTTTAAGTAGCACTGGTACCCACTGTAGAAAACAGTACGTCACAGCTATAACTAACTCTAATGCAAACCTATTTTATCGCGGGAACCAAGAAAAAATAGCATGCTGGGATTTTCTATCTAAAAAAATGACAACATTTATAATAAAGCCAATAGCGACAAAAAATGATTAAACAGCCGAGATCAAGAATCTGGAAAGACTTAGAATATGATGAGCTCGTATTTGAGATACGTATGCATAACAGCTGGGTCGCCCAAAAGAATATAAGATTAAGACTTGCTTGGCTTTTAATCAAAAAAGCTTTTACTGTCTTATTATTTTGGGAGGGATGATGGTGTATTATACAACAAATTATGCAAATTCAACTACTAGCGCTAGCCATGATGGTTATTACTATTATCCTTATTATGCTTCAGCGCCAGTAAAAAGTCTAAGACAGAAAGTCATGGACGTAGTTGATGGCTTTAGAAGAGGCCATATAGATTATGAGGAAGCCAGAAAGGATATATTTAGTCTGACCAACCAAGACTCGCAAGACGAAAGGCAAGAAGGTATAGAAACTATAAACGAAATAAATAGAGTAAACAATCTTATACCTACAGGAGGGTAAGGATAAAATGTCTACAATAAGATTTGGTAATACTAACGACATCCCTAAAGGAGGAAACAGATATATAGAAGTACATAGGAACCCTAGTCCAGGAAACATAGTATCAATACTTATAAAATTCCCTGAGCGATATCCCGAGACGATTGATCTGACTGAAGAGGATGTTATGGTGCTGAAGGCACAGCTTAGTAATATCTTATCGGATTTGAAATATCAAAGACTGAAAGAAATAAAGTATTAAATATGATATTCTTTACTTCAGATCTCCATCTCAATCACTGGTCTAGTCCGGACAGGAATATCATAAAGTACTGCGATCGACCGTTCGAAGACATTAACGAAATGAACGAGTCTATTATTAATAATTGGAACAGTATTGTATCTAAGAATGATACAGTATACCATCTTGGTGACTTTGCATTTCATTGGGTAAAAGACTTAAAGCATAATGAGATTGTACCTTATTGGGAATCTAGATTAAATGGTAAGATAGTCCATATAAAGGGTAATCATGATGATTCCATACGGCCTTGTATAGAGGTTGCGGTGATTAAGTTCAGCGGATTAAATATACTTATGCAGCATCACCCTCCCTTCAGTCTATTGGAAGTGCCTGAGTTTTGTAATTTAGTTTTATGTGGGCACGTACACGAGAAATGGAAAGTCCAATGGCTGGATTATCCGGAGGGTCGTAGAGTACCTATAGTTAACGTAGGCGTAGATCAATGGGGTTTTAAACCTATATTGAAGGATGATTTAATTAAATTTTATAAAATGCTACAGAAAGAAGAAAAATGATTATAACGATCCCGTTCATGACTCTACTATATCTTAATGTATTCTTACAGGATTTAACAGGCTCTTGCGTAGAGAAAGCATTTGACTGTTTTGGGGTCGGAGACGACTATGTAAGGACTGTATACAATGATTTTGATGACGCGTTTGGATATACTTGGTTTTCGAATGATGCTATGATGGGTGTTTCCGAAGGACAATTGCATCTAATCTCTCCGGAGCCCGATGGTACATGCGCTATTATAGATCAAGTAGGAGTAGTTAGCGATGATATGATATCCGTATTTTATAATATAGAAAATGTTCATACTACTGATTTGTATACAATTGAACTGCATGTTAGAAGAGATAAAGACGGAGAGCTAAACGAGACTAATATAATCCGCAGATGTAATGACACATTTGAATACGTAGACTACGATCTAATAGATACGATAGGAGGATTTGATGGATAAGTTCGATATGCCATATTACTGGTGGATATCTCAAAAGAAATTCAGAATAAAGATGTGGCTTCAGAGGCTATTCAGAGGATACGCCGACGAAGATATCTGGAGCGCGGATGTTTGGATAGCCAAAAGAATAGTAACAGCTACTAAAAGATTACAAGAAGATATTGCCGGGTACCCATGTCCTCTAAAAGACGACGAAGAATGGGAGAGTATCCTTAAAAAGATACAGGAAGGTTTTGAAGCATTAATTATTCTTGAGACAGATGATTACGAAGTGGGTGTAGATAGCGGAGATTTTCATACAGAACCTACTGGAGATGGATATTATAAAATGGTTAGAGATGATCCAGAAGCTTGGGAGAGATGGCATGCGGTTAATTCCATCAAAATATCCTTACTAGAAGAGAAGTATAAGATAGGGATGGAATTACTTGTAAAATATTTCAGGTATTTATGGAATTAAAAAAAGAAAATTTGGCTAAAGCCTTAACTATCTTAGAAGCTATCTGGAAAGAAGGAGAGATCTCCTGGATGACATATATGTTTGATACCCCGGGTATAAATATCAACAGAGATATAGAAGATATTATAAAGAAAGCTAAAGAGGAATTAGAGCAAATATGAATATATATATATTAAAATATAACTATTTTGAATGCAGCCGTATCTTTGGAGCAACATTTAATAAGGAGTATGCGGAGTTAGTAAAAGCTGATAGCGATATCCCTAAGGATATAGGTATAGAAGAAGTCGAGTTAGACATCCCATTTTATTCTATTAAGAATTATTGGGAAGTATTTATGTCTGATACGGATTATACTGAAAATATATCTTTATGGGCACTGCTGGTTAATACCAGTGAAGGAGAAATTGACGACTCTCTGATAGAATATTATCAGGAAGAAGGGTATTTCCATTGTATAACGCGATTCAGAGTTAAGGATTATACTAAGGAAGAAGCTGAAGTAAAAGCTAAAGAGTTGTTCACTAAGTTTTTAAATAAATATGAACCATTTGAAAGAAAAGAATTTACTCTTATAAAGGATGTATAAATGAAGATTGAAACAACGCTAAGAGAATTTGCAAAAAGCGATTATCTATGGAATTCTTGTAGACGTTTGTGGCTTTCCCCAGGTGATATTCGTGATCGTATAAATCAATATAGAATAGAAGAGGTTAACGAGAGTGTATACATATTAATGATTACGATGTTTTATTTATCGTTTTATATATTACTCGTTCCTTGGCTAACTCTTCTTTTAATTCTTTTTATATCGACTCTTGTCGTAGCTATCCCTCAAGGATTACTGCTCGGAATATTTAGTATTAAAGATCAAAATCAATCAAAAGCTCGTTGGAAATCTAGACAATAATGTTAAATAGTTTAAGAAAAAATCTTATCCCTTATCTCAGACAGCGAATACTTGATTTTGCGTACGCTCACAAAGAGTCTATCCGCAATCTCATTAAGAGTCTTATCCTCAAGATAATAAAGATATATTATCTTCTTCTCGAATTGAGTAAGAAAACTTGGGAGTTCCTCGCTGAATATAAACCAAGTGTTGATAGCTTCGTTTTGTATCTGCTCGGCTTTAATATCCCTGATAAGCCTGTCGCTATTGAGAAGGGGATCGTTCCTTTTCTTTAACTTCTGAAGCCATTTAGCTATCTCGAAGCTTGCATAGTAAGAAGCGAATACATGTCTTGGTAGTCTTGTGGATTTCCTTCTGATTCTCTTTTGGTATTTATCTATTACCGTAAGGAGGATAGCATAATACTCGTTATAAAGATCCTCTTTCTCATAATAATCCAGTACCCATTCCATATTAAGACGCGTTTTTAATACGAGTCTTTCAATAAAACTATTGAAGTACTTCAGTTCCTGTTCTGTTAATTGTCTCTTGTCTTCCATATTCAGCTAGTAACGCCGCCTCAGCTATTCCATCTTGTTCTACTTCTTTACCGTCAGGTATGAGCTCTATGTCGGGAAATAGTTTTTTAGCAGTTATAATCGCTAATCCTTTTCTTTGTTTTTTAAGTTGTGCTTTCTCTTGCTCAGTCAAACCTTTCGGGGTCGATATAGTAATACCTAATTTTGCCTTCCATGTCGCCGGATGCACTAAACGAAATTCTATATTTTCGAATATGAGCATAGCTAATATCATCCCGTAGCCTACTCCATAAGTAAACATAGAAGCGACACCCTGCCTAGGCATCGACTGTGCCTTCTCTAAATAGACTATCATCTTTTCGTCAAGGCTTAAAGGTTCGTGCTTTATGAATCTATATATCTCAGTGATGTCTATTAATTTCTCGCCTTCGATTTTTTTAGAGGTCATTGGAGCTGTTTTAATTAGATTCCCCTCGTCATCTATCATCGCCATTGCGCCTTTAGCACCGGGATCAATACCTATATAAATCATAACTTTCTCTTTTTGCAATTGCATCCGACCATAGGCAACTCATTATTGGTCAGGAAATCATGCAGCCATTGTGCTAGTCTTTCGGTGTCGTCCTCGCTTAAGTATATACAAGCCTTAAAAGTCATAGCGTGAACCATCTCATGAAGGAATACTTCCTGGGCGAACTGCTCCGGGATACCATCCTCTATCTCTATTACCTGAGTACATTCATCGTACTGACCTACATCACCTAAACTATATTCAGAGTTAACTCTTTGAGGCTTATCTTTGCTTTTCTCTTTGTCGATGTCCGTAATTTCAGGGACAGCTGTTATTTGTATGACGTTGCCGCCAAGTTTTATAAAGTCCCCAAATGAGGATCCCCAAGGATGCCCTGCTTGTGAATTTTTAGACGGCATTTTCTTTCCAAAATTTCTTTTTCATTAAATAGTCTACTTCAACTAGAGTCTTTGCTTTGTATACTTCTAAAGCTTCGGACTGCACATGCACGGAGTCCTGCTGTCTCCAGAAGTACCCTGCATTAAGACCTAGCTTCTTAGCTTCCTTAGCATAAACTTTATAGCCTTTATCACTAGAGCTCCATATAGCCTCGCCGTTTTTACCAACTACAAAGCAGTCTATGGCCAATCCCCAGTTATGCCAGGAGTAGCCCGGGATGGCATTCGTAGCCCATTTGCCATTACTGGGACCTACTGTTTCAAGGCAGTAAGCAAGATACTTAGCTCCCTTAGTCCGGAGTTCGGCTATCTTAGTCATGATTTCTTCTTTACTTCTGGACTGTCTATAAAGTGAGGCTTGTTCGTATACATCTCTGAGCGTAAAAAAAGGACGCATGATAACGCCCTGTGCGGCGCAGTTCAAAATAAGCTGCTGCGCCTTATCCTTAAAAGTAGCATCAAGCAATTCTAAATTAGCGGCCATAATTCTTTTTCCATTCTTTGAAGTTCTTGTATTGTTTCTTTCTGTATTCTTTTGCCTTTTGCTTTTGCTCTTCCTTCTTTTTTTTCTGGGCGTCTGTGAGAGCCCTTTTTACCCTCTTTTTTCTTTCCGCAGGATCAGGTTCGCGCTGGCTAATCCAATCATCTATTTCTACTCTCTTATCTATAGCCTCTATAATTCTATTATACAATAATTCGGGGGTAAGAGAAGCAAGTTCTTCGCGTTGTATTTCAAGGTAGGAATAACCGGCGCCTATAGCAGCTCTTTTTTTAAGATCATCATATCTTTTTTGTTTGACTAGCTGCGTCAAAGCCCTGAAGTTATTATCTACATGCTCTTCTTTACCAAATACTATAGGTTTATAGTGCTGCTCCCCCTGGCATTCTATAATAAGCTTAAGATCCTTTATGAACCAGTCATACTTAAGCCTTTTGTTTGTTATAGAAGAGTTGAGTTTGTAGGAAGGATACTCCTGCAGGATGTTAAATAGGTTAAACTGAGGGATCTTATTAAGTAGTCTGCCTATAGTCTTATGAAAGTCGGATGCGTTTTTAGCGTATTTTTGATTTTGTATGGGCATAGATTCCAATAGTCCTTTGTAAATCTAAAAGTTTAAGTTCGTTTAAGAACTGCCCTAAGTCATTAAATACAATATCATCATCGATAAATTCGAGCTGGCCTCCCTTCAATTCCTCTAAATACATTTTATTTGTTTCTGCGTCGAAGAACTGAAGGAAGGTCCTAAGCCCTGCTGAAGTAGTAGACATGTGCCAATATCTCTCATTGGTGCCTACTAGAGGGTATATATTAGAATCAACAAGTTTAAATTTGGTATTTACTATCATAGTTTACTGGGGTTAGCTTCTGAATCCTCAAGCTCTTTAAGAAGTGCTGCATAGATTTTTCCGTAATGATCCCCGCCGTTATAAGTAATGCCGGGAACTTCATGGACGGCTCCACAGCGAGAGCACTTAAGGAAGTCAAAAGAGATTATGGCTGATGCGGGAGCCCCAAGCATTAAGGAATACTCGGCTTTAATCCTGGATATTTTTATCCTCTCGAACCACGTTGACTTGCACACCTGGCACTCTAGAATCTCTTCCTTTTTTTGTTCCTGGTTTTGTACGACGATTTCTTTTCCTTTGTATATCTTCATCTTCTTTCTCCTTTTCTTCTTCTGTTTTTTCTTCTAAATTAATAATATTGCCTTCGTCGTCTATTTTGAACTTTGTCTTTTTTGTCTTGTCTTTAAAAGTTATCACTCTTATGCTCCCCTTGTTTTACCGTTATGCACTTTTCGTAGAAGTCACAGCTGTTACAATGCGCCCCAATATTGGGGTATACAACCGCTTCACTAATATTAGTATACACTGCCTCGACTGATTTTGCAACTGTTTTCTTCAGGTCTGGAGGGATTGATAACTCTTCTACATGAACAGATTTTTCTCCTATTACATGAGCGTTGACTTTTAGGGCTTTCCCGCCGTTTAATTTATCCAGAGCGTAGAACTTAGTCAGAGTAGCGAAGTCATTTGTTATACTTTTATAGTTAAAGCTAGAGGGCTTATCGAAAAACTGCACAAGCTCAACGCTTTTGTCCTTCATAAAGACTATATCAAATTCAATATCCACAGGGATTTTAGAGATGGGAAACGTCGCGCAGATATTAGTGATACTTTTGTCTTTCTTAGTTAAGTAGTACTCTGAGTAGTACTTATGTAGGATAGAGAGTATAGATATTGATTGACCTTTTATTTTATCGTAAGTGTCTAATGTCTTATCTGTTTCCGCGGACCAAAGTTCTCTGTCTACAGCCTTATTGATATGTTTGATAGAAGCATCAACGCCTGTTTCTTCCCTAAAACTATAGAGATACTGAATGCACCTTTTTATTATTACCTGTCGTTTGTCAGGCTCTGTAGGTGTGAACCCCCGCGATTTATAATTAAAGAACTTGCGAGGACACTGGATATAATATACTGCTTCTGAAGGGTTCAAGACTCTGATCTTTTAATAAGTACCGCCGCGCCTTTATAATCAGTGAACCTAGGACTCAAAATTCCATTATCCCCTATAAGCCACCGAGGACAGAACTCCCTGGCGCCGAGTATATTATAGTCTACAAAATAGATCACATCATGAGCATTCCACCGGTCGTAATTGGGCTGGTAATTAGCGAAGTATACCGACAAAAATTGCCTGTATGCTATTCCTCCGAATTTGGAAACAGCATGAGTGGTCCTGAGTTTATTATTGATAATGTCGGATTCTTCGTATCTAGGAACGACTATGAGGGGAGTGTCGCTATTGAGAGCCATATTATAAGCAGCGTGAAGAGCATCACCTTTCGCTTCCCTTACAAGTACCATACCTCCCAAGTTCTTCTTGCTCATTTCTTTCTCCTTAGTAATTGAAGAAGCTGTAGAGCTCTCTCAACCTCTTCAGGGTTTATATCTTTTGTGTTAAGCTTCTTTCTCTTGAGCGGAGAGAAATTAGCGAATAAATCTTTTAAATACTTATCTCTAGCCTCTTCTCTTTCATTGTCTACCACGGATAAACCTGTACCCCTGCCAGAATCATATTGTTTGTGAGGGATCTTCCATAGAATGCTCCAATAGCTATATTAGGGAATACTCTATACATTACCCCCGCGGCTACATGAGATTGAGAAACATCCTGAGGGGTTACAGAAACATAACTAGATATGGCTAAAGGACTTTTTACGAGAGGGTTAAAGTTGATAACCTCAAGCCCTACTCCAACCCCAGTATATGTAAATTTATCTTCCTTGCTGTCTTGATAACCCGCATCTACAGTCAGTATAGGTCTTAAAGAAAATATCTTTTCTTTAGGTATTACAGGCAGAATCACATCTGTGACAAGAAGCTTCTTAAATTCGTCTGTGTACTCAGCGTCTTTTAGAGTAGAGACAAAAGCCCCGTCAGAGGAATTATATCTTAATACGTCATGTAAACGAAAGTACTTATCTGAGTGTACGTAGTCTATATCTATAGCTTCAAAGCAGTCCTCACATACAGTCTGTATCGGAGGTCCTGAGTCGTCCGGATTCTCCGGAGTCCTGTATATCACTTTAACTGTAGTTTTGCTTTTCTTTTCGGACTCAAATTCGAGTTTTCTTATTGTCTCCACTAAAGCTTTATCCAGCCTCTCGTACTGTATACCTGCTTCCTTAAGCTGTGCCGCAGCGTTACTGCCATACTTTTCGGCAATCATTAATTCGCTTTTCAGATCGTTGTATTGCCTTATACCTAAGTACAAAATAGTACAAAGCACTACGACTAAAGCTATTAGAAATAATGTCGGTTTTGTTTTATCCATTCTTCTTTGTTCTCTTTTTCTTCTTTTTATCTTTTGGCTTCTTTGTCAGGTACTCGTACTGTTTTAACAGGTTTATTTCCCGCGTATTATCATCGCTATCTATTACCACATTTATTATACCATCATTTTGGAGAGCTGTCTCTATCACTTCTTTTAAAGCTCTGCAGTTCTTTTGCTGTCTATGTCTTCCTGTATCAGTCAAAAACAGATCTGTACATCTTTCGAGACAAACTATTACCGCTCTCCGCTGTTCCCTAAACGGACACCAGATATAATGGAATTCATTAGCTGGTCTTACCGCCTGTATTGTTTTACTCTTCTTCATTCTCTTCTTCTCTTTCCTTATCTTCAACGCCGCAGCCCTTATCTATCATATCAAATGAACTTTGGCTAGACGAGAACTGCCTTTTCTCTCTTTTAGCTTTTGCTTCCTCTACTCTCTTTTGATTCTCAGCCTCTACTTCGTCAGCGCTAACACTTAAGCATATTGAAGACGCTGGGAAAAAATCCAAATATGTCGTCTTTTTATAATCGCTTATCTTGTTTTTGCCAACTATAAACTCAAGTCGAGGGAGCTTAGCGGGTCTTCCATAACTATCATTTCCTATATGATAACATGTAGCATACTGTCCAGACTCGTGCATGTCATTATATAGGTGACTTATGAAATTAGTACGATATTGTATAGCAACAGTCTCAGATATATTGTTGTTGCTCGGCCTTATCCCGGGACCTAATTTTGTATACTCCATAGTACTAAAAATAGGTATGTGTAACTCTACAGCCAATCCTTTTACTACGTCAGCCATAGTTTTGAACCTAACACGCTCATCTTTATTACTAACATCTCTAAAATCGCCAAGGTTATGGAAGTTATCTAAGAAATAAACAACTTGTCTATCTGGATATTTACCTTGCCAATACTTTATTAAGTCTCTTGAATATTCTAAAGAGTTACCATTTGTTGCATCCTTCACGATAAAACGGCCACTGTTAGCCATATCTACGAGTTTTTTATATCCAGCTTCTCTTATACTTCTGATCCTTTTTTCCGTACTCTTATCGTCGAAGAACGGATGTTTGATCTGATTGATAGATGGATATTCTTGTGGACCCATGTCTAAGACATCTGCCGCAGCAATACATATAAACTTGGGTAGGAGCTGCTGGAGCGAATCATCAATAGTATGATAAATGCACACAGCATTATTATCAACTTCCATTTTAGCTATCTCGTAACAGATCTGGGCCGCGAGGCTGCTTTTTCCGGAATTCTCCTTTCCGCCTATGACTAACCAGACATCTTTTCTACACTCTCCGTCTATAGCTTCTTCTATATTTTTGAGTCTATCTAATTTAAAACCCCACTCTTTATCTGGGTCTTCCTCTGAAGCCTTTTGGTCATTTACCGTGTCTACAAAACTTAAAGAGTCGTAAGCTTCCAGAGCTCTAGAACCTTCCACTTCGTGTAGTTCTTTAATAGCACGCGTGAGAATGAGAGGAGCCTGTTCTGGATTTCTCCTCGCTTCCCTAAAAGTATTTTCTATAACATCATTTTGTCTAAATCTTACCTCTCTACCTTTTTCGGATTGAAGTCTCTGTAGTTCCGCGAGGATAAATGATACGTCTACTCCGCTCATAAGAGATAGTTTTTTTGCTAAGGGCTCCTGCAGAATAAGACTTCCTTCATTTAGAATAAAGGGGATCATCGTCTGGCAGACTTCCCGCCCGTCTAATTGGTCATCAAGTCTTGATAGCTGCCATTCGAAAGCTGTCCATGGCTCAAGAGCTTTAAAGGAGTCTATACCTCTTTCTCTTATATAATCGTCAGGATCCATATCGAATGGTATTTTAACTATCCTAACACGCATATCCGTAAGGCCGCTAAAGAATTTCTTAAGAACGTCCTCTACTTTTTCTTGCCCTTCAAAATCCCCGTCAAAACATAAGACTATATCGTTAATCTTCAATCTTCGAAGTTCGCTGACGTGAGACTCTGTAAAGGCCGTACCTCCTACGCAGACGACATTCTCCATTCCATGATGCCATGCTGTAATAGCGTCTGGATACCCTTCAACTATATATAGAGGTCCAGGAGCTTTCCTGGCTATATTAATACCGTATAGTCTTTTCCTTTTCTCGTATATATTAATCTCTCCGGAGCTTGTTTGATTAACGTATTTTGATGCGCCGCCGCCTTTAACAAAATCTAGATTCTTAGAAGCGAATCCTATAGGAGTACCATACTCATCTTTGATAGTAAAAATCAAACAGTTTTGAGAGAAAAGATCACTTCTGGAGAGGTCGGCTTTTTTTAAAAACTCGGGAGTATACCCATTAGAGCCCATCATTTCGTGCCAGAATTCATCAAATGTAGAGACTGAACCTATACCCCACTCCCTTACTTTCTCTTCTTCCCATCCTCTACGAGCTATTTCCTGCTTCACTCTTTCTGAGAATATAGAAGTTGTAATGATTTGGTGAGCTACTTCGTAAGCGGAATAGACTTCAAGTCTTGCAAGTTGAGACTCATCCAGTATTTCTTCATAAGGTTCTTCAAATAATTCGCATAAGTACTTGAGAGTGTCAGTAAAAAACTCAGGACCATGTGTTGGTTTGTCATCTAGGATCTTGCACGCGGAGAAGATATCAAATACCTTACCGCACCCAAAACAATAAAGATTGACTTTGTCCGGGGTTACATGCAGAGAAGCATTAGTGTCTGAGTGGTCTGGATTTATGCACCTATATAGACCGTTTTTAGCTCTTGGGATTTTCTTTAATTCGAGGTAGTCTTCTATATAAGGTTTAAATATCGCCTTTACATCTTCTATAGTACGCATTCGCTTACCCTCTTTTTGAAGTTTAGGTTAGATTAGCAGATTTTTAGGGAGATTGCAAGCAAATTATTCATCATCGTCTTCATCTGTCGGAGGTTGGATAGCTTCGCCGGCATAACATAGCTTTCTATAGTCACAATAAGAGCATTGGAAGTCGCCTACTGTCTTGCCTTTATAGAAATTCTCCATTTTTGTTTTTGAAATGAGCCCTAATTGGAAGTATCTTTTAGCTTTATCTTCAGTATAGGCGTAATCATAATCTCTCGGAGGGACTACGTCTTCTTTTATGTAGCGGCCTAGTAAAGCGAACCTGTCATATATATCTTCCATCGAGAAGTTAGCAACCAGCTCATAAGTTATATTCTCTTCTCTTTTATAGAGGGGTAGTCTTACCATTCTGCCTGTAATAGGATCAGGAGTAGGATCACTTATAGCTACGTCGTAAACTATTCTTTTCGCATTGCCGCGGTCTATATAAAATAACTTAAAAGCTTCGTATTCTTTGAAATGATCTCTGTATAACAAGGTTTGTAGAAGGTGCTGGTCTTTGGGCTGGCCTCTTCTCTTTACTGTTCCTATAATTGTCGCGTCGGCCATATAAGAGTAAATGGTTTTAACTTCTACTCCTATTAAGCCCCCGGTTTCTTTGTTTTTTAATACCCCGTCTATCTTTCCGGAGATATTATAATTCTCATCCCTAAATTCTACCTGCGTACCTGCCAACACTTCTCCGTATCTCCAGAACTCCATTAAGGAGTCTTCTATATCCTTGCCGAATTGGCAGATATACTCCCCTCTGGCGGACATTGGAAGGGCGTCCTGACCTTTATTGGTTAATCTATAGTACGACTTGCGTATGCAGCCGCCTATAACGCGGGTAGATCCATCGATTTCTCTGCTTATAACAGAGGCTTCGGAAGGATAGAAGTATCCTGATACTTTTCTACCTGAATTATGGGTAGTAATAAGTTTGTCAGTAAACTCTAAGAGGTTCAAAGATTATTAACTCGATTCGTTAGTACCGTTAATTGTGATTGTATACTATTAACTGTCGTTTGAAGTGTTTCTAGTGACGACTGTAATAGGACCATTAATTCGTTTAACTGTTTCTTAGAGGCTAGTTGGTCTGTTTTTTCTTGTAACAAATTAACTTGCTCTTCAATGTTGACTATCCTCTCTGTTTCAGCGGCAGACCACGTCATGGTTTTATCTCCTCCGGGATTGATTCCTTTTCGCCCTCGCAACCAAGTTGGGGAGCTTCGGTTTTATTTTTCGTGTCTACGTAGTGGTGACCGACATTTGCCGCGAAATATCCGCCGAGCGCAGCCAGCACTATCGTTGAAAGTATACCCTCGCTGAGAGGAAGACTCCACTGAATCCCAAAGGATCCAAGAGTTTGGACCAATATCCATGTGGATATATAGAGTCCGTAACTAACCTGAATAACCCATTTGGATAGTTTATACTTTCTCGAATCTCCGTTTATCTCAGCATAGGTCGCCATATTATTTACAGCCCTTTTTCTTCTTTTTATCCGCCATTTTTTATTCCTCCCTTATTGATGATTTCCATTCCCATTAAGTTTGCCTATTAACCTACTAAGTTCTTGGGCAACTTCGGATATGGATTTATTGATTTCTTGGATTGTTTTATTGAAGTTAGAGGCTATTTCGGATACTGCTTTTTCCGTAGTGAACAGTCTCATTTCTGTTTTTTCAACGTCGCTTTTTTGGACAAAGGTTTTGAATGCATCGACTTGACATTTTTGGCACTCCTCTTTCTGGTGCTGGGTTTGAGTCTCGACAACATCAATCCTGCGTCCAAAAGTTATTGCGAAAAATGTAGAGACTACACCCCCGACAAAACCTGCAATTGCAAATAGGATTTTTATGAGTTCGCCGTCCATATGGATCCTTGTTCAGTATTAAATTATAAGTGAGGGTGCAATTTGCCCCTGTCACCTATAGTATACATTAAAGTTTAAGTTGGTCAATAGAGCGTGCTACAAAGAGTGACAATTCCCCATTAGATTCTTTATTTAGGAACTTCTCTATCATTTTTCTCACTCCACCTTCAGATTCGTATTGGTACGGCGCGCCATCTATAACTATATCTCTAACTGTTTTAAATTTATGTTGTCTGTACTCATCTAATGAGACTATAAAATCCCGATCTTCGAATTCAAAGGCATCTCTTATAGCTGATAGGGTTATCATTATATCTCCGACACTACTTTTATACATTATCCTAGACCATATCGGAACCTTCTTCGAATCTGGCAGTTCGTTATAATAAAGCAGTTGTAAATCTTTTACATTTAAAGCGTGCAGCACACTAAAGATATGACTTCCAGACATGGTCAGTATGCTCTCTCTTCTTGTACGTCCGCACTGGAGAGATCTTATATGTATCTGATGATGCTTTTTATCATCTAAAACAGACCTTATTTTTAGAAGTTTATCGCTAACTGAGTTTAAGTAATCGATAGTCAATGTCAGATTTTGTTCTCTTGCTAAGGTAACTAACTCTTCTGTTTGGAATAAAGTCTCAGTAAAAATCTTTTCGCAGAATACATTCTTACCGCCAAGAAGCATCTTCTTTGTTATCTCGTAATGAGTAGGAACTGGCGTGGCTATAAAAACATGTGAGATGTTATTATCTTTGGCTACGTCATCTATTGTTACGGCAGACGAAGTATTAACCTGTATAACTTTCGAGGTATCATAAAAGCTAGACAGCTCTTTTAGTATAACAGAGCCCCAATGTTTATTGCCTATTAGCGCATAACTCATATCTATCTTTTCCAGAAGTTAGGATTTATATTATACTGCTCATCAGTAATATTAAATATAGATTTTATGATGTCTTTTGTTAGTAGGCCCCAATTAGGTTCTTGGTTCGTGACACTTAGACCACTCCTAGTCAGCAAGTTAGTCCTGACTATCTCGTATTTACTCCTTGACTTTAAGACTTTGCATGGGGAGCCAGCAGCAATACAGTCAGAAGGAATACTTTTAGTCACAACACTACCAGCGCCTATAATCGTTCTGTCTCCTATCTTAACTCCTGGCAAGATAATACATCCGAAACCTATCCATACATCATGCCCTATATGCACCCCAATCCACCCATCATCCATCCCAGTAATAGGACAATGGCAACATATCCTAGTGTCCCCGCCTACAACCGTAAAATCGCCAATTCTTATATCTACTGGCTTCCCGGGCTTTGGAACTCTAGTATCAAGAAAGCCCCAAATTCTAGCCCCCTCACCAATTTTACAACCTAGCTTCACATACTTATCATTTTCAACTTGTGTTAAACTTATTATTTTAGCCATTTTGTAGCCTCTTGTAAGTTGTATTTATTTCTAGCCCTTGCCTATTACATCGCAACCCCTTAGAAAAACACATCTTTTCGCAATCAAAATTTGGGTTATAATTAGATAGTACTATCTTATTAAACTCTTCTACATCGTCAGTGATTTTCCCAAGTCTACATTGTTTGCCGGTTGGAGTCGAAACAGTAGAACACTTATATGCGTATCCGTCTGCCCCATATGTTATTTGATAATATCCATAAATACATTGTTTGAAATTAAACCTATCAACATCTGTAAATTCTGGTCCAGTATAAAAAATATAAGGTTTGTCGTTTTGGCTCAAGGACAAGTAAGGAGCTAGCATTTCTCGGTACTTTGTACCTAACGGAATCTCTATGCTCTCTTTGTATTGTCTTATCTTTTCGAACGATTGGTTATAGTTGCCGAACGGTATCGAAAACCTTAGAGAGTCTACCTGGTGGTCTTTTGCCCAATTAACTATCGAAGCAAAATCTTCAGTAGTTCCGCTATGTTTTGAGATAAGATAACACAGTCTAATCGCATGCGTCGGTTTGTACTTTTTTCTAGCCTCCAAACAAGCTTCTAAACTACTAAGAATCTCTTCGAACCAATGTATATTCTTAGTGCCTTTTGTTTTCCCCCATGAAGTTGGCAACCCTGCATCTAAACTAACTGACAGATAATCAGTTTCGTCAGTAGCTAATCTATTTAATTCTTCTGCGAAACCAAAATTATCTATCAGTGCCTTAAGAGCTACTCCGTTAGTATGTATGCCAAAATGGTTACCATACTTCTTTGTCATTGCTATATAAGCCAAGAAGTAGGGGTTCATCAAAGGCTCTGTATAAGCTCCGCCATATATATGATACGGAATTTTACCTTCTAGCTTATCTAACAAACTCAGACCTTTTATTTCCCAGCGGTCTAATGCGTGATCGAAATATTTCCCCCCACAATGTGAGCAGTGTAGTTGGCACTTACTTAAATGATTGCCTGGCAAATGGATTTCAAACTGGCGCGGATATATTAAATCGCCATTAAAAAATGCATCAATACTGTTACTGGTAGAAGTTAAGTGCTCCTCTAGCTGTTTCCAATATAAATAATAATCAGGTCGTGGGTCTACTGAATTTTGTTCCATTTGACAACACCTTATAGGATTCATCTGTAGTTTCTAAAATACCTATCAAGTCTTCCATAGCTTTATATACTCTTATGTAATCTTTGCCGTGCTGCTCAAAGTGTTTCATCCAATGAGTATTCATAGCTTTTAGTTCGTAAGCTCTATGAAAGAGTTTATACATAAGTCTATCTCTCCTTTCTTGGTACCCTGGAGAGTTTAGATAAGTCTTAAAGTTGTCATGTAACAAGTATATGTTACTATCCCCATATTTAAGTTTTAGTTGAGGGTCTATACCTTGATGTATCATCCCAACAATTGGGACTCTATGCTTTCTATTAATGATTCTGCAAGCCTGCACAAATCTTTCTACGACGCCGTCTGCTGATCTTTTATTCAACATAAAAGTATTATAAACGCTACAAGACGTGTCTAATTTTTTTTGATCTTCGGGTATGTATATCCTAAAATCCGAATTTAGAGAAAATACCCAATCGTTTTTCGGGTCGCACATATTAATACCTAGCATCTCTAATTCGCTGAAGCCATGCGTATATATCCATCCTAAAGGAATATGCACAACTTTGTACCCCTGATCTATACACCATTGAGTGGTACCGTCATTTGAATCATTATCCAGTATGACTACCTCATTAACAAACGGGAGAATACTATTTATCATCTCTTTAAGATGCCCTAACTGGCTAGAAGTATGGCACAGCAACGACATGCCTCCAAGATCTGCATACTGACATGGATACTTATAATTGAGTAAGTAAGGGTACAGATCAGTAATACTTTTATTAATTTCGTTAGGCATTTTACATTAAGCTTTTATGTATTTTATAATCTTTGCTGGATTACCGACTACGACAGCATTTGCGGCGACGTCCTTAGTTACTACAGACCCTGCCCCTACTACCGCATTCTCTCCTATAGTAACTCCCGGTAATATAATAGAGAAAGAGGCAACCCATACTCCATCTTTTATTACCACAGACTTATTATATATAGCTGTTTGTCTTTTAAAACCAAGCTCCATATAGTCGTGATACCCAGTCAAAATTTTAACTCCATGCCCAAAAAATACGTTATCTCCTATAAAAATCTCGCCATTAGTATCTAAAAATGCATCATTTAAAATTACATTTTTACCTATATGTATTTTATCATAATTATTCAAATATACTATAGTCTTTTCCATTACTTGAACCCTATAGCTAGAAAATTTACAAGATCAGTTTCTTTAGGTCCATCAGTTATTTCGATATTTTTAAATCCTATTTTCTCTAAAATTTGCTTCATTGTAGCTTTTGTGTAACACCATTTATGGTAATTATATTCATACTCCTGTCCGCCATAAAGATGCTTAAAAAATAATTCAAGCTGATTTTTTAAATACAAATTGATATATACTCTATCAAAATCTATTGTCCTTATAAACAGCTTCCCGTTAGGCGATAAGACTCTATACCATTCCTTAAGGAGAGGCTCCTGTTCGGCCTTAGAAAAATGCTCTATAATATCACTGGCGTAAATCTCGTTTGCTGAACAGTCAGGATAGTCCAGCTCTCTAACATCCATACGTTTGATGCCAGGAATATCACGTATATCTATATTAACATATCCTTCTTTAAGGTCAAAACCGGAACCTAAATTCAGTTTCATCACTTTTCCCCAAATAAAACTATTCCCGATAAATGACCGAGTTTAGTTTCGCTAGTAGATTTCAATTGAAGATTTAATTTCGCGCCAGCAGTAATATATTCGTTTATAGAGGGTCTGAATTCATGCACTCCAAATTCGATTTCTTTGCTCATTAAATGCTTATACTTGTTTATGTAGTCTTTTTCCGTTATGTCTTCTGGACGATAAGCTTCATTAAGAGCATAAAATCTCCCACCAGGTTTTAAAATTTTATAAACTTGATTTGAAAGAAGCGATAAATCCGACGCGTGATGCAAAGCATCTAATGTAAAGATTATATCAATACTGTCTTCTTTAAAAGGGAGATTGAGCATATCAGAAATGACACAATCAAAATCAATGTTAAATTTTTCTTTATAAGCAGCCGTCCTACCTAATCCCATAATCGGATCGTCATTACAATCTAAAGCTATAAGATTAGCGTTAGGATATTTTGTATTAAGTATATAAGCTTCAGCCCATCCTAGGCAAGCTCCAATATCAAGAACTACTTTACCATTTAGGTCTTCTACTCCTAGTAAATAATCCAGATGTTCTTTCGGAGCCTTATAATATTTCTCAGGTAATTCAAATTGCCATTCGCCCGTAAAATACATCCCGAGATCTTTAAATACATTTATCCAAGCCGTCTTCTCTTTTTCGCACTCGTTATATGTTGGATTTTCTTGATCTAAAAGATAATAAAGTCCATTTTTGAATACGCCTTTATGCCCACAAGAACAGACAAGATCGTCTGATAATTTTGATTTACATTTAGGGCAGCATAATATGTCTCTAATATCCATTATTTTATAACCTTATCTACGTAGCTACTATAGAGCCAGTCAGGACGTACGTATTGTTCTTTCTGTGTTGCGTTTTTAGCTAATATAAAAATATACTGTCCATGATTTTTATATGAACTTCTCTCGTCTATATCTATATTCTCGCCATAATAAGGATGCACATCTCGCGTGAATATTTTTTCTATTTCAAAGCCAAGTTCGCCAAGAAGCTCTTTTAATTCCTCTACAGTATACTCTCTATTATGTCTGCCATAAGAGCCATTAGCAGAGTAAGGATCGTAGAAATTTTTACCATTTAAAACTTTTACCACGTTCTCGTGTCGTACAGCATTAGGAGTGGTGAGAATCATATATCCATTAGGTTTAATACTTTTCTTCACATTCAAGAGAGCTGCCATAGGGTCATTAGTCATATGTTCTAATATCTCACAGAAGAAAACAAGATCGAACTCTTTATCATATGGCGTCTCATTTTCTATATTAAAATGACTGAAAGCTAAAGGAATAACGCCAGCGCCATTTATCTCTTTTACTTCCTGTATTCCTCCTGCACCAAACGTAGATCCGAAATAATTAGCAAATCTCATATGTAGTTTAGTATGTCTGAGCAAGAGCAGGCTTAAGTAATAAGGGTTAGCTCCAAGTTCTAAAGCTTCGCCTTCCTGGATTGGAATTAAATCCATTGTATAAATCAAGCGCTTGAGGGACGTGTTCAAATATCCCATCATAGCATCTACTGGGGCGTCGGCTACGCAAAATTTAGAAAGTAAATTTCTTACTTCTCTTTCATCCAACATTTATAGCCTCCAGTCTGTTTTTCATAAGCTGGCCGACCGTAGTGAAGTTATAATTAGCTAACATGTCTTTACGAGCTTTTTCGCCCTTTTTTATTGCCTCTTCGCGGTTTTCGTATACATGCCTCATTAAGTCTCTGCAATGTAATGTATGAGGTTGAGCCCAGTTTTGATTCCCATTATATAATCCGCACCAAGGCATATGAGCTACGGGGACTTCGTGGCAGTCTATTAAGTATGAATTAGATTCATTCATAAAATCTAAGTGAGAGGAGTAATTTGTAGCTATACAAGGCTTACCCATTAGCATAGCCTCGGCATAAGGCATACCAAAACCTTCGGCCCGGGTAGGCAGAACAAAACAATCCCCAAGAGCATTAAGTCTTATCATATCTTCTTTAGGTAAAATATTACCTATAAAATATACAGGGGGATAATTCTGCATATTCATATCTATCTTCATTCTTTGGATTTCGCTTTTTATGATATTCTGTTCGCTTTGGGAATCGTTGGAGCGGTACGACTTTATTATCAGAACTACTTTATCATTAGAAGTAAACGCTGCATAATAAGCTTTTAAAAGCCCCAAAAAATTCTTGCGTTCCGTCCATTGCCCTATAGCATAAAATTTATAAGCATCAGGGCCCAATCCATCTATCTTCAAAGGTTCTATTTTAGGATCGTATTCACTTATATCGAGAGGAGTAGGCATTACAGTTATAGGAATTTTTATGCCGTCTCTTTTATATGTCTCCGCGTTCCATTTGCACGAAGCCCAAATTTCCTGCATGAAAGGAGTGTTCTGTATCCAAAGTTCCGGAGTTTTACTTGTCTCCCAGTAAGGAAACGAAATATTATACTTAAGTTGTTCGTGGAACTTTTTGCAGTGTTCCATACCTACATGCATTATAACGAATTGATAAGGTATAGATCTATCTACTAAAGACTTAACTATCTCTCCGGTCTTACCGTAATCAGTTCTTGCTTTGTCCCAACTAACCACTTTAACAGTAACGTCAACTCCTGCTTTATGAAGCGCCGCGATACAATTTCTATTAGCTTCTGCGTATCCAGAAGGATCAAATACGGGACCTATGTACTTTACACCTATTCTTTTAGTCACTACATTACCTTTGCTTTGGTGATTAATTCTTGTTTTGATTTTAACGCGGCTTTAATAAAAACTTCTTTCCATTTCTCACAAACATTTTGCCAGCTGTTATCTATACAAAACTGTTTGGCGTTTTTCTTTACCTCTTCAATTTTAGGATCGTTACTCTTAACCATATTATATACCAGATCCATTTTCTCGACAAGGTCTTCTACGTTAGTTTGAGGTCTGAATCCTGAAGAATCAACTACTGTCATATTAGAAAGAATATCACCTGACTTTACTAGGAAGCCGCGCTCGGAATTTTCTCCTAAGATCTCAGCGAGAGAAGTATTATTGGGGCCTATATAGATACACTCGGACGACATGCATTCTGTGGTCGTCAAAGACCATCCTTCACCTAGGGTAGTACTCACAAATGCGTCCGCAGCATTGTAAACCATATTGATATACGAGTCTGTGTAAGCAGGGTTCTTATAAATACCCATCGGCATATTTACGCACTTCTCGCTAAAGTTTAAATCCGCAGCAATCTGAATAAGATTCAGTCCGTTATCTATTGGGTCCGCGTGAATATATAATATGTTATCCTGATGTTTTTCCCTAAAAGCCCTGTAGGCTAACAGAGTTCTCGCTATGTCTTTCCTTAAGCTGTTTCTATTTACATTAACAAATAAGAACTTATCTTCGGGGACTTTAAGTATGTCTCTTCGAAATACCTTTATGACATCCCTGTCAGGTATTTTATGGTAGATATTCCCATCTACTCCATGGTAGATATATGCAAGCTTTTCAAAGACTTGCGGCGGGAGAGTTTTCTTACACTCGTCCATTGCAAACTTAGTATATGTTACGGGAAAGTCCGCGGCCTCTACCATTCCCATATGTTGTTTCTGCAGATGACAGTCAATAGGAAAGTAATAGACTAAAGAGAAGTGTTTTCTTTTATTCCCTGCGAGATTAGCCTGAATCTGAACTAACTTTTCAGCTACATGACTTACAGAGAACGTATCATTAATGATAAAAATAACATCGTATTTTCCGGACTGAGCGAACTCAAGGAAGGCTTTAGAGCCATATGGATCTTTTGAGTCTTTTAAAATCGCAGGAACTATCTGATAAGGGAACTCTTCTCTGTTGTAAAAGTCGCCGAAAAAATTTATAGCGAACTGATCAAATTCAAAAAGTCCGGTTGAGTAAACATGCTTAAGAATATTACGAGCTACATTTCCAAACCCCGTTCTTGCTGTTACGGAGTCTGACCATACCAGTACATTGTACTTTTCCATATTACCCTTTCTAAAGTATGTCAGCTTTTATTAAATCTGTTGCTATTTGAAGTGTTTTAACTTCCTGTTTATAACCTACGCTTATCTTCCCCAATTTACCTAATATATTCTTAGTAAGGTCGAATATTGTATCTTCGTTGAATGTTCTCATGCATGCCATTGCGCTTTGGCAATTACCGTACCAACAAGGATAACACGCTAATCTTTTCCCGCCTTCTATAGCTATAATGTTTTTATAGAGGCTCACCCTTGAAGGAGCATATGTAGGACCAAATATTGCCACCCCAGGCTTCTCCAGAGCCCCTGCAACGTGTAGAAGGCTTGAGTCTGGCACAATGACCATATGACACTCATTAATGACTGCAGCGACCTGTCTGATGCTGTAGTCCTTCATTTCCGTAACTCGATCAAAGCTCCATCTGGTTTTATACTTATTTGAATAGGTAAAGACTATAATAAACGCATTTGGATATTCATTAGTTATCTTAGCTATGGATCTTTTTATGACATTTATGTCAGGGTCTCTTCTGTCTGTAGAAGAGTTGGCTTGCACGCCTATTATTATTCTGGATGGACTTTTGGTTATGCCGATTTTTTCTATGAATTTCTTAGCCCACTTCTGCTCTTCGTCAGTTACTACATAGATAGGAAGATAAGAAGAAGGAGAGACTCCCGCATGCTCGGCAAATATTTCCATTCTTGAAGGAGGAGTAGATTTAGGCTGTTCTAGAGCAACACAAGGACAAGTCATTCTGGAAAATATATCAAAGCCAGCTTCTCTTACAGCTTTTGAATTTTCTATCTTATCTATAAAAGGGTTATTTAAAAGGATGTCTTTAAGTGAGCCGTTTAAGTAAGAAGGGTCTACCGCGAATGTAAGGTGGCACCCGGGAAACATTTCCTTATATCCAAGACAAGTAGGAGTGATCATTAAGACGTCGCCTATACCGCCCCTATCTCTATGGACACATACAGATATTTTCTTCTTACCTTCGATAATGTCTTTTAGTCTGGCCGGTTGGAGATTTAATGAAACTGATTCATTGCTGTCCCTATTAGGCTTCAGTACGCCCGGTTTGCTTGGTCTCACTATCCCACCTATCAATCTATTGTTCATATGCTTGTTGCTATCGTGCAGCCTCTTGCTATTGTATAAATGCCGTTTTTAGTTCTTTCTACCGAAGTAGGATTGAACTGTAGAGGAGTACTCGTTAGTTGGTTTTTGAACACTTCTACAAAACCGTCTATTAGGGATGTCCCGCCAGCTATAACTACAGGCATATCTCTTAAATTATTAAGGTTCTTATTCTTTAGAGCGTTGACTGTATAAGCTACGGAGTACTCTATCATTCTTTTATAATAGCCAGCTATAGCTAGATGGAGATCGTCAGAATCGTTTGGTTTGAATATGTTAACGCCGCCTTTTTCTTTTTCCATCTGGACTACACTGTCTTTAAGATTAGTGGCAATCGCGGCATTTCTATCAACCCAGTCTCCTGAACGAACTACTGAAAAAGTAAAGATTTCTTCGCCTTCAGCTACGATAACTATATTAACCATACCGGCACCGTAATCAAAAACCATACCAGTAAGGTCGTTATCTAAGAGTTCAGAATAAGCAACTGCGGTAGCTTCATTTAAAGCCTCAGCATCATACCCTAAAGCTGTAAGCCAAGTCTTCATAAAGTCCTGGTGGTAGCCAACTGAGAAGTCTTCCGAGCTTTCGTCTACAGGTGCCGCCGGGATAGAATAAATAAGCTTCTCGCCTTTAGCGATAGGTTCCCCCACAACATCTTTTATAAGTGCTTTTAGAACAGGGAATGCATCCTTCTGACCCGGAGAAAGGACTCCACGTTTCATAGGTCTTTCCGCGGATTCATTCTTTTCTATAGCTTTTCCGATTGCATCTTCGCCAAGAACATAGAAGGTATTAGTTTCGGAGTCCTTATAAAACTTTTTCCCTGCAAGACCCTTCTCAATCATAGATCCAGCTAAAGGAGTAGAGGGTTTAATTTTAAAATATGCGTCGCGGATTAAAGAATACTCAACCCCGTTTTCCTTTTCCCTTCCAGAGATAATAGTAGCGGTCCCAATATCAAGACCGCATCCTGCTTTTAACCCCATACTATTTACCTTTCTTGAATCTTCTGAGTTTTTCTTTTTGCTCTTCGATTGCGTCATCTGTTGATTCCTTTTCTACTTCGACTCCAATAAAACTAACTTTACTTTTAGCCCCAAGGACCATAATTGTATCGTCGGTCTTCGGAACTTCTATTCCATCCTTAATCATATTTTGTATGTTACCAGAAACGCTTAAGGATTGCAAGTACTTTTTTATCTCTATTTTAACTTCGGCGGCTATCTTAGAAGCAAGATCCTGGATTTCTTTATCTGACATATCAGATTTAACCCCGAATTCTTTATTTAAATTCGGGAGATTAATCCTTACCTGTTGCATTTCTTCTCCTCTTCCAGGAATAAAACTCCTGACGAGCTTGCCTCCCTTAAGTTTGTAGTTAAACATTAAACCTTTTAATATTTTGCAAATTAAATCAAACACTTACAATATGCTTATAATGGTCGTTGATGTACCGTCGCACTCCATTAATATCTCGCAGATAGGCATATCTTTAGACATAACAAGCTGAACTCCGGAAGCAATCTGGAACGGACTCATAGATAAGTCTGTATCTTCATCCCTATTGAACCATACTCTAAGATCGTCTGTCCCAACTATGGTAACTTCTTTAGCCCATCTGCCGAGATCAGCCTCGCAATCAATCCTAAAACCATTCCCGGAACCTCCGGAAACAGTTATAGTATAGTTCTGATAGCGCTTAACCATATCCATTCCGTTATATACTGGATAACTAACTGTAGTTACTGACATTTTTAAATTCTCCTTTTGTGCCTATCTGCACATTTTTATTATAACATCATTTTATTCGACAGCAAGTTCGAACTCACGCCTGAATTCATCGTCTTGCATAACCCTAATAACGCCAGAAGAGTACTCCAATATCCACATACCGGACGAAACAAATTTAGATGTCAGCCCCATCAGTACACCACCTTCATAATATGGTATATAAACATTCCCCTCTTCAGTCACCTGTATAGCTTTAACGGTCGTCCTTTTATATTCAGGAGCTGAAAAAATTGTACTTACGTCTAATATATCTGACATATTCCCTCCTTATATATACTCTATTGTTAAAGACCTAAAATAAACATCAGCGGGAGCCGCTGCTACTGCTGTTCTTGTTAAAAATACTAAACGATTACCGGTGTAACTCCTTATTGATGTATGCCCTTCATAATCATGCCATGCTGAATCTTGTGGGTCATAACAACTAATACATCCATTTTGATGTTTCAATTTATAAGTTTGAATTCCAGGATTGGTTTTTGCTGTTCCGGTCCAAACAGCCACGCCAGTATCACCTCCACTATTTGATACTAGCATTGCTTGAAATTGATGAACCACAGTACTATTATCTCTAACTTGTAAAAAATAACCACTATGATTAGAATCTGAAATATCCCCAAAAAACAAATAAGCAGTTTCACTAACATCAATCTGAGCATGTTTTAATTGTATTGTCATTATAAAGTCGGCATATTTTAATGGTAACATAAAAGCGGAACAGTGATTTTTAACTGCAACTACTGTTGGTAGCCAACCCTCTCCTGCTACATAATTCCAAGTACCATCAATACTGTAAGCACTTGCTCCAATCATCCCTGCAACAGATAACGGAAATAGACTAGTTATATCATCATTAAAAACTAACCCCTTAGCTTTACAAGCAGCCTTTGTAGTGTCAGTATTAATAAAATCAAAAGATAAATTTTTAGGTTGTGGTATATACGACATTATATTTCACTATTCGCTAAATAAGTTATATCTAATTTTTGTAAATATACAGGAGCTAAATTAATTTCTGTATATTTATAAACTCCTACAAAAACATGACTATATGAATAACTTAATCCCGCGACTTGATGTCCTTCATATTCATGCCAGCTATCATCCAAATCATCATAAACAGATAAGACGCTATTAATAGACTTAAATTTATAAATTCTATTACCTGTTCCCGCTAACGCTGCTCCAACATATTGATTAGTATAAGAATCATCACCATCATTAGTATCTAAAATACATACTAATTCACTTGCGGCAGCATTAATATCAAGCATACGAGCAAAAGCACCTAAATGATTTGAAGGTGTTAAGCCGCCTAAAATAATAGCAACTTCGTCTCCGTCAGCAGCAGGTTCAAAATCTAAGTATAGATCAGCTTGCCAGTCTCCTCTTTCCAATTTAATTATAAATCCTGCAATTTGATCATCACCCTGTCCAGAAGATAACCAACCAGTATCAGCAGTGTATGCCCACGTGCCACCAAACGCCGTATATATACCTAACGAAGTTGGAAACAAACAATCTACATCATCATTAAACCAAATTTTTGCAGCATTGCACTTAGCTTTGGTATCATAATCTGTACCAGTAAAATCAAAAGACTGATTAATTGGATTTGAACTATAACTCATTGTTATTTATATACGTTATATCAATTTTTCTAATGTAAATAGGCGCTAATGCTTTAGCCGCAGTTTTGTAATTAAAGAACCCAACATAATTATAAGTATAACTCCTACCTACGTCTTGATGTCCTTCATAATCGTTCCAGCTATCATTTTGATCATCATATATAGAAATGACGCCATTAACAGATTTTACTTTTAAATACCTAACACCAGTTCCCGCTAACGCAGCTCCAGTGTATTTATTTGTTAAAGTATCATCTCCGTCATTTGTCCATAAATTCCATACCAATTGAGGGGCACCTGCATCATCATTTTCATCATATGCCTGACCCCCAAAACCGATATGATTTGAATCAGTGATACAGCAAATACGCATATAGCCTCTTTCGTTAGCTGCACCACTTTCCTCATAATCAAATTCTAAATCTACTTGAAAATTTTGTTTCGTTAGCCTAATAATAAAATCTGCATTCTGACTCTCCCCTATACTAGATGCAATCCAACCATTGCCAGCAGAATGAGTCCACGTACCACTCTGAACTGTAAACCCAGCTATACCAAAACTTGTAGGGTAGTAACCACCATCATCATGAAAATATATCCCGGCGGCATTACATTTAGCCTTAGTGTTATACTGAGTGCCTGTAAAGTCAAAAGACTTATTGATTGGATTTGGATAATAACTCATACTATACCGTAATTGATCCCGTCCGTTGTTAGTATAACTGCTCCATAAGACTCTTCGATAGTAAAAGTAGATTGTCCATCAATGGTTTTTCCGTTAGCGTCTAAAATAATTCCAAACTGATTTGCATGCCCACAAAAATCTTTTACTCTTAAAAAATCCCCGGCATGCCCAGAAGTAGTAGGAAGAGTCAAAGTCCTATCGGCAGTTAGATCGGTATAACAAATCAATTCCCACCAGGAAGGAGTCGCATAGTCCGCGTCATTTATACCCGAATAAGTAAAACGAGTCGTATCAACATAAGTCTTAATTGCTTTTTCGGTTGGAACGACCGAGTCTGAATCTCCTGACAAGGTTCCGTCAGTAGAAAATTCGTTTACTGAAGCGCCTGTTGCTAAAGTAAGTGCTCCGTCAGACCCTAAAGTTACGTTATCCAACCAACCATTTAATTCTGTATATTCGCCGCTTGTTAGATGGTAATACTGATCAGATGTCCCGCCTTGAATACCAGTTAAGTTATTGTGAGGAGTTGCTCCACCTACAGAATCATCAACGTACTTCTTAGTTACTATCTGATGGTCAGTAGTAAATGTTTTGCCATCATTATAAGATACTATGCCGGTAAAGGCTCTAGTGCCGTCTACCAAACTATATTGAGTATGATCATCATCAGTAAGACCAGTTAAATTCCCATGGTCAGACGCAGCAGCCATAGTAAATACATTTGTAAAGGCAGACTCGACTGCAATAGGGGCGTCTACGCTTTTCTTAATAATAATCCTACCTACCAAAAGCCCAATCTCACGTATATGTACGGGTAGATTAGAAGGAGATTCTACGATCTCGGCTTCTGCGGCTGTATTATATTGAGCTTGGGGATATACAAGAGCTACCCCCGGCGTCCCATTATTCATTTCTCCGTACACCCAGACATTACAATATTTATTATTGTCCATTGTTTGGAGAGTAGTCTGAGTGACATCATTCCATTGAGTAACCGAATACTGCGTAACGTCACTGACCTGCCAGCCGGTTCCCGCTTTATACCAGTAGTATTCTACCGTACCAGATACATTAGTATCTATTCCAGCAAAATCAACCTCGTCTAAAGTAGCCCAAATAGTCCCGGCAGTAACAGCTATATTTCTGGTGCCAGTCACAGAAAGAATAAGCCCGCCTACCGTTGCATCGCGTCTAATATAACCAAAGCTTCTTAATGCTTCGGCTATGTTTGTCATCCCGTCCGTAATCCACCAAGGAGAGTAGCCGATATAAATTTCTTCCGCGCCGTTTATAGTTTCATTGACTATTCGACCTAGAGGAAATTCGGAATCAAAATCCCAATTATAGCTTGTTCTGGAAACTACTTGCGGAGTACCCGAGTTATATTCTACGCCTATGTATCTTATAGAGTCTGCGGGGATTGTTATATCTGCAGGAGCAGGCCAATCAAAAAACATTAGCTGAGCATTATCATCGTCTGTAGCTTTTATAAACCCAGTGCCTGCCGTAACTGCGACTTTACTAGAACCGGCATCTGTAATAAGTCCGCCGGTCTTTCTTCCACAAGAACCAAACGAATTACAAAAATCATTAATAGTCGAATAAGTAGGGGTGCCTAAAATCTGGTTGGGTATCTTAACACCATCTTCGTCTATTATAAGTTTAGTGTCAAGTCCGGATGCCATGAACCTGATATCACTACCAGATTTTCGCGTAGAGATAACTATACCATCAGCCGCCGCACCAAAATCTCCGGTATCTCCAGCTTGTAAAACAATTCTATTGGCTAATGCGGAAGTAGGGTTATTAATAGAAGTAGTATAGAGACCGCCAATTTGCCCCTCGTCGTTTTCTAAGATCAGGCCAGTTAATGCACTAGACCCAGCGTTTGGATTAGATAGTATTGTAATGGCAGAATCATTCTCGTCAGACGAAACTTTAAAGTCTACCCCGGCTGCTAAATTAAGCTTTACATTAGAGCTATCAAATAGTAACTCCGCGTCATCCCCGGCTCCTAGAACTACGCCAGCATTATCACCCAAATGAATAGTACCATCTGTTTCTAAAGTAACATTATCTAGCCATGCGTTTACTTCAGTGTACTCTCCGGAAGTCATATGGTAGTACTGATTAGTAGTACCACCTTGTAAGCCAAGTAAACTATTATGGTTTGTAGTTAATCCAGCAATAGCAGTGTCAACATAAGTCTTGGTAGCCTTCTCTGTAGGAACAGCAGAGTTTGAATCGCCACTTAAAGTAACATCCGAGGAAAACTCGTTAATTGAGACTCCGGCAGCAAGCTGCATAGAGCCATCAGCCCCGAGCGTAACGCTATCCAGCCAATCAGTAAGCTCAGTTACATTGGTAATAACTTTATTATCAGTACTCAGTCCTATTGTTTTTATAGGCATAATTTACAACAGTTTATTTACGTCGAATAATATATCATTAACCGTTTTAGTCTCAAGTTCTATAAGGACTAAAACCTTCTTCCGCGCAAGTTCAAGATCAGCCATTTGTTTATCTAGAAGCTCTATTTGAGCTTTGTGTGAGGCTAACCTCTCATCTATCTTTTTTAACATATCTGTTCTGTCTGACATAGCTACCTCTTTTGAAAACTTAACTCTTCTATGACAACCCAATACCTTTTTATCATAACGAACTTATCGCCGGGAGTTATTGTAATAATAATTTTATCCCCTTCTTTTAAAGTCTCATAATAGTTTACAAATATCATATCGTTCGTAGTGGTATAATCCGAAAGTACATTCTCTCCAGCTTGAACATTAAATCTGCAAGAGTCGCCATCTTTTTCCACATATACTTTAATTTCGTATTCCCCGTCAGTCTTAACAGCAGGAGCGACAAGAAATGGGAGTTCCTTAGAAGTATCCGCGGGGATGTTTAAAGGTTCGCCAGTATACTTATACACTTTCTCAATTCTGGATCTTGGATCTACTTGAGTTTTTCCTATAAATAACTTGTCAGTTTCAATAAGTCTATTTGAAAGTGCGTAGGCCTCTTCTAAAACCTTTAGCCGTTTCTCGTGGTCAAGAAAATCTTCTCTGGACAACTGATCTAATATGGCCTCTAAGGGCTTCCTTATCCCTAGAAACTCTAATGGATCGCCATTAAATGTTTCATGGCGTTTTGTCTGTTCATTCATTACAACTAATTTTGCCATACTAATCCTTTATATAACAGTAGGAGTTAAAATCCTGACAGCCATCTCGTCTGTCGATTTAGATATACCAACTCTTAAAGAGACGTCCCCAGCTGTATAACTTGATATATCTAATGTAGCTGTACCGTCTTTCGCAAGATAATAAACCTGTCCGGCAGTTAAACCAGCTAACCCAGTGACTAACCCTTCTACGCACACGTTTATATTCTCTCCTGAGGCCACGGTAGCCAAAGCCATCCCAACTGTCGTGTCGCATGTGTCTATATCATCCGCGCTCGCTACGGCAACTCTATCATCCTGCCCCGAAACAGAATATACGAAGTCTCCTGCTGACACTGATTCGTATGCCACATAAGGTATAACTGTAGACTTCGCGGAAGCTGCTAGCGCACTTGTAGTCACATAAGTTACAACCGCCTTTTCTGTTGGAATAGCTAAATCGGAGTTCCCAGCCATTGTCCCATCTGAACTAAACTCATTAATGCGGACGCCGTTCTCTAATTGAACCCCACTATAAGTAGCGTTTAAAGAGTCGTGATAAGTTGCCCCGCCATCTTTTTGTTTAAAGACGATGTCCTGGCTTGACCCTTCGGTGTCTATAAGTATGCCATTCCCATCATACCCCATTGCCCCGCCGTCAGAGACTAATACAACTCTGTCTCTAAATGTGGCAGAAGTATGATCCGCCGGGTAGCCTAATACGCCTCCTAAAAGTCCATTAGAATTAGTGACAAGCAGACCCGCGACTGCTCCTACGCCAGACCCAGTATTAACTACATTAATGAAGTATGGCGCAGCAGAATTACCACTTAGTGCCATTTGTCCATCAGTGCCTAAAGTTACATTATCTAGCCAGCCATTTAGTTCTGTATATTCGCCAGACTTTAAGTGATAATATTCATTCGCTTGGCCGCCCTGGAGACCAACTAAATCATTATGCGTATCTGGTATCTGCGCGTCTACATAAGTTTTTACGGCTTTTTCAGTCGGGACTGCAGAATCACTATCACCAGCTAAAGTTCCATCGATACTAAATTCATCTATAGTTGCACCGGACGCCAAAGAGATACCGCTCGAAGTTATAGTAGCTAGAATAGTCAAATCCGTTAGCTCTTGCCATTGGCCAGAAGTGACATGATATCTATCGTTTAATGCGCCGCCAGTTAATCCGTCCAAGCTGTTATGGTCGACTATATGCTCAGCTTCAATTACTCCTGACCCGGCATTAATTCGAGTTACGATCATATTAACGCCGCCCTCAGTATCTACCTGAGTAGCTGTTACATTATGAGGATTAGTATAGTCTGTTATATGGACTTGGTGCCCCGAAGCTATTTCCTGTAAGGCTCCTTCTGCATTTGAGGAAGAATAGTACCACCCAGAATCTACTATACTTACTCTTGTGGCAGGAACGTCATCTGCGGTTTCAGCTAGGACCTGAGGGATTGTTACATGATGAGGATTAGCTAAATCAGCTAAGTGAGCTGCCAGTCCGGAAGTAGTGACTGTAGATACGTTATATAAGCCTAGATCTAAAGCTCCTATAGCAGTTTCGAGAGAAGTTCCATTTGTTACATAATGAGTAGTGGAATAAGCCGGGGAAAAATCTGTCGCATCAGCTTGTCCTGTGAATAGTTGTATATTCCCAAGGACATTAACCCCCGCGGTTAGTCCTTCTATATCAGTATAAGCATAACCCCATGGGTTAGAAGCTGATTTTGTACCAGTTCCTTTTGTAGAAACTAAAAGATCTTCAAGGCTATCTGCTCCGCCAGTATATAATGGAGTTAATGCGGTCGTCCATGCCGCCGTACCTTTTAGCTCTTTAACCTTGTATCTTATATTATTAATGTCGTCGTTTAAATTAGATGGAGTCCCGTCCCATGCATCTACTAAGCCCGTAATACCTACTTTAGATGCTGTTATAGGATCAGACATACCTGTCCCGGCAACTATATCATCATTAGAGATAAGATGGATTAAGGTTATGTCAGAATCCCAAGTTCCGCCATGTTGGGTTAAGAGAGCACTAATCATCTCTTTTATGTCGTAATTAACTAAGGATGCCGTGCCGTCATTTTTTAAAGTGCCAGTAGAACCATATATATCTAAAGCTAACTGGTTGATATTGAGTCTGTTTATTTCAGACTTGCCATCCAGAGAGGTAGAAGAAGAGGATTTGGTTACGTCAAATATATGCCAGCCGATAGCTGCTTTCTGCGCGTCTGTTAGTTCTCCGGAGTCTTCCCCTCCGCCGCTATTTATTAAGTTTTCAAGATATACTTTTACAGCATCTACATAATCGTAGATGGTTAGCATTGACTCTTTTATTGTAGAGGGTCTGCTGTCTGTAGTGTCCCAAAAATAACCATCGTCGGATATACTTGTGGCTTCGTTATCAGCATAGATGTTAGCCCCATCTAAGTAATTCCCAAACGCGTTAATATCCGCATCATCTGTACCATCCGGAAGAGTATTGAGCATAGGGATAATTTTAAGATTAAGCTCGTCGGAGATATTGGATAAGTCCGCCAGAATTTCATCTATGGTAGAGTTCCATGTGTCGGTATCTAATCCGGCGCCTCTGCTCGGAAGTCGTCTGCTGATAAGATTTACTATTATAGTATCAATATAATTTGCCATTATTCCCTCTAGTTACTAACCTTGATTCTGACAAGGCTGCAAGTCGGAGTCTCTTCCGTACTGTCAGTCGTAAGTTTTATCCTTAGTTTTATCTTATTAAAAATTTCCTGATCCATTCCAAACGATATTAAAAACTCCTCGCTTAAAAGATCATCATGAGTTATATCAGCCTTTATAACGAAGACTTTATTGCCGCCTTCGTAAGCTTCCGATACTCCACCAACTGTAGCAATCGTAGACCCAAGATCGGAGTCTATAGCAAAGTATTTATATCCGTCAGAAGCTATGTTGCTTATCATATCAAACACACTAACTTTCTCCATATAAAACTCGGCAAATAAGTCAACCCCGACATACACTTGAGTCACGTCGGTAGACCAGCCAGAACCGTAATCATAGCCTTCTATCAAATACTTATGATTATATGGATAAAGTTTATCTTCAGCTATAAGGGCTGCTAACGTATTATAATCATTAGATATTGTTAGCCAGTTGTCCTTATGCACTTTTATATCATGCCTTCCCCTTACTATAGATATTTTACCATAGATAGGAATCCCGTCAATTATAGAAGCTGATGCTGCTGTTTTTGGGTTGCCGAAATCTATTTCTATCTGGTCTTTCTCCACATATATAGTAGTAGAATAGTAAGGGTCTACATAACCCCATCCTTTAGGATTGCCTCTAACTAAACTAGTGCTCCCAAGAGTCCCGGTATTACGCCATACTTCAAGACTCTTTTTATCCATTACTACATCGCTTTCGACTCTAAGATTAAGAATCCTGTCTTCAGGGTTGTTAAACATATAGGTCTGAGCGCCGTCAGAATAGTTATTAGCTAAACTTCCTATTACTACATCCACTTCATTTAGAGTAGTAGTCCATCTTAACAGATTAAAATCTGATTTGGCGGGGATGTACCTGTAAGTGTTCACGCCGGAATTTACTATTTCCTGACTTACTGTCACTCCTGTTTTCTCATACTCTACAAGAGAGTCAAACTTTATAAAAGAGGGTTCGTTAGAAGAAGATCTGTTTAAGGGGCATATCTTCCCGCCTTCCCAGGGAGTCCACGCAGATAAAGTATCGCTTCCTGCAGATAGCCAGTATTCTATCTTCGTATTATCAGACATACTTTCACAGACTTCTATCGCGGCCTTATTGAATGTTACTTCATTATTGTCTTCATCGTAGAAGTAGATTTCTCCGGTCTGTACGTATCCTTCTAAGTCGTCATAAGAATAAGTGTATAAGGAGATGTCCCCGCCGAAATAATAAGCGTTTAAATCATTAGCTAAACTCTCGTCCTGCATATCCTTAGTAAAACCTATCTTAAGATAAGAGAAGGTTATAGACGGGAAGGTAAACACGCAAGAATCTTTCATAGCCTGAATATAGTCAGCTATTGGAAGATTGTTCCATGTGTACCCGTCGGTAGAATATTGAGGATGTATAACTACATTACCGCTTCTGTTATTAGCATTCCATTTTATAGCTAGTCTGGTCGCGGTTACTTCTTCGTCGAAAGAGACTCTCATTACAGCGGTTACAGTCGTAGGCTTTGTCGTCCTAACTACAGTCAACCATGTTTCGTCAGTATCCCTAAAAGCATACTCTACTTTTGATCCCTCTATATTAGACTGACTGTGATAGTAATCCCTTGAGATGACTTCGAATTTAACATTATCTCCAGTCAGCTCGTTGGTGTTTATTTTCGCGGAGTCGCCGGTAGGTTCGAGGGCTATAATTCCATAGGATGTGTCTATCATACATCCGTCCGTATAATCGCTCGTAAAATCTATAGAATCGCTATTAGTAAGGTTAACTATAGCAAATGCGAAATATCCTTCCGTGTCTTTTCTGACTAATAATAAACCTTCAAGTTCGTCTTCTAGCTCTAAAAGCTTACGAGAGATTCTATCTATCTCATTACCCCATTTAGTTTCTCTGTTAACTATCGCGCCGCCTATATCAGAAGCAGCTAGATACAAAGCGTCTATATCTCTTCTTATTCTTTCCTGCTTATCGTTAAAGTCCGCCGCGGAAGATTCTTCAAGTCTTACGTATGAATCATCCTCAGATATATCTGGGGTCATAAGGTCCGGATTAGTTTCAAGATAATCGACATACTCATCCATAACTTCGGAGGCTAAAATGCTCTCTCCGTTAATCATCTTCTGTTTAACTATGTCCTCGATGACTATGGCTGAATATACTTCTTTGAAATCTTTATAACTCATTAGAACCTTCTTTTAGGAGAAACTCTTATAGCTATATCGCTTAAAACAGGAGTAAAATAATTCTCCAGCTCTTTTAAATACTCAGATATAGACACTACATACCTATAAGCTATTTTAACATATCTATCTAAAGACGTGTTTGATTTGGTAAGCCGGTCTATAATATCCTTGTCCTTTAAAGTGACTAACTGTTTGTCATAATTAACTTCGTACTGAGAGGCATCAAGTTGCGCCGCGATATTATATTGGATCCTATAGTCAGTATACTGATATGTTACTTCTATTGCGTCAGGCAAGTCAGAATAGCTCCATGTATTTTGAGTGTAAGGATCCGGTCCGAATAAACCATTCCGGGTATAGATAACACCCTTCTTATAATCTATCGAATACAAGCCCCAGTCATCGGACGTAGGATCCGTATACTGGTAGCCGATTTGCCCTGCATTTAAGCTACTTACGCTTAACACACCTTTGTAGAAGTAAATTCTCTGCGAAGTTGATTCATAATACCAGTCTCCTAAAGCGCTGACAGCGCCAAGCGAAGATTCTCTATTATTAAAGAAGGACGTGTCAGAGAAATAAGGCGGAGCATCAGTCACAGAGTATAAAGGGTTAAGTAAAGAGAAATAAGCTATGTTAGTGTCGGTATATTCCGTCACTCCCAGTATGTCCTGGGTTGAAGTTACTAACGCGCCTTTGAATTCAGTGTCGCCGTCTATGTAGGGGACTTCTTTTCTAAAGGTTCTATATTCAGAATCTACCTGAGCCCCGGACACAGTCTCGTTAAAAGTGACTCCATGAGCTATTGAGAAGTCAGGAAGAACTAATCTATGTTCGCCGCTTAAGATTATAGGAATGCTATAAGCAAGTTCGTCTTTTGTTGTATACGCCGCGTCGTTTACTATAATAGTATTTGACAGATTGTTGTAAAAATACCATTCGGTATCCAAAAGCTTATACACAGGCGTAGCTTCAAACGTTACCATAGTCTTCTGAGAGCCTGCTATCGGAGCACTTGTATAGAGTGTGCCGTGTTCGTAGTCTACAGAATAGTAACCCTCGGTTTCGGAATCTAGATTATATTCCTGTCCCGGAGTTATCGATCCGTATAAAGCTTCTATGAACTCTACATAACCGTCTTTAAAAACCAGCTCAGATGCCAGATAGCCCCCAGGGTCAACTGAAGAAAGAATGCCACTAAGAGTAATTTCTTCGTCATAAACGATCCTCCCGTCGGAATATATCTTATGCTCCCTTTCTCCTGCCTTTAACACAATGTTACTAACTATGACATTTTCGTCATATCTATATAAGTTAACATTTTCCTGTACTCCGTCAGAAGCAAAATCTAATACACTCTTATGAGGAACGAATGAAGAAGGAGCTAATCTCTCTTCTTTTAATTTAAGTGTTGCGGTTGCGCCGCTTGCGGGTTTTTCTCCGTTTGTGCTGTCGCCAAAAGTCACAGCCCCGGTTCTATAGTTGAGACTATATACTTTACTTGTACTGCCGATACCTGAGACAGTAAGGTTATTTACCTTATCCCATTTTCTTCCGTCTACATATAAGGATTCTTGTTGCGTCCTATCTACCTGATACACCCCACTCATTGTAGCCCCGGAGTCTTCGTATTTTCTCCAGCCGGAGATCTTATCTAAAGCAGGAAGAATACCTCCATGAGAAACATCAGCCCAAGGGAGGACAAACGAGATGTTAGGAGCTGTAGATCTGATAACAGAAGTCTGGAAGAATACTTCATCTTTACCTCTACCTCCGAATACAGGATCTATAATAGTTACAGAATCCTGTACCGGCTTTTCCGAGAGATCGATAGTGTAAGGGTTACGAGTAGGTATCGCGAAAACTTCGCTGATGGGCTTCTCTACTTCGTTCTTGCCGCCCTTTGAGAACGCATCACTGTTTCTATAGAGCTCAGCTTTGTAAGTTAAAGAAGTAACATCCTGGCTAGTATTTATAGAGTTACTTTCACTATTATTAAAGTTTAAAAGTCTTGGGGTAGACTGGTCGCTAGACTCGAAGTCTTTCGGACTTATCTGGTACCATGTTTGTCCGTCGTCAGGAGACACAAAATGGTCTATCCCTGCTAAAGAAGATTCAGCTATAGGGGTCTGCGCCGAAGTTAAAACTACCTTATCTATAGGAGCGCCAAAGTCTATCCTCTTAGAAATAAGCTGCGAAGAAGATTCAAATTTATAGCCGTAAACATTAATAGTTCTTAGCCCTATTGCGTATCTATATTGTTTCCCTATAGGAGTACTTATTAAATGGGGGTACCTCTGCTTTATAACTATTCTTACGAACTTAACTTTGCGAGGAGTGAATGTCCAACACCCTGTACCTCTATATCTAGAAGCTGCAGGAGAGAGAAGGAATATATTCTCGGGATCGTCAGCTAAAAAGTCCGCGACAGATAAATCATCTTTTATAGAAGACCAAGTACTGCCGTCTAAAGAAGTATCTATAGAAACTATCTCTGGGTATTTTATCGTGCCAAAATTAATAGGATCTAAATATACTCTATTTATTATCTTAGGAGAATCGTATATAAGAGACATATCCAGAATTAAAGGGGCGTCATTAATAGCTATCGACTTAACTACCTTCTCATACTCATACCATGTAGAAGGGTCATTGTCTGTTATAGCTTGTAGGTCGTCTCTTCTTTGCGCACCGATTTCCTGATTATTCCCCGCTACCCCATTCGAAGCCGCATTAATTCTTACGGAATTAGGAGTCGCTAAAGGGGTATCCCCCTCTCGAATATCTAATGTAGCTATACCTTCCTGAAGGTTTATATCACAAAAATTACCTTTCAGAGCGGACGAAGTGGGATTCATCCCAGTCATGCTGGAGAAGCTTTCCTTAAAATATAAAACGTCAGAAGATCTATCTGAAGCAAAAAGTATATAATCAGCGAGCTTTGAATAAACAGCCTGAAGCCTATAATCAAGCTGTCCTAATTTTAGGACAACTGTATTAAACGAGTTTATAATAAGCCCTTCTAGAACTTCGGATTCAGCAAATAGAACTGTAAGGTCGTCGGTTATGGCTTTTAATATCTCGTTAAACTTAGCAGGATCAGGTAATGTATTCGCCCTGACTTTTTTAGGAGAGAAGAACGCAGTGCTATCTTCGTCTAAGTAGACCTTCACCAATCTGGCGAGTTCGGACATAAGAGCAGCCTTAGTCTCGATGGTCCCCTGGCTGTAGGCTGAACTCAATTCATTCCTAATAACAGTCAGCTTCTGTTCGAGAATAGTGCTGGAAACTTTTTTCAAATAGTCGTTATTAGTACTCATTATGCCTCACTGAACTTATCTTCATTATACTCGCTTACGAGCAAATAGTAATCATATACCGAAGGAGATATGTATTTGTCCGGCGATATCTTTCTAATTATAACCTGTAAGAATATGTCTGAATGATCTATATCAATTCCGAGAGTAGAGTCGTCGCATATTAGATGATCGGTTATCATCCTGACGGATTGGTCGCCTACCATATCTACTACCATATAAGGATCGTCGGATACAGCATAAGCCGCGTTATATTTAGCTGCGCCGTCTGAAATTTTAGGAGTATAAGATGCAGTATAAACTACTCCGTACTGAGGACTGTTTATTTTAATCTCTACTCTCATTGGAGAACCAGCTCCGGGAGAAGAAATGTCATTATCGTCGGGGAAGGTCCAGTCGGTAGAAAATGTGAGCTCTGAACCGTTCGCGTATACTTTTACTTCGTCCCCAGGGTCTGCAGGGGGCGCAGCTGTTAATAAAGGATAAAACCTTAAAGCGGTTCTGCTCTTATTATCTAATACGCAAACTTCATGCTCTACTGTTGTCCTACCGACTGGTAGTATAGGTATGAGATTAGATGAAATTACATCTCCGTCAGAGTTGTAATTTACTTTTAGGATGGAATATTCAATTGAGCCGGCGTTTATATTAAAGGTGTCAGCAGGAACATCATCATTGACCCTTAACGCTATTTGTCCTAATTTGCCAGATAAAGAAGCACCAGCGAATATTCCGACATGTTTATAGTTACTTAGGCCGAATTTAACATTGTCTAAAGAGAAAGGATACACGTTCTTCTTACTAACATATGTATAAGTAGTGCCGGTTGAGAAGTTAATCTCATCCGCGATTTGAGAGGTCCGCAGTACGTTCGCGACCATCCCATTTATGTCTGTAAGAGTATATCCGCCTTGTCCCATTAAAGACCTGTATCGATCATAATAGAACTCGGTCACTCCAGCCACTGTCGTTTGCACGAATTTCAGCCTAAATTTTCTTGTGTTAGTAGTAGTGAAATCTATTCTATGGTAAGAATTCTGTAAATAAGTCTCGTCGTTTACTAGGTTTACCCATGACCCGTCCGGACCAGCATAGTCAACAGAGGTTAAATAGAACGGGCACGAGCCTGCAGGTTCGACTATTATATGGTTTATATCCGACTGGGGGACTTCAAAAACGAGATACATTATAGCTCCGTCCGCTAATTGCGTATCCATTAGGTATGCACGATTAAAGAATGTGGCATTTTGGTTATCGATTAAGTTCCTTATATCAGACTTGTCAAAGTTGACGTCAAAGTCAGATACTGTAGCGTCGCCTTCACTCCATTCCTGATATACGTTCTTTGCAAATACCTGCTTTGTAGTAGAAGCTAATAAGAGCCTGTCGTTAGTTAAGTCTGTATAACAAAGGTTCTTGTCCGAGAAGAATGTACGTGCGCGCCAATCATAGTAAAGCATATTAGCATAAGTATCGCTGAAGGAAGATTCGAGATTCTCTCCGCCGTTAAAAGTGTTATACTGAGCGTTAGAGTAGTTATAGTCGCTTCCGTATATAGTCTTGTATATCTGAATTTTGTTCTCCAGAGAATTGATTGAGTTCCACATCCCCTTAAGAATCATAGTGTCTATAATTTGGTCGTGGGTAACATTCAACTGAAGTAACGTGTCCATTTCTAAGAAGAGAGTCTGTAAGTCATACCCAAGCTTAAGCATCATTTCGTTAAACGCCGCGACTTTTATTAAGTTGCTATTGGCCGCATAGTAAGGTTTGAAGTAAGGCTTTATATCAGACTTTAATCTGTCTGTTAATTGAGCGAGTCTTGTAGCGTAGTCGTTGTCCGTAATGATTTCGCCGGATTCAATTTTAGTACGAATTTCTTTATAAAACTGCTTCGCCTGCTGTTTGCCTAAAACCGAATCTATTTTATCTATTAATCTTAACTTGCTCATTTATAACACCATCGAAGTAACGATTTCTTCCTTAGGAGTCTCTACACTATCTATTAACGTAACGATTGAAACGTCGTATGTTTTATTATTGGTTAGTCCGCTCACGACATAAGTATTCACTCCGGAGGTCAAACTATTAACCGGAGAAGCATTATGCTTAGTCCAGTTATTAGTCCCGTACTCTTTATAATAGAAATTGTACTCGTCAGTAGGATCCTGTAGATACCAATAGATACCCATCAATCCGCTTGCTACGTAGATACCGCTAATAGAAGGAACGCTGTCGTAAGTATATTTGAGGTATGGATAAGTTCCCGCGGCGGGATGCCTATCGACAATAGCTACTACATCATCTTCGGAAAACTCTCCGCCATAAGTATCCAAAACATCATAAGGAGTCATAACAAAGAAAGACGCAGGCTGCATATGAGGTAACGGTATGTCTGTATACCATTGTATTTCAGGATAATAAGTTAAAGCTTCTGCAGTTTTCTCTTTTACTACTCCGCCGCCTTTTACTCTAGTATCAAATAGTAGTATGGCGTCATTATCTATAGCTTCGCTGACTGAAAGCTCGCCAAGAATAAGATACTGATATAAGTTCCCGGACGATAATACGGAATAAGAGGTTTGGAATCCAGAGTACGTCATAGCTTCTACAGTAGAAGATATATTCATGTTACCGTCGGGAGTCCCCGTAGAAGTAGGAGACAAGTCATTCCTTTGACTACAGTATTCTACGTTATCTCCATCGTCAATAATTAAGTGGTAGATAGATCTGCTTCTAGAAGAGTTATCGTTAGGAGTCGCTTCCGGAACACAGTAGAGGCATATCTTCTTTCCTATTATATCTCTGTTGTGTAGAGGGTTAAAGTTCACGAGGGGATAAAGGTAAGTGTCCAACTGATGGTAATACGTTACTTTAGCCGTATAATCCATCGACAGATTTTTGTTTAACTGGATAAAGCCGCCATAAGTATCGACATACTGAATATATCCATAGGAAAAATCGACTCCATAATCAGACTCTGTGCCGTCCTTATCCTGATCTGTAGTGAAGGCATATAAGCACGTATCGTTCGTGTCAAATATAAATACATCTATATCAAATCCTTCCGCGGAATCATAATAGACTCCACCAAATTGGGCTTTTACTATATACGGATAGACTAGTAATGCGTCTTCGTTTATAGCTGCTATGTATGGGTAATAGGGATAGAAAGATTGGTTGTAAAATTCCGGCACGTCATATACGTAATTGTACCCGCTAAAAGATCTCGCAAATCCGTCCGTTGTGACTCTTACATTCCATGATGCATCAGAATCTAAGTTCTCAGGGACTAGTATTCTAACTCCGTCTGCATCCTCAGCCTTATAGGAGTATGTCGTAGATTGTGGTAAAGTGAACTCGTAGCTTCCGGCGCTGTATTCCATTATATAAGCTTTAGCTGTAGTTTTTAATGTTCCGCCGCCAGTTAAGTCATCTATAGTCGCAGCATGGAATAAAGGGGAATTATCCAAAAGCTCAGTATAAGTGGTATAAGTCGTTCCGTCTTTAACGACATATCTTACATAATAAAGCTGCAAGTCTCCAGAAAAGTCATCATACTTATTCTCTAATAGATTGAATATGTTGCCAGTATATAATCCCGTGCCACCATCTTCCTCTAGCGTAAACCCATAAGTCACTTCAGCCATATTAATGTCATATATTACTATAGACATTACTTCTTGAGTGCCGCCAAAAGTAAAGTTCTTTAAAGCGTGATTAAAGAACAGAGGAGCAGCTATTGAGTTAGACGCCGTACTGACATATTCATCCGTGACTAAGATGTCGTCAAACTTAGAACTAAACGTAGAGCTCGTAAAAGTTAGATAAACGGACTCGTCTAAAGCGTATACATTCTCTTTCAAAACTGAATGCTTGTCTACCAATCCAATATTATTATTAGACTTTAATTTCTCCGATACATAATAAGCCAATATTACATTATCAGGTCTGGTCGAAGAGACCGCCCGAATCTTATGTATATCCCTTATAATATATAATCTAGTATCACAAGAAATAGTAGGCATTTATTATCCTAACTTTGCTTCGAGTTTAGCTAGTCTCTCCTCTAGTTCTATATTCTTATCACGGAGCTTCTTCATCTCAGGGAGCATAAGAACTGCAAGTAACGGATAGTCAACAGCGTCTGGTTCTTTGTTTTTGTCAAAAACGGCAAGCTGAGGCATGACCATAGCTACCTCTTCCGCTATTAGACCAATCGAAGTTTTTTTATTTTTTTTCCATATAAATGAAACCGGCCTAAGGTCATATACTTTACTGGTATCCAACAGCATATCTTTAATATCTTCTTTATACTTCTTAGACGACGCGCTCCTAAATACCATTTTATCGCCAGAATCATCATACTTTAAGTAATAATCACCGCCGACACCTGGATCTTGTTCAAGAAAAACATTTCCTGTAAAGTGCGAGTTGCTGCCATTACTAACTGTAAAACCGTCGTCTACATATAAATGATTAACAACTTCTACGTTGTCGCTAAGTAACAAGTTGCCAACTGACGATCTTATGTAGCCGCCAGAAGTCATAACTAAATTTCCTGTTATATCAGCGCCTCCAGCGTTGATGGTCAATCCTCCAGAATTTACGACTATCGCAGCGTTAGAATAAATACCACCAACCCCACTCGTACCATCTACATATACACCATAGCCTGAACTAGAAGACCCTGTTGTGATTACATATAGGTCTCCTCCTCCAGCTATAGTTGCCCTGCCATCAATGTAAGCGCCACCTCCACCAATTAAAAGGCCATATCCGCTTCCGGTACTACTCCCTACGCGAATACCATACTGAGTCCATAAGCTATAATCCTGCAGGGCTTCGCCACTACTAATGCCAGACCCGCCAGATATTTTACCGTTAATCTGAGCTCCGCCAGCTCCCCCTACTCCGTTGCCATTAACATACAGTGCTGTTCTCGTGTTCCCAGCTGTACCATATCCACCGTCTATCCATAAACCATAAACAGCTCTCATAGACCTAGAATTGTAAGGATCACCTACACTTACTCCGGCAGCATAAATACAGCCAGCGCTGGCAATTATATTCCCTGCAGTAGCTGTAATGTTACCACTAGTCACGCCTAAATTACCAACTGAGACAGTTAGATTATTTCTACAGTCTATCGTCGTAGCTGCCGAACCATTATATCCAGAAATATTACCTAAATATAATATACCGGCTACAGCGCCTTCACTTATAAGACCTGACTGATAGATTTCAAAATGATCAGTTGTGGATTTTAAAAGCCATTTTTGATCAGTATGGAGAGTTCCACCGTACATATAAATACGGCCACCAATCGTTGTGTCGTATCCGCCTATATGCAAACTGCCAGCGCCGCCTGTCGAAAGACCCGCGGTTCCACCACTAGTACCAGTCAGTCTAACATCTCCACTACCACCTATAAAATCATAAGCTCCACCAGTTACAGTAGTAAAGGTCAGAGCTGTATTTCCTTGGTCGTAATAAATACTTGGACCTGTATATGCTCCAGCAACACTTAAAGAACCAAAGACTATTCTTCTAGAGTCATCCGTAATATTGTTATACCTAGTGCCTGAATTTTTACTTGCGAGAAGTAGATCTCCAAGCATAGCATTGCCGTATGGATCCCTCTGGTATTCTGAAGTTGTAGGATCAGTACTTCCTAAAGGTCTTCCATCCCAACCCCATCTATGTAAGTATTGGACATGATCGTCCTGTTGCCATCTGGAAGGGGGAATGGTTATTCTTGTTTGAGTTGCAGGTAAACCTGTATCAGCTGAAGTTGGAATAAGTCCTTCTAAATCAGCATGATCTATTCTATATGTTGGGTCTCCCGTAGGAGTATTAGCACCATCATCATTATAGTCTCTTTTATGCTTGTGGTTTAGAAGGAGATATCTATTGTAATCTAATTGGGATGTTAGATCTGCTCCGCCGGTACTATTCATAACTATCAGGATGTAATCGCTTGAAGGAGTTGCGCTGGTTGTTAAAAGTCCCGCGGCGCTATCGTCTGCATATATCTCGGTAGACCCAGCCACAAAACTCTTAGTAGTAAATGTCACGCCTTGGATTATAGACTGAGTACTAACTTTATATATCATCATTAGGCCTTGGGGGACAGCCGCGCCAGTTCCAAGAGCTACAATATTAGGAGGGAGAGACATAGACTGAGCCCAATATGCTGCAGATTCAGAACCAGAAGGAACCTGATCAGATGTTTTTCCGGACGCGTCAAGAGTCGATCTTGTGCCCGAACTACCTACTGCTCCTATACTAGCAGGAAGAGTGATTAAATAATCGTGGCCGCCGGAACCAGTATTTATAGTAAGTCTTTTAACAGGGTCTAAAGTCGCAATATCAAACGGTGCAGGATACATGGTTAAATAACTATTAGGTCTCCATGCTCCACCACCCGCATAATACATTCCTATGTCTGAAGGTATGTCCGCACTGTATGTAGCTTCAATACCAGCCGTTAAGTCGTCATAGCAATAAAGCACGCCAGCAGAGCTGACATAATAATCTCCAGTCCCATTTACTCCAAACTTCCCATCGTTAGGGGGGGTGCCATTGCCGTCGTAATGACAGGTACCGCCTTGTAGAGGCGCGGAGTCAAAACTTATACCGCTAACGGTAGTACTTAAATCATCATGAGGACAGAAAGGCAGAACATGAACAGTGCCAGCACCTAAAGTTATGGCTACTTCCACATCTGATGCCGGATAAGATCTCGGAGTTAGATGTTTGAGCATACCTATAGTTCTGGCTATGTTTATAACTGCTGGGTTGTCTTGACCTGTTGTTCCGTAATACTCTCCCCAAACATCGCCTATTACTTTCTCTAAAATAGTAACCGCAGCCTTAGCCTGAGAAGATAAGTAAGTAAGCTTAACAGCAGTAGGTTGCTCGCTGCTATAAAAATCTATATCAACCGGATAAGTTGTGCCTTTTTTATCGTCAGCCATTTTTTAACCTCATACGAAATAGCCGCCGCTTAGACCGCTATTTACATTAACAAATACAGCGCCATCTAACGCGGAAGCATGTCTGTAAATTCCAGACGGAATTCTAAATCCTAAAGGAATCCTTACTTCTCCAGACGGTACATTAGCAGGATAAATGCCAAAATAATCGAAGGCTTCCCACAAAGTTTGCTTGTCGCTCATACCATCTGTAAGTATTGTAACACCCTTCATATAATCGGGCAATAAGATGTTTATATCTACCTCATTGCTATATACTAATCCTCTTAATTGACTATACGCGAAAGCTCTGACTGTAGTGACGCCTTCGGATATTAGCTCGTAGCCCCTCAAGCTCCCTGAAACTCCGCTTAAAGTATATGGATATATGACGTTTGTTCCGCTTATAGTCGTCGGCATAATCGGAGCGTTAGTCCCTATTAGTCCTGTAATTGGATCGTAAGCTAGAGCGTCAGAAGTACATACCATCATCCTACGAGCATTTCTAACTTCATCTCTATAAGCTACTGGAACGGGAAGACCAAAGAACTCGCGCCGGGCTATTTCTCTATCTATAACTTCCTGAGATATACCGCTAACTGTAGGATAGAATCCTTCGTCTACTAAGTATTGTTTTATAGCGTCATTTACACTATCTACAGATAAGAGATCGTCATCGCTATATAAAGCGTAAAGATAAACACTATCAGTATCTCCATATACTTCCGTACTAAATACTAAATTCGAATATAAGCCAGATGTAGTTACAGAAGAAGTAAAGTTGGTTAGAGAGTTAATGGTTGTAGGCGCAGTCAAATAAGTATATGCTTTGCCTTCAGCATTAGTATATGAAGTTATGGAATCTGAAGAGCCGCCTAGTAAGCCTATCACCGGCTCGGATATTATTTCAAACGTTACTTGTATATCAGATAAGACAGACCCGCTCTTATCATAAACAGTAGCCATTAAAACCGAATAGTTGTTACCTACGTTCAGGAAGTATTCGCCGCTGGTATTTTTAGATTCAAGCACTACGGAATACGGGTCGTCTATAAACGGGCTCATAACTATAAAGCCCTTATCCGTACCATTTACTAAAGGATACATATTTAAGTAGTTTATTAGTCTTGTGTCTTCCGTATCATCAGCTTCATATTCGAGAGAAGGTCCGTATTTATATCTTATGTAGAACTCTGATGTTTCGTCCGGCCTGATTCCGTGAGTGCCATTACCAGTTCTGAATTGGCCTATTTTCCAATCTACTTCTACGGAGTGGTCTCCAGAAGCGCAGGTTAATAAGTTATCTACCGGCGTCCAGGATGTATAAGAGCCGCCGTCTATAGAATAAATGTCTACGTTTGAGATGCCGGAAATGAGAGGGTAGTAACTACTGAAGAAAGCACCATTCTCTGCACTTTCAGATATCGTGCCTTTGTATTCCAGCATCATTATGTCATCGAGGCCGGTTACGGTTATGTTGTCCCATGGAGCCTGAATATAGTTCTTATTATATATAGCTGTTGGAGGACTAGTAGACCTGTCTAAAGTAAATTCATCGTAAGAGTCGTCAACGTTCGCCCAGACTATATTGTTACCCGAGTCTATTGTAGATTGCTCTTCTCCAGAAACTACAACTCCAGTGAATCGATAAACGTGCTTTATATCTCTTAAAACATTAACAGCTTCTTCGTCGTACCTACTATAGTATTTAGATTTTAAAGGAACTCCGCGTTTTGGTTCATACAGCAGCTGTATTTCGTTAGTCCCTTCCGAGTTTAAGCCTGAAGGAACAGGCTGTGAAATACACCCATCCGAATGAAAATAGAAGTCATCAGTCCTAAAGAAGTAAGTTCCATGGTCTATATTCGGCGACCATAAATCGACACCAGAAGTATAAACCTTATCTATACTTTCTACGTATAAATCATCATCATCGCCTATGCCCGCCTGCAGATAACCAGAGTTAATGTATTTTATATTAACCCCGGAAAGCTTATTCATTATGCAAGTTTCGGGATAGTCGGCAGCTCTAGCCCACGCAGAATCATCCCATAGCCAACCTGAAACATCTTTAGAGGTTGAATATGCGCCGATCCTGAAATCTCTTTCATTCAGCTTATAGACTACAACTTTCGTGTCACAATATATAGTAGTCATCACTGCCCCCAATAAATAGCAGCTTCTTCGAGCTGACTATTAAGAAAATCTATGCCTAATTTGGTAGGCAGGCTATATACATAATTACCATAAGCGTCGGTAGTATAATGAAAGAGCTTGTCTTTGAAGTTGTCTTCGTATGGACTATAAATCATTACAGGCGCAGCCTTTAATGTAAATGGAAAATCGTTATACTTATATCTGATTGAGGATGCTGCGGCGGGAGTAGAATACGAATAAATCTTGCCGTTCTGATAGTCGATATAAAAATCGCCAACAACAGCCATATCAGACTCTTGATTCTTTTCGCCCGCAAAGACATTAGCACTTATTCTGTATGTAGAAGGATTTGGTACGTTCCCGTCATATGCGTAAGTATACTGTTTATATGCTATCTGGTCCGAGAAGTAAATGCTGCCTTTTACTACGTTTGTATTTTTAAGGCTGTATGCAGGGAGAGAAGGAATCGATTCGCTCGCAATTAACTTACAACTTATCTGGTCGTAAACCTTCATGCTTCGAACATAACTACCACATTCTAAAGTTGCCGTGAAGCACGTAGAATTAGCATTTATATAATCGACTAAGTCCCCTACAAAATACCCATCCCCGCGGTTAAACAAATCTATGTTTAATTCTTCTGTTAATACATCATAAGTATAATCTGAATAAAGGATAAGCTTGCTCGCTTTAACTTCTACTGCCGGATTGGTCGCAACGTAAACGCCGCCGCTATAATTCGGAGTGATAGTCAAAGCGTCAAATAATTCATATCCTAAATCCCTATTAATAGCATATATAATCCCCATATAATCAGAGCCTGATTTATGAGACATACTGTCATAAATTCTTAACTTATAGGAGGCGTTACTTTCATCAGGCAGTCTCTCTACGCCATAGAATAAACCTATATCGTCTAACCCGTTGAATGAGTTATAGAAATTTAAAGTACCTGTTGCGGTAGAGACTGTCACGTATACTTAACCTCTACGGTTCCATAATCTTCGGTAAAGAAAACCATTAGCCTAGAGTAATCTATCAAAGCTAGATCTCTGTGTAATACTAGTTTATGATACTTTCCGTCCGCGGTCAATATCCAAAGGTTTCTATCTGAGTCAAATGCCATACCTATCATATTAGAACTGAATAAAGAGTAGAGATAGATCTCTTGTTTTGGCGCCAAAGTATTTACAGATATTATCTTTTGATCCCTCGAAACAGTCTGATCTTCATATAAACATTCAAGAGTAAATAAGTAGTCTCCTGTTTGGTCTACAGTAAAGTCATAGTAGAAGGAATCGACAAAACGTCCTATTTCAAAGTCTGCGTAAACGCTATCTCCTACAGTCACTACTCCGCTTTTTGTAATTTGTCTTTGGGTGCCGTCGGGATAATCAACCAGTATTCTATATTTGTTTACTGGAGAAATCGGTCTGCGGTTCCATACCTGGAATGTAATCTCTTCGTTTAGATAAGCAAAATACCTTTCGAAAAGGAGGATGCAGTTTGCGTCATAATCCTTTATTTTTAGAAGGGAGAAGTCAGGTGTCTGCTGAGGGTACTCTGCCACGTATAGTTTCGTAGAGTCTATATAGTATACATGTTTTCGTAGATGATCTACTTCTACATCTAAAGCGGTAATAGAGTAGCCGTTAGAATCGATAAGCTTAGCGGCATAGAATACGTCTCGTTCTGTATACCCTAATTTCAGTAAGTCTAGGTCGTTCACTGCATATGTGGAATGTTCTATATAGCTACCGTCGTTCATCCCAGAGACATTGATAAAGTAAGGTTTAGCGACTCTCGAATTTACATCGTAGTAAGTATCATAATAGCACTTTCTGTATTCTATATTAAACGGCATACTTAATAAGAGTATAGAAGAATCATCATTATACATTCTCTTAAACTCAATTCCATCTATATGAGAAAACTCGCCAGGCATAATATTTGGACCGGGGCATACAAAATTCATCTTCATCGTAGAGTCTTCAGCGACTCTATTTAAGCCCGAGTAAGCTATTTCGCCTATCGAATATTCTTCTTCTATGGAAGACTCACCGGATACGACTAAAGTTATCTGGCCGCTAGCTACACCTAAATCCGTATCTAAAGATAAGGATTGATTATATCCGCTTAGTATCCCCGCATATAAAATATGGGATTCGCCGCTAACAGTTTCTGCAACCGTAACTCTATTGGGCGCTGAATCATACCAGAACTCATCTATCGTATTTGGTATAACCGGAGATATCTGAGTCAGACTTCCGGAGATAGTAACATAAACTAGAGGAGGAATGTAATCAGGGACATGCTGATCTGTCGCGCCCATTTCAAATTCAAAGTCCGCGGGGAGCTCAAAAGTATATAAGGGACCCATCTCGTCAAGATTAAACGAAGTCAAATTAAGATTATTAGTCTTAGATTTAGCATAATGAGAAAGCTCTTCTATAGGCTCACATAAAGCACACAGAAGTTGCTTTATTACGCTCTGATCGTCCATTCTAGCATCGGACCATTGCGGAAAGTTTAAAGAAACCAGATCTACAAATGAAGGCTTATCCATTTATAATAGTAACCCCTATAGGAGTCGCGGTCGGCTCTATAGAAATCTTATCATATGTATCCGCAGTATAGTTATCAGTTATGAGTTTGCTTGTTCTCTTATTGTCTTCAAGTTCAGATTGCTCATACATAACTATAGCCGTGAACGGCTTTGTCGCCGAACCTATTTCTTTTATTTTAGAAGACGCTGATTGGGCAGCTGTAAGCATCGCATTAACCACGAAGTCTTGACCTATAGAAAGATTATTGACATAGTCTATGCATGCTCTCTGTATGTCTCTTACGATTTGGTTCTGTTCGTACGCCGCAAGTTTTTCCACAAACTTAACAGTAGTACTAGCTGTAATACCTATTTCTCTGGGCTTCCTAGCATAGCCAGTAAGAGGGAAGGCAGTTACGTTATTAATAGCTATATTGACAGCTTCGACTAGAGAATCAGGTGTCCTGGGAGTAGTAGCCTGGACTATAATATCGTAGGTTCCTATCCCGCGCTTATTCTTTATAATGCGTATATCTGAAACTCCAGGTACGCTAAGAGCAGCTATTCTTACCGCGGTAGCATTAGCTCTCTCTCTAGACGTCATAGAGTTTATAATTCTGAATCTGTAATTGGCGTCAGTTTCTACGCTTTCGCCGTTTACGATAGCTTCCTGGTTCGTAACAAGTAAAGTCTTATTAGCGCTATCGGTATAATTCGTAAAGTCGTGGAATCTTAGAGAGTAAGTTCCTACATTCCCATCTTCTCCATCTTCCGTACTTTGGATACTGACATATTCTCTGTTAGCCGCAGAACCTAAAGTTATTGCGGAGGAGGTTCTATAAACAGTCCCCCCGTCAGTTGTAGATAGGTCACGAGTTGCCAGTTTTGTCCCTTGCGGAATGGTTATGCTCGCGCCGTTATTAATAGCTCCGAAGGTTCCGGTCAATACATAGAAGTAAGCTACTTGGTTTGCTGCGTCAGTGAAACTAGGAGATCCCTGATTCCTATAAACGCCGACTATATCTCCAAATACATCAAGATATTCTCCATACGCAGTAGAGACCATACGCTGAGCTATCTTATTATCAAAGCCCGAATAAAGAGCTCCAAGCTCATTCATCAAAGCGTCGATTATAGCCCTGGCTTTTCCGCCCGGAGACAACCTTGTTATATTCGTAGTACTAGAGAGCCTATCTATAGCCCTCTGGATCATTTCGTCTGTTCGTTTTATAGTGGTCATGCCGTACCCCTAGCAACATTAACATATGTTAGCTTTAGCTTTCTCTCGTCTTCGTAACTAAACGTCGATGCTATTTCTACCAGTCTAGTCATCTCGTTAGCTTCTGTAGGTATAACTCTTATCTTCATATATATCATTAACTCGTCTATTGCTACAGGAAAAATATCAATACTTAGGTCGGACGGATAAACTACTCTAGAAGAAACAGTTAGAGACATTACTATTCTTTGTTTGATCTTATCCGCCAAAGCTTTTGTGTTAGCTTCCCCGATAAAATCGCTGAGTGCCGCAGCATTAGCAGGATATAGACTCCAGTCATCTATATCACATCTTAATACGTCAAAAATATCCTGTATTAATGACTGAAGAGGAGAGTCTTCCGTAGAGCCAATATCCCCGCCTTCTATTTTATAGTCGCCGCTCCAGCACCAATCAAAATCAGTGACGTCGTATAGCATTATCCTACAAAAGCCTTCATTAACTCTAACATATCTTTAAGGTATCCGACGCTCGCCATTGGCGGCACCATAACTCTCATAGGTATAGGAGTAACAATAGTAGAAGGAATCATTTGAAGTAAGTCATTCTGCTCCACGAAAAATGCAGATCTTCTTACAGAACTACTAGGAGCCATTAAGTGAGTTTTACCTCTAATAGTAACGCCTTGTTCAGAAGCAGCTAGATAATTGTATTTGTCCCCGGTTACATAAGCAGTTTTATTTGTCACCCTCATAGAAGCAGGAGAATTAGAGGTAACTTTCATGGTGCGGCTTTCTTCTTTTAGCCGCCCTTCCTCATAAGTCTCTTCTACTTCAGTCTTAACTGGGGTTGTCGTCACTTCGCTTTTTGGTTTAACTGCCATGTCTTTCCTTTATAATGCCATAAAAAACGGGTCTTCAAACATTCTAAATAAATCTTGTGTATCTGTTCTGTCAGCTCCCGTTATATTCTCTGCTATATCGTCCGGTATAAAACTCATAATAACGGCATTATTCTTAGCTCTATTGTTCCTATACAAAACGATACACTTCATGCCTACTTTTATTTTACCATACTTTAAAGCAATAACATTAGCTGGTTCTAAACATGGAATAGGACTACCTAAATTAAGTAAGTTATCAGACGTAGATTGGATTAGTTTAACTATTGCCAAATTGTGAGTTGCGTCAATAAGTTCCTGTATGACCCCTATATCTATTACCCATGCAGAACGGTCGTATTCTACCCTCTCTCTATAATCGTGCTCGTCTAGAGATCTTTGGGTAACCTTCGGGGATAACCCCATATTTCTTTTATAGTCCATTTACTTAGTCCTAATGCTAGGCTCTAATAAAGAGCCTAATTGTTCTGTAGCTTCTTCGAGTATCCCTGCGTCTATAAGGCCCGCTTTGCCTCCTCGCAACTTACTTCTAATATCTTCCATAATTGGCGACCCTGTATCACTATAGACTTTCCACTCTTCTCCGTTAACAGTGAGGCTACCGCCAGTATGAACATCCGCAAGCCAAGAAGTAAAATCCTGGAAGAATTGGAAGTCCATCATGTCTGGCAAGTCGCCTTGAGATACTGCTTTCCATGCGTTCCTTAACTTATACCACATCTTCTCTTCTGACGTGTCTGGGATGCCACCAAGTATAGGCTTGCCTCCTATAATTAGAGGGGTAATAATTATGGGCTGTGCGAATCTAGTTAATCCTACATATTGATATAATTTGTAACCGCCATAAAGAGCAGCTAAAGCAAGAGCTGATACTGTAGCGGGTGTTGACCATGCCGCGGCTAAGGAAGTTCCTGCGGCCTCTGCGGCCATAACAACTTCTCCTGCTGCTGTAACTAAAGCTTTAGCTACTGTGCCTCCAGCAACTATTTCAGCGGCAGTTCCTATAGTTTTCGGAGCGTTCTTACCCAAACCTTTAATAGACTCATAAGGGTCTGTATCCCAACCAAATAACTTTTTAGTTAATTCGGACATAAGATTACACATAGTCTCTAAGGATGTATCATGTACCCATTCGTTCACTCCGACTACAGCTTTGGGATATATTTCGGAAATGAATCCTTCTTCAGGAGACATAATATGTACGACTCTTTTCACAGCTACAGGCCCCATCATATCCGTTCTAAAATCAGCTATATAGCATATGTCATGAGGCTTCACATCTGGGCAACCTAAAACGATAAAAGAACCAGTATACATATTAGCTATAGATTTAGCAAGTAGTGAAGTAGCATACATTCCAGCCATTGCTTGAGTAGCTACATTTTCGAACATTACATATAATGTCCTTTTGTCCTCGGCTTTCATATCTACATCATAACTGACTTCAAGCATATCGCCATCATCAAAGAACCAATCCGTTCTTTCAGCTCTGTCATTATTTATATCAAACCCTTCATCAAAGAAAGGGTCGCCTTTTTTATATTGTATCTTGACAGAATTGAATACTTCCGCCGCGGACACTTTTATCTTATTAGCTACTATGTGGTGAGAAGAAGTGAATAGGAAGTAATTCCTAAATCTCTTTATAGGACGGCCATATCTTCTTATAGTCTTTAAATAGTCTTCTTCGGATAGCAACTGGCTATCAACTGGCCTGTCTGCTCTAGCTCTATAATTAAAGTCGGGGAGCCCGAAAAACACAGTAGATCTATTCTCATACGGGACTACAGCAGAGACCCAGCCAGGGTGTCTTAGTTCCAACTCTTTTATCACTTCCCAGATAGTCTGCTTATAGATACCAAATCTGGCATTATCAAACCATCCAGAGATCAAACTATCATCGTACGACTTCCACATTAGCCAATCATACTTCACAGGGGCAAATATATTGTCGTCGACTAAGCTATAAGAAGCCAGATGAGAATTTTCTATATCCCATCCTTCCTGCGCTGTCTGGGCGTCGTCTATTAGAGCGTCGAACCAATTAGTCATCTTACCTAAAAGGCTTTCGCCTAAAGTCTTCTTATTCTGCTCTAGTTTCTTACTTAACTTTTCGAACATCTTTAGTAAGCCGGATTCGTTCTGGGTATATGGGTTAACGCGGCCTAGATGAACAAGTTCGGGCTCACATAAAAGTCTGGATATAATATTACCTGTAAAAGCCTCGTCGTCGTCGAAAGTCCACGCTGCACCATCATTCATCTTTATATCTTGGAGAAGTTCATAGCCATATCCTTGAGCGACTACCGTAACTAGTGAACCTCCCTCAGTCCTCTGGATCTCCATTACCGTACCATTAAATTTAAGAGGTAGTTCCATTGGATCGGCGCCATATCCAAATCTTAGCTGACAGGGAACTCCCTGCCGTAACATGATAGACTTTATGTCGCTTTCTATCTTGGTATTTTTATCAAGTGTCTCCGTGGATCTTTCCGCCATCTCACCCTTACTATTTAAGGTGTTCCACTGATCGGACATCTTATAATTGTTAAGGACTCCAAAAGGATCTAAGATTTCTATAATTAATGTATCCGCAGGACTGTCTTCATCTTGAATTAACCTAATGCTTCTAATAGCTTTTATCTCAAAAAACTCTCCATAAGCAGGAATAATCTTCCCTATATTAGCTTCAAGTCTTTTAAGTTCATCTGTATATATATAAAATTTATAAGCAGGAAAAGCCCTGCGCATACTTAATGTATCTTGGTTATTATCATAAAAGCAGTTAGCTATACCTTGTAAGAAGTCAGGTGTTTTGCCTTTCGCGGATTTTTCATTTCTGCGTTTCTCGAACTCGGAAATCTCGCCCATCTTTTCGACTTTGTAAGTTCTCCCGTCGGATAAAGTTCCAGTAACATACTGTTTGGCAGCGGACTCTCCTCCAGTAGGTTGGGACTCTACAGGTATAGGAGCCGTACCCATCCCTAAATTGATCTGCTGGGAAGTAGGTAATTGCGCCGCAGTATTATCAGTAGCAACGCTTTCTGTCACATCTCCTACATCTAATTTTGCTTCTTGAGGAGTCATTAACCATATATCCCTAATAGCACTTTGTAATGTGCTTCTATAGCATCAATATAAAAGAGATGCTCGTTCGAATTATTAATCCAAGTCTTTAAAACTGCCTTAGAGTTAGCGTATGCCTGATATGCTACATTTGCGTTTACGAAGCTGTAACTAGTTACGTTAGGGTTCATCCTATTTGGGTATATGTTAAATAGATCATTGGCCGACATTCTACTGACAGAAACTAATCTATTTAAATAAGCCGGGCCGCTGTGGTATCCTTGTAACGCAGCTCTTATATTATTACCTCCAGCTTTCGATGTCAAAAACGAAGACAGATACCTAGCACATGCCGGGACTGCTTTATAGGGATTTAGCGCATTATCATGCTTGGTGTCTTTTGTAACTTGTAGCCATGTGCTTTTGGTGAATTGGGCTATGCCTTTAGCCCCGCCCGAATTAGCCCCCGCGTTAGCATTAAACGAACTCTCTTGATATAACAGAGCTTTCACATACAGCCACGCGTTAGGGATAGACGTACCAATATAATCATCTGCGGCCTTTTTAATTTCCTTATCTAAATCGAATGTTCCCCCATTGTACTGTATGGTATTAACCGACAGCGAAGACTTAGAGCCACCTTTAAGATTGGCTTTCTGAGAATACGCAGAAGTGTCCCCCACATTAATAGAAGCATCCCCAGTCGAAAATAATTTATTAGATATGTCTGACCCAGTCGCCGGGACAGTATCGATGCCGTTGGCTGCGTGCTTGGATAGTTCTATATTAGACGATGTAGCGGGAGTAATATAAGAACCTTTAAACTTCTCATGGTCGAAAGTCGGACTTTCTGAGATGCTAACAAGCTGCTGTATCTGTTTTACCTGAGAGTCTGTGCCTTTGCCCTGATCTAAAGTATCTAAAAGTGTCTGTAATTTCTTTTTCTCTTTCGCTATGACTTCACCTTGAACTAGCTTAGTCATTACGTCGTAATGCGCCGTAGAAGTTTCCATTCCTTTTTGTATTGCATCATAAGCGACACTAGGGTCCAGAACCCCTGAGATATTATAGCCAGAAGTCTTCTCGTAAAATGGATAATTGACATCCATATAATTATCTATCCCAGTCGGAAGCAGTAGGTCGGGGTAACAAGTCGTCCCGACTAATTCCCCTATAGTATCCATGTTAATCGTTTTGCCATTAACTTTAAAATCTTGTTTACTACTTAAGATTGTCATTCTATATTCAGGGGTTAATGCTATTGCGTCAGAGACAGCTTTACAGATAACCCCAAATGCTACTAGCTTACCTTTGTAAGTTCTAGCCGTTTCATAATCTTTATTATAATCATCTTCTGCTTTTTCTCTATCCCCTGACGATTCAAGTTTTTTACTAGAAGGGAAGACTATACCTTGAGAAGCAAGTTCCATGTGCTGCGCAAAAGTTCTTTGTACGTTCGATATAGTATTATACCCAGCCGATTCTGGAGACAAAGTAGATACTTCCTCTGCTATAGTAAGATTAGTTGACGCTAAAGCGGAAAGCCCCAGCATTCCACCTTCATTGATAAAGGTATCTCTATATACGACAGCAAGATTTAGATACGTCTGATCTGTTGGTTGCGCGGGTTTATTTTCAGTAATAAGAGTGATCCCAGCTATTATTGTAGCTGCCGCCGACGGACCCTTCTGGACAACATCAAACACTTCTTTGTCTGATTTTATATCCTTCATGATAACGAGTTTTCTGATAGCATTGCATACGACTTCCGTAAAAGAACGCCTTATGGGTTCTCCCGCACCGACTAAATTTTTGACCGTCATTCCTTTAAAAGGGTTCAAGCCTTTCCCAAAGAACGGCATTGTCAACTGTATGCCAGAAAACAACTTAGCTATAATTGCTTGGTTTATAGCGGCGCTCGTTACAAATATATTACCAAAGATTCTATAGTCGGGATCTACAGAAGTTAAAGAAAGCGTCATTCTTATTATATCGGGTCTGCCCGGGACAGTTTCCGTCTGGACATTTTCTACCATATAAAGATTAGCGCCCACTAAACTCGCTATCTCGTTAGTCACGGTAATAAAAGACACGGTTGGTATCTGAGGATATTTGGCAGAATTCTTTTCGGTGGTAGATCTCATTAAAACTATATCGTTGACAAAATCTTCCCCTCGCCGGAAGGATGTATCTACTTCAAATACCACTTCTATATTGACGTCGCTTTTGCCAAAATATTGCTGGGTATAATACCTCTCCCCTACTAAAGGAAGAACAGATAGAATATGACTATAAGATACCGTGAACCCTAAAGGTACTACAGCTGGCGGCCCTATCAAAGCCTCTCCCAGCTTCTCTCTGTAGTCGTCGACTCTTATTGAATTGGCTTGCATGCCAAGTACAGCATTATTAAAACCCATTATATTCTTATTATTAATAACGCTATAGCCAGCCTGCTTTGCCTCTTCTATTGTCTTGAAAGCTCGTATGAAATTAAATGTAAGATCGATATTCTTAGCGCTCTCTACAGAACCTATTTTCCCAGACCTACTAACAGCTTCTTCTATATACTCAAGGAATCTGCTAGACATCCCCGGCGAGTTCACAGGAGAAACTACAGTTTTACCGCCCTCCTTTACCTCATTAGCAAATAAGAAGTTCTGAGAGAAAGGAGAATAGTTAAATAACGATGCCGTTAGATTCAACCATAATATGTCAGGAGTAGACTCGTTATAACTTATAGCGACGTTAATAATAGTCAAAGCCATATTCTGACCTATTAGCGTACTAAACCCGCCACCAATAGCTTGCCTTATAGTTTGGTTGTTTACGTATACGAATGGAGAAGTTTTCAGTTCAGCTATCAATCTAATTAATTTGGTAATAGACTTATTGTCAGTGCTTAATCCCTTAGTGACCACAGTGTCTGTCTTAAAAGGAATAGAAAGTAAGATAGTAGCGTCGCCCTGACCTGACTTTATCTTTATCGCAGAGGAGGTTCTTAAGCCCTGCCAAGAATAATTCGCGGCTCTATCTATAATAGACATTTGGGTCGGAGGGTCCCCACTCCCAGGGCCAAAAGGTATATCATTGAGGAATAAATCCCCAATATCACTAGAAGCGAAAGGAGGTTTTGCTGTAAAAAGCGTACTCATTAATCTCCGAGCATTTTATCTATTTTATCCGCCGTTAGATCTCCTCTTCCGTTGTCTAAATCAAACATACGCATAGAGGAAAATCCTGAGCTACCAGCGGAATGTCTACTATGTCTCATTATACCATATTTATCTACCGGGCCGGAAGACATAGCATCAATTCTCATTCTTTGATAAGTTCTATCTCCGGTTCTTAGAGGGGCTACCATCGCAGGAGTTTGAGGGAGCGCTCTTTGAGGTATAGGAGAGGGGGTTTCGCCACCGACCATATCCAGACCAGACTGCTGTTCGAGAGGTCTTGACATGTTCATAGTATCTTCGGGATTAACTGCCGGGGCTATCGTTCTTGGTTTGTTTATTAGAACAGCTAAGGCTACAGTCCCCGCAGCGCCTATAAGAACAGGAAGCGTATACTTTCTGGCAGTATCAGATTTTATGGCATCAGATAAAGCTCCCATGACTCTTCTGGATTCGTTGGCCATTTTATTAACTGCGCCGCGGAATTTATTTTCCGCAGTCTGAACCTTATTCAAGCCAGCCGTACCTTCAGTGAATTGAGTCTCCATCTGATCCAGCATCATATTCTGCCAACCCGCGCCAGCTTCCTTTCTGGCTATAGAAACACTTCGGGCGAATTCTTCTATCATGTCTCTATTGCCGGTAGCATATTGGAAGTTAGCTTGTCTGCCGCCATATTGAAAATCAATACTCCCGGACAATTTAGACACCGCATCAGAAGGCATTAAAGCCCTCATCTCATTAATTAACCTAGCTTCTCCGGCAGCAGTATCAGTCTGTCCAAAGGCCTGAGAGACACTTGAGAACATAGCATCCATAACAGAGGCGGTCTTCTGGCTAAGCTTTTTAGAGGAGATAACTAACTGTTCCATAGAGCTTGCTATATTGCCAGTCATCATCATCTTTTCCATTACGTATTCGTCTGCGGTTCCTGTATATTTGCCGGCTTTTATTAACTCGTTAGCTTGACTTGCCCATTCCGCATGAAGGTTTTTGGAGTTAGCCGTCGCGAATTTTACCCTAGTTAAAGCGTTTGAAAATGCTCCAGTTTCACCACCGGAACTAGTTTGAGCATTTAAGAAGTAAGAGCCTATTCTATTAAGTTCTCTGTCCACTTCTGCCGCACTGGCTTTTGGCATGTTAGCAGCTATCGCGTTTCTTAATTCATCTTGTTTG
>Ga0172381_10000020_pt1 | contig 187658 bp, 143 predicted proteins | sample Leawel6488metaG_FD_119754 | JGI IMG/M metagenome (GOLD analysis project Ga0172381, IMG submission 119754) | Leachate microbial communities from a municipal landfill in Southern Ontario, Canada - Leachate well 64-88 metaG | ecosystem: Engineered > Solid waste > Landfill > Unclassified | place...
ATCACAAAATTCTTCCCATGCTTTCCCACTGACAACCCGGTTGGCATGGAGCCCCTCTTCCGTTTTACCAGTCATTCGGAGGCGTATCTTACGGAAAAAAGCGAGGAATCGTAAAAAGGAAAAAAGTAACCCCTTCATGTTGGACGAAATAAGTAAATATTCTGGAATTGTAGTCTTTCCAGGCCCAAAGATAGAAATTTCATAAATAAAATCATCAATCGAAATGGCTAATAAGCAACGATTGCTGGTGTTACGGAAGGGTCAGAAACCGAAATATTTTTTTCTTGCATTTTAAAATATTATACCCTATCTTTAACCCACAATTTTCATTCTTTATTCATCCATTCACATAAACCCAGCCTTATGAAACGTATTATTTACCTTTTATTTTTCGCCGGATTGCTTTTGTTGAGCAATACGCCGGGTGAAGCCAGGAGCCAACCGGTTCTCTCTTCCGGAAGTTACACCCTTTATCCTCCCTTGAATTTCGGAGGCAATCAAATAGAATGTTCTATTTACCTATACTGGCAAAAACCTCAGTTGCCCGGAGGATCAACTCCCGATGGACTTGTAGGGTATTATATCTATCGGGATGGTTCATTAATTCATTATGTTGGCAATCCCGACAGTTTAATGTATTACGATTGCCCTGATCCTGTTTCTTATGTTTACACGATAACTGCCAACTATGATCTTACGAGTTACGGATTCCCTGGTGTTTTCGAACAATCTGAACCGGCTGGGCCGCTTTCACTTTCCATAGCAGGTTGTATCAAGGTCCTCCCATTTAGTGAATCTTGGGATAATGGAACATTTGCATACAATGATTGGAAATTCATATCCGGACAAGAAAATTGGGGGATATCGACATCAGAAGGCAATCCTGCTCCAACAGCCATATTCAGTGGAACACCATCAGTAACGAATTATAGTATATTAATGCAATCCCCCCTATTGGCTGGAATTGATTATGAATGTGCCCGGATGTATCTTGATTTTGATTATAAAATTGATGATCTTTTGGCTACCGGTACAGAAAAACTGTCGGCTGAGTACTCCACCGACAGCACCTGGATCCAGCTTCTCGAATTGAAAAATCAAGGATCAACCGGATGGACTCATTTGAAAACAGAAATCCCATCCATTTCGAAAAAGAATTTTAAAATCGGGTTTAAAGCAATGGGAGATCTAAGCTCGAATATAACCAATTGGTCAGTCGATAATATTGTGGTTACGGCTGTTTGCAAGGACCCCATTGAATGTACTTTTTCAACCACTAAAAATGCTGTCATTCTTTCATGGAATCATGCTTGTGCAAACATCCTTCATTCTCCCGGGTATTACGTATATCGTACCGATTCCACGGGAAACCCTCCTTTTACTTTACTAACCAATGAAATGATTTATGATCTTACCTATCAGGATTCGGAACCGGCAAACTTTGTTTCAGGTATATTCAAATATATCATCACTGCCGTTTATTTTGATGATGACAACATAATGCTGTGTGCATCACCCGGACTGGATACGATCTCAGTGAATCTTCCGCTTGGTTTTCAATCTGCTGCTCAACACCCAATAACGATTACACCAAATCCTGCCAAGGATTATATTGTTGTTAAAAGTGACATTCCTCTTGAGTCGGTTGAGATCTATAATAATCTCGGGCAAAGAGTATTGTTGATAAATACTGACAAACAAAGTCAATTTACCGTACCGGTATCCCACTTAATAACAGGCATATACCTAATTTCGGTAACCAATGCAAACGGGAAATTTCTGAGGAAAATTTTGATCAATCGGTAAATTCAATAATTTGGAAACAAAAACGGGGCGGCTATTTAGTCGTCCCGTTTTTGTTTATATTATACTAATAGAAGTTGGGACATTCCATGGGTCCACCACGAATACGGTTGCCACCACCCCCGGGAACAAAGCCACCTCCGCCCCCGCCTCCAAAGATTTGAAGTTTATCAAATTCCAATACCAGTCCGATTTCATGAGCGCCACCGGTTCCATTAAGAACCCCGGAAATCTGAAGATCATAACTATAGATAAATTTAATGCTCATGTTTTCATAAAAAGTATACCGGTATCCGGCAACCAGAGCTACTGCACTATTTGGGAGTGAAGTAAGCGTAGATTTGTACCAAGCTCCCAGGTAAATGTTAAATTTCAATAAATTCAACCCAACCTGAAGCGAATTCATATCTGCCTGATTTTGATAAATTGCTCCAACGTTGATTTTCAAGGGATCGCCAGCGCCATTATTGAATGTAGAAGAGGAATTTCCACCTCCCGTGGAGAAAACCATATCAAATTGACCGACAAATTTACGTGGGTAAGGGCTTGAACCTGTAGACAAGAAACTCACATCCGGTCGGAAAAGGTGGTCAACGGCAAAACCGATATTGCCACTGGCATTTCCTTCAGGAGTGATAAACTGCAATACACCACCGATACCAAAATCAGGAACTACCACTTTATTGGCATCGGAAGGGATAAAGGAAGTTTGATAAATATTCCCGTATTTTTCATCCAAAGCATCGGCAAATAGCAAATCATCCCAATTTACTTTGCGTTGCATAATCCCAGCTTTAATCCCAATTTGGCTGACCATGAACTCAGTGATCGGAATGCGTACTCCAATTGTCAGGGCAGCTGAAAGGTTATTAATCATCCCATGGCCGGGATTATCGGAGTTGACCATAATTCCCAGTCCACCTGCGCCAGGTAAATTCCGGTCGCCAAGATCGGCAGAAAAGAAATACGATTTATAGGGTATTGGTAATTTGGGCCATTGATCCCTGAACAAAAAACGTGCCCGTACCCCTGTATTGATCCCTGTATAGGCTGGGTTATAGTATATCGGGGTACTAAAATACTGGGAATAATTCATGTCCTGACCAGTACCCTCCTGATACAATCCAACAAAACAAATAAACAAAAGGATCGAAATTATATAATGATTTTTCATCGAGAAAATAATTAGCGATTATCGGATTAATAACACATTTCCCATTGTACCATAGGCACCCTGTCCCACATCGTTTCCAATCCAGGGGGTTCCGTCTTTGAAAATGGCTGTGATTTTCCACATATAGTTACCCTGAGGCATCAGGTTCCCATTATGGGTACCATCCCACCATTCGGAGGGTCTTCCCTTTTCATCCAGCTTGGTGGATTCCCAAATAAGGTTTCCCCAGGTATCAAATACCGAAACATGGTATTGTCTCAGGTTGACTCCTTTAGGTTGGAATTTCAGTACATCCAGGTTACTGGTTGTGCTTGTCGGTGAAAAAGCATTTGGAACATACAATCCCTTGAATAACAATTCATATTTATAGAAAGAGGTATCTGTACATTTAAACTCATTGACCGATATCAATTTGATGATATAAGGTTCCCCGTCAGGGCTGTCTTCCGTATATCTTACCACAGGGTTTTTCTCGGTAGAAGTACTTGGAATACCTCCCGGAAACTCCCAATTATAAGTTGATGTTCCCGTTGTAAGATTATTCAGTTTAACCTGGCCTTGCTTATTATTATAATTGTTTGCCAGGGTAAAGGCGCTGGTTGGTGTTACATTAACCACAATGGTTGAATCAATGGTATCGACACATCCAAAGAAGTCCTTCACCATTTCCCTTACAGTGAAATTTCCTGTAGTTGTATAAGTATGTGCTGTGTCACCGATTTTTGGTGCCAGAACCGTCAGATCCGGTGTCCCATCTCCAAATCTCCATTTCCATGAACTAATGGTTGTATCAGAAAATGCAGTAAGATCGGTGAAATAGGTTGGATCTCCAATACAGGCAGCCGAACTTTCATACTTTGCTAACGGAAGATGATAAACACGGGTGGATTTAATCAGGGAATCCTTACATCCATATTTATTCATCACAGTAAGCTTCACTTTATAATAGCCAGCCGTATCAAATTTGAACGATGGATTGCTTATGATAGAAGTATCACCTGGTTTAGGGGTAAAATTCCATTTCCAATATTTAATTAATTCACCGAAGGTTTTTGAAGTATCCCTAAACAGAGACAATTGATTGAGACAAACCGGAACATTGGAAAAGAAGGTATAGGGAGTAGGATGAATACGAATTGTTTGTATCATTTCATCTGTAATGGGAGAACCATTGATCAGGGTGTTAATAGTTAGGCTTACCTGATAATTCCCTGAATCTGCAAAAGTATGAGTAACCGGATTTGTGTGGTTAGTGTATGTAGTATCATTTCCATCCCCCCAGATCCAATGCCATTGAGTAATCCGGCTGATGGGCAGAGAACTATCGGAGAAAGTAATCTTATACCTGGCACAAAGCAGTGTATCCTGATAGGAGTAAATAGCTTTTATACAGGGGAATCGTTGAACATTCTTTGTGATACTATCCATACACCCATTTACATTGGTCATGATCAACGTTACAGGATAAATTCCAGCATTCACATAAAGATGCGAGGTATCGCCAGGCCCCGGGGAATTGATAACCAACGGAGGCGTTCCATCTCCCCATATCCATTTCCAGCTTGTGATGTAACCGGTACCGTTATTGGTTGTTGAATCATGAAAATGAACGGTGCTGTCGCAAGGTGTTGAGATGTAACTGAATAACGGTTTAGGAGCCGCATATACCAAAACTTCACGGAAAACGCTGTCGATGCAATTATCTGAGTTGTTAGCCCGCATTTTAACAACATAAGTACCCGGGCTGCTGAAGGTATGTTGTGGGCTATAGGAATGAGATATATTGCCTGGACCGGATGGTGGATCGCCGAAATTCCAGTATAAGGAATATAGTGAATCCCCAGCAGCCTGGTTGATGGGCGTAAAGTGAGTAGGATATCCCTCACAAACCGTATCGAATGTATAGGTAAATTTGAATCCTGGTTTGACATATATGCTATCGCTAATCGTATCCATACAGCCATAGGTATCGGTTACCATTAACCGAACCAGATATTTTACATTCGTTTCCGGGAAAGTAAACGATGGATTTGGAATATTTGATGTATTTCCATTTCCAAAATCCCATGATCTTGCCGCAATTGTTGCAGCTGTTGCCGTCGAGTTATCCTGGAAATCCACTTTTCCTGCCGGGCAGTAATAACTGATATAGGAGAATTTTGCCACGGGTTTCGGCCGTGCAATCACAGGGATGATAATAGAATCCTTACAGTTAGACAGATTCATAACCACCAGTTTAACATTGTAAGTCCCCGCAGTAGAATATGAATACTTAGGATTCTGTATGGTGGACGTACCTGTTCCATCTCCAAAGTCCCAAAACCATGATTGAATCTGACTTCCCGGCGCTATAGAGAGATCGGTGAATGAAGTGGAATCACTAACGCACACCGAACTAAATTCGAACATCGCAGTTGGCTTAGGATTCACACTGATCGCAATCGTGGTATCTTTCTCACACTGATTAGAATTTGTTACCAGCAAATGAACATAAAAAGTTCCTTGAGTATTATAAATATGTGAGGGGTTTTGCAAAGTAGAAGTATTATTAGGGCTGGAAGGATCTCCAAAAACCCAGTTCCATGTTACGATATTGGTTCCGGTCGGGGTAGTCGACTCGTCGATAAACTGTGTTGGACTTGCCATACAGGCAGTATCTGCAGAAAACACTGCAAACGGAGCATCATTTATCTGAAGGACTTTGAACGTTGTATCACTGCATCCATTGGCATTAACAACAATTAATCGTATTGTATCATTACCGCCGGTGGAGAAAATATGAATCGGATTTTGCACGGTAGCGGTGTTATTTACACCGGATCCCGGATCACCAAAAGTCCAGGTCCAATTAGTCAGGGTTGAACCACCAGATTGCGATATGTCGGTAAATTGAACAGACATCAGAGCACACCGGGTGGTAGGATATTCAAAATCGGCTAATGGTTTATCCTTGACTACAACCGGATTGATCTTTTCTGCGGTACAGTCATCAGAAGTGGTAATGGTCAGCTTAACATTGTAAGTTCCGCCATTTACAAATTTGTGCTTGATATTCGGAGTGGTCTTGGTTACATCCGCACTTCCATCATCGAAATGCCACTTATATTCCGTAATATAACCATGTGCAGCGCTGGAACTTACGGCTGAAAAAGCGACAGAATCCATTGCACAATTTGCCCCTGAAGTAGTAAAGGCTGCATAGGGTTTCCCATAAACTTCAACCGTTTTGGTAGTATCTTTAAAACACCCCAGATCGGTGGTAATTGTTAATTTCACTTGGTAATTTCCCGCTGCACTATAGGTATGTGTAACAGGAGGAGCATTGGTCGAAGTCGTCAAATCCCCAAATTCCCAAAAGTAAGAAACAATAGTACCCGCATTTGGTACAGAGGCATCGGTAAAGGTCATCTCATTTCCTTGACAGGGAGTATCGGTTGTGAAATTGGCTGTAGGCTTTGGATTTACTACAATACTCTGAGATGCCGGTACCGGAGAAACACAGCCGCTGGCATTGGTAACAGTAAGGGTAACTGATTTAGGACCAGGTGTGGTATAGGTATGGTCAGGATTTTCCAGGACAGAAGTAAATCCGTCACCGAAGGTCCATGCATAGGTTTGAATCGCCGTTCCTCCATTGGTGGAAGAGGTGTTTGTGAAATGTATCGACTGGTTGACACAATTTGTTTGGGATGCGGTAAAATGTGCAATCGGCGAAGGGATATTGTTCACCGTATGTGAAATTGAATCCTTACATCCTGAGGTGGTTCTGACAACTAATTTAACCGTATGAATCGTCAAGTTATCCTGGAATGTATAGGTAACAATATTGGGAACAGTTGCAGGGGTATAGGAAATCGGTGGTTGTCCATCGCCAAAATCCCATAACCATAAATCGATGGTTTCCGGAAATCCTGCGGGGATAAAGGATTGGTCGTAATAAGAAACATTTGAGCCGATGCAATTAACCTGTGAAAAAGTGAATTCTGGAATAGGTCTCGGATGAACAAAAACGGTTTGAGTGGTAGTTGCTTCACAACCATTAAGATTTGTAATCTTTAAAGTCACAATAAAGGCACCATAGGTATTATAGGTGTGACCAATGGTTTGACCATTTCCATAAAACGAATCACCAAAATTCCATTCATAAACAGCGATGTCTGAAATTCCTTGGGTATTAGAGGCACTGGCATCAAACAAGGTGGAACTCCCTTCGCATGCGGGCGTAACCGAAAAGAGTGCAGTCGGTGATGGATTTATTGCAATAGGAGGGTTAGCTACATAGGTATTGGAACATCCATTATTGGTAGTGACTGTAAGACTGACCGGATAGCTCCCTACGTTTTGGAATGCATGGGTCGGATCTGGAAGTGTTGAATTCCCTCCATCTGTGAAATCCCAATAATGACCTGTGATTGGTCCGGTTGCAAGCGTAGGTACAGTTTTGTCCTGAAACTGAACCAACTGAGGTGCAACACACTGAGGTGTAAGCGGTTGAACAACAAAAAAGGCCACTGGAGAAGCTTTGAGCGTAACCTGAATGGTAATTTCGTTCCAACAGCCATAGTTGGTCTTAACCCTAAGTTTAACAGGCCAAGTGTATTGTCCCGATACGATTGGAAAGGTATGAATTATCGGGGCATTGTTAAAATGAATATCCGGATCTGGTAAGGTTCCGTCACCCCAATACCAATCCCATTCAACAATATAATCATTCAACAATCCTCCTCCGGGCATCGATTGATCGGTAAACAGAACTCCTTCTCCTTCACATTTGTTGGGTGAATAGATAAAAGAGGCCGTTGGTGGAGGATTGATATAAACCTGCTTTGACACGCTGTTTTTACATCCATCAAGATCGGTTATAGTCAATATTACAGTTTTCCATCCGGAAGTAAGGTAAGAATGAGATATACTACTATAAGATGAACCACTCTGGGTGTTCCCATCGCCAAAATCCCATGACCAATATAAAATTTGAGTCGGATCGGGAATTACCGTTGGGTCATAGGCAAAGTCTACGACTGCCGGAAGCGCAATAGTACTCATACATCCCACATTGGCATTTGGATTACCGTTAACAATATAATTAACTGGCGGAGAGGGTTTAATCGAAATGGCTTTAAGGATAAACGACTCACAATTATTATCACTGCTGGTCACGGTCAGTTTTACATTAAAAGTCGTACGAATCGGGTCCATAAAGGTATGGGAAGCATTTTGTGTTGTTGCTGTATTGCTTCCAGAGGAAGCAGGATCATCAAAATCCCACTCCCATTTAATGATTTGAGCGTTTGTGCTTCCGATGGGGGCTGTACTCTGATCAAAGAAAAACACTTCCTGCCCTTTACACCCGGGTAAAGGTGGACCGCCAACAGGAAGTTGGTTCACATTATTCCAGGTGAAATTGGAAATAGCGGTATCATGAATGGTTACATATTCGATATGATCAACTACAATCGGCGGTGTTCCGGCTAAAGTTATCACATGCCTGATGGCTTTATTTGCACCATAACTCTTGAAGAAGTGAGTATCCACAGCAGGCAAAACAACAGGAGGAACAAACACATGTCTAACGGTATAGGGTGGATACAACTGTGGATCAGTAGCAACATATCCTTCATCTTCATACCACCATTCTTGCGATAAAATTGTTCCTAAAACAGGATCAGGTGTAACCCGGACTTCTTTGTCGAGGCAAGCATCAACCGGAGTAGGGTGAAATGTTGGAACCGGAGGAGTAAACGAAATCAGCTCCGTATACGTATTGGTACATCCATTAAGACTGGTGCAGGTCATTTCAACGTTATAACTACCGGGATTAGTGTATGTATGCGAGGGGTTTTTCCCGAATCCAGGGTTCCCATCACCGAATTGCCACTGAAGATTATTACCAACCTGGGCAGGAATTGTATTATCCGTAAATTGAATTTCAAGGGGCATAGCAGTATTTGTCCAAGTAAATCCAACTAAAGGATCTGGTGTAAACTCAGGAATTGGATGAATAACAATGCTATTATCAACCTTAATATTGGCACAGCCATCGGCATTGGTTACTTTGTGTCTTACCGTTTGGGGTCCGAGTGCAGTAAAAGTATGGGAAGAATTGGTAGTCCATATCCCATCTCCGTAATCCCATTCGCTGCTAACAATAGCGCTGCCTCCATTCTGGGTACTTTTATCTAAAAAATTGATGGGGTTATTAACGCAGGTAATGTTGTATTCAAAATCAGCATGGGGAGAACGGATGACATTAACATCCATGGAAAATACATCTGAAATACATCCATTGGAATTCGTCACCTGAAGGGTAACATGTTTTAATCCGGGAGTTAAGTAAGCGTGCTCTATTTGTGCCGGTGGCGGCGTTGGGGGAATTGCATTCAAATCATAAATGGTACTGCTGAAATCCCCCCAGTTCCATTCCCATTTTGTTATATTTCCAGTCGAAGGAACAGAAATATCATGGAAAACCGTCGGAAATTCAACACAGGCAGGTTCTGCTGTAAAACCAGCTATGGGAATTGTATTTGGAACATCAACTAGAATTGACTTACTGATCACACAATGAATGGTATTGGTGAGCGTAACAGTAACTGTTTTAGGGCCAACAATTGAATATGTATGGGTCGTTGTCAACTGAGGATCAATATTTCCGGTTTTTTCATAATGTGCAGTTTCTCCGTCTCCAAAATCCCAATCCACATAAAGAAAAGTTTCACTCGTCGGCATCAAGGTCGGTTGGCTTCCTTCCGCGCTAAAAGAGAAAGATTGAGTCAGACAGTTTGGAATAGTAGGAGTAGCCAACACAGGAACAGGTTTGTATTTATCGGGATCAACATAAACAAAGTCGGTAATTTCATCAGTCCATACTGTTCCTGCAATCGTTTTTAATACTTTCAGGTTAACTTCATAGGTAACACCAGCGTTTGTCGGGAAGGTAATACTTTGAACATTTCCGTTAAGGATGGCACTCCAGGGACCTTGAGGGTTATAAATCCGCCATTTATATTCATAAGAAATTAAAGGATCCTGAGGGGGATAATTTCCATCGCCCGTTGCAGTAAATGTCACTTCATTAAAGAAACATCCATGATTGGCATCGAATTCATAATAAAAATAAGCAGCAAGCATGGGCTTCACCGAAACACTCAAAGGCATTGCAGCAACAGCAGTACATGAATTTCCAGAAATGCCTTCACTGAGTTCGATTAAATAATTTCCAGGCGTAGACCAAACCTGATTCAAAACACTACTTGCAGAAGTATTCACGACAGCCATACTTGGAACCTGTTTTACTACCCAGGAATAAGTATGCCCCGTTACTGAAGGTGTTTTATATTGTACCGTATTAGAACTTGCCCCCACCTCGTCGGGACCCGTAATTTTTGGCTGGGTGTCCGGACATTGGGTAAAAGCTGTCATCCCTTGTGAAAGTATGAAAGCCGAAAGAAACAGAAGGCGTAAAAATTGATGGAACATATACTTATTTTTTATGGAAATTGCTCACTTTTACTTATACACTAATTGTACGACAAAAGTTTCATTGAAAAGGTTGCCTGTATGGATAATTTAACCAGATATTTGATCTTTAATGACGCTGAATCTACAAAAATAACAAATTATTAACAAATATCAATGATTGGCAGACAACCATAACTTAATATTTATTGTCATTGATAAATAACCGACAAATAATTTTTATTTTGGTCGAAACCTTTTATTTTTGCACAAGTCAATAATTTTTTTATGAAAAAATTTACTTTCTTCTTTTTCCTATCCCTTATTTTTGTAGCTGTTTTTTCTGGTTGTGCTAAAAAATCGGAGGAACTGCCCTGCGACGGAAAAGGGACCATTTCTATTGAAAACAAACTTGATTCTACCATCACAATCAATATTGTTACAATGCATAATACCATTTACCTGGAAAAAGATTATATCCACCCATTTTCTCTTACGGGAAACGCCCCGTATTCCATTATTGTTGACGGACCCGGTGGCTACCATCTTGATACCGCAATGATGATCCTTTCGTGCGATAATAAATTCTTAATAATCGAAAAGCACCAGTAACTTTTTTACCTTCATCTATTTTTCAAATCTCAGCTTATTGAAAAAAAAGACAAGGCGCTTGTTATTTCCAACCAGTGCAATATTTTTGATTTCCTGGTATCCAGAACTAATAAAATAATTATCATACCAGTAGAAGAGTTTGCTTTTTGATTCATTGATAAGTTTATCTTCCGGATCACTGAGTTCGTTGGGAGAAAAATCCAGCTTTTCAATTACTTCACCCATCCGGATAATTTTAGTAGCTATCTTTCCATCCCCTGAATAACATAATATCAGGTCATCGCCAGAAAAATAAGGAATCAACTTAGGAAGCCTTTCAAAAGAAATTATATTTCTGATTTCCATTGCATTATCCCAGAGCAAATTGCCCGACAGGTCAAATCCTGCCACAATGGCATTAACAAAACGGTAACCATCAAACACGGAATAGCTGTTGGTGTAAGGACGACCGTAATAGTCAAATTCAGTAAAATTTTCAGTATGATATTGTGGAGAGATAACTTCTCCAATAAGAATCAGTTGATTTTTCCAGGTGATCGGATCATGTATGATTAAAGAGAAGTCGACAGAATATTCTCCCAACGATTTATTTTTTTTAAGTGCTTTTTTCTTGAGACTTAAAATATCCTTTTCACTAAGTAAGATATTGGCATTTTTAAATTCGAGAAAATTAAAATATTTGATCTCTTTCTGTGATTTATTTTGAATCCGGCTTGAAAAGAAACCGGTAGATTCATCCGGAAATTTATTTTTTCCACTATTCCCTGAACCACCCTGGGTATACGAACCAAATAAAAGATCAGATCCATCCGGTGTTCGTGCAATCTGAAAACGATTCAGATCATGGTCATTTTGTTGGGAAGAAAGTAATACTTCATAACTAATTTTACCGGTGGTATCGTAATGTACCAGATAGTGCTCCGAAGTTTTTTTTGTTAAAAAACGGCTTACGATGGCGGTAACGAATTGAGCGCTCGAATCGGGTTTCATATAACGCAAAACGATCTGATTTCCTTCACCAAGGACAATGTTTTTTAGTTGACCCTTATTCAAATCCAATTGAATTATTTTCCCTGCTTCTCCTTTCGAATTTATTCCAATCCATGCCCATTCTTTTTGAACTCCAAAAAACGAAATTTCCCCGTCCAGCGGATAGTTTCCACTGTTTTTTAAAAACATTGCATGTTTACAATCAATTCGAAGGATCTGAAAACTGTTTTCACGATCTTTTGTCTTACCACTTGTGCAATACAACAGCGTAACGGTATCAGGCCTCGATTGAAAATCTCTTATATCCAGGCCTTTTGGAATTGGATAACTCTTTACCCATACCTGTTCCAGATTTTGATTGTAGTAAGAAAAATACCATTTTGTATTGGCTTCATCAAAAGATTCCTGGCTCCGGAAAAACAATAAAATTCCATCCGGACCACAAGGAATAACACGGTGTGTTTCATTATCCGATGTTACAGAAATTTCTACCCTGAGTGGGCGGTCAGGATTATTTTTCTCATGATGGTGCTGGGAAAAAGCCTGAAAAACCAGGAACTGAAAAACGATAAAAAATGCAATCCGGTGGTAAACCATTGTACAATTACTTCATCCTTGCAAAAGTAATGAAAAAAAAAGGTTGCCCGGGAGTGGGCAACCTTTTACATCACATTGGAAAAATTATTGGACAATCAATTTTTTAACCTGAGTAGTATTTCCATTAACATTATGCACCTGAATAAAATAAATTCCCTTTGAAAAATGCTGCAAATTGAGTTTATAGTTTTGTTGATTTGTAATTGTCTCAAATACAACACTCCCGATTACTGAAAGCAATTTGATTTCTCTGGTTTCGGAAGAGGCAAAACCCACCGTACATTGTATGGATGAAGGATTTGGATACACCGTAAAAGTAGCGTTTTGAGCAGAATTTTCATTAACTCCATCAAGCAGATCTCCGGTAATAACAATGTCATCAAGTTCCCAGGTGGCAGATTCGGTAGTGCTGGATAAATACTTGAATGCAACATAGACCTGAGGCCCACTTACTCCACTAAGATTCACATTTCCCGATGATGTCCAAACCCAGTTCCCGGACGACCAGGTAGCCGTAAGTGGAATCCAGATAAAGTCATTGGGGTCGGTTGAACCATCATAATCGTTAGAAATGAATGCCTCTAAGGCAGGGCCCGCATATTTATAGGCTGACTGGAATGTCATCAATTCATTATAATAAAGGTTAAAATTCATAGCTGGGGAGATCAACCAATCTTCGTTTTCATTGGAACCTCCGGAATATCCGCTGGCCTTTGCACAAGGTCCGCCATCAAGTCCGTGAATGGAGTCAATGGTCCACACTTGAGCGCCAATTACATTGTAAGGAACCCATGGGCTCAATGAGTAATTGTTGAAGTTTTGTGAATTGATCACGGTGGTATTGGGAGTAGTAGCATTAGCGCTTGGGGCAGTTCCGTCGTTTTTATAATCGATCAAGGTACCTGAATTGGTATAGGGATAGATTTTGAAAAAGAACTGTTTGTTACCAGGCAGGTTTGCAAAGGTGGCATGTTGGATTCCCTGAGGTACATTCAAAGCGCCATGACCATCGGCCAGGTTAGCATCATCAGGTACCGGGGTCCCATCAACCGGAGCTACAATATTGTCTTGGTCGCTTGCCAGGATCAGGTATGCAGCGGGCAATTGAACACCCACGGCATCAACCCAGGAAAGGTTGATGGAAAATGGCGAAGGAGTAGCAACAAAGTTTGTCGGATAATTGGTAGGCTCAGGTACTGGTCCACCACTGTATGCAGTCCAGATAACATTGTCGATGGTAACCTGGCCCGAATTGGAGCTATCTGCTTGTTTGAACATCAAGGTAAAATCACCGGGGGCATTGACAACAATGGGGCCGGAATTCTCCAAAACACCTTGAGTAGTAGTTACAACATTCTTGACCAACAAACCATTCACAAATAAATTGAGATTGGCGGCGGTTGAGAAAGGTTGTTTGAAATCAAAACTGATCGTTCCACATCCATTGTGAATGGTTCCGGAAATAATTTTTGAAGTTATCGGGCGTTTTTTCCCAAAGGTAGGGGAAGGAGCTACGATCACAGAATCTCCACGGCATTGGGTATAAGTCCAGGTAGATCCATCCAGACCCAGAAAAGTACCATCATGGTATGCATTCCCGGTTTCAGGATAGTTGGCAAAAGTTTCATTTCCTTGTCCAAACGAAACCGCGCTGAACATCAAGAAAATTATCAGAAAAAATAAAGGTTTTCTCATAAAAAAAATGTTAGGTGTTAAGTGTATAAGTATTTGATTCTTTTATTGAAGGATTAGTTTTTTAGTGGTGGTTTGCCCAGTCGACTGGTCTGTTACCTGAATAAAATAGAGACCTTTTTCCATAGTATTCAAATGATATTCAACTTTTTTGTCGTTGGCAGTGCGTATATCGATGGTTTTCCCAAAACCAGAGATAACTTTTATCAAATATTGGGAAGTGTTTGTGAAAGTCAGTGTAAAAGTACCATTCTTTACCGGGTTGGGATATAGTGAAAAGCCTGTTGGTCCTGCAGGGTCATCAATTCCATTGGTACCAACAGTGATAAATCCGGGTCTGAATTTAACACTTGCACCGGCATTGTTTGTAACGGTGAGTGTAACATCAAAGGAACCCATCACCGAATAAAGGATCGGAGGAGGAGTTTTACCATCGAATGTATCCGGGACCCCTTGTTCAAATTCCCAATGCCAGTTTGTGGTATTGGCTGAGGAGGCATCGGTAAAAGTCACAGTTTGTCCCATAATGATGGTGGTATCGGTCGCAGAGAAGTCAGCTACTGGAACATAGGAACAACCAGCCAAAGGAGAGGCCCAGATAGAATCGCCGGCCCCATTTTTTGCCTGGAATTCGATGGCATGACGCCAGTTAGCCGGGTCGGCATTGTTAGAATTTGGATCGCACAACTCAAGGGAAGGCCCACGCCCGTTGGCTATGGTATCCCAAGGTGGGGAGGAAAGATAATAAACTGAATCGACCACATAACCATACAGATCTTTTAGAACTAATGGTTCTCCGGAATTACTGAGGGCCCCACTGGTCCATTGCATCGAAGAAACATGCAGGGTGTTGGTCATCGCAGAGGCATTTTTACTTACTAAAAGATATGATTGTGGATTCAGTATAACCGAGGGGAAAATCATTTCGACACCTTTACTGAAATAGAAATTGGCAAGATCAATTGGTTGAATATCATTATTATAAATTTCAATGAATTCAAGAGAATCAGTTCCCGATTCAGGTGGGTTATACATAATTTCAGTCATAACCAACTTGGCATTGGTAGGTCCGGTTACATGGATATATGCCATTTTACATAATGTTTGTGTGCCATATTGATTGGTAACCGTTAAACAAACATTATAATCGCCGGAATAATTATAGGTTATTCCGGTAGGGTTTTGACTATTGGACGACATCGGCGATCCTCCAACAAACGACCAGTTCCATGAATTTGGGCAATAAGTAGTAGCATCTGTGAAGTCGATGCTTTGACCTACCGTGATATTTACATTGCTGGCGGTGAAATCAGGAAGGGGCGGAAGGGATTCACACAAGGTTGTAAAGGAGAATGCATTTCCGTATCCGGTGCCATTTGCATTGGTAGCATACGCTTTTACGTAATATAATGTATTGGGGGTCAAGCCTGTCATGGTGCTTGTAAAGATGCCGGTAGTTCCAGGTTCTGTAGTATGGGTTCCTGAAATGGTGGGATTTGGAGAAGTAGAGTAGCATAAACCACGAGCAGTTATGATAGCGCCACCGTCGTCAACCACGTTTCCTCCACCCTGAGCCGAAAAAGCGGTAATATTGGTAAAGTTTGGATCGGTAGTGACAGTAGAAACCAGACTGGCTTTCCCGATGATCAAAATATCATCGACTTCCCAGGCTGATGCAATTGTTGGTGAGGTGGAAATATAACGGAAAGCTACATGGACATTGCTTCCGCCGAAAGAAGAAAGATCGATATTTCCGGAATTTGTCCAGGCCCAGCTACCGGGAGAAAGCGTAGCTGTTAATGGAGTCCATGTCGCTGTAGAAGGATCCGCACCAGTTATATAATCAGTAGATGCCTTTACTTCAAGTATGGGGCCAGTATAGTTTGAAGCTGTTCTAAAAGTAAAGGTTTCATTCTGATATGAATTAAAATCCATGGAGGGAGAGATCAGCCAGTCGTTGCAGGCGCTAGATCCGCCATAACCATTAATGTATGCATAATAGTTGGTGCTTGGTGGGGTCGGTGCAATTGTCCATCCTTTATTGCTGGCAACACTAAGTGTATCCCAGGGATCAAACAACTGATCTTCAAAATTCTTTTGGTTTATGATCACATAATCTTCGGTGGTAGCCTGAGCTTCCGGAGGAGTTCCATCAGTTTTGTAAGCGATATCGGAACCGGAATTGGTGTAGGGGAAAATTTTAAAATAATAGGTTGTACTGCTTAACAAATTGGAGAATCCGGCACTTTGAGCTCCGTAGGGTACATTGAGAGCGCCAGTTCCGGAAGCCAGATTTGTGTTATTTGGAACAGGAGTACCGTTGACCGGAGGGACAATATTATTGGTATTGCTTGCCAGGATCAGGTATGAACCCGGCAACTGGCCTCCAACAGCATCGGTCCAGCTAAGATTCACGGCAAAGGGAGCAGCAGTAGCAGTAAAAGCCGTGGGGTAATTGGAAGGAGGAGGAAGTATTACATTAGCATAAATATCAGACCAGGAAGTTCCAACACGAATCCCATCGACTTGAAGATTTTGAGATGCGTTGAATTGTCGTAATGCAACACAGCCCGGAGCGATATCAGATTGGCCTGCATCAGTCAGAGGTCCAATGGTAGGTGCTCCGGGTTCAGCAGAAGGCATGGGAGTATTAAAAATAAAAAGGCTGACTTTATCATTGGTTGTACCACTTACAATTTCATATTTAAGAACAAGAAGATAGGTTGTTCCTGGAGTGTAGGCAGAAGCAGCGAAAGTACCTGTATTACTTCCAACAGAAACGCCGAAGTGATTGGTTGCATCCATAAAGACCTTCCCTCTGAATGTTGTACTTGTCGGGGTGGGCATGAGATTGAAAAAATAGCCTGCCGAGGAAGTAGTAACATTGACCATAAAAGAGACATATACTGTGCCGGTCGATTGGGCAGGAAAGGATTTATTATCATCTTCCCCGGTGTTGTCTAACAAGGCTGCATTGCCAATACCAGAATCGACATAACCCGTAAAGGTAAGTCCGCCTGTACTCACTGTAATGGGTTGGGTTCCTCCGCCGGAATGGGCTACCCATCCATTGGCTGTAAGCAAAGAACCTGCAGGATAAGAAAAATTCTCATCCATTAATAGCTGTGCAAAGGTTAACTGGCAGATCCCCAATGCAAACAGAACAGTAAATACAAGGGAAATCAAGGTAAATTTTTTCATGTGGAGCGATTTAAATTTTTCAAGAAAGTTATTTACAAATATGATAATATTTTTCAGATTGTATCTGCCGATTTATTAACATTTTATTAAAAATAAAAAAACGGGGTTGGCTTTTTGAATAGCCAACCCCGTGAAATCTGGTTTTGAAAAGTTATTTATCCTTGACCTCTTCAAAATCCACATCGGTTACTTCGTCGTTTCCGGATCCTTTTGGATTGGATTGTCCGGCTCCCGGATCCTGTGAAGGACCACCCTGAGGTCCGCTCTGTTGTTCATTCTGAGAAGCATTCTTATACATCTCCTCACTAGCGGTTTGCCAGATGGCATTCAGATTGGCCATGGCTTTATCAATTGCAGGAATATCATGATTTTTATGGGCGTTCTTCAGTTCTTCCACTGCTTTTTCGATGGAAGCTTTTTTATCAGCAGGAAGTTTGTCGCCAAATTCCTTGAGTTGTTTTTCTGTTTGAAAAACCAATGAATCAGCTTGATTTAATTTATCAACCTCTTCCTTTACCTTTTTGTCTGCATCTGAATTGCGCTGAGCTTCCTCTTTCATTCTGCGGATATCATCGTCCGACAAACCTGAAGAAGCTTCAATCCGGATTTGTTGCGATTTTCCGGTGGCTTTGTCTTTAGCTGTGACATGAAGAATTCCGTTGGCGTCGATATCGAAAGTTACCTCCACCTGTGGAATCCCCCTGGGTGCAGGTGGAATTCCGTCGAGATGGAAACGCCCAATACTTTTATTTTGATTGGCCATTGGACGTTCTCCCTGAAGAACATGAATTTCAACAGTAGTCTGACTATCAGCCGCAGTCGAGAAAACTTCTGATTTTCTCGTTGGGATGGTTGTATTCGATTCGATCAACCGGGTCATCACACTACCAAGGGTTTCAATACCCAGTGAAAGCGGAGTTACATCGAGCAATAACACATCCTTTACTTCTCCGGTAAGGACACCACCTTGTATTGCAGCTCCGATTGCGACCACTTCATCGGGATTTACTCCTTTTGATGGTTCTTTTCCAAAGAAATCCTGAACCAGTTTCTGAACAGCCGGAATACGGGTTGATCCCCCAACCAAAATCACTTCATTGACTTCCGATGCTTTTAATCCGGCATCTTGTAAAGCTTTCTGACATGGAGGCAAAGTGGATTGCATCAAGCTGTCAATCAATTGTTCAAATTTCGAACGGGTTAATTTTTTCACTAAGTGCTTTGGAACGCCATCTACCGGCATAATATAAGGAAGGTTAATTTCCGTTTCCATGGAGCTGGAAAGTTCAATTTTAGCTTTTTCGGCAGCTTCTTTAAGTCGTTGCAAAGCCATGGGATCTTTTCGTAAGTCAAGTCCTTCATCTTTTTGGAATTCATCAGCCAGCCAGTCGATCACAACATGATCAAAATCATCGCCTCCCAGGTGGGTGTTTCCATTGGTTGATTTCACTTCAAAAACACCCTCTCCCAATTCCAGAATCGAAATATCAAAAGTTCCGCCACCCAAATCAAATACAGCTACCTTAATGTCTTTGTGCTTTTTATCGAGGCCATAAGCCAAGGCAGCAGCAGTAGGTTCATTGATGATTCGTTTTACAGTAAGCCCAGAAATTTCACCGGCTTCTTTTGTAGCTTGCCGCTGAGAGTCGCTAAAATAAGCAGGTACCGTAATAACGGCTTCTTTCACTTCCTGTCCCAGATAATCTTCTGCTGTTTTTTTCATTTTCTGTAAAACCATTGCAGAAATTTCCTGGGGAGTATATAATTTTCCGGAGATATTCACCCGGGGAGTATTATTTTCACCTTTCGTTACCTGATACGGAACCCTATTGGTTTCTGTTTGTACCTGATCCCAGGATTCGCCCATAAACCGTTTGATTGAAAACACAGTGTTCTTAGGATTGGTGATAGCCTGCCGTTTTGCCGGATCTCCAACTTTCCTTTCTCCGTTTTCTGTAAAACCGACAACCGATGGGGTTGTGCGTCTCCCTTCGCTGTTGGGGATAACGACAGGTTCGTTCCCTTCCATTACAGCCACGCAGGAGTTGGTGGTTCCAAGATCAATACCAATTATTTTTCCCATTTTATAAATCCTTTAAAGTAAACAATAGTAATATCAAAATTTGATTCTCAAGGGTCAATCACTGTGCCAAAACAATTTTCCTGTCACAGGTGTGACAAAAAGACAGAAAAAGAAATAGTAAAATGGTGAAAATACGATCAGAAGCCAAGGTTCTTTGTATATCTGTTAACCTTCAGCTCGTTCTGAGTAACAAGGCTGATGAGGAGAGAGTCGGTTGAATTCTTATACCGGGCTGAAAAAAGACCGATCCCATTGACAATATTGGAGAAGGTGGGTTTTTCCTGAACAAGGGAAAGAGAGGGTTCGTGAACATCCATATAGGTATTTAAATCAGCCCCTGCCACAGTAAAGATAAAAATGGCACGATAGGCGCTTCGTGTTACATCGGAATTAACCGGAATGCCGGATATTGGGTTTCCGATCGTGGAATAGAAAGCGTCTCCTGAAAAATACAGGTCAAATGGAAGAGTTTGACCATCGGTCGATTTAATGATATTAGGTATAAGCCAGTCAATATAATGTAATTTCAAATCCTGGGGGTGTAACTTTAATGCTTCATAATACAGGAACCGGATCACCAACTGGTAACGTTTTCCGTTTTCAGCCGGATACCATTTAACTTCGAAATTTTTACCCGTAGAAAAACTGGCTGTGACCATTGGTTTTTCAATCGAGAATTTTTTCACCAGGGGGGTATTGATTCCTTTTAAATCGGTTGTAGATGTGATTTCCTTTCCTGTTTCTTTATTTTTAATATAGAGTTTGTAATTTTTGGCATCGTTGAGTTTTGCCGTTGTAAAATACATCAGTTGATCAGGATAATAAAAAATCGAATCTCCGGCTTTTTTATTGTGGATGGTAACAGTATCACAAGGATAGGATTTCTGAAAAACAGTACCTTCATATTCATCGAGCCGGACTTCCAGTTTATTCGGATAATTGCTGGAATCGGGGATCTTGGAAAAGACTAAGGCATCTCCATCTCCCAGGAAAGCTTTGGTGATTTTAATAAAGGTGGTATCTTCTCCCTGGTCAAGGATCCCATAAACCACAGTGATATCTTTCCAGTTGGCATTGACGTTGAGGGTTTTGTTGCAGGAAAACAGGAAAGGGACAAGGAATAATGAAATCAAGGATAATCTGGCAAGTCGCATAACGGTTTAATAAGATATGACAAAATTATATAAAAATATTGTAGTTTTGTAAATTAAACAGGAATATATGTCGTCATCCATCTCTTTTCGCAATGTGACAAAGGTCACAACCCACATATTACAGGAAATGAAGTTAAAGGGTGAAAAGATTGCCATGTTAACGGCGTATGATTATTCCTTTGCTCGGATTCTGGATAGCACCGGGATTGATGTAATTCTGGTTGGCGATTCTGCCTCCAATGTAATGGCAGGGCATACTTCTACCCTTCCCATTACGTTGAACGAAATGATTTATCATGCTTCTTCGGTAGTACGCGGAGTGAAGCGAGCCCTGGTTGTAGTTGACCTTCCCTTTGGCACCTATCAGGGAAATTCCAAGGAGGCACTGAATTCATCCATTCGGATCATGAAAGAAAGTGGTGCTGATGCTGTGAAGCTGGAAGGTGGCAAAGAGATTCTTGAGTCGGTTGACCGCATTTTATCTGCTGGAATTCCGGTGATGGGTCATTTGGGACTTACTCCACAATCTATCCATAAATTCGGCACTTATGTAGTACGAGCAACCAGCGAGGAAGAAGCGGCAAAATTGGTTGACGATGCCCATTTGCTTGAGAAATCGGGATGTTTTTCTGTCGTTCTTGAAAAGATTCCCGCAACACTTGGTTCAAGGGTCACGAAAGAGCTTAAGATACCCATCATCGGAATAGGCGCAGGCAATCATGTTGACGGGCAGGTATTGGTGTTGCACGACATGCTGGGAATTACCACTGAGTTTTCTCCTCGTTTTCTGCGTCGTTACCTCAATTTATCAGAAGAGATTCGGGGTGCCGTGAATTCATACATCAACGATGTGAAAACCATCGATTTTCCCAATGAGAAAGAGCAGTATTGATCAGGATATTCTCTTTGAAGATAACCACCTCATCGTCCTTAATAAACAAGCTTCGGATATTGTTCAGGGGGATATCACCGGTGATGCTCCGCTCAGCGATATTCTCAAACAATATATTAAAACCAAATATCAGAAACCGGGAGATGTTTTTTTGGGAGTGGTACACCGGCTCGACCGTCCGGTAAGCGGGGCTGTAATTTTTGCCAGAACCTCAAAAGCATTATCCCGATTGAATATCATGTTACGAGATGGGGAGATTTCTAAAACCTATTGGGCTATTGTGAAGAATCCGCCTCCCCAGCAGGAAGGAGATCTGACAAATTACCTTAAAAGAAATGAAGAAAAAAACAAATCCTTTGTTGTGGAGAAAAAGATGGCCGGTGCGCAGCAGGCATCGCTCCACTACCGGGTGATCGATCAGAGCGACCGATATTATTTGCTGGAAGTGAAATTATTAACAGGAAGGCATCATCAAATCAGGGTACAATTGAGTGCGCTTGGCTGTCCTATTAAAGGTGATCTGAAATATGGTTATCCACGGTCCAATCCCGGCGGATTTATTCATTTACATGCCCGTCGTCTTGAATTTACTCATCCTGTCAGGAAAGAGCCAGTTGTGATATATGCACCTGTACCGGATGATCCGCTCTGGCGCTTTTTTCAGGAGAGAAACTCACCTCAACCGCTAAAATCATGAGCCGGATCCAATCTTCTTTCGATACAACTTACTGCATCCAAAGCCTGTCGCCTGCTCAACCGGAATACAGTCCTTCATTGTTTTCTACCCACCTGCTACACCCAAAAACTTATGTTGTACGGGATTATTCACATTATCCAGCCGACTGGATTACAGGGATTCTTATATTCTGCTTTATTTTGATAGCCTGGACTCAAGTATTTTATTTCAAACGTGTTAAGCAGATTTTCCAGGCTATTTTTTCAAAAAGGTTTGTTAACCAGCTTGTACGCGACGGAAACCTTTTCAATGAAAGAGTTTCCATAGCATATAGTATGGTTTATGTTTTGGCCTTCTCCCTATTCCTTTATCAATGTAATGACCGGATAATTGGATTTTTCCCTGCGGGGCTCCATGGATTTTTATTATATGCAATATTTACTGCTGGGGTATTTCTATTCTGGACCGGAAAAATGTTTGCCGTGCAACTGTTAGGAACGGTATTCAAAACTCGTGAAACAACGTATAATTACCTTTTAAACTATCTGGTGTTTTGTTTGATTACCGGACCCGTGATCCTTATTTTTCTGGTTTTTATAATTTACTTGAAATCTCATTTTTTACTTATCTTTTGCTCTGTTTTGCTTGGCTTTTTCTTCGCTTTTAGGGTTGTGAGAGGTTTTTTAATCGGAATCACCTTGCACAAATTTTCTTATTTATTTTTATTTGTGTATCTTTGCAGCCTCGAAATTTTACCTTTGCTATTCATGATAAAACTGGTTCTGGTTTTTACACATTCCGCATCGTTGTAAGGATTTCGTTATTTTGAACACAAATATCGAATGACTTTGAAAGTAAAGAACATCCTCGTTTCCCAGCCACAACCTCTCGACTTTGAGAAATCTCCTTATGGAGAAATTGCCCGGAAATTTAACGTCAACATCACCTTTAGGAAGTTTTTTATCATTGAAGGAATTCCTGCCAGGGAATTCCGGAAAGACCGTATTAACCTTCTGGATTATTCGGCGGTGATATTTACTTCCCGTAATGCCGTTGATCATTATTTCAGAATGAGCAAAGAGATGCGGCTGGAGGTCCCGGAGAGCATGAAATATTTTTGCATTTCGGAATCCACGGCATATTATCTTCAGAAATATGTTCAATTCAGAAAAAGAAAGATCTTCCACAGCAAGGAAAATTATTCCAATCTGTATGAATTGATCAAGAAGCACAGAACGGAAAAGTTTTTACTTCCCTGTTCTGATATCCATAAGGAAGAAATTCCTAAGATGCTGGAAGAAAACAAGATTCTATACAAGAAAGCCATCATATACCGAACCCTGGCCAGCGATCTTTCTGACCTCGATATCAATAATTATGATATTCTTGTTTTCTTCAGTCCTTCCGGAATCAAATCATTGTTGAAAAACTTCCCTGATTTCAAACAGGGGAATACAGGCATTGGAGCTTTTGGCAGTTCTACTCACAAAGCGATTAAAGATGCAGGGTTTACATTGACTATAGAAGCCCCTACTCAAACGGCTCCTTCAATGACTATGGCACTGGAAATGTATCTTCAATCAGAGTGTAAGAAGAAATAATTGTTGAAACAAACATTTTCCAAAAAGGAACGGTTAGTCAGGCAACGTTTGATCACCGGACTTTTTGCCGACGGTTCCAGTTTTCATTGTTCTCCTTTCCGGATTACATGGCAGTTTAGTCCTTTTCCAATTCCAGCTCCAGTTCAGATACTAATCAGCGTACCCAAAAAAAATTTCCATCATGCTGTTCATCGTAATCTAATCCGGCGAAAGATTCGTGAAGCGTATCGGCTTAACAAACAACAACTCCATGATAGTTTGTTGGGCAATAATCGGCAACTTCTCTTTGCCGTTTATTATACGTCTAAAGAAATCCTTCCTTTTGAGATTATTCAAGGAAAAATAATTTTACTTTTACAGCGTTTAATTGAAGAAAATGAAAAGGTTACTGGGTAGTTTTTTCATTTTACTGATTCGTTTTTACCAGGGAGCGATTTCTCCCTATTTGATGCCATCCTGCCGCTACGCTCCAAGTTGTTCGGTATATGGGATTGAAGCCATCAAAAAGTATGGCCCAATAAAGGGAGGATGGTTGACATTGAAACGAATCGGACGTTGCCATCCTTGGGGAGGAAGTGGATTTGATCCGGTACCTTAATAATTAGGAGTGAGGAATTAAGAATTAAGAATTAAGAATTATTAGTGAGGAATTAAGAATGATAATTTGAAGAAGTAAACAACATGAAGAGTAGGAGAAAAATGTTATTCGGACGGGGGATTATACTTGGTTTTTTGTTTCTTTGGTCGTTTGTTGTATTTGCACAGACACCCAGCCGGCAGGGATTTGAAATCATGAAAAACCTGGATATTTATTCCAACTTGATCAAGGAGCTGAACCAGGATTATGTTGATGACATTAACCCGGGGGAGTTAACACAAACAGGAATCGATGCGATGTTGGGATCGCTTGACCCCTATACTAATTTCATTCCCGAATCACAGGTGGAGGATTATAAATTTATAACAACCGGTGAATATGGCGGAATCGGAGCCTTAATCCATCAGCAGGGAGGATTTGTCATGATCTCTGAACCTTACGAAGGATCCCCGGCTCAAAAAGCAGGACTAAAGGCTGGCGATAAAATACTGGAAGTCAACGGCAAACAAGCAAAAGGCAAGACCTACGATGAGGTCAGTTCCATCTTAAAGGGTCAGGCTGGAACCACGGTACACCTGGTTCTTCAGCGCAACGGAGATCCAAAGCCTTTCGAAAAGACCATTACCCGTGAGGTTATCAAGATCGATAACATCCCCTATTTCGGAATGGTTGACCCACAGGTTGGTTATATTAAACTTACTGGTTTTACACAAAATGCTGCCAAAGAGTTCCGGCAAACCTTCCTGAAACTTAAGGAAGGACATGATTTGAAAGGGATTGTTGTTGATTTGCGCGGAAATGGAGGAGGCTTGTTAAATGAAGCAGTTGATATTGCCAATGTATATGTGGAAAGAGGACAGGAAATTGTTAGTACGAAAGGGAAAATGGCGGATAAAAACCGTACCCACATGACCTTGAGCCCGCCAGTTGATCTGACCATTCCTGTTGTTGTTTTAGTTGATCATTCGAGCGCTTCAGCCAGCGAAATTCTGGCTGGATCTCTTCAGGATCTCGACCGGGGGGTAATCATCGGACAACGTACTTTTGGCAAAGGATTGGTTCAGAATGTGGTCCCGCTCAGTTATAATGCACAGATGAAAATTACGGTGGCCAAATATTATATTCCGAGTGGACGTTGTATCCAGGCGATCGACTATTCCCATAAAAAGAACGGGGGGCCTGCCCTTAGTATTCCTGATTCTCTGATTCGCGCTTTTAAAACCAAAAATGGAAGAACGGTTTATGACGGAGGAGGTATTCTTCCCGATTTAGTTACAAAACCAAGGCGTTTCAGCAACCTTGCTCTTGCTCTTTATTCGAAATTTTTGATTTTTGATTTTGCCACGCAATATGTTGCCACGCATCCGACAATCCCTCCTGCCCGTGATTTTGAAATCAGCGACACCTTACTTGACGAATTTCTGGGATATATTAAAGGAAAAGATTATACCTATACTACAAAAAGTGAACGGGCCCTGGATGTTTTGAAAGCTGAATCTCTGAAAGAGAATTATTTCGATGCCATCAAAGGAGAATATGATCAATTGCGGTCGCGTATGGAAAATGACAAACTTTCGGATTTGACAAAGTATGCTGACCAGTTGAAGGAGTTGCTTAAAATGGAGATTGTAACTCGATATTATTATCAGAAAGGGAAAATCGAAACCGCTTTGAAACATGATCCGGATTTAGCTACTGCCATTGCCACGGTGAAAGATACTGAGAAATATCAGGCCATCCTCTCTGGAAAATATGTTCAACCCAAGCCAGAAGTCCCGGTCAGTGATGATGAGGATGATGACAATCCTGTTGATTAAATACGCCCAATGAAAAAAATCGTCCACACGATCAGCTATCTGGAATTCGATTCAATAGAAGAGCTTTCCCCGACTGACCGGGAGCTTCTTAAATTGGCAGGCCAGGCTGCCATAACATCTCATGCGCCTTATTCTCATTATCATGTTGGTGCAGCTGTAAGGTTAGCTAACGGAAAGGTTTTTACCGGAAGCAACCAGGAAAACATGGCTTTCCCTTCGGGATTATGTGCTGAACGGGTAGCCGTTTTTTATGCGGCTGCAACCTGCCCCGATATTCCCATGGAAACCCTTGCCATCACTGCCAGGGCCGATTTTTTTGAAGTGTGTGACCCCGTTCCTCCTTGCGGTATGTGCCGTCAGGCTATTATAGAATATGAATTTAAATTCAACCGAAAAATCCGGCTGATTTTGAGTGGAGAAAAAGGGAAAATCTTTCTCATTGAGGGAATGGACACCTTGCTTCCCCTCACTTTTCATGAAAAAGGACTTATCAAGTAATCAAACACGGTAACGTTTTCCAATGAAAAATTATAAAATATTCTTCCTTCTCTTTCTTCTTTTCCCTTTTCTCGCCATGAATAGTGACAAATCGGCGTACCGTATTTACAACGGGAAAGGTCATAAAGCGGATTATGAAGACATCCTTAAAGCAGCTAAAAATGCTGATATAATTTTTTTCGGTGAGCTTCACAACAATCCTGTTTGTCATTGGCTGGAGCTGGAACTTACCCAGGATCTGTATGCGGAAAAAGGGAATAAATTGGTATTGGCCGCAGAAATGTTGGAGGCAGATAACCAACTGATCCTGAATGAATACTTGTCGAAAATGATTCGAAAAAAGGATTTTGAATCAGAAGCAAAACTTTGGCCGAATTATCAAACCGATTATGCACCACTGGTTGATTTTGCCCGTGAAAAAGGTATTAAATTTACAGCAACCTCCATCCCTCGCCGCTTTGCTGCCCTTGTTAACCTTAAAGGCTTTGAGGGTCTCGACAGCATCAATGCAATGGAACGAGGATTAATAGCCACTTTACCGATAAAATATATTGACACCCTGGAATGTTACAAATTTATTGTAAAAAGTGTTGGAGACGAGATGCCTGCTCACCTCTCTAAAAATCTGGGTAAAGCTCAGGCCATCAAAGATGCCACCATGGCCCAAAACATAATGAAAAGTGGCGCTTTCAACGGTCAGTGTATCCTTCATTTTAATGGAGCTTATCACAGCGATTTTCATCAGGGAATCGTTTGGTATGTTCATCAAGCCATCCGTAAAACCAATATGGAGCTGAAGATCCTTACCATTAGTTGTCAGGAGCAGGAAAATATCGACACCATTTCAAAACATGATGCTGACAAAGCCGATTTCGTGATCATTATTCCTTCAAACATGACACAAACCAAGAAAAATTAGGAATCCATTTACGCAAAGGTATAATACGCGTTAATCAGAAAGTTCCATAAGGTAACAATCACTGTAGCTCCCAGTTTGGACAGATAGAAATTCACTTTAAACTTCCCATTCATTATCCATATAATCATCAAATTGATGCCCAGTCCGATGAGCGCAATGATAAAAAACCGGGTAAATTCAAGCATGATATTCGGGTTTGTACTGTGAAACGTCCAAATTCTGTTCATGAAGTAATTGGAGGTTGCAGCAAGTACAAAACCACATGTGTTGGAAACATACTTCTGAATTTTAAAAACCTCTTTACAGATAAATGTTGTCCCAAAATCGACAAAGACTCCGGAAAAACCAACCAGACTGAATTTAACAAATTTCAGAAAGAAAGCTTCCGTGAAAAGGGATTGAAGGTCCATTGAATAAAATTTAAATGGATATTATAACGAAATGATCAACACTGTGGGTTCTTCCTCCCGAAGAACTTCAACATTAACAATCATTCCATGTTTAAGTTTCTGCAATCGTGACATGTATTCATAAATATTTCCGACTGTCATTCCATTAATCCGGGTAATGATATCCCCTTTTTTTAGTCCTCCTTTATCGGCGGGTCCATCTTTTGTAACTCCATCAACCCCTAGACCTTTTTTCTCCAAACCAGCAAAGTCGGGCATTATACCTAAGGTGACCTTCAATTTCCTCCCTGAACGATTTGAATTTTCCTTTTTACCAGACTCCTTGAATGTCAGGGTTTTTGGCAAGGTGTCAACCATCAGAATACAAGCAGCAGCAAAGTCTCCGATCTTTTTCTCTGCATCAAAATCAATTTTATCGGTATCATCGAAGGGAGTGTGATAGTCGGTATGTGCCCCGGTGTTAAAATAAAACACAGGAATATTGGAAGAATAAAAAGCGGCGTGGTCGGAAGGGCCATAACCATCGGATGAATGAACCACTTTAAATGAAAGATTAGCCTCTAACAATCTCAGCAGGGAATCAGTTTCAAGAGAAGTTCCGGTACCGCCAAGCGAAATGGCATTTTTTTCTTTGTCAAAACGGCCAACCATGTCGAAATTAAACATGGCTTTTATCTTTTTCAAATCCACAGGAGGATGATCAATAAAATATTTTGATCCCAATAAACCAATCTCTTCAGCACTAAAGGTGACGAATATCAGGCTGCGTTTGATCTTTCCCTTTTCTAAGGCCAGTATTTTGGCAAGCTCCATCACCATGGCTGTTCCGGATGCATTGTCGTCGGCACCATGGTGAATGGCATTGGTATCGGGCATACGTGAACCTGAACCAGGTCCGCCGAATCCAAGATGATCATAATGGCCCCCAACAACGAGATATTCGTTTTTCAACATGATATCATTCCCTTCTATAAAGGCAATAACATTGGCTGTTTTCGCCCGTTTCTGAACCACATCGGCAGTTGCCCGGACAACAGTTCCGGTTTCAAAACTCATTGGAACTTTTTTATTCATGATAAATCGTTCCAGGGTGTCGGTATTTAACCCACTTCGTTTCAAAATATTGTTGGCAGTTTCACGCGTGATATTAAGGATGGGTATTCCCGCTGTGATTTCATTATTTTCAATGGCCAAAGGCATCAGTTTATCCTCTTTTTCAAGCGCTTTCGGAGTGACTAACAATAAGCCGGCTGCTCCTTTATCTTTGGCAGTAAGGACTTTACTTCTTATATCACCATAAGGAATAAATTTACTGTCGGCATTGTCCAGATCCGGGTCAGCACGAAAAATCATCACCCATTTATTCTTTACATCTATTGTTTGATAATCGTTCCACTTCAAACTGTCGAGAGATACATCGAAACCATACCCGGCAAAAACAACCGATGCATTTACTGAACTGTTAGAAGAAAACGAGAGTGGTATAAAATCCTTTTTCAACCTGCCATCAAATCCTTCAACCAGAAACCTGTTATTTAATCCAAGACTGACATCCGTTACGATTTCAAACCATTGAAATCCCGCTTCCCCCATCATTGACAATCCGGCTTCTTTAAAATGGTCGCGAATATAGTTGGCTGCCACATTGATTTCCGGAGTACCTGGTTTACGGCCTTTCAATGAATCGGAGGCCAGAAACTGAATATATTCATGAAAATCCCGGGCTGTGATTTGCGCTTTTTGGCCGAGAACCGAGAGGGAAGAAATAAAGAAGATTGCACTGATAAAAATGCTAATAAATCTCATAAAGACATTCCCGATGTTGTAACAATTGGCCGCTATTTTTTTATTCACAATTACTCACTTTTGTAATGACTCCTCCCCCAATTACAAGATCCTTGTCATAAAAAACTGCAGATTGTCCGGGTGTAATAGCATCATTGGGATGAAAAAATGTAACTTTAATTTTTCCGTTTTCCCAGGGTTCAATATGAGCTTCCCTCTCTTTCTGAGCAGACCGGATCTTCACCGCTCCATCAAAAGAATGATCCAGTTTGCCGATCGAAATCCAATTGAGTTCATCCACGATAAAGGAGGTTCTGAAAGTCTCTTCGCGGATGCCCACGACAACCGTATTTTTTTCTTTGTTAAGACCGACTACATACAACGGTTCCGACCAGGCAATCCCCAGTCCTTTTCGTTGCCCAACAGTATAGTTCCAAATCCCGTCATGCCGGCCAAGGATATTCCCTTTTACATCGACAATATTTCCCGATTGTTTTTCAACCTTAAAAAGTTCCTTATAGTCGCCGCTATAAAAATCCTGGCTTTCTTCAATATCCTCTACCGTTATACCAACTTTTTTAGCTAATTCTTTTACATCGGTTTTATAAAAACTGCCCAGCGGAAAAAGCACCTGTTTCAATTGATCCTGTTTCAGTCTATATAGAAAATAAGTTTGGTCTTTTTTAGGATCGACTGCTTTCCTAAGTTCGAATCGTCCGGAGGCAGCGTTCAATGTGACTTGGGCATAATGACCGGTGGCAAAAGCATCATAAACGATCCCACTTTTTTTTGCCAGGGATGGCAACAATCCGAACTTGATCAGTTGGTTACACTGAACACAAGGATTGGGCGTTCGGCCTGCAAGATATTCCGATTTAAAATAATCAAGAACAACCTGTTTATATTCGGCCGAACAATCAAAAACATGATAAGGAATTCCAAGTTTTTCGGCCACTATTCGTGCTTTCCCGATCTCCTCTTCTTCATCGGAACCATAGCAGGCATGTTTCCCGGTAGTTTTATATTGGCCATCCCAAATTGCCATGGTCACTCCGACTACCTGGTATCCTTGTTCTTTTAACAAATAGGCTGCCACCGAAGAATCTACCCCGCCACTCAGGCCAACAATAACAGTATTATGAGTTGCTGACACTTCCAAATTTAGGTTTAAATACCAAATTACAAAGGTAGCGATATTTTTTTGGAAGGTACGATTACAAACATTTTGGTTACAATTCATCAAAGAACTGTTACACTTGCTTATTTCTCTTTGAAATCGGGAATAATTGAATGTATCTTTGTACGTTAATTCAATAATAAAAAATCACTATATGTTACAATTCACCCACCAATCCATTTTGAAATACACAGCAGCATTTTTTCTGCTATTTTCTATTATTTCCTTTTCCGGATGCAGGAAAACAACTGATGAGAATATAACCAGCAATCCATCAAAATTTACCGATCTGAAAATTGATCCTAATTTTGAATTCCAAAGCTCTGTGGATCTGTCGGTAACCATTAAGGCACCTGGGAGCGGGACAACTTCGCTGAAGGTGATCGAAATTTTTCTGGGGAACCCGGCTTCTGGAGGAAAGTTAATTTCAAAAGGAGCCACCGATAACAATGCGACCTATCAAACGCAAATCCGTATTCCATCTACTGTAAAAGAACTTTATCTTGGAAAACTTTCCTCGGATGGAAACAATCAATATGTGTCTGTTCCGGTTAGCGGAACAACCCTCCTCTATGATTTCAGTAAACCGGCTCAGTTGAAATCCCAGAAAGCCGTTTTAAATGGCCCTGATTGCAATACCGGTTGTACCCAAACCATCAATGGAAATGTCGGAAACCTGACCATCAGTTCAGGCCAGACCTGTATTTTGTCGGGTACTTCAGCGATCATCAACAATCTTACAATCAACGATGGTGCAATTTTAATGATTTGTGGCAATGTCACCATCGGCAGTATCAACTCCTGGTCGGCAAGCACCATCACCATCACTTCCACCGGGATTCTCAATTACACCAACATGAGTTACGGGAACGGGTTGCATATTGAAAGTTACGGGATCGTCAATACTTCGGGGATCAATATCAATTCAGGCGGATTTTTCCACAGCTATCCAGGCGCTACAACAACGGTAAGCGGATCCGTTAACAATGGAGGTTCCTTTATCAATGACGGGACTCTTAATCTTTCGGGAACTTTCAACAACAACGGTGGAAATGTGACCCTTCAAAATACTGGCACGATGATCGTTGGAAACGGATTAAACAACAATTCTACGATGCTTAATTCCGGAACCCTTACCATCAACAATAACAAGCTCAATATTAACGGAGGATCTTCGCTAAATAATTCGGGAACGCTCACGATTAATAATGACATGATCAACATGGCTCTCACAACAAACTCCGGCACACTTACTATTAATGGAAGTCTGACAAACAATGGAGGTTCTACCATTACCAACGCATGTAAGATCCTGGTTGCCGGAAATTTTAGTCAGATGGGAACGATAAATAACAACAGTTATATTAAAGTTGCAGGAACCAGCTCTGGTTCAACAGGTACGACAAACGTCAACGGTGGAGCTGTTATCAACCTGGGGCAGCAAGCTTTCCTCGACACAAAAAATCTGACCATGAATGGAACCATAAACGGGTCGAATACAGCCAGTTCAAGAATTAGCATCTCAAATACTACAAACATTGGCTGGGGGGCTTCTGTTACTAATTATGTTGATTTGTGTGATGTAAACGGAATTGAATCGAACCATGGGACTATCGGTCCGAATGTAACCTATTGCACCTATCAGATCATACCCACCGCCTGTAATCCGGGAACAGGAACCGCTCCATTGATCACCAGCGCTTTAACTGCCACCGGAACGGTTGGGGTCCAATTCAGTTATCAGATCACGGCTTCCGGATCAACTCCCATTACTTTTTCGGTGACCGGTTTACCCTCCGGATTGAGTTTCAGTGGATCTACGATAGCCGGTTCCCCATTGCAGTCAGGCACCTTTAATGTCACCCTGACGGCACAAAGTTATTTCGGAACCGACTCAAAAACTTTGGTATTGACCATTGGTGGCGGAGGCACAGCCCCGGTTATCACAAGTCAAACAACTGCAAGTGGTATTAAAAACCAGCCATTTAGCTATACTATTACCGCCTCAGGAACCAATCCGATAACCTATTCCGCATCTCCACTACCAGCAGGACTTCAGCTCAGCGACAACACCATCAGCGGAATTCCAACAGCTACAGGTTTATTTAATATCACTATGACGGCTACCAATAATGTTGGTCAAGATAGTAAAACCCTTGATCTTACTATTACAGCCCCGGTGGGTCCTACCGATACCGATGGGGATGGCGTACCCGATGATCTGGATGCTTATCCAACTGATCCCACCAGGGCTTTCAACTCCTTCTATCCGAATGAAGTTGATTTTGGAACCTTGGTTTATGAAGACCTTTGGCCTTCTTATGGCGATTATGACTTTAACGACCTCGTCGTCAACTTCCAATATAAAACTGTGACCAATGCGCAGAATAAGGTGGTCGATATCATCGCAAAATTCAAAATAAAGGCAGGCGGAGCCTCGTTGAACAATGGTTTTGGCCTTGTCCTCAATACACCTCCAGCCAATATTTCTGAAGTAATCGGTTGCGTCAAAATGGGAACCGCCGTCACCCTTGATCCCAAAGGATTTGAGGCAGGACATACCAATGAGACAGTAATTATTCCCTTTGATGCAGTAAATACCATCATGGGTGGAGGGATGTTCAACACAATTCATGGAGGATTTACCGTTCAGCCTTCTCTTCAAACAGTAACGATCCATTTTGCCAGCACCCAATTACCAGCTACAATTGGTTACCCACCTTACAATCCGTTTATGTTTGTGAACCAGGACCGTGGAAAAGAGATTCACTTGAAGGACAACCCACCAACAGAGCTGGTTAATCCGGTATATTTCCATGTTTCCGATGACGCTTCCAATCCATCCCAGGGCTTCTATTACCGAAGCAATTCCGGTTTGCCATGGGCCATTGAGATTCCTGTCGATTTTGATTATCCTCTCGAAAAAGCAGATATTCTGACAGCTTATGTACATTTTGCTGCCTGGGCACAATCTTCAGGGAGCAATTATCCAGATTGGTACATGAACAATCCAGGATACCGCAACCAGGCAAATATTTATTAAAAAACGACACCTGATAAAAGAAAACATCCACGATTTTCCTCAAAAAAGGAACACTTACTAATTATGTATTGACAACCACAGTTTTCAGCGTTTATATTTGCACTAATTATAAATTGTTTATCTTAGTGGAAGGAATTAAAAACCAAAAACCATCAGTCATGAAATTAAAAATTATTGCATTGGGACTTGCTCTTACCGCGTCCGTCTTGTTTTTATCCGGATGCCGCAAGAACTCTTCAAATGATAATCCTATTTCGAATCCCACGAAATTTTCCGAATTGAAAGTTAATCGTTCATTCACCTTTGCGAACTTCATCTCATTAAATGTGAACATCCGGGTTAGTTCATCTGCCTCAAGCAAAATGAACATCATCCAGATCTATCAGGATGATCCAAGTAATGGGAAGTTAATTATTTCAGGGGTTACCATAGGAAGCCAGGCTTATACTAACACCATCAGGATTCCTAAAACGGTTAAATCTCTCTACATTTCTTATACTTCTTCTGATGGTAAATATGAATCCGCAATTGTAACTATCAATGGCTCAAATCTGGATTATGTTTTTGGTGGAAAGAAGTCTGCTGGGAATATCGAAAATATTTGCGGAACTGGTACTCCAATAACTACAAATCAAGATCATGTTACCATTTTTTCGGATCAAACCTATTATGTTCCTTACGGATCAACTGTGACCATCCATGATCTCAAAGTTAAAGACGGAGGAACATTTAACAACTGTGGCACTGTAACTGTACACAGCTTAGATCTAAGCGCAACTGATGGCACAATCAATAACAACGGCACATTTACGTTTGAACCAAATTGCATTGATCTAAAGGGAACTTTTAACAACAATGGAGTTTTAAATGTTACAGGGAATGGTCAACTGAAAACAAATTCAGGTGGCAATATAATCAACAACTGTAAAATGATTGTTGAAGGGGATGTTTTCACCACAGGAAGCGGTAGTTTTACAAACAACGGCTATCTGAAAATAACCGAAGACCATGGACATAAATCAAGTAATGAAGGAAGCCATTGGAATTATGGTAGTATTAAAACAACCGGTGGCGGTGTACTTATCTTAGGCCCTCAAAGTTTGATTGATTGTCAATATTTTGAGCTGGAAAGTGATTGTAACGGACCTGAATCCGCTTCGTATGCCGGCATTAAAACTATTGACGGGAAGACAACCGGTAACGCACACATCAATGGCTATGTGGATTTTTTTAGCACCGGCACAATTCAGCCAGACCAAGGTCACTATGGTCCTCATGTAACTTACGGTGAAAATCAACCGGTTATTCCCAGTTGCTCAAATCCGATTGCACCAGTTATCACCAGTTCCCTAACAGCCGGTGGTACAGCTAACCAGGCTATCACGCCATACGTGATCACAGCCACGGGGACCGAAGTGATAACGTATACTGCAACCAATCTGCCTTCAGGTCTTACCTTAAACAGCGGAACACATACCATTTCAGGGACTGTTTCTACTGCTGGAACTTACTATATTATTCTAACTGCTGATAATTCAGTTGGCACCGACACTAAAACTTTAGTCCTTACCATTGGTGCTCCAGGTACTCCACCGGTTATCACCAGTCCTACAATAGCCTCAGCCACAGCTGGTAGTCCCTTCAGCTATACCATCACAGCTACAGGAACCAATACACCAGCTTGTCCTTTGACCTTCACAGCCAGTCCTTTGCCTGCCGGGCTTACTTTGTCTGGCGATGTAATCAGTGGATCTCCAACTGCTGCAAACACGTATGATATCACCCTCACAGCAACAAATTGCAACGGTTCTAATGCTAAACATCTTATCTTAACCGTTGGAGCCGCAGGTGTTGCCCCCTCAATTACAAGTTCGCTCACTGCTAACGGTACAGCAGGAACGGTATTTACTCCATATACGGTAACTGCCAGCGGAACTGCTCCCATTGACTTCGATGCAACCAATTTGCCAAGTGGACTTACTTACGATAATAATACACACCAGATTACCGGAAACCCAACCACTCCCGGAATTACTGAAGTAATCCTGACTGCATCGAATGTTTACGGAACCGATGTTAAAACGCTTGTTATCACAATTGCACAAGGTGCCGGAACACCTCCGGTAATCCAGCCCCCATATACAGCATCAGGAACCGTTGGATTGCCTTTTACTCCTTACATGATGAGTGTAACGGGCACAACTCCAATAGTTTATTCCGTTACTAATTTACCCGATGGGCTTTCATTTGATCCAGTTTCTCATGTTATTACAGGAACCCCTTCAACAGCTGGTACATTTTATGTAAATTTAGCAGCAAGCAGCGATTTTGGTTCCGACAATAGAATACTAGAAATTACAATAACATCCGGTGGCGGTGGATCAATTATTTCTTACTACCCCAATGCTGTTGATTATGGAACCTTTGTTTTCGAAGACTTGTGGCCATCTTATGGTGACTATGACTTCAACGATGCCGTAGTGAATTTTCAGTATAAAATCACATCCAATACCCAGAACCAAATTACCGATATCCAGGCTACATTTATCTTTAAAGCAGCCGGTGCCTCTTTAAACAATGGTTTCGGGTTTATTTTAAATACCAATCCTTCAAACATCGCCAGTGTTACTGGTTGCACACAGTATGGAAATGCTGTAACCTATGATCCGAAAGGATTTGAAGCCGGCCATTCCAATATGACGGTTATCATCCCTGTTGATGCAATAAATACGATGTTCGGAGGAGGGTTTATCAATACAGTCGTTGGTAATCCATACATTCAACCATTTACCAAGATAATCGACATTCATTTTGCAACGCCACAAGCAAGTGTGGGTGATTTCCCTTGGAATCCGTTTATTTTCCAGAACCAGGTAAGGAGTCACGAAATCCATTTGAAGAACCAACCCAATACCGATTTCGCAAACCTTGCTTTATTTGGAACTAATATGGACGCATCAAATCCGAGCCAGAATTATTACTATGCTTCATCCACCGGTTTGCCCTGGGCTTTTGAAATCCCTGTCAACTTCGACTATCCGGCCGAGAAGAATGACATCCTGACCTGTTATAACCATTTTGCCGAATGGGCACAAGGTCCTGTTGGCCCTTCCAATCCTTATAACGATTGGTATATGGACAAAAGCGGTTATAGAAATACCGCAAACCTCTGGCATCCATAACATTTTTAGATAATATAGTTTGGTTTTTGTTGGTTAAAAATCCCCGTCATTGCTGCACGGGGATTTTTTTATTCTGTTTTGTTAGATATTCTCACTGTTTTACAACTTTGCCATTCGTTGTCCTGAACACAAAAGCCAGATAACAAACTACCAGAAACACAGCTATCCCGGAAATCAGAAACATGACTTTGGGGCCAATGGTGAACCAGAATATGCCGGCAAGGCTGCTCGCGATCATGGTACAAATACTGGCTGCACTATTATAGAACCCGATTGCGGTAGCAGTTTCCGACTTATCGGCGAGATTCGACAGGAGCGCTTTTGAAATACCCTCGGTGCATGCAGCATAGATTCCATAAAAGAAAAAGAGAATTCCGAACATGAACAGTGAAGTGGCAAACCCCATACAGGAGTACACAATGGAAAAAAGCAACAGTCCGGTAATCAACATGGTTTTCAAACCAATTTTATCTGCCAGAGCACCTATTGGATATGAAAACAAAGCGTATACCAGATTATAAAAGATATAAACTCCGATCATCAGAGTATCGGAAAGATGCTGTTCTTTCAATGCCAGCAATAAAAAAGCATCGGAACTGTTGAACAAAGTAAAGACCAGAAGTCCGGAAACCAAGTAACGGAAATCCGGTGAAGCCTTTTTCCAGTATTTGAGGTAGGAGAAGAAACCAACTTTCGGGGATGTGCTTAAAGGCTGATGTGGAGATGTACCGATGGATTGATCCTGTATCTTATCAACTCCAATACCAGTCGACTTCGCCACCCTATCTTTTAATAAAAAAGTCAGGGTAATAGCAATCAGACCCGGGAAAAAGGCGATGAAAAACATCCATTTGTACTGACCTGGATAAAAATAAAGGTAGATCAGCGCCAGAATGGGGCCGATGGCTGCTCCAATCGTATCCATCGAACGGTGGAAACCAAATACCTTTCCCTTATGCTCTTTGGTGGTCTCATCACTGAGCATGGCATCGCGGGCGCTGGTACGAATACCTTTGCCAAACCTGTCAAGAGTACGGGCAAAAAATATCCAGACAGGAAAAGTGAAAATGGCCATGAGTGGTTTCGAGATCGCACTTAAAATATATCCCCAACGAACAAAAGGAACCCGTTTTTGCCAAACATCAGAAAGATGGCCAAAATATCCTTTACTTATTCCGGCAGTAGCCTCTGCAACTCCTTCCAAAATCCCGATCAGCATCACCGAAAAACCAATCGACTTGAGATAGACCGGCATGATCGGATATAACATCTCGCTGGCAACATCCGTAAAAAGGCTGACAAAGGAAACCAGCAGGACGGTTCTGGTGAAAATTTTACGTTTATCAGGCATGATCAATAAAAATTGAAGTAGGAGTATATTTTTGCTTTACATGTTAATTTACCCTGTTTAATTGTTTTAAATATTCTTTTGCCGCACTGCTAAGTTTGTTATTCCAGTGTTTTCCTGCCAATTCGGCATAACGTTGCGTTTCAGCATCAGAATAGTTCAGTTTTGTCAACAAATTAAAAGCATTTATTCGTGTTTCAAATTCGTACTGTGGACTACCATAATGGATCACCTCCTTTAAATAATCTTTCTTTCCGCTCAAGATGGCAATTTCCAGCCATTTCATCCGGATATTCTTTCCCCGCCACCCTTCCATGGTTTTTGTCAGGTCGAGATATTCTTCGCAGTGTGATGGGAAGGAACGGCAAAGCCCATCCAAAGCCAATTCCACGTTAAGATAGCTGGAATCACAAAGGAGTCCTTCAACCGTGCTTTGAAGTAAATCGGGGATTGGATTCAGATTTTTCAAAGCAGCTTTCCTTACATTTGCATCCTTATCATAAAGGGCCTGACGGAAAATTTCCATTACTTCAGGAGATTTATCAGCCAAAAGCTGCCCCAGTATCTCAGATTTAATCAGCCAAAAGGTTTCCCGGTGAAAGGAAGAAATCAATGCATCCACTTTCCCGGTTATCGTATTCTGCCGTAACGCAATCCAGGCATCATATCGGTCGATCATGTTTTTCGAATTTACAGCTTGAGCCATCAGCTGATCCGGGGTTTTGTTATAGGTAATTTTTTTCAGAATCTTTCTCCCCGGATCAAATAAAACAAAATCTACCGTTTTTTTTGTCGGATTGGGGATAACAAATTCGTGGTGTTTTTTTTCAATCCAGGGTATACGGCTGTCTACGGTTCCATCCTTGTAATGGACTTCTATGGTAATTGGCATTTTGAATAATCCGTTCAACTCATTAACATCCTGGATTTGAGACACTTTAACCAAGGTCCCCATATTCCCTATTGAATCGATGATTACAGAGTCGGAGACCAGGTAATGAGGTTCTCCTCCCCTTAAAACCCATTGATCAAAAAACCAATTGTAAGGTTTCCCGGTTGATTCATAGACACAACGAATAAAATCATTTGTCTCCGCATTTTTAAAACCATACTTTTCGAGATAATGTTTTATGGCTTGATGAAAGCCCTCCTCCCCCATTACATCCCTAAGCATATCAATCACCAAAGACCCTTTTTGATAGATCCGTTGAGTTCCACCCTGACTTCCTCCAACAGGGAAATTATTTTTTTTAGCGGCTTCAAATGCCAGAAACATCTCATCATTCCTGATATTCTGATAGTAATCTTCCCCGTAAATATATTTTTCAAACATCTTGGCATAATAGGTTCCAAAACTTTCGGTAAGCCATACATCCCGGTTAACAAAATGGCTGACATAGTTCCCGAACCATTGATGGGCCAATTCATGGGCATTTACATTCACATAATTCCGTTGCCACCAAGCGCTGGGGTCAATCAGCATATAGTCACCAAAAACCGTGCTGGTAGTGGTTTCCATTGCACCGTACATATAATCTATCACTGGTGCCTCCCGATAAACAGGATAAGGATACTTTACTCCCATTTCTTTTTCGAAAAAACCAAACATTTGTTCGGTGTATTTGTAAGTAACAGGAACCCGGTCGTCCATACCGGTGTAATACCAGAATTCGAGAGGGACCCCGCGGGCAGTTTGAGAAGTCTTAAATTCGTAATCGCCTATTACCAATGCGGTGGAAAAGAAAGGATGATTATTCTTCATAGCATAATGCCAGGTTCGGGATCCGTCTTGATTCTCCTTGATTTCGATCCGTTCACCATTTGAAAAAACGCGATAATGCTTATCAAAAGTGATGAACATATCCATTGTAATTCGTCCCTCCATGTATGGCAACCAGCCATGAGGCCGATGAGCCCAGATCTGTTTCCGCTTACCAGCTTCCTCGGGCCGCCAGCCAATAAAATAGATCCCTCCCGCCTTAGGAGTAGCAGTATAAACAATGGTAATACTCCCCTTCCCATGTTGGGCTGTATCGCTTTCCTGAAATAGGTCTTTATCTGGTGAAAATCGGATATTGGATCCAACATCCAGAACCAAATTATTTCCACTCTGATGAAATTTAACAGACTGATTGTTCATTTCAACCGATTTGATTTTGAAATCAGGAGTATAAAAAACAATAGAATCAACAGGCATCCTGTTTGGAGTAAACGTAAACTCCGCGCTCCCTTTCACTAAGTTTTGTTCAGGCAAAAAATCAACATGGGCAGTAAGGTGATGTATCGTAATCGGAAGATCCGGGGGAATTGAGGCCGGGTCGGCATACCAGGTAACTGTTTTTTCCTGAGAAAACGAAATGACCGGGAATACTAGGAGGATCATAATAATCGATCGGATACATTTTTTGAGTAAATTTGTGTGCTGCATTGGTTGTGTTTAAGCGGATCCAGAGCCAAAAGTACTAAAAACCATGAAGAATCATTCCATTCGTTGGAAACTCGTTGTTAACTTTCTGTTACCAATAGCAGGGATTCTGCTTGTTTTGTGTATCCTCACATTTTTCACATTAAGCTCTTGGTTTCAAAACCATGTTCATACAGATGAATCACATTTTCTGCTTTGGGTATTACGGGGTTTGGTTTTATTTTTCCTCCTGATGGCTCTTGTGATTGCCATCCGGTTCTTTCATTTTGTCAAGCGGGAGATCACAAACCCCCTGGTCTTAATCAAAGAAGCCACCCGGGATCTGGGGGAAGGAAAATACGAGATAGAGCTTCCTGTAGTAACACGGGATGAAATCGGTGCCCTAATCATGTCATTTATTGTGATGTCACGGCAATTCAGGGAGAAAACCGCTGATCTGCATCAGGAACGGATGGGACGGATGCGATCTGTGATTGATGGAGAGGAGTTGGAACGCCAACGATTGTCGCGCGAACTTCACGATGGCATCGGGCAACTTCTCATCGCCATAAAACTGCGATTGGAAAGCCTGCTTTATCAAGAAGAAAAAGAGATCCGGGGATCAATTCAGGAGTTGAAAAAATATCTTGACCAGATCATTGATGAAGTACGCCGAATTTCAAACAACCTCATGCCATCAGTGCTGGAAGCTTTTGGCCCGGTAATTGCGTTCCGGAATCTTTTTGCCGACACAGAGGAGTTAAGCGGATTGAAAATTCATTTTGAGGCAAAGGGCGATTTCGACAATCTTGATAAAAAGATCAAAACCTATATATACCGGTTGGCCCAGGAAGGTTTGAGCAACATTGTAAAACATGCAGCGGCTCAGGAGGTTTGGGTAAATCTTGACCGGAAAGGGGATTGCCTCACCCTGGTAATCCGTGATAACGGGAAAGGATTTTTACCGGAAGTAGCCGGAAAAGATGGTGGAAACGGAATCCATAACATGCGTGAACGAACCAATTTGCTGAAAGGACATATCGATTTCAACTCTGTTTTAGGAAAAGGAACAACCATTACCGTAAATATTCCAATCATTATACCGTATGCCAACAATATCGATTTTCCTCGTGGATGACCACCAGTTGGTTCGAGACGGGATCAAAGCCCTTCTGATTGGAGTAGCCGACCTCGTTATCCTTGGAGAAGCTTCTTCCGGGAAGGAATGTTTTGAAAAAATCGCAGTCACCCAACCCGACATTCTGATTCTTGATATCTCTTTGCCCGACACTTCCGGTATTGAAATTACCAAACGGATCACGGAAGAATATCCGAACACCCGGGTATTGATTCTTTCGATGTATACAGATGAAGATTTCATCCTGAATTCCGTTAAAGCCGGAGCCAGGGGTTATCTCCCGAAAAACACCTCCCGGGAAGAGCTGCTCAATGCAATCTATGCAATCTATGAAGGAGAAGAATTCTTTGCCGACTCCATCTCCCGGATTATGATGAAAAGCTATGTTAGAAAATCAAAAGAAGATGATACCATAATACAGCGTGGGCCCATTCCGCTTACCAGCCGCGAAATTGAAATCCTGAAACTTTTTGCCGAGGGATTCATCAATAAGGAGATCAGCGATCAGCTTGACATCAGTATCCGGACGGTGGAAACACATAAGAACCACATCATGAAAAAGCTCGAACTAAAATCAACAGTAGAGCTGATCAAATATGCTATAAAAAACAAAGTAGTTGAGTTATAATTTAAATCATGAAAACATTCAACACAATTAATGAAACGAAAAAGTACCTGAATCCGTTTCACAAAAAAGGACAATCCATCGGGTTTATTCCCACCATGGGTGCCTTGCATGAAGGACATCTCACCCTGATCCGGAAATCAAAAGCAGCCAACGACCTTACCGTTTGCAGCATTTTTGTCAATCCCATTCAATTCAACAACAAGGAAGATCTGGCAAAATACCCCCGAAATCTTGTTTTAGATTCCAAATTACTGTCCGAAAACGGATGTGATGTTTTGTTTGCCCCTGAGGTCCAGGAGCTTTATCCCGAAAGTGAACCCCAAACGCTGGATGTTGATTTCGGAGATCTCGCTAAGGTGATGGAGGGGAAATTCCGTCCAGGCCATTTCAACGGCGTTGCGATTGTAGTAAAAAAATTGTTTGATATTGTTAATCCGACACGTTCCTATTTTGGTAAAAAGGATTATCAGCAAATTGCCATCATCCGTCACATGGTTGACGTACTGAATATTCCAATAGAAATTGTTAAGTGCGAAACAACCCGGGAAACGGATGGATTAGCCATGAGCTCTCGCAACCTGCGTCTCACTGTTGGGGAACGGAAAACAGCTCCCTGGATTCATCAAGTTTTATTGAAGGTAAAGGAGAAATCGGGGACACTTCCAGTAGGCCAGTTGAAAGAATGGGCGATCAAGAAAATTCAGGAAGAATCTTCTTTGAAGGTCGAATATTTTGAAATTGCAGAAAAAGAAAGTCTGATGCCGATAGAGAACTGGCAACAAAACGGAAACGCGGTGGCTCTTACTGCAGTTTTTCTGGGAGATGTCCGGTTGATCGACAATATTGAACTTTTTTAGTAATTTTGCAGCATGATGCAGATTCAAGTTTTAAAATCGAAGATTCATCGAGCCACCGTAACAGATGCCGACATTAACTATGTGGGCAGCATCACGGTTGATGAGGACCTGATGATCGCAGCAAACCTTATTGAATATGAAAAAGTGCAGGTTCTCAACATCAATAATGGCGAAAGGATTGAAACTTATGTGATCAAGGGGGAAAAAGGGAGTGGAACAGTCTGTTTAAATGGGGCTGCTGCCCGGAAATTTTTACCCAACGATCTGGTGATTATTGCCTCCTATGCCTGTATGGATTTTGAAGAAGCCAAGAAATTTAAACCTGCTATTGCTTTCACCGATTCGAAAAATAAACTCATCAAGGGTAAAAAAACTCGGTAATGACCGCTCTCCCAATCGATGAATTACCCCGGAAGAACCGGACTGCCACCATTATCAAATTTGTCCTTTTCTTAGGATTAGGCATCTTCATCATCTGGCTTTCGTTACGTGGCTTAACCCATGAAGAAAGAATTCAGATAATGAATTCATTTCGCATAGCCAATTACAATTGGGTAATCTTAACCATATTTCTTGGCATTGGGAGTCATGTAATCCGTTCCTTACGGTGGATGCTGTTTTTCAGTCCCATGGGGTATCATCCTACTTTTAAAAACACTTTTTTTGCCGTCATGGTTGGGTATTTTGCCAACCTGGCCTTTCCAAGACTGGGTGAAGTAATTCGTTGTGGAGTTTTGGCTCGCATTGAAAAGATCCCTTTCAATAAATCATTTGGCACGGTGATCACCGAAAGAGCCATCGATATGATCTGCTTTTTTTTATTGTTTATCCTGATGATTTCAACCCAGGTAGGAACAATAAACGATTACCTGAATACCCATGTATATCCACAACTGAATGCTAAATTTGGGAACCTTCATTACTCCCGGATGCTGTTTCTTACCCTGGCCATGATCATTGTGTTGATGGTAGGAATTTATTTTATTGCTCGAAAAAAAATCAAACAAACTGCCATCTTCCAAAAAGTGAAATCACTGATACTGGGCTTTTGGGAAGGATTGAAGTCACTCGTTCAAATGCGTCATCCCGGATTGTTCGTTTTCTATTCTGTTTCCATTTGGATCTTGTATTTTTTGATGTTATATGTGTGCTTTTTCTGCTTTGCCGAAACTTCCGGCTTGAGCCCCGGGGCAGGACTCTCCTCTCTTGTGCTGGGTAGTGTCGGGATTATGATCACCCCAGGGGGTATCGGGCTTTATCCAGCCATTATTCAGGAAACATTGTTATTATATGGGGTTACACGTACCACAGGGCTGGCACTCGGATGGATTGCCTGGGCAGCTCAAACCGGAATGATCCTCATTTTGGGGGGAATTTCGTTGATTCTACTTTCATTCAATAAACAATCCAATGGAAAAACTTGATATCGTTAGGAATAAAATTTACACTTGGGATCGTCTTCAAAAACAACTGACTGTTTGGCGTTTTAAGGAAAAAAAAATTGTATTCACCAACGGCTGCTTTGATGTTATCCATCTCGGACATATCGAATATTTATCCAAAGCACGTGATCTCGGACACATTCTTATTATAGGACTCAACTCTGATGAATCGGTACGACGTATCAAAGGGCCAAACCGTCCGATCAATAATGAAGAAGCCCGAGCGATCACCCTGGCATCGCTCCTGTTTGTGGATGCTGTGATCCTTTTTGGAGAAGATACTCCATACAACATCATCCAGCTGATCCAACCCGATATTCTGGTTAAAGGGAAAGATTATGAGGGGAAAGAAATCGTTGGATCGGATATTCTGAAAGCCAAAGGCGGAGAAATTATTACGATTGATCTGGTAAAGGGATATTCCACCACCCATACCATCGACTTGTCCGAACATACTCCTTGATATATTTTTTATGTCAAAAATAAAAACTGCTTTCTTCTGCCAATCCTGTGGTACACAATACAGCAAATGGATGGGTAAATGTACTGCTTGCGGGGAATGGAACACGTTGGTGGAAGAAGTGATTCAACGGGAAGAGAAAGGTTTGGCAGGTTCTACCTTAGGAAACCGACGGGCATCTGTCCCCATTAATATAACCTCGATAAATTTTGATCAGGAAGCCCGGATCAATACCCATGATCAGGAATTGAACCGGGTATTGGGCGGAGGGATTGTTCCGGGATCTCTCACCTTGATCGGGGGTGAACCCGGTATTGGAAAGTCCACACTGATGCTCCAGGTAGCCTTGAAATGCAAAGATCAGAAAGTACTCTATATCAGTGGCGAAGAGAGTGAACAACAAATCAGGATGCGGGCTGAACGGCTGGGTATTCAAAACGAACAGTGTTACATTCTTACAGAAACCAACGCCCAGGCAATTATCCGTCATCTCGAAAGCGAACATCCTGGCATAATAATTATCGACTCCATCCAAACTTTGCAAACCGACCTGATTGAATCTTCGGCTGGAAGTATATCCCAAATCAAAGAGAGTTCTTCGGAAATGCAGAAATATGCCAAACTGACCAATATCCCTATTTTCCTGATTGGACATATTACTAAAGATGGAAGTCTGGCCGGGCCCAAGGTACTTGAACACATGGTGGATACGGTATTACAATTTGAAGGTGATCGGAATTACGGATATCGTATTCTCCGTTCTTTAAAAAACAGATTTGGATCCACTTCCGAATTGGGAATATACGAAATGAACGACAATGGGCTCCGGGAAGTGTCAAATCCATCAGAGATTCTTCTCAGTCAGCGCGACGACCATATAAGCGGTATCACCATTGCCGCCATGATTGAAGGACAGCGTCCGATGCTTATTGAAACACAGGCGCTGGTAAGTTCAGCAGTATACGGCACACCTCAACGGTCAACCACTGGTTTCGATGCCAGACGATTGAACATGCTTCTGGCAGTTCTGGAAAAACGCAGTGGCTTCCGCTTGGGACATAAAGATGTTTTTCTCAATATTGCCGGAGGAATTAAAGTAGAAGATCCGGCTATTGATCTTGCTGTGATGGCAGCTGTATTGTCATCAAATCAGGACATCAATGTCGACTCTAAAACATGCTTTGCCGCTGAAGTCGGACTTAGTGGAGAGATTCGCCCCATCAACCGGGTGGAACAACGGATTTCGGAAGCCGATAAACTAGGATTTGAGCGTATTTTGATCTCGAAATACAATACCAAAGGGCTTGATTTCAAGCGTTATTCAATTCAAATTGTCACAGTCGGAAAAATTGAAGAAATGTATCGGAAATTGTTTGGATAATATCATTTATTAACTTTACCAATCTCATCATAAAAATTGACATCCATGAGAAGCCATACAATAACCGACCAAAAAGAGATGGAAGAGATCATCGGGCAGTGCCAGTGGTGTCATGTTGCAATGACCTCCACCGATGGAGATCCATACGTTATTCCAATGAATTTCGGATTTAGAGATGGAACTATTTTTATTCATGGTTCCCGGAAAGGAAAAAAGATCGATATTCTTGAACAACATCCTTCAGTCTGCATCCATTTCAGTACCGGGCATCAACTTCGTTATCAGAATGAGCAGGTAGCCTGTTCCTGGAGTATGAAATACCGTAGCATTCTCTGTTACGGGAAGGTAGAGTTTCTTACTTCCCCCGAAGAAAAGATCGATGCGATGAGCTTGATTATGACAAAATTTACCAATCGTGAATTTAAATTCAATGCCCCATCAATCCGTGAAGTCAATGTGATGAGAATCAAGGTTGAACGGTTTGAAGGCCGGATATATGGCTATTAAACATGAAAGATCGTCCCCGTTTGATAATAATCGGAGGTGGTTTCGGCGGAATCACCCTGATTCAGAAACTTAAAAATAAAAACTTTGAGATCATTTTGATCGATAAGTATAATCATCACAACTTCCAGCCTTTGTTATATCAGGTTGCAACATGCGGATTATCTGCTACTTCTATTGCGTCCCCATTTCGAAGGATGTTTAAAAACTACCATAATTTCACTTTCCATCTGGCCGGAGTTACAAGGATTGACCCGGATCATCGCTGTATTGAGACCAACATTGGAAAATTTGAATACGATTACCTTGTCATTTCCACTGGTTCTGAACCAAATTTTTATAACAATCCACAATTGGAAGAAAACAGTTTGGTTATGAAATCGTTGGATGATGCTCTAACAATCCGGAATACCTTATTGGAACAATTTGAATTAGCCACCTTTAACAAGAATGCAGAGGAAAAAAAGATCATTCTGAATTTCGTTATTATCGGAGGTGGGGCTACTGGTGTAGAGTTGGCCGGTGCCCTGGCAGAATTTAAAAAGCACATTATAGGAAAGGATTATCCGGAAATTGATCCTTCCTTGATGAATATTCATCTTATTGAAGCCGGGAACCGCCTCTTACCCGCTATGTCAAATGGAGCATCTGTGAAAGCCAACGATTTTCTGACAAAAATGGGTGTTAAAGTATGGCTCAGTACCATGGTTAAAGATTATGATGGAATCAATGTAACACTGACTGATGAAACCATTTTACGTTCAGCCTTTTTTATCTGGTCGGCAGGAGTTAAGGGTTCAATAATTCCGGGATTAAAACCCGAAGCCATCAGCAAAAACAGAATTTTGGTGGATGAATTTCATAAAGTAACTGGATACAATAACATGTATGCCATTGGGGATGTTTCCGCCATGATTACCGAGAAAACGCCGAGGGGTTATCCTATGTTGGCCTTTCCTGCCATGCAACAGGGAACCAATCTTGCTCATAATTTATGTAGGCAAACGCTTGGAAAACCCCTCCGTAAATTTACCTATCTCGACCTGGGAACTCTTGCCACAATAGGTAGACATCAAGCTGTTGCAGATCTTCCCTTTTTCAAGACCCAGGGGTTTATTGCCTGGTTCTTATGGATGGGCCTTCATCTGATGCGCATCACAGGCTTCCGCAACCGCTTGAAAGCCTTTTCCGACTGGGTATGGAACTATTTCACCTATGCTTACACATACAGGATTATCACCCGTCCATCATGTAAAAAATAAGGGGGTACGAGTACATCCTTTTTAACAATAATGAAGGTTCTCTCCCGTTTATCTAAAATATTTAACTCGTGAGCATCATGAAAAAAGCTGTTATATTTTGCCTTGTATTCATCACGATAGGATTATACTGTGTACCAGCAGCAAAAGCTCAAAATAATATTCCTGTCGATCCGATGAGTAAAGGAGATTGGTTACTGAACTTTGGATTTGGACCTGGTGTTCCTGTTTTTGGAAATGGCACCGGTTTTGGACCTGCTGCTAAATTTGTAGTTGAAACAGGAATATGGGAATTGGGACCCGGAGTATTGACCTTGGGAGGTGAATTTGGATTCTCCTTCTTTGCCAATAAATTTGGTCAGGATTGGCGTGAAACATGGGTGAATACTATGTTTGGTGCCCGCAGCACCTATCACTATGGCTGGAATGTAAGGGGATTGGATACTTATGGCGGAATCCCGCTGGGAATTGGTTTTTGCTTTAATACTTTTGATGATCAACCCGGACATCATAATGCTTTTCCGGTATACCCTTATTTGGGTGTTGTTTTTGGAGCTTCCTATTTCTTTACTCCTACTTTGGGCATTAATGGAGAAGTTGGATATAATTCCACGTATGCCAACATCGGCCTGGTATTTAAACTTTAGTAAACGCCCGGTTCAGCCACAATATCGTAAGGCGTACAATAATCGTCCCAATCAGTGAACCCATTATCATTCCAACAAGGATATCTCCGGGATAATGGACTCCTAAATAAATCCTTGTATAGGACATGAATAGAGCCCAAAAGATCATTAGTGGAAGAATGAATCGATATGGGTTTTTCAGCAGAATGATCAGATATACCGCTAAGGCCATCGTAGTAGAGGCATGTCCCGAATAAAAGCCAAATTGCCCACCCACATATCCATTAACCGTGTGTATTCCGGTAACCATTGCATCATGAGTCGGTCGGGGTCGAGCAATCCATTGTTTGAAAATATTAGCAACCTGGTCACTAAGAACAATCATAATGGCAGCAAACAATAATATCCAAAGTGTTTGCCATTTGTATTTACGGATTACCAGACAGAAAACGAACAGGTAGAGTGGTAGCCAAACCAAAGGCATGGTTCCATAAAAAAAAACCACGTCGAAAAAGGGAGAATGGAGGCCATTCAGAAATATAAAAAACGATTGATCTAATGATTTAAGCGTCGTCAACATGCTGAAATCAATTTCAGGGATTTAGTTCCTTCCAGAGTATTTCCTTTAACTGTTCCAGTCCTGTCTTTTTATGAGAAGAAATAAATATACAGGGGATGGAAGGCAGATCTTTTTTGAATTCGTCTATGATCTCATTATCGGCCAAGTCTGATTTTGTAATTGCAAGGACGCGTGTTTTATCCAGTAATTCCGGATTATATTGATTCAACTCTTCAAGCAGGATCTGGTACTCTTTTCTGATATCTTTTGTATCGACAGGAACGATGAACAAGAGAATAGAATTGCGTTCAATATGTCGTAAAAACCTTAATCCCAGTCCTTTTCCATCATGGGCTCCTTCAATGATTCCGGGAATATCAGCCATGACAAATGATTTCTGCTGGTGATATTTCACAATTCCAAGATTGGGGACCAAGGTAGTGAAGGGATAATCGGCAATCTGTGGTTTGGCTGCAGAAATAACACTCAGCAAGGTTGATTTCCCTGCATTTGGGAATCCAACCAACCCGACATCAGCCAGGATTTTCAGCTCCAATATTTTCCATGATTCCAAGCCAGGCTCGCCAGGTTGAGCAAACCGAGGGGTTTGACGGGTAGCTGTTTTAAAATGATCGTTACCAAGGCCTCCCCGACCTCCTGGTACCAATATAAAGGTTTGCCCTTCCTCTGTTATTTCACATTCAATATGTCCGGTTTCAGCATCTCTTGCAATTGTTCCAAGGGGAACATCAATAAACACATCCTTCCCGTTGGCACCGTGCATTAATTGTTTCGATCCAGCTTCTCCGTGCTCTGCTTTGAGGTGTTTGGTGTACTTTAAATGGAGTAAAGTCCATAATTGTGAGTCTCCCCTGAGGATGACATGGCCTCCCCTCCCGCCATCACCTCCGTCAGGCCCTCCGCGAGAATTAGTCCGGGTACGCATAAAATGTTTAGATCCTTGCCCTCCATTTCCTGAAGCACAAAAGATTTTTACATAATCGACAAAATTTGAATCAGCCATTTGGAGGAGATTACTTTTTAAAGAGAAAATATACAGCCAGTATCAGTAAGGCAAAAGCGACAAAATGATTCCAACGGAGGCTCTCATTTTTAAAAAAGAGAACAACAAAAATGAAAAACACAGTCAGGTTGGTCACTTCTTGAATTACTTTCAATTCAACCAGCGAAAACGGACCTCCATTACCCTTGAAACCCAGTCTGTTGGCCGGAACCTGAAAGCAATATTCAAAAAAGGCTAAGCCCCAGCTCATTAAGATGAAAGTAATAAGGCCAGCATGTTCAAACCATTTCATTTGCCCCAGTTTCAAATGGCCATACCAGGCAAAGGTCATAAAGGTATTGGATAAAACAAGCATTCCGATTACGGAAAACCGGTTTATTTCCATGTTTCGATCTCCCGGCTTAATGAAGTAAATATTTCATCAATTCCGCCTACTCCTTTAACCTCTTTGAATAATCCTTTTTCCTGATAATAATCGATTAATGGTTGGGTATGATGGTGATATTGAACAAGTCTGTTTTTAATTACCTCCTCTGTATCATCTTTCCGCCCTTGTTCCTGTGCCCGAATCAGCAAACGGGTTACCAATTCCTTTTCATCAACCTTTAGTGCAAGTACCAAGTTGACTTTCCGGTTATGTTTGAGTAACATTCTGTCCAATTCCTGTGCCTGATTTAGTGTTCTTGGAAATCCGTCAAGCACAAATCCATTAACATGTTTGTTTCCGACAAAAACCGACTCCATAATTTCAATCAACAAATCATCCGAAACCAGATGGCCTGCTTCCATGACTGATTTTACCTTTAAGCCAAGGGGAGTTCCCTGACTTACTTCTGCGCGGAGAATATCTCCGGTAGAAACATGCTTCCATCCAAATTTATCAGCAATTTTTACAGCTTGAGTGCCTTTTCCGGCCCCCGGAGGGCCAAAGAGTATGAGATTGAACATGGGTGTTACTTTGTTATTTTATAAATATCAGGCAGATTTCTGCCATATCCATCATAATCAAGACCATAACCAACAATAAAATCATTGGGAATACGCATCCCCAGGTAGTCGATGGAGAATGTTTTTTGAAAAGCATCCGGTTTGAAGCAGAAACATGCAATTTTTACATCTAATGGTTCCTTTTTTCGAATGTCAGCCAGCAATTTCTCCATGGTAATACCCGTATCTACAATGTCTTCCACAATAATTACATGACGACCTTTGATCTCTTCATTTAAACCGATCAACTCATTTACTTTTGATGTAGTTGAAGTTCCGGAATAGGATTTATATTTGGTAAAAGTAATTTCACAGGGGATGGTAATTTTTCTCATCAGGTCGGAAGCAAATATGAAAGCCCCGTTTAGCATGGCAAGCAATAACGGATTTTTCCCGGCATAATCCCGGTTGATATCATCTGCAATCTTTTGAACTGCAGCATTAATTTCTCCAACGCCAATAAATTTTTCAAAAACCAACTCCCTTACTTGTACTTTTGTCATCGTTTTAGTGTTATTTGCTTGACGCAAAGGTAGTAAAAAATCACTACTTTTGCCCAGAACAAGAAAACGACTGTCGTTATGGATCCTAAAGTCAGCATCATCATGGGCAGCACTTCCGATCTCCCTGTAATGGAAGCCGCTGCTAAATTTCTGAACGAGATGAAGATTCCGTTTGAAATGAATGCCCTTTCTGCCCATCGCACTCCGGAGAAAGTTGAATCTTTTGCTAAAAATGCCTATTCACGCGGCATTCGAGTCATCATTGCCGCAGCAGGGATGGCAGCTCACTTACCTGGAGTGATCGCTTCGATGACCCCATTACCCGTTATCGGAGTCCCCATAAAATCTTCTCTTGATGGAATGGATGCCCTGTTGGCCATTGTTCAGATGCCTCCGGGTATTCCTGTTGCTACCGTTTCTATTAATGGAGCCCAAAATGCCGCCATTCTTGCAGCTGAAATCCTGGCTGTGGGTGATGATGAACTACATCAGAAAATGGTCAATTTCAAGGAGGATTTGAAAACCAAGATAATAAAAGCCAATGAGGAACTGGCTGCTGTAAAATTCGAATTCAAGGTCGGATAACCATCTATTTTTTCCTGATCATCATCATCCCATCCCGGAACGGTAACAATACATTTTCGACGCGGTCATCCTGCTGAACATATTTATTGAAGTCATCGATTCCTGTAGTATCCTTGTTCATTTTGCTGCGATCGTGAAGTACTTTTCCATCCCACAGTGCATTGTCGGCTAATAAGAAACCTCCCGGACGCAATTGATCCAATACCATTTTATAATAATCCAGATAATGCGGTTTATCGGCATCAATATAAACCAAGTCCCATTGTTCATGAAGTGTGGGAATCACTGTTTTTGCATCACCTATGTGAAGGATGATTTTGTTATCCATCCCGGTTTCTGAAATATAACGGCGTATTATATCCTCCTGTTCCGGATCCACTTCAATAGTATGAAGTACGCCATCGTTAACCAATCCACAAGCAAAATTGATGGATGAATAACCGGTAAAAGTCCCAATTTCCAGTATTCGACGGGGCTTAAGCATTTCACTGACAAATCGCAAAAAAGTTCCTTGCAATTGACCTGCCAGCATACGAGGATAAATCCGGGTCAGATGGGTTTCCCGGGTCAGTTTTTCAAGGATGGGCAATTCGGGAGTAGAATGATTTTCTGCGTATTCAATTAATTCAGGAGTTATCATGCTTTAATGGGTTGAAATGTCAGGGTACTTATTTTTGGCAGATCAAAAATTTCATTGGCAATGTCCTGAAGCTCAACCGCGGTAATGGATTCAATTTTTTTAACAATGAATTCAAAGGAATCAAAACGGTTTTGAAAAAGGTAGTTCTTCCCAATGGCAAGCATCAACGACAGAAATGATTCCTGGGAAATGGCCAATTGCCCGATAAGTTGCTTCTGGATTGTATGAAGTTGGATCGGAGTGAGTTTTTGAACTCGTAATCGCTGTAATTCCTTATATACAATAGCCAAAGCCTTATCATAATAAACCGGATCGGTACCAAAATAGATATGAATGATCCCGGCATCGGAATAGGCAGTATAATTTGATTCATTGTAATAGGTCAATCCATTGCGCTCACGTAATGCCAGAGAGAGCCGGGAATTAAGGATCGGGCCACCCAGCATATTATTAAGTAGCGCAAGTGGAAAACGCCGTAGATCATGAAATGGGTAAGCAGGAACCCCAAGAATACAATGTACCTGGAAGATCTTCTTTTTCTGTATCAGACTAAACGGTTTATAACCGAAAAATGGTTCCCGGCTAATAGAATCGAATCGTTCGGGGGCATCAGAAAAATATTTGGTAACTATTTTAACGAGTCGGGAGAAATGAATATTACCAACGGAGGCAATAACAACTTGGTCGAGATGATAATTTCTCCGTATAAAGTTCCGGATTTCAATGCCACTGATTTTCTTCAAACTTTTTTTAGATCCCAGAATGTTTTTCCCGAGCGGATGACCGGCAAAAACAAGATCTTCAAAATCATCAAAAATTTGTTCTGCAGGAGTATCCTGATAAGAACGTATTTCGTCGAAAACCACTTGTTTTTCCTTTTCAATTTCTTTTTCCGGAAATATGGAATGAAAAAAAATGTCCTGAAAAAGTTCAAGGGTTCGATCGTAATATTGATTCAGAAAAGTGGCATAGATACAAGTATCTTCTTTTTCGGTATAAGCATTCAGATCAGCGCCGATGTTTTCCAGGCGATTCAGTACCTGGAAAACATTGCGTTTTTCTGTTCCTTTAAAAATTGTATGCTCAATCAAATGAGCAATTCCGTGTTCAGTGTCTGCTTCATCGCGGGTACCGGCATTGATGAATATTCCACAATGAGATACCTGATTTGGGATAAAATCATGTACCAGACGGATCCCGTTGGGCAATGTAAAGGTTTGCAGGTTCATGAATTACTTCCGGCTTTCGATAAGGATCTCAAGCAATTTGATTCCGGCATCAGAAATCACGGTACCCGGACCAAAAATGGCTGCAGCCCCGGCTTTATAAAGAAAGTCATAGTCCTGGGTTGGAATTACACCTCCAACGATCACAAGGATATCCTCGCGTCCCAGTTTTTTCAGTTCCTCAATAACCTGTGGAACAAGTGTTTTATGGCCTGCTGCAAGACTTGACACGCCAAGAATATGGACATCATTTTCAACAGCCTGTTTAGCGGATTCGGCCGGAGTTTGAAACAAAGGACCGATATCCACATCAAATCCGATATCCGCATAACCAGTTGCAACTACCTTAGCACCACGATCGTGGCCATCCTGACCCATTTTGGCAATCATGATCCGGGGACGACGTCCCTCCATGGCAGCAAATTTATCTGCCAGCACACGTGCCTTTTGGAAATTTTCATTATCTTTTGATTCCGAAGAATAAACTCCGGAGATGCTCCGAATCACAGCTTTGTACCTCCCATAAATTTTTTCAAGTGCATAAGAAATTTCTCCCAAAGAAGCCCGTTTCCGGGCTGCATCAATGGCAAGCGCCAATAAATTGCCTTCTCCGGTTTTCGCCGATTGTGTCAAGGCCTGAAGCGCTTCATCAACGGCTGTCTGATCTCGTTCTTCACGGAGCTGATGTAATCGCTTTATTTGTGATTCCCTAACCGCTGCATTATCCACATCCAGAATTTCGATGGGATCTTCTTTTTCCAGCCGGTTCATATTCACGCCCACAATCTTATCCTTCCCTGAATCGATCCGTGCTTGCTTTCTTGCTGAAGCTTCCTCAATCCTCATTTTAGGGATTCCTGTTTCAATTGCCTTGGCCATTCCACCCAATTTTTCCACTTCTTCAATCAATTGCCATGCTTTGTGTGCAATTTCATGTGTCAATGTTTCCACATAATAGGAACCAGCCCAAGGATCCAGTGAACGGCATATCTGGGTTTCCTCCTGCAGATAAAGCTGGGTATTCCGGGCAATTCGGGCCGAAAAATCAGTAGGTAAGGCAATGGCTTCATCCAGCGAATTGGTGTGAAGCGACTGGGTATGACCCAATGCAGCGGCTAAGGCTTCCACACAGGTTCGAGCCACATTATTAAAAGGGTCCTGCTCGGTGAGACTCCACCCAGAGGTCTGTGTATGGGTGCGTAGCGCCAGTGATTTTGGATTTTTTGGATGGAACTGATTCACAATCTTTGCCCAAAGCAATCGGGCAGCGCGCATTTTCGCAATTTCCATGAAATGATTCATTCCGGCAGCCCAGAAAAAAGACAACCTCGGCGCAAATGCATCAATGTCCATCCCTGCATGGATTCCAGCACGTAAATATTCCAATCCGTCAGCCAAGGTATATGCCAACTCTATATCGGCAGTAGCTCCAGCTTCCTGCATGTGATAGCCACTGATGGAAATGGAATTGAATTTAGGCATGTTTTTCGCAGTAAATTCAAAAATATCTGCGATGATCTTCATAGATGGAGAAGGAGGATAAATGTAGGTATTCCTGACCATAAATTCTTTCAGGATGTCATTTTGAATGGTTCCTGTTAATTTCTCCATCGGAACGCCTTGTTCTTCCGCTGCTACAATATAAAATGCCAGGATCGGCAAAACCGCGCCATTCATTGTCATGGAAACCGACATTTTGTCAAGAGGTATCTGGTCGAATAAAATCTTCATATCGAGGATTGAATCGATGGCAACCCCAGCTTTTCCCACATCACCTGTAACGCGCTCATGATCTGAATCATATCCCCGATGAGTAGCCAGGTCAAATGCGACCGATAACCCTTTTTGGCCAGCTTTCAAGTTCCGTCGGTAAAAGGCATTTGAATCCTCTGCCGTCGAAAAACCAGCATACTGTCGAATCGTCCACGGACGCATTACATACATTGTAGAATAAGGTCCCCGGAGAAAGGGTGGAATTCCAGCTGCATACTCGAGGTGTTCCATTTGCGCCAAGTCGGGTTCTCCATAAACTGGTTTGACCGGAATCTGTTCCGGAGTAATCCAGCTTTTCCGGATTCCGGCCTCCTTTTCCCATGCAATAAATGATTTCTTAGCAAAGGAAGGTTGTAATTCAACATTTTTAAAATCAGGTCTCATCATTCAAATGATAGTTATTGTAAGTTAAAAAATGACATTCAAAAAAGAAAAAATCATAAAATCTGTTTCTACTTTTCTGTTTAAAGAGTCAGGGCTCTGGCAATTTCCGTCTGACGAAATGGTTTACTGATATAATCATCCATCCCGACAGCCAAACAATGTTCTTTATCTTCAGTCGTTGAATGGGCTGTCAATGCTACAATTTTAATCCGTTTCACAGGTTGTCCCGATTTCATCCTTTCTTCTTCCACCTTCCTTATTTGCCTTGTCGCTTCCAACCCATCCATTTCTGGCATCTCAAGATCCATCAAAATCAGATCATAATCATTTGTAATAAATCTATCCAGGGCCAGTTTGCCATTTTCAACAACTTCTACTTTATGTCCAAAAGCTTCGAGCGTTTTTGAGGCCACCTTCTGGTTGATTTTGTTGTCCTCAGCCAGAAGAATAAAAAGAGACCGGTTAGAACGCATGCGAATTTTCATAGCATACTTCTCAATGATTCTTATCAATTCTTCCGGTTGAAAAGGTTTGGCAATATAGTCGTCCATACCGGATTCCAGGAATCGCTCCCGGTCACCTTCCACCGCATAGGCAGTAAAGGCAACAATGAAAGTAGGTTTGCGTTCCGGATGGTTCTGCTCCAGCAACCGGAACTTCTCTGTTGCTTCCAGTCCGTCCATCACCGGCATCCGAATATCCATCAACACAATTTGATACTCTTTTTCACTGAACATCTTTACGGCAACCCGGCCGTTTTCAGCAATATCAATATTCTGATATCCATCCTTTTCAAGGGAGGTTTTAGCTACTTTCTGGCTAATATAATTATCCTCAACAAGCAGGATAAATAATGATTTTGATAGATTATCCTTCCGAGTAGCTGCAATTTTTTCAGCTTCCACCTGATTAATTTTATCAAACACCGCAGTAAACCAAAATGTTGACCCTTCCCCTTCCTTACTATTCACTCCGATTTCTCCACCCATTAAATGGGAAAGATCTTTGGAAATTTTTAAGCCCAACCCCGTTCCACCAAATTTACGGGTGGTGGCAGTTTCTGCTTGTGAAAATTCTTTAAATAGTTTTTCCTTCCCCTCCGCCGAAATGCCAATTCCAGTATCTTTTACATTGCAGCGAATCATCATTTTTTCATCGTTTTGCCAGACAGGCTCAAGCTCAATGGTGATGCTCCCCTCCTGTGTAAATTTAATGGCATTGTTGGTCAGGTTTATGATGATTTGTTTAAACCGAACCGGATCTCCTTTAATATGATCCGGAATTTCATGAGAAATGCTGAAAAACAGTTTTAAACCTTTCCCCTCAGCTTTGGTATGAAGAATTTTAATGACTTCTTCCAACTGCTGAGGAAGCTTAAATGGAATGTTTTCTAATTCTACCTGCCCTGCTTCTATTTTGGAGAAATCAAGGATATCGTTGATAATTGCAAGGAGGTTATTACCGGAAATTTCGATAATGTCAAGATATTCGCGTTGTTCGTCATTCAATTCAGTCTCTTTAAGAATGTTGGCCATTCCAACAACACCATTCATTGGGGTCCGGATTTCATGGCTCATATTTGCCAAAAACATCGATTTTGCTCTGCTTTCTCGGACTGCAATTTCCTTAGCATTCTTCAACTCCTCTTCCAGCACAACCCGATCTTCAATTTCTTTCTGAAGTTGTTCTGTCCGAGATTTGATGATTCCTTCAAGATTCGATTTGTAATGTAGAAGTTCTTCTTCCGCTTTTTCACGCTCTGCGATCAATCCTTCAAGTTTGCGCATTGTCGACTTGAATGAATTTCGGATAGCAATCAGGACAGGAAAAACAATCAAAAGAAAGAATAGCCCCATCAACAGGATGATCGGAATACGATGAAACACTTCAGAATTAATGGATTTCGTATCTATATCTGCACCTAACAAATATTCCTGCCCGGCAGGGGAAACAACGGGAATGATAATACTTTCAAAAGAACCCCATCGGTCAATAGACGATTCAAACAGCGGTTGTTTGGTCTTCAGGGCATTGGCAAACATTCTTGAATTTTTATGACATTCCTGCCAATATTTTGGAAGATTTTTTTCTTTTATATCTTTATCAGAGGCGCTGGAGGAAGTACAATAGACCTTCCCATCTCTCACAACTGCTGTGTATAAATATTTTACTCCTGCTGCTTTGGCACATTTCGACAGAAGCAGCGTGTTCTCCGAATTCTCAGTTTCATTAATACCATCTTTTGACAAAGCCCGGTCATGGAAATCTTTAGGAAGGATGTATTTGATGTTTTCAGCAGCATGAAGCAATTGAGAATGCATCTCATTAATGATCCAATGTTTTTCTACTTTACTTGCCCAAAAAGTAAAAACAACTACTCCCAATAGATAAATTATAACTGAATATAAGAAAGGTTTAAAGGAAAAAACCCAGTACTTTTTCTTCATGAAATTCAAGTGTTAAGAATTCTATATAATTCCTCAATCTCAACGGGTTTATTCATATAAAAGTCCATTCCTGCTTCAAAAAATTTCATACGGTCATCTTCAAAAGCATTGGCAGTTATCGCAACAATTTTCACCCGTTTCTCAGACTGAATATTCCGGGCTGTCTCTATTTTTCTTATTTCCTTTGTGGCCGTGATCCCATCCATTACAGGCATCATGATATCCATCAAAATAACATCGTAAATATTCTGCTCAAATTTCGCCACAGCAACGGCTCCATCCATTGCGTTGTCTACATGGTGTCCCGCTCTGGTAAGAGCAGATGTAATCAACCTTTGGTTGATCGAATTATCTTCCACAACAAGAATGGATAAGGATCTCTTTAAAGAAGCAGAAGAATCCGGTGGATTGATGGGTATATTCATAAGAAAATTAAGTATAAGTGACTTATACAATTCCTAATTTGGACTGACACGATCTCAAAGTATCGAGCAAGTTACTCCGAACGTGAATAAAATCATCCACTCCGGACTTTTTTAATGATTCAACAATTTCCTTGGGATATCCTGCAACCAATATTCTCGGTGGTTTCTTTGACTGTTTCAATTGAGTTGCAATTTCCGGGACAAAAACCGGATACTCTTCATCGGAACTACAAATAACGACAAATTCGGCATTGGAAGAGATGGCTGCTGAGACTCCTTCAGCAACCGTTGAAAAACCCGGATTATCGATGATTTCATAACCGGCACAACCAAAAAAATTAGTAATAAAACCGGCACGCGCCCTGAGCATTGTCAAATTTCCAATGGTAAAAAGAAATACTTTCGGCCGCTTGTGACCACTTTTCACGAATCGTTCTGTACTTAATCTGATTTCTTCAAAACCCTGAGCTGCACGATATAATGTCAACTTCCGGTAAGGCGTTTCAACGGATACCGGAATGGGTGGAGCGGGCTGAATTTTTTCTTCCATGGTTTCCAGAAGGTTCGGATATTGAGTCGTCCCTAAAAGGATATTCCTGCGTTGGGCAAAATTTGTCTCTTTTTGTTGCCGGTTTCTTTCAATTTCCTGTTGTATAAAACCCGATTTGATACACGCAATCATTCCTCCCTTTTCCTCTACCAATTGAAAAAGTTTCCAGGCGTGAGAAGCAATAGACTGGGTAAGGGTTTCAACGTAATATGAACCGGCGGCCGGATCTACAATTTTATCCAGATAAGATTCTTCCTTGAGAACCAATTGTTGATTCCGGGCAATTCTACGAGAAAATTCATCTTCCGGTTTAAATGGGACATCAAATGGACGGATGGTCACTGAGTCGGCATTACCGATTGCTGCCGACATCCCTTCGGTAGTTGTCCTAAGCATATTGACATAAGGATCGAAAATGGTTTTGTTCCAGAGAGCTGTGGTGGAGTGGATAAACAGACGGGAAGATTGTTTTTGTTCCGGATGATACTGATTGATCATGGTTGACCACAGCAAACGGGCAGCCCGTAACTTGGCAATTTCCATAAAATAATTGGGACCAATGGCAAGTGAAAACTGCATCAATGGAGCCACGGTATCTACTGAAAATCCTTTGTTTGTTAACCCCGATAAATATTCATTGGCGGAGGCCAAACTAAAACCTATTTCCTGTACCAAAGTAGATCCGGCATCCTGAAAATAATGCCCATTGATCGTAATGGCTTTAAAATGAGGAATTCTTTTTTGGATTGTATTTAACAGATATTCTGTCTCTTCCAGATTCTGAACCCAGTTCACATAAAAATCACCATGCAATAATAAATAACTGATGGGATCAAAATTGATAGAGCCATGAATCTTATCGCCTCCTTTATTTCGATTAACAATTTCATAGATAAACAATTCAAGGGTGAGTGGATAAGATCTGGAGGAAACAAAATGAATCCCGGTTTTATCCAGATCAATTTTCTGTAGTAACTCACTCATTTGTTTATGGGTGGAAATCTCCTGAACCGAAAATCCAATGTCGTTAACACCTTTAGCTATGGCCTCCAACGCAAGTTCATTAGCAGCAGAAATCTTGGTTGCCGGAATGTCCTGGCGAATGATCCATTGATTATGATCTTTTCTATTTCCACGGATGAAAGGGATTTCGTCAGGTAAAGATTTTGTGTTGGCTAATCCTTCAATATCTTCCTGTCGATAATAGGGTTTAACATCAAATCCTTCCTCACTTTTCCAGATCAGCTTTTTTTCATAATCCGCTCCCTTTAGGTCAGCATTGATTTTTTCTTCCCATTCACGGGTAGTAATGGGTGGAAAATCCTGAAAAAGTTTCTTTTGTTCGTTTTGATCCATGACAAATAATTGATTAAGTACGATCGTATGCCGAGTAATTATACCGGATTGCTAAAAAGTAAAGCAAATATAAGTAATTCCATAACTTTACGAAAAAAAAACAGGATGAACATCGCTATTAGTGGCGCGACCGGATTTATCGGGAAAGCGTTGGTAAAAAAATTAAAAGAGTCCGGTTGGGAAGTATATGAAATCGATAGGCCCTCATTTGGCTTATCTCCAAAAGATTTCGGAGAAAAATGGGTCGAAGGAATGGATGTAATAATTCATCTTTCTGGTGCCCCGGTTTCAAAAAAATGGACCATTCCCTATAAAGAGGAAATATATAAAAGCAGAATTGCAACAACCAAAACAATTACAGCCGCAATCAGGTCTGTTAAACAGCCTCCTTCACTTTTTATTTCCACCTCTGCCATTGGGATTTATAATTCATCCGGAACTCACACTGAATCAGAATATTCGTATGCTGATACATTTTTGGCACATGTATGTAACGATTGGGAAACCGCTGCCAGGGAAGTGCAGGATCTTTCACGGGTTGTTATCTTTCGGTTGGGCATGGTGCTTAGCTCCGAAGGTGGAATTCTGAAAAAGATGGGTCCTTTTTTCCAGATCGGGCTGGGAGGAAAAATAGGTGATGGAAAGCAATACATTTCGTTTATTCACCTCAACGATCTTTTAAATGTTTATCTCTTTGTGATCAATAATCCGTCCCTCTCCGGAGCAGTTAATGTGGTGACCCCCTTCCCCGTTACCCATTCCGAATTTACAGAAACCTTAGGAAAAGTACTTAAACAACCGGTTCCGTTTACAGTTCCATCTTTTATGATAAAAAAAGTACTTGGGGAGGGGGCACAGATTTTATTAGAGGGTCAAAAAGTTTTCCCTGAAAAATTGCAACAGGCAGGATTTCACTATATCTATCCACTCCTCCGCAACGCATTAATCAGGATTTACTGAGAGTTGCCGGATGGGATGATTTCCATCTCTTCAATCAGCCGTTTTGCTCCTGCAACCTTATCAATCACAAACAAACAATATCTGATATCCAAGGAGATATTCCGGCATTGTGAGGGATCATACATCAAGTCGCTCAGCGTTCCTTCCCAATTCCGGTCAAAATTGATTCCAATCAGTTGGCCCCATGCATTTAACACAGGACTTCCGGAATTTCCACCCGACGTATGATTGCTCGCCAGAAAAGCAGTGTGGATCGTTCCATCCCGATCTGCGTAACGCCCATAGTCGTGGTTCTTATAAAGGTACTTCAGTCGGTTATCTACCCGGTAATCATAGACGGATGAATCCTCTTTCTGCATAATCCCTTCCAAAGTCGTAAAATAATTATATTTCACTGCATCAGCAGGAATTAAATCTTCTACTTTCCCAAATGCAATCCGGAATGTTAAATTGGCATCGGGATAAAAATTCATTTCTCTTTGCCACTCCATCAGCGCCATCATATAAACCCGTTGCAAACTGTCGAAGCAAACTGTATATTTCTTAATTTCTGGTAAAATTTCCTTTTCATATCGATTATAGATGTCAAGCATCAACTGATACACCAAATCTTTTTTCAATAGTTTAATATCTGATTGCTTGAAATTACCAAGAAACTTAAGGAGCCGAGTTGAATCAGAAAAGATCGAATGGGTGATAATAAGATCTGCTTTTTCTGGCGTTAACTTCATCTCTCCCAACATCACAAACATTACCTGTTTATCAATAGCTATGTTATAGTTTTTATAGAAATCACGGCTTGTTTTTGCAAGACCCTCTACTAATTTTTGACATGAAGCAGGTTGGAATTCTTTTGATTCACCCAATTTTACCAGGTCGCGAAAACCGGAAGCGAAACGAACGATCTCAATAGCCTGACCAGCTTCAGTCAGATAAATAGAGGATCGATCAACTGGTAAATAATGATGGTAGAATGTTTGAAAAGAAGATAAAAGATTCCCGTACCGGATTCGGCGTTCAGATGTAGAATCAGCCCATGCTTGAAAGGATGATTCGAGAAGACTTTTTTTCAAAACAGTTTCGGCCTTTCGGATTCCCCGGGTTTGACCAATCATTTTTTTCCAACCATTGGCAATGCCATTTGCTTTTGGCGTATATTGTAATCGAATCAATTTGTTTTGACTCATCGCAGCATTAATGATTTCCAACCTCTTTTCCCGCAACCTTATCCTAAGTGGGTTTTCCTCATTGGCGATAAGATCAACTCCATAGGAAGTCAGATATTCGCTGGTAGTTCCCGGATAACCCAGTAAAAAAGTGAAATCTCCTTGTTGATATCCCCCTAGAGATATTGGCAAATATTTCCTGGGGATATAAGGAATATTTTCAACTGAATAGGTAGCAGGTTCATTGTTTTTATTTGCATAGATCCTGAAAATGGAAAAGTCGCCAGTATGCCGGGGCCACATCCAATTATCGGTATCGCCTCCGAATTTTCCGATATTGGAAGGAGGAGCTCCCACCAACCGAATATCCTTAAAAACCTCATTGACAACAAGGTAATAACGATTCCCATAAAAGAATGATCGAACTTTTGCTTCATAACGCCCCCCCAAAGTAGCTTCCTTTTCTACTTTATCGGAATTCAGTTTGACCAGGTTAGTCCGTTGCAATTGATTCATGGTTTCATCAACTCCTTGCAGGATTTTATCGGTAACATCTTCCATTCGGTTCAATAAGGTAACCGTTAAACCTGCACAAGGGCGTTCTTCTTCCATTGAGGCTGCCCAAAATCCTTCATTCAGATAGTCGTGCTGAAGGGAACTTTGACGTTGAATAGAACCGAGGCCACAATGGTAATTGGTCAGGATCAATCCTTTGGAGGAGACGATTTCGGCAGTACATCCGCCGCCAAACTGAACAATGGCATCTTTTAAACTGGAATGATTCACACTATAGATATCTTCTGCAGATAGACGAAGTCCCATATCCTGCATTTTTCTGATGTTTAACTGCTCCAGTAGCACAGGAATCCATATTCCTTCTTCTGCCCCAAGAAAACCTGCTGAAAAAAAAGAAAGTATTAGAAGCAAGATCAGTTTTTTCATTGTGTGCAAAGTTGAAAACGTAAATAGCCTATTTTTTTACCCATTTCAAGCCATCTTTTTTCATAAAAAGTCTGGATGTTGGTTACCTCATTGGTATGGTCCGAATGGTAAAGGTCATCGGTTGATAATAGCAATTGATGATGATGTTCCCTTATGATCTCCTGGGTATAGTTAAAAAAGAACGGATCATCTGTTTTAAGATGGATAATGCCATTGGGGGATAAAATATGGCTGTATTTTTCAAGAAAGCCAGGAGAAGTCAGCCGCCTGTACTGCTTTTTAACCTGTGGATCTGGAAAGGTAATCCAAATTTCCGCAATTTCACCTGGTGCAAATATCCGTTCAATATGATCCACCATGGTTCGGACAAATCCGACATTTTTTATGCTTTGATCAGCGACGGTTTTACAACCACGCCAGAGCCTGGCACCTTTTATATCAATTCCTATAAAATTCAGATCCGGATACAGCGATGCAAGTCCGATGGTATATTCCCCCTTCCCACATCCCAATTCGACAACAATCGGATGATCATTTCTAAAGAAATTCTCTTTCCATTTTGAATATAACAAAAAACCCTTATCCAGATCATGGTAGGTGGGTTGAAAAAGATGAGGGAAAGCTGAATTTTCCTGAAAATGGATGAGCTTTTTCTTGGTCACAAAGAGCAGGTTATTTTGTCAGCAACCAAGCATTGCAAAAACTGCCCGATTTGGAAGAAGAGAGAAGTTGAAGGGCCTCTTCGCGTTGTGAAAAGGTACCAATCGTAACTCGATACAGACCAGTTTTTGAACGGTCGTAAATGGAAGCCTGTGTGCCATTCCGTAATAGTTCAGAAATATATTTTTGAGCATTCTCTTTCGACCGGAAAGCGCCTACAATAATAGCAAAAGCATCGTCCTGCTGAATAGATGTTTGCGTTTCGGCAGGTTGTGTTTGAATCTCTTCTTCCGAAGGTTGGACTTTATCTTCAACAACAGGTGCCTGATCGAATATAGAAGGAGTAGATTGGAATTCAGAAAGAGATTCCGGATGGTTTTCAGGAGCTGTCTTTTTTTCAACCAAAGAAGAGGTAGAAGAAAATCTTGAAAATACGGAACTGAGAATGCCTGCATTATCCGCTTCACCCGTCTTCATTTTATCAAACTGAGCAATCCCTAACATGGTGGCGAATCCAATTGGGATAGCCAACATAGCAGCCCATTTCAGAGGACGTGAGTACATCCATCTCTTATCGGGAGCAATTTTATTATAAGGAAACGATTCCAGGTCAATTTTCAAGCCATGGGTATTCCGGCTGATGGGTGGAGAAATAAAAGAAGTCAGCCCATAAGCATCAGGAAGTAGATTACATTTCTTGTCTTGTTCGAACTGAACATTTCCTTCATGTCCGGAAAACAACCGCCCCACGTTAGGGATCACAAATGATTTAGCGGTTTTTAATTGATGTCGACATGTTTCCGTGAATTCATCAATGATCAAACAAGCATCAGTGTATGATATTCCATCGTAAGTGGCTACATAATTCGCCAACAACCCGTCATTCTGTTTCAGATTGATGTTGAATAATAGCTTTTTTGAAGGAGGTTGAAAGGAATGATGAACCGGGTCAATGCGGGCCGGAGAATAATTTCCAATAAAACCACCAAAACCAGGAATGATTACACAATCATGTACGGCCAACAGTTCAGAAATGCAAACTGATAAGTTCATAATACAGTCTTTTGAATGGTGTGCTAAGATACGGTATTCTTGCCGTTTCTTTTAACGGTTGTTAGTAATTTTTAATAAATCCGCAGGGGTATCAATAGAAGCACTTTCAAACGCTGTGATTTGTGTTTGAATTTGGAATCCATTTTCCAGCCACCGTAATTGTTCCAGCGATTCTGCTGATTCAAGGGGGGAAACGGGTAAAGAGACCAGCTTCTTTAATACTTCGGAAAGGTAACCATAAATTCCGACATGTTTAAAAAACACGGTATTATCCAACCATTTCTCAGCTGTTTTTCCTCTCACATAAGGGATCGGGGAACGGCTGAAATACAAGGCTTTCCCTTTTTGGTTTATGATCGCTTTGACCACGTTTGGATTATCCAGCTCCTCTCTGGAGTTAATTTTTTTAATCAGGGTGGCAATCGTAGTTCCAGGTTGTTGAAGGCAATCTGCCACTTCCACAATTTGCTGCGGATTTAAAAATGGTTCATCTCCCTGGATATTTATCACACCATCGTAATATACCCCTTCAGCAGCGAATCTTTCCATCACCTCCTGACACCGTTCTGTTCCGCTGCGGTGTGTTTCGGAAGTCATTATAACGTGTCCTCCAAATGCAATAACATGTTTTTCGATGGAATCATGGTCCGTAGCAACAACAACTTTACTCAGGGCTGAACATAAAACAGCCTGTTCATAAACCCTTTGGATCATGGTCTTCCCATTGATCATTACAAGTGGTTTTCCCGGGAACCGGGTTGAGGCATACCGTGCAGGAATTACGCCAACAATATTCATATACAATACTTTTATCTAGTTTTCAGGAGTCGAAAGAACCTAGAATAATCCGTGTAACTGAGCGGTAATTTTATCGATCACCGATCCAAGATCTTCAGGATTTTCACTCACCTTGAGTACATCAACATCGACGATCAGGAGTTTTCCAAGGGTGTAATTTTCAATCCATTCCTCGTACATTTCATTGAGGTTCTTAAGATAGTCAAGGCGGATTGCACTTTCATATTCGCGGCCTCTTTTCTGGATTTGGCTGACAAGTGTAGGAACACTGGCTTTCAGGTAAATAAGTAAATCAGGGGGTTGAATGAAAGAACTCATAAGTTCGAACAATGATCGGTAATTTTCAAAGTCACGGGAACTCAGGAGATTCATAGCGTGTAAGTTGGGAGCAAAGATATAAGCATCTTCATAAATGGTCCGATCCTGGACCACTGTCTTTCCCGACTTTCTGATATCGACGATCTGGCGAAAGCGGCTGTTAAGAAAATATATTTGAAGATTAAACGACCAGCGTTGCATATCTTCATAAAAACTGTTCAGATAAGGATTCGTATCAACATCTTCATAATGAGGTTCCCATCCAAAATGCTTGGCCAATAGGCCCGATAGGGTTGTTTTCCCTGAGCCGATATTTCCGGCTATGGCAATATGCATAAGTTTGTTTTTTTTCTCAAAATTAAAAAAATGAATCAATTCTGTACCAACAACTCAAGGATTTCCTCCACATATTTTCGGTCGTTTGATAATCGGGGAACTTTATGCTGCCCACCCAATTTATTTTTTGATTTCAGCCATCGGTAAAAAGTTCCGGGTGGAAGAAGCCGTATTCTAGGTTCTTCAAGTAACATTCCATGGTACCGTTTGGATTCATAATCAGAATTCAATGATTTCAGAGCGGTATCCAGAATGCTGGAAAAAAAAGAGAGGTCGGAAGGAGGGGTTGCAAATTCAATGAACCATTCATGAGCACCCTTTTTTGAGCCTTCGAGGTATACTGGAGCAGCAGTGAATTCGGTTATCGTAGCATTGCAACGGGCACAAGCTATGGCAATTGCTTTTTCTGCATTGTCAACGATTAATTCTTCTCCAAAAGCATTAATAAAATTTTTAGTCCTGCCCGTAATCTTGATCCGGTAGGGGGATAAGGAAGTAAACTGAATGGTATCCCCGATAAGATATCTCCAGAGTCCGGCATTGGTTGTAATCACAATGGCATAATTTGTTTGAAGGTCAACATCCCAGAGTGAAAGGCATTGCGGATTATCGGATGAGAGTTTATCCACTGGAATAAACTCGTAATAAATACCATAATCAAGCATCAATAACATATCGTCGGCTTTACGCCTGTCCTGAATACCAAAAAAACCTTCAGAGGCATTATAAGTCTCCAGATAGTTTATTTTTGAAGATGGAAGTAACTGATAAAACTGTTCCTGATAAGGGCTGAAATTAACCCCTCCATGAATAAAAAGTTCGAAATTCGGCCACACCTCCAACAAGTTTTTTTTAGAAGTCATTTCCAAGATCCGCTTAAATAGAAGAAGTGTCCATGAAGGAACACCGGAGATATTGGTAACATCATGCTGGATGGTTGCCTGGGCCATCATTTCAATTTTACTTTCCCATTCGTCCATCAATGCAATGGATAAGTTAGGGGTTCTCAAAAACTCCACCCATCCAGGTAGATTTTGAATCAAAATGGCCGAAAGATCCCCCTGATAATACAACTCATTGTTGACCTCCATGATTTGATGCGATCCCCCCATGGCAATGGCCTTCCCATCAAAAAGCTTGGTTTCCGGTTGATTGTTGCAATAGATCGATAACAGATCCTTTCCTCCTTTGAAATGACATTCTTCCAACGCTTCCTGACTAACAGGGATAAATTTACTTTTATCGTCGGTCGTTCCCGACGATTTTGCAAACCATTTGATTTCCGAAGGCCATAAAATGTTTTGTTCTCCTTTCCGTAAGCGGTTGATTTCACTTTTTATAGTTTCATAGTCATTGATGGGTACACGTTGCTGAAATTGTTCCGGTGTGGTAAGAGATTTAAAACCATATTTTTTCCCCCATTCTGTATTTCGTGCGACATTCAGTAATTTTCGTAACCATTCCGACTGAACTTCATGAGGATATTTCATGAAAAGTTCAATCTGATGAATTCGCTTTTTCATTACCCAGGAAACGACAGAATTAAGCAAGGCCATATCTGTTTTTTTTAATGATGTCAAAATTACAATTAAAAAAAAAGAAACACTTAAAAATTATTGTTACGTTATTTTTAATATTTTTCTTTGTAAAAACATAATTATATCGTATAATTGCACACCCTAACAAATTTTCCCCTATGAGGGGTGTAATAAAGGACAGTACACTCCAAAAAATATACTAACTAATCTAATTATTGCAATGAAAATTTTAGTGTTAAATTGTGGCAGTTCCTCCATTAAATATCAACTGATCGAAATTGCCAACAGTACCGATCTAAAAGCCAAGGGTTTACTTGATCGGATTGGATTGCCAACCAGTGAACTTACGCACCAGGTAACTGGAAAAGAAAAGCATAAAATTGTACAGGAAGTTCCTGATCATCAGATTGGTATCAACCTTATTTTAAAAACCCTTAAAGATCCGGTCTATGGTGTAATTAAAGATGAAAATGAAATTCTTGCCGTTGGTCACCGGGTCGCACATGGAGGCGAAAATTTCAAGGCCAGCGTTTTAATTACTCCAGATGTCAAATTGGATATAGAAAAGTGCATTGAACTGGCCCCTCTTCACAATCCAGCCAATCTTAAAGGGATTCAATCTATCGAAGCCATTTTACCTAACGTTCCCCAGGTTGCGGTATTTGACACCTCTTTTCACCAAACAATGCCTCCTTTTTCTTATCTCTATGCCATTCCTTATGAATATTATGAGAATTTTAAAATAAGGCGGTATGGCTTTCATGGCACATCTCATAAATATATTGCCCAAAAAGCCTGCAGGTTTTTAGGAAAGGACATTGACAACTGCAACATCATCACCTGTCATCTTGGCAACGGTTCATCAATAGCGGCCATTCAGAATGGAAAATCCGTTGATACATCCATGGGGTTTACCCCGTTGGAAGGCTTGATGATGGGAACCCGAAGTGGGGATGTTGACCTTGGGGTTTTACTTTTTATTGCCGAGAAAGAAAATCTCAGCATCGCCGATACCAATGCAATGTTTAATAAAAAAAGTGGTATTTTCGGGATCTCTGGTATTTCGTTCGATATGCGCGATGTAGAACAGGCAGCCGAAAAAGGCAATAAACGTGCACAATTAGCGCTCGACATGTATGCATACCGGGCTAAAAAATATATCGGAGCTTACGCAGCAGCCATGGGGGGTGTTGATTTGATCATCCTTTCCGGCGGTATCGGTGAAAACGATATTTCAACCCGTCAACGGATTCTTGAAGGGCTACAGTTTCTCGGCGTTGAGTTTGATGCCGAACGAAATAATTCCCGTGGTAAAGAAGCTATCCTGACACGTCCGGGTTCTCCCGTTACAGCCATGGTACAACCCACAAACGAAGAATTGGTAATTGCAATTGATACCTTTAATATAGTAACCCAATCAAATTTTAACATTTAATCCTTCTATTATGGCTCCAATTAGTTTATATATTGTTGAAGATGAATTACTTTTAGCTCACGAACTGAAAACCAAACTTACCGGGTTTGGTTATGAAGTACTGGGCATCGATAGAAAAGGTGAAAACGCTATCGAAAATATATCTAACCTTCATGAATCGGATAAGGTACCGGATATCATTATTATGGATGTCAAACTGGCCGGTAAAATGGATGGTATTGAAGCCGCCCGGATTCTGACTGAAAACTATAATTGCGGCATCATTTTTCTTACTTCACTGAATAGAAGTGAAGTCTTTGCAAAATCTTTCTCTCTCAAACCGTATGCTTACCTTTTTAAACCGGTTGAGATTGATCAGATTCGAGTTGCCATCGAAGTAGCCAATTACCAGAGGAACCTGGAGATCACGAATGAACGGATCATCTCAGAACTAAAAAATGAAATCGAACATCGCAAGCTGGCAGAAAAAGAACGGAACCAACGGCTACAGGAAAGAATTCGTGCTGAACAAAAAGTAAACCAGCTTCTTAAACAGAAACATCACATGGAGCTTGACCTGATTAATCGAGAACTGGCTACCTCCTCCATTTTTATTTCTCAGAAAAATAAAATTATCGGGTTAATTAAAAAAGACATCAACCGGTTACTCAAAAATGAAAAGACAATCGACAAAGTTGAAATTGCCAAAGTGCTGAAAACCATTGACGAAAGCATTAAATTTGACAATGATTGGTACCGGATCAAAGCCCATTTTGAAAAAATTCATCCGGAATTTTTCGACCGGTTGAGGAAAAAATTTCCACAGCTAACTCCCAATGATCATAAACTTTGTGCTTTATTGCGGATGAACCTGAATACCAAGGAAATTTCCCACATTCTTAAAATAACAGCTCCCAGTACCGAAATTTCCAGGATCCGCTTACGAAAAAAGCTGGAACTGCCCAAGGGAATTAACCTGACACAATATATTTGCGAAGTTTAAAACTATAGCTTTTCTGCTAATTCATCACTGATCGCAAGATTGTGAAATACGTTTTGTACGTCTTCGTCTTCTTCGATGATATCAATTAATTTTAGCACCTTACGGGAAGCTTCTTCATCAAGCGTTACTGTGGTTTTAGCTATCCGTTGAAGGGATGCACGCTCTGGTTCAATTTTTAGCTGTTCCAGCTTTTTCACCATACTCCCGAAATCTTCCATGGCAGTGATGATGCTAAAGATATCATCTTCCAGCGAAATATCTTCTGCTCCTGCATCAATCAATTCCATTTCAAAGTCGTCCCGATTAAGATCACCCAATGGTACTTCAAAAACACCCTTGCGATCAAACATATAATTCAACATTCCGTTCTGCCCTAATTCACCACCATGTTTATTAAAATAGGCCCGGATGTTGGACACAGTTCGTTGCAAATTATCCGTAGTACATTCGACAAAAATCGCAATGCCATGAGGCCCTTTCCCTTCATAAGTGGTTTCCAGTAAAACAGCCGCATCTTTGTCGGCTCCTTTGCTGATGGCCCGCTGTATGTTGTCTTTAGGCATGGAGGCTCCTTTGGCATTGGCAATTGCTAACCGTAGACGGGGATTTCCATCAGGATCGGCACCTCCTTCTTTAACTGCAATAGTGATGTCCTTGATAATCTTAGAGAAAATCTTCGACCGTTTCGCATCCAACGCACCCTTCTTCCGCTTGATGGTGGACCATTTATTGTGACCTGACATATATTACTTGTTTGTAGATTAACAATGTAAAATTAATAAAAAAAGGTTCTGTTATCAAAACGATTGGTAAATTTGGGGTCGCAAACTTACAAAAAAACACTACGCAGTGCTATCGATAAAACAGTTATTTTTCTATATTCTCACCATCATCGCTCTGTTTTTTTGCCGTTGTGCCAATCCTGTCTCACCCGAAGGAGGAGCAAAAGATGTTACTCCCCCTAAGGTAATTAGCTGTACCCCTCCAAATCTTTCTGTTCATTTTGCCAAATCCGCTATTCATATCGACTTTAATGAATTCATCAATCTTAAAAATCCGCTCTCCGAAATTTTTATTTCACCCCCACTCAAACATCCTCCCGAATCTAAAATCCGAGGGAGAACATTAATAATTGAGCTCAAAGACTCCCTTTTACCAGCTACTACTTACTCCATTTCATTCGGGAATGCCATTATGGATATTACCGAAAGCAATATTCTAAAAGATTTCAATTACGTGTTCTCTACCGGCAACCACATTGATTCCCTCACGCTTAGGGGAAACCTTACAAACGCTTTTGACCACAAACCTCAAAAAGATGTTTTTGCAGAGCTTTATTGTAATAATAATGACACTTTGCCCCTTGATTCTCTCCCTTTACATGTACCCCCTTATTATGTGACAAAAACCGATGAATTTGGCGACTTTTCTTTTAAAAATGTTAAAAAAAACAATTATCTTTTATTCGCTTTAGCCGATCAAAATGGAGATCTGATATTTAACCAGCCGACTGAAAAAATTGCTTTTTCAGACTCACTGGCTCGGCCTTATTATATCCCGGTGCCAATTCATGACACCCTGCGGAAAGACAGTCTTGCAAAAGTTAAACCTTCTGATCTGACTCAAAAAAAAATGGACTCCCTGAAAAGGGCAGACTCAATCCACAAAATAGATTCAATAGCCCAGATTGAAAAACATTTTCCAAAATACCCGCTGTTTCTCTTTGAATCCATTGATTCTATTCAACGCATTGTAAATTCCGGATTTTTAAAGGAAGGAGTTGTACAGTTAATTTTTCGCTTTCCAGTTCGCCAGGTTCAGGTTTTACCGCTTAATTTGAATTCTTCCGTCACCTGGTCTGTCCAGGAATTTTCTTCACGTCGTGATACGATGTTAATTTGGTTTACTCATCCTGAAAGCGATTCCCTGATTGCGGAAGTTAGCGCTGATGGAAAATTATTGGATACCCTAAGATTGGCTTATTTCAAAAAGGAAATTTCGAAAAAAGGAGATAAAAAAAACGCCCATTCTCAACTTGAGTTAAAAAATTCAGTTTCTTCCAGCGGGTTTAATCAATTCCGTTCTAATTTTGAACTCACCGCCTCCTATCCTATTCTCCGATGGAACTTTTCACGTATTCTCCTGATAGAAGATAAAGACACAATTCATCCAAAGCTCGAATTTACAGATAGTATCAAACGCCATATCCTTCTTTCTCATAAATGGAAGGAAGATAAAATGTATCAGCTTTTAATTCCTGACTCTGTCTTCTTCAGCATCAACAACCTATCGCATGATACCATCCGGCAAACCATTAAAACAAAAGCCGAAAAAGACTTCGGAAACTTTTCCCTCTCATTGAATCTTGAAAACCATCCTGGACAATATATTATCCAATTGATCAACGAAAATGAGACAACCATCTTTGAAGAATTTATCGTAACCAATTCTGCAAAAATTCAATTCCCTCATATAACACCAGGAAAATTCAAAGTAAAGGCAATTCTCGATCGTAATAAAAATAAACATTGGGATACGGGTAACTATCCCAAAAAAATTCAACCAGAAATGGTTCTATATTTCCCGAAAGTGATCGAAATTAGAGGCAACTGGGATGTGGAAGAGCGTTGGGATCTTTAATTAACCCACGAGGATTCAACTGGAAGCGCATTGATTGATACAATCAATGATATTAGAGAGCGCTTCCATTTTAAGAGAATAATAAATCATCTTTCCATTGCGCTTTGATGCCAACAATCCTTTGTTTTTTAAAATATTCAGGTGATGTGAGGCAGAGGCTTGTTCAATGTTAAGCCGTTCATAAATTTCTGTGACCGTCAGTTGCTTGTTATTTGTCAACAGTTCAATGATGGCAATCCGCATCGGATGTGCAATGGCACGCAGTTTACTCGCTGCGGTTTCAAGTTTCTGGATGTCAAGAATTGCATTTTTCTTCATTATTATTATTTTTATTACTTATTTGACAAATATATAAATTAACAATGACGTATATATATAAATATTTAAGATTATTTTTCAAACAGGTCTGTCAATGAAAACCTAGTTCCGTCGAACAATCCTCGATCACTAAGTTTCAGGGTGGGGATGACCAATAGCGCCATAAACGATAATGTCATATAAGGTGCAGCCAGGCTACTTCCCATTTCTCTAACTTTTTTATCCATCCAATCGTACTTCTTGGCTATAGAATAAGCATCATCCCCCGACATAATTCCTGCAAATGGAAGAGGCAATATAACCTTTGTATCCCCTTCAATCAAAGCAATACCTCCCATAGATTCAATAACGAGATTTACTGCCGCAGTGATAGATTCATCATCAACACCCACAGCTACAATATTATGGCTATCGTGAGCAACGGAAGATGCGATGGCTCCTTTTTTTAGCCCAAAGTTGGAGATGAATCCAATGGAGGAGGGAGATTGAAAATAGCGGTTTTTAACCACCAACTTTAGCAAATCTCGATTGGGATCTGCCACAACCATACCTGCTTTTAAAGTAGGCTCAACCAAATGCATTTCGGTGATCAATTGCCCGTCCAATGCCCCAATAACCTTAATTTGGGATCCCTGAGGAAAGACCTGAAGATCTTCCTTTCGGATTTCAGATATGTTAAATTGATTGATCGGCGTTTCTGTTACCCTTTGAATCAGCGATTTGCCATGATCGGCAACCAGTTTTCCATCAATAAAAGTATTGAGAACAGAAAAATCACTCAGGTTATTGACAACAATAAAATCAGCCGGATCTCCACATTGAAGTAACCCGATTTTCAAATGATAATGCTTCACTGGATTATAGGTACAGGTTCTAATCACGTCCAGAACATCCAATCCCATGGCCAGAGCTCTTTTCACTTCACAATTGATATGTCCCTTCACCAGATCATTCGGATGCTTGTCATCGGAGCAAAGCATCACGAAATCGGGTGATTCTTTAATCAGCGGAGCCAGCGTTTCGAAATTTTTAGCAGCACTTCCCTCCCGGATTAAAATATGCATGCCATATTTTATTTTTTCTCTTGCTTCATCAAGCTCATAACATTCATGATCCGTAGAAATTCCAGCGTTTATATATTTTTCAGCATCGCGGCCTTTAACGCCGGGAGCATGTCCATCCACTGGTTTCCCTGCTTTCCGGCAAGCCTCCAATTTGGCCATCACTTCAGGATCTTCAAATAAAACGCCAGGGCAATTCATCATTTCCGATAAATACCCGATCTCAGGCATACTGAGAAGTTCTTTCACCTCATCAACACCCAAATGAGCACCGGCGGTTTCAAAGGCAGTAGATGGAACACAGGAAGGAGCGCCAAAATTAAACTTGAAAGGGACCTTATTCCCGTTTTCTATCATGAATTTAACGCCAGGGACTCCCAATACGTTGGCAATCTCATGGGGATCGGAAACAGTTCCTACGGTACCATGAACCACTGCCAGTCTGGCAAACTCCGACGGGATTAACATAGAGCTTTCCACATGGATATGGGCATCAATCAAACCAGGCAGAATAAATTGTGTGGCAGTAACAGATTCCTCCCGAATATTGGTAATTTCCCCATTTCTTACAACTACTGTCCCCTGAAAAATACGATTCCCAACAACATCCACAATATTGCCAGATATTTCAAAATTGCTTTCCATGAGCTTCCTGATTTAAAGTATATTAATTAACTGTTTGTTTCGTGAATGACATGCCAATTGTCCGCAAGCAGCATCGATATCCTGACCCCTGCTTTTTCTGACATTAACAACCATGTTTCGTTTTTCTAAAAAATTAACAAATGCTTTTTCATCCTCCGGATCAGATTTGATAAACCCGGTTTCTTTTACGGGATTGTATTCAATGATGTTGATCTTTACCGGAAAGTTCTTACAAAAAACGGCCAATTCTTTTGCATCGGCAATGGTATCATTAAACTTCCCTAAAAGGATATATTCGATGGTTAGTCGTTTATGACTATGGGCATAATAATATTTCAATGCATCAATAATCTCTGTGAGTGAATAATTCCGGTGGAAAGGTATTATTTTTTCCCGCTTTTTATCATTGGCAGCATGAAGAGAAAGTGCAAAATGAAATTTTGCTCCATCATCGGTCATTTTGCGGATCATTTTAGGAATTCCGATACTGGAAACTGTAATCCGTTGGGGTGACATGGCTAATCCATCCGTTGCAGTAATTTTTTCAATGGCCATTTTCACGGCTTCATAATTCAGGAAGGGTTCCCCCATTCCCATAAAAACGATATTGGAAAGGTGGGGTGCTAGGTTTGAAAGGTGGACTACCTGATCCACGATTTCGCCTGTAGTGAGGTTTCGGGTAAATCCTAATTTTCCTGTGGCGCAAAAATTACATCCAAGGGAACAACCAACCTGAGAAGAGATGCATGCCGTTGCGCGATCCCCGGAAGGGATCATTACGCCCTCAACCTGAAATCCGTCGTGTAACCCAAAAGCAACCTTGATGGTTCCATCGGAACTCTGTTGTTTTATGGCGACAGAAGCCGTGTTGAAAGAGAACTGGCTGGCAAGCAGTTGTCGTGCTTCTTTGGAAAGAGTGGTCATCGCGTTGAACGACTGGCAGGACTTTTTCCATAACCAATCATACGCCTGCCCCGCTCTGAATTTTTTTTCTCCATGCTGAAGGAAGAAATTTTCCAATTCTTCACGGGTTACCGATCTGATATCAAGAATTTCTTTACCACTCATCTTTTTTAATTATGACCGGTTTCATTTTTTCTTTCAGGGTGGAAACCAAACGTTGCATCGTAGTATCAATCTGATAAAGATAGGAATCCCAGTTGGCATTATAAGAAGGATCGGTCTTGTTAAGCCATTTTTCAATAGGAAAACGCGATGTTCCTTTGAGGTTGAAATCAGTTAGGGTATAACGATATTTATTATTTCGTAATTCGAGTTTGATTTTGTACAATATTATTCCCCCGTCCATCCGGGTTCCCGTTTTTTCTTCATTATAATAGATCTTCATCCGACCGATTCCCTCAATTTTTCCATTTTCTTTATCCTGAATTGAATATACCGACTGAGGATTTAAATAATAAAAACCGAACCAGGAGATAGCTTTATCGTAAAGGTAACCAGGGGATCCTTCCTGTTCAATGACACCCCGGTACATAATCTTTTGAGAATCCTGATCAAGAGGCAATGCAGTGGATGACGAGGGTTGCTGGGCATAACCTTCAAGGATTCCCAAGAATGAAAAAAGAGTTATAAAAACACAGAAAAGCCGTTTCATGTCCAATTGGTTTAACATTTACAATATTAATGAAAATTAAACAAAAAAAGCCCCGGAACCCGGAGCTTTTTTTTACATGGACTTTAACTATTAATACATGCCATCCATTCCACCCATTCCTGGATTCATCGGCGGCATAGCAGGTTGTTTTTCTTCTTTATGGGTTGCAAGAACACATTCGGTAGTCAGCAACATGCTGGAAATAGAAGCAGCGTTTTCAAGGGCAACGCGGGCAACCTTAGTCGGGTCAACAACTCCAGCCTGGTAAAGGCTTTCATATACTTCGGTCCGTGCATTGAAGCCAAAGTCATCTTTTCCGTCTTTCACCTTCTGAATGATTACAGAACCTTCGAGGCCTGCATTTTCAACGATCTGACGTAAGGGTTCTTCCAACGCGCGTTTTATAATACCAATACCCGTTGTCTCATCTTCATTGTCGCCTTTCATCTTTTCAATGACTTTCTGGGCACGAAGGTAAGCTACTCCACCACCAGGGATAATCCCTTCTTCGATGGCAGCACGGGTGGCATGTAAAGCATCGTCAAAACGATCTTTTTTCTCTTTCATTTCGACTTCAGAGGCAGCACCAACATAGATAACAGCAACACCGCCGGCTAATTTAGCCAAACGTTCCTGTAATTTTTCTTTATCATAATCGGAAGTAGTGGTACCAATCTGGGTCTTGATCTGATTGATACGGGCAGTGATGTCGGTTTTCTTTCCACTTCCATTGATAATCGTAGTGTTTTCCTTATCGATGGTAACTTTTTCAGCTTGTCCAAGATATTGCAGGGTCGTATCTTCCAGTTTGAATCCTTTTTCTTCACTGATTACAGTTCCGCCAGTCAATACAGCAATGTCTTCCAGCATTTCTTTACGACGATCACCGAATCCAGGTGCTTTAACAGCAGCAACCTTCAGAGTGCCACGGATTTTATTAACCACAAGGGTAGCAAGGGCTTCGCCTTCCACATCTTCGCTGACGATAATAAGCGGACGACCGGTTTGTACAACTTTTTCCAAAAGAGGAAGAAGATCCTTCATCACACTTACTTTTTTGTCATAGATAAGGATGTAAGGGGTTTCATAAACCACTTCCATCTTATCGGTATCGGTAACAAAATAAGGGCTGATGTACCCGCGGTCAAATTGCATACCTTCAACTACTTTTACAGTTGTTTCAATACCTTTGGCCTCTTCAATTGTGATCACTCCTTCTTTTTTCACTTTCCCCATTGCTTCTGCAATCATCTTTCCAATAGAAAGATCATTGTTGGCAGATACGGAAGCGATTTGCTCGATCTTATCCATGCTATCGCCCACTTTTTTTGTTTGGGCTTTGAGTGATTTGACGACTTCAGCTACAGCTTTATCAATACCACGCTTTAGATCCATTGGATTAGCGCCGGCAGTTACATTTTTCAAACCCGTTGTGAAAATAGACTGTGCAAGAACCGTTGCAGTAGTTGTACCATCACCTGCGAGATCACTGGTTTTAGAGGCAACCTCTTTCACCATCTGTGCCCCCATATTGGCAATTGGGTCTTTTAATTCAACCTCTTTTGCTACTGTTACACCATCTTTGGTAACGATAGGAGATCCATAAGATTTATCAATAATCACATTTCGTCCTTTGGGGCCAAGAGTCACTTTAACTGCATTGGATAAGGCATCTACGCCTTCCTTGAGTGCTTCTCTTGCTTTGGTGCTAAAGAAAATATCTTTTGCCATTGTTTTTCGTTTTTAAATTGTTATTTGGTTATTTCAAAATTTTTTGATGATTAAATGACTGCAACGATATCAGATTCGCGCATGATCAGGTAATTCATACCATCAATTGTGATCTCTGTTCCGGCATACTTACCGTACAATACACTTTCTCCCACTTTTACAGTCATAGGTTCATCCTTTTTACCAGGACCAACAGCAACAACAGTTCCTTTCTGTGGTTTTTCTTTCGCAGTATCCGGAATAATGATTCCACCTGCAGTTTTTTCTTCAGCTGCTGCTGGCTCAACCAAAACGCGGTCGGCCAACGGTTTAATCTTCACTTTTGTCATTTTACTTATATTTTAAAGTTAAACATTACAAAAATCTACCTTTTCGAAAGGTAAGCCTACAAGGTCACATTTTGTGCCAAATGTTTTTTTTGAAATATTTATAGACATTTTTTCAGTTATTGATAGAATAGAAAAAAAAATGTCAGATTGTTATGACAATCTGACATTGTAAAATGGAAAAGTCGGTTTTATTTCTTTTGGGTTGGAGGAGACTGAAAATCCTTGATTGGCGCAGTTTTACTTTCGTCAATTTGTTTCTGAATTTCACTTTGAGTTGATTTTGCATTTCCCGAATTATTCGGAATAACAAAAATGGAGAAAAGACTTAGAACAAGGAGAACAATAGCAAGAGTCCAAGTGGTCTTCTCAAGAAAATCAGCAGTTTTGCGAACTCCCATGAATTGATTAGAGGAGGCAAAATTAGAAGCCAACCCTCCGCCCTTTGAGTTTTGAACAAGAACGACCAATACCATTAACACACAAACGATCAGAATGAGGATAGAAATTAAAATGTATAAACCCATGGCTACTTATTATTTATAAAGTATTATTTATTTTCTCAATTTGGGAGGCAAAGTAACGACTTTTTTCTTGATTAAGCAAGGATAATTTCTCATAAGTATGAATGGCCTTTGCGATATTGCCTTGTTTAGCATACAATTGGGCTAATGTTTCACTTACTATTTCCTCTTCATCAAAATTACTCTGATGGGCACTATCAGATGGATTAAAAAAAATTGCTTTGGGCTTGGAGATTTTTGGTTCTTCCCGGATGAATTTTTCGATCAGAAGATTTTTATCTGTTATTGTTTCTATTGATGGATTAAATGGAGGAGAAATAACTGGTGAGGAAGTGTCTCCCCTGTCCTTCCCAGCTTTTATTTCTGACAGTCGCTTTTTAACAATTTCCAACAACTCTTCCGGTGTCATCCGATCCTTGATGGGTTTTTCATGAGGTGGAAGAAAATCTTCCGTTTTAATCGCCTGGATCTGTTCAGGGGTTGGTTCTGGGATTGAAGAATGGACAATTTCCGGTTCAGCGGGTGGTTCGGTTATAAGGATTTGCTCCGAAGGAGCTACTTGTTCTGGTGGGTTGATTATTGGTTTTGGCTTTCCCGACTCCATTAGATCTTTCAATTTGCGTCGATCGCCTGAATATGCAGCAGCTTTTTTTAATTGGAGGGGGAATTGAAGGTTTTCTTCTTTTAAAAGATTAAAAGCAAATAAGATCTGGCTTGTTTGGCAATATGGATAGCGCTTGACAAGATCCTCCAGCATTTTCAAACTCTGGGCATTGGTTGCCCCGGGATTTTTAATATATTCTGAAAATTGCTGGCGGTTCATATAAATATTCAAATATATTTTACCAGTTGACCACAGCTTTGTTGAAAATATCCTGTACAAGCTGTTCTGTTATACCGGCTATTAAACCATCCTGAACAGAGGAAAGCTGCAAGGAGCTTGAATAATCCAGATATCGGGTAAATTGTACCGGAGTTTCCCAATTTTGCTTGGGGTCTGTCCTATTAATAAATTTTACACTGACTGTGATACTAAGACGGTTCATTGCGGCTGTTTCATTTCCCTGGATGGCTACCGGTTGCACGAAATATTGCGTTATTGTTCCTTCCAGATTCAAATCACCATTATGGTCGACCAAAGTCAGGTTAGTTTGAGAGGTAAAATAATCTTTCAGAGCTTCTGTAAGGGTTCGTGACAATGTCGGAACCACAAGGGATGCTGCATTAACAAAATTCGAAATAGAAACAGTTTTAACATTGGCGGAGATGGAAGCGCCGGTAAAGGTATAATTAACCCGACAAGAAGTCGGGACGATCAAAACCATCACTAAAAAAAAGAAAAAAAGAAAATTCCTTTTAATCAATTTCATATTCCTTGATCTTTCGATATAAGGTCCGCTCCGATATGCCAAGTTCATGAGCTGCATCTTTACGTTTCCCCTCATACTTTGATAAAGCCCGCTTAATGAAATCAATCTCTTTTTTTTGCAAAGAGAGATTTTCTTCAACTTCCTCCGGCTCCTGAATGGGGTCCGGTTCATGGAATTGATTATTCGCATGAGGGACAATGATCGAAGGGTCTTTCTCTGTTTCAAAATCCTTATAGAGCCTCTTGATCAAATGGCTTGTTTCACCAAGGTTACTGCACCCTGCATCTTCATCATTATGCATTAGATTCATGACGAGCTGCTTGAGATCATTCATATCCTTCTTCATGTCGAACAGCACCTTATAAAGTAGTTCACGCTCATTGAATTTGGCTGTATCATCCCCTTTATACAATACCGGAAGATCATTCATTTGACTTTGCGGCATATATTTTATCAGGGTCGGGGCATCAATGAGGCGACTTTTTTCAATAATTGAAATCTGCTCTGTGAGATTTTTAAGCTGACGAATATTACCTGGCCACCGGTAATTTTTAAGAATCTCCTGCGCTTCCTCATTGAGCTGAATTGTCGGCATCCGATACTTTTCAGCGGAATCGGAGGCGAATTTACGGAAAAGAAGGTAAATATCTTCCTTGCGTTCACGAAGTGCAGGGACCATAATGGGTACCGTACTGAGCCGGTAATAGAGATCCTGGCGAAACTTGTTATTGGCAATGGCATCCTGAATATTGATGTTGGTAGCACCGACCACCCGGACATTTGTTTTTAATACTTTAGAAGAACCTACTCTAATGAATTCTCCTGATTCAAGTACACGCAACAACCTGACCTGTGTTCCAAGGGGTAACTCTGAAACCTCATCTAAAAATATTGTCCCTCCATCCACCACTTCAAAATAACCTTTACGGGCTTCGTGAGCTCCCGTAAACGAGCCTTTTTCATGTCCGAATAATTCCGAATCAATGGTTCCTTCAGGGATAGCTCCACAATTGACAGCGATATATGGGCCATGTTTTCGTGGACTCAACTGATGGATGATTTTTGGGAAAAACTCTTTACCCGTACCACTCTCTCCACTTACCAAAACTGTGATATCCGTGGCAGCAACCTGACGGGCAATATCAATGGCCCGGTCGAGCATACTTGAATTGCCTATGATTCCAAAGCGCTGCTTGATTGACAGAATATCCATAATTAAAATGAAATTAACACTTATCTGATTTGTGCATGTAAATTGGTTGTAAAAGCCTTAACCAACCGATCCATTGATTTCTCAATTTCTTTTTCGGTCAATGTTTTCTCTTCATCCTGAAGGAAAAAACTCAGGGCATACGATTTTTTTCCAACAGTTAGCTTTTCTCCCTCGTAAACATCAAAAAGTCCTACCTGTTTTAATAATTTTCTTTCTGCCTGATAAGCAATTTTTTTAATTTGCTCAAAGGTAACCGATTCATCAACCAACAGGGCAAGATCACGCCTAACTTCCGGAAATTTTGGTAAATCCTTAAATTGATTCTCTTTTATCGGTAAGAGTGTCAGAAGAAGATCCCAGTTTATTTCCGCATATAGTACCGATTGCCGGCAATCAAATAATTTAAGGATTGGTTTACCAAGTGCTCCCATCGAGAGCAGTTCTTTCCCCTTCGCCATATATCGAAATCCATCTGGAATACACTGAGATTGAGCAGGTTCAACAACACAAATTCCAGGATCAATTCTTAATTTTTTCAGAATTGCTTCAACAAAACCTTTCAGAACAAAAAAATCAACCGGTTGATCTGAGGTGTTCCAGTTTTCCGATTGCAAACGTCCTGTCATTAAAAGAGCGAGATGCTGTTCTTCCCGGAAACCCGACAAAATCCCTGTACCAAGATCGGAATAAATTGCTCCGAACTCATACAGCCAAAGGTCTGCCAGCTTTCGATTTACATTGTACATCATGCTTTCCATAGCCCCATGAAGCAGCGATTGACGCATTACTTCAAGATCGTGACTCATGGGATTAAGAATTTTAACAGGACCTGACGCAGGCAACCTTGGTTCTTCTGTTTCATAGTAGCCCGGCCTGGTCAATGAATTGTTCATGATTTCATGAAAACCATGAGCCGATAAAAAGTCGGAAATCTGATTCTGAATTTTCTCCGGTTCTGGTTTTGTTGAAAATGATATGGAGGTCCGAAGTTCTTCCGGAAGTTTTATGTTGTTGTACCCATAAACCCGGAGGATTTCTTCAATAACATCGGCTTCCCTTGTAACATCGGCTCTGTTCCCCGGTATTCTAACCCGGATTCTTTTTTTTGATTCCGGTTCACCTGAACCATTTGGGGAGTTGTCAAGAATCTCAATTCCAAGGTCGGATAAAATATTCCTGACCACCCCATGGTCAATGGATTGTCCAATTAATCGGTCAAGATGAGCAAATGTCAGGTCGACCACTGGATTGGCAATAGGATTTGGATAAACATCAACAATTTCTGAGGAGACCTCTCCTCCTGCTAATTTCTGAATCAATAAGGCAGCGCGTTTCAGAGCAAAAACAGTAATATCATAATCGGCACCGCGTTCGAAACGGAAAGAAGCATCTGTTTGTAAACCATGATAACGCGATGTTTTCCTGATATGGACCGGATCAAAATAGGCACTTTCCAGGAAAATACGGGTAGTTTTTTCAGTGACTCCGGATTTAATTCCGCCATATACTCCTGCAATACACATAGGCTCAATCGAATTGCATATCATCAGATCGTTTGAGGTAAGGGAGCGTTCAACCCCATCCAAAGTAATAAATTTAGTTTCAGCAGGATATTTTTTTACAATCACGGTATCCCCGGTAATCTGTTCACAATCGAAAGCATGTAGGGGATGTCCAAGCTCCATGAGAATAAAGTTGGTAACATCCACAATGTTATTAATCGGGCGAATTCCCACTGCCATAAGGCTGTTTTTCAACCAATCGGGAGAATCTTTAACAGTTATTCCGGAAATAGTAAGACCGGAATATCTCGGGCAGGCAAGAGGTTCTTCAATGATAACTTTAACATGGTGTCGATCGTGGTTTACCTGGAAATTTGAAACATCGGGTATCTGTAATTTTAAATATTCTTTCCGGGTTCCTTCTTTACGTCCAAAATTATTAATAACAGCAATCAGGTCACGGGCAACACCCAGATGGGAAGTTGCATCTGTTCTATTGGGGGTCAGTCCAATTGTAAATACGTAATCTTCAACTACATTAAAATATTTGGCTGCCGGAGTTCCAACGGGGACATTCGGATCAAGCACCAGAATTCCTGAATGAGAAGTGCCCAGGCCCAGCTCATCTTCTGCACAGATCATTCCTTCAGAGAGTTCTCCCCTTATCTTTGTCCGTTGAAGGGTAAGTTCTTTATCATTGAAATACAAGGTACTCCCTAAGGTTGCAACCGCCACCTTCTGACCGGTTGTAACGTTTGAGGCTCCACATACAATTTTCAACGGATCCCCCGATCCAATATTAACAGTAGTTAGGCTCAGATGGTCGGAATTTGGATGTTTTTCACAGGTCAGCACTTCACCGATCACCACCCCTTTTAATCCCCCCTTTACAGATTGGAAGAGTTCCATCCCCTCCACTTCAAGGCCACATCCGGTTAAGTATTCCGCCACCTTGTCAGGCATCAACTCAATATCCAGATAATGTCTGAGCCAGTTAAATGAAATTTTCATGAGTCAAACTGGTTTAAGAGAACAAAAATAGTAATAAAAACCTTTGGTTTTATGAGATCAGTCCCCAATTTTGTTGTCGAAGATCCATTTGCCGGAGATGGAGTGCCAGTTTGTCATTTTTCTCCAATTTGAGATCCGGGTCATCCAGAAGAATTTCATTAGCCAGGCTTCGCGCATATTTGAGGATTTTTTCGTCTTTAACGATATCAGCAATCCGGAGATTGAGGATGCCGCTTTGCTGAGTTCCCTGAAGATCGCCTGGACCACGCAATTGTAAGTCGGTTTCCGCAATTTCGAAACCATCGGTGGTTCTGACCATGGTTGACAGCCGTTTTCTTGCTTCGGCCGATAATTCATATCCACTAATCAGGATGCAATAAGCCTGATCATTTCCCCGTCCAACCCGGCCCCGTAGCTGGTGAAGCTGTGAAAGTCCAAACCGTTCTGCATTTTCTATTACCATCACAGCTGCATTGGGAACGTCTACCCCTACTTCAATAACGGTCGTCGCTACAAGGATCTGAGTTTTTCTTTCAAGAAATCGTTTCATTTCTTGATCCTTTTCAGTTTGTTTCATCTGACCATGAATCATACTTACAGCATAACTGGGAGGTGGAAATGCCTGAATAACTGTTTGATATCCATCCATCAGATTTTTCAGATCCAGAGTTTCTGATTCCTTGATCAGAGGATATACAATGTACACCTGTTGTCCTTCGGCTATTTTATCCTTAAGAAACCTGAAAACCTTTAACTGCTCTTTGTCATAAACATGTTTGGTCAAAACCGGTTTTCTTCCGGGGGGCATTTCATCAATTACGGAACTGTCAAGATCTCCATATAGGGTCATCGCAAGCGTACGTGGTATTGGCGTTGCAGTCATAACCAGCACATGGGGAGTCACCACGCTTTTTTCCCATAATTTAGCACGCTGGGCTACCCCAAAGCGATGTTGTTCATCGATTACGACAAGTCCCAACTTTTTAAATTGAACATTTTCTTCGATCAGGGCATGGGTTCCGATGAGTAAATGAATATCTCCTAAGAGCAATCCTTTCTGAATTTCCTTCCTTTCTTTCTGTTTGGTAGAACCGGTAAGTAATTTAACATTGACATCCAAACCGGACAACATTCCTGAAATGGTTTGAAAATGCTGCTTAGCCAAGATTTCAGTAGGAGCCATGAGGCAACTTTGATAATTATTATCAAGGGCAATAAGGATGGTCATTAAAGCAACAAGTGTTTTCCCGCTGCCGACATCTCCCTGTAAAAGCCGGTTCATTTGGTTTCCCGAACCCAAGTCGGCACGGATTTCTTTGATCACCCGTTTTTGAGCGTTTGTAAGTTCAAAGGTGAGGTGATGAAAGTAAAATTGATTGACAAAGTCTCCAACCTTAAGAAATTTATTCCCAGACTTCTTATTTAGTCTGCCAATCCGTTGTTTAGCTAACCGCAACTGGATAAAAAACAATTCTTCAAATTTCAAGCGGATCTGAGCTTTTTTCAGCAACTCAGGGGATTGAGGAAAATGAATATTAACAAATGCATCCTGGCGGTTGATCAGATGCAATGCAGTAAGAATCTCAGGGGTAAGATTTTCCTGGATCAGAAATTTTGGATGAAGAAGCAAATTTTTTACAAGTCTACCCAATCCTTTATAATCCAGACCTTTAGATTTAAGCTTTTCTGTCGAACTATAAATAGGGCGAATAATTTCGCGTAAGGGCAATGGTTTTACGGGAGGAATTTCAAGTTCCGGATGTGGAATATTCCAGTGTCCATTGAAAACACTGGGTTTTCCAAAAATAATATATTCCTGAAGCGGGGATAATTTTTCAGCTACCCATTTAATTCCTTGAAACCAAACAAGTTCAATTTCTCCGGTTTCATCACGAACGGTAGCCACTAACCGTTGATTCCTGGGAGTCCCAATGGTTTGAATTCGAACAACTTTAGCTTTGATTTGAATATAAGAGTTTTCCTCTTTTATTTCAGAAATTTTTAAAAATTTGCTCCGGTCTACATACCGAAAAGGGAACAAGGTAAGAAACTCCCCAAAAGTGGATACTTGTAACTCCTTCTTCAGCAATTCTGCTCTGATCGGACCTACGCCTTTTAAATATTCTATTGGCGTTTCCAAAAATGTAAACGTTTGCTGCATACTTACCAATTGAAGCAAATGTACTGATTTTGAATTTTTCAACTAAAAAAAAACTCTCCTTGGCGGGGAGAGTTTTTCATAACTGTTCATCCGGTATGAGATATTATTAATATTCCCAAAGGTCCGATTCAAATTCAAATAAACTGTTTTTTGCTTTTTCCGCTTCAAGAAGTGCGTCAACTCCAACAGTATATTCATTGATGGACCGGTCATATACATTTTCTTCCTTATAAATATAACTGGAAAAAATTCGCTTCATAAAGACATCGTCGTAAGTCAATCGGCCTGCAGAACCATTTTTCATGTTGAACATTTCATTTTTTGCAAACAGGTTCCTGCATTCAGGGAAATAGATCCAAAAAAGATTTTTTTCGAAACGTTTTTCTCCGGTAGTTTTATCAATTTCGTCCACTACAGGACAAATTCCCAGGATTCTAACCGCCATTTCAGATCGTTGCCGATCGAAATAAAAGTCTTCCTTTATTTTCAATTTTTTTACGTTAGCCGGGTCAAATTCGGTTTTAATAACCGTATCAAACATGATATCCGGGTTATCAGGACGGGGTAATTTAACGGTATCCTCCCGTTCAAGTTTATCTTTTACTTCTTTATAGGTAAGGGGGACCAAAAACTGATCCGATTCACTGGAATAAGCGGTAATCGTTCCTTCTCGTAATCCATCCATAATAATGGTAACGAAACTCCGCCAGGAATTTTGTGGTCTTTCAGGAAAATAAAAAGGTTCGTTCATTTTTTCCCGGAAATCAATTACCCGCCAGATCCGTCTTGTCCAGATAACATCGGCTTCGCGGAGGTACGTATAAGGGATGGGTTGTACTTGAGTGATGGCGGTTTTATCATAAACTCCGTCCCGCGGAGGGCCTTCAAGAACCTGGGCTTCGCTTGTAAGTTTTAAACCCATCAAGAAAAATGAGCATAAAACCAGAAAAAATACTTTTTTCATATCACCTCCAGATATTATCAATTCAATTTCAGACTAAGATTTGTATTGACTTTACGGGTTCCGTCCGGTCCTTTAACATAAATATCATCAAACCAGATACGTTGATTTCTGCGGGCATTGTTGACCACTTTCAGGATTTCCGGTGTAAGCCGATTCCCCTGAACTTTGATATCGCTTCCTTCTCCAGCTGATGTAGCGGTGGAAAAAACGAAGGAGGTAACAGTATATCTTAAATCAAAATCGAATCCAGGAGTCATTTCTGGAACCAGGAAAGGACTGGCAAGCAATAAACTTTTCGAAATAAACCCCTCGTTTTTACCGGCAATTTTAATGATCGGATCAGGTACCGTTTTTAATCTGAATTTGTACGATCCCATGTTTTTACTTTTCCCCGAAAACACAGCATTTACACTGATCACAGCTTCACGGGCTCCGTTAGTTGTAAGACCTGAAACAATCCATTCTTTTCCATCCTGTCGAATGCTCCCTGTAGAGATAGACGGGACAATGCGTTCCGGGCCTCCAGGTACGCTAATTTCGACGGGATTATCAACTCCGATATAGAAAACATTCATTTTGATCGGGGAGATAGTAATGGCAGGCTTTGCAACAATAAATTCATCCTTGAAGTGGAAGGTCATTGTATCACCAAGAGGACTAACCACTTTGATAATTCCAGCATATTTTTTAAGTCCTTCGGAAGAGCCACCCAATTTCAAAATCACCACACCATTGGATCCTTCTAATGAAGTAGCATTTTTAAAGTTCGCCGGAGTAAGAGTGTCAGACCCAAGAGCATAACGGACATCCGGATTTTGTTTTGTATCATAAGCTCCCACAAGTATTTCAGCCTGATATTCTTCGCCTAAGAAAATATAGCTGCTACGCGGAATAACTTTAGCTTGAATTTTATCAAATTTGAAATTCAATGCATCAATGGAGCCATACAAATTATTTACCACATCGAATTCCGCATTGTATACTTCCGCTTTTATATTATTTAAAATCGTTACCGTTGCAGCTAAAATCGTATGGTAGAAATTATGCATCTCCCAATTTTGCTTATTCCCATCTGCATCATAAAAAGGGCCTTTGGTATCCATTCCCATTTTAATTGAATTGCGAAATTTTGGATCAACCAAATCAAGCATCTGCTTTTTATACAATTCTATTTTTTCCTTTAAAACTTTTGATGCACCGGCTGAACCATCTTGAGAACTACCAATAAATACATTGGTTGGCACATCAAAATTTTCCTTTCGTTTGGCATTTCTCAAAATAAGCTTTCTGGCTTCATCCATCGTACTCATTTTTTCAGTACGCATGATTACCAGATACTTCAGACTGTCAATATATTTTGAAAAATTATTAGAAAGAGCATGAGCCTGTTGAGCTTTTGCCCAAAAGGGACCAACCTTATTAGGATTGAGTTGATATTGAATTTTAAACTTTGAATAGGTATTTTCAAGTTTTTTCGAAAGGTTTTCATTGGTGGTTTCCATACTTTCGTTAACCACAAGAAAGGCATCCATGAGTTGTTTTGAGACGTTCAACGCTAGCATTGCAGTAAGGACGAGATACATCATCCCAATCATCTTTTGCCTCGGTGTCTCTTTATATCCTGCCATTTAAATCGAATTTATTAAGGTAAATCTTCTGAATTAATTGGTTCGTGTGACGGACCCTATTTTGTTCCAATATTCATAGCTGAAAGCATATTGCCATAGACTTTATTAAGAGCTACAATATTTTTAGTCAGATTATCTACCTCCACCTTGAATTTTTCAGTATTGGCCAGAGATTCGTTCAAGTTCGTAGTGAATTTGGTCAAAACAGAATTAAATTTATTAGAATTGTCCATCTGTTGGTTAGATCCCTGAAGATGGAGTTCATATAATGCATTAAGGGCAGAAAGATTTGAGGAAATCTTTTGCAGTTCCTTATTATATTGTGCTCCCCCGGCCGCTGAAGCGTTTAAAGTTTCAGCGGTTTTTGACAGGATATTGGCAGATTCGCTATATTTTTCAATGAATTTATTGGCTGAAGCAGCGGCATTGGATATACTGGTAGTAAACGTTTTATTTGCAGTGATATCTTCTTTCAGGGATTCCGATACCTCTGCAAACATAGTAGAGAGGGAAGCAGCGCTTTTTGCAGTAGATTTAATATGAGTGAGCTGTTCTTCTGAAGCGTGTGCGCTCTGTTCCAGAGTATGTGCAGTTTTGCGATAAGAATCGTTCAGTATGGAAGCAGATTCCGTAGCAGTTTTGATAGAAGTGACATATTTATCATTCGCCAAGGTAGCATCGGCGACACTGGATAATTTTGAGGTAGTCTCGCTCAGGCTTCTCAATCCCGCCCCTAAACTTTCAATCAACTCCGGTCCGACTTTAGCTTTTTCGAGCATTTTATCCAGCTCCTGAGTAACCGTATCTTTGGTTGTAAAGGCTTTTGAAGCATCAACTTCATCATTGTGGTAAATTCCGGCTAACTGCGGATAAACGAGACTCCAGTCGGGTTCAACATGGGGTGGTTCGAAGGCGGAAAAGAAGAAGATGATTGCCTCACATCCCATTCCGCAAATCAGCATAATATCGGCACCGGTATAGTGGTTGATTTTAAACAATGCTCCAAGAATTACAACAGAAGCGCCCCAGCCATATAATTTGGCCATAAAGTTTTTATAATGCTTTGTTTTATTAAAATCGGAAAATGACATAGGATGAAGAAATTAATTGTTAATGATAAAGATCGGATTAGTTATATTATCTGTAGACTTTAGATGCTCTGGCAGGGTTATCATCACGCTGCCGTCCTAGGAAATTCTGTACACACCGGAACCCGATGTAACATTTAGAGGTATCCTGATATTCATAAGCGCGGGTAGAAACGCGGAGGAAATATGCGACATCCTTCCATGAGCCACCCCGGGTTACTTTTCGTTTCATGGCAGGAGGGTCAGAATCCTTGGCATTGTATTTATAATCAGGATTCAGATCCCAGGCAAAGTTATAAGAAGATGGATGAAAGGCTGTAACTGTCCATTCTGCAACATTTCCGGCCATATCATATAATCCATAATCATTAGCTGGGTAATGGGCCACAATTACAGTAGTGGCTCCCCCATCAACGATATAGTCGCCGCGCATAGGTTTAAAGTTGGCAAGGAAGCATCCTTTGTCATTGCGGGTATAAGGACCACCCCACGGATAGGGGTTTTCATCATAGCCACCCCGTGCAGCCCATTCCCATTCACCTTCGGTAGGCAGACGGAAATCACTGATGCCTGACTCTCCTTTTTTCCCATAGAGGTAACTGTTTTTCAGTTGCGTACGCCAGATACAGAACGCATTAGCCTGGCGCCAGCTCACACCTACAACCGGGTAATTATCGTAAGCAGGATGCCAAAAATATTTTTCAGTACTTGGATCATTAAAAGAATACGCATAATCATGAATCCAGCAAAGTGTATCAGGATAAACATTGATAACCTCTTTCCTGACATATACTGAACGATCTTTTAACCCCTGGGGACGATTTGCAAGACTTGCATCTTTAAGATCCGAGGGAGCAGTAAAATCTTTTCTTGAGGCTGCCTTAAGATCAACAAAATAGTATTCAAAATATAGCTTGCGGGTATCAATTTCTTTCCTTCTGAAATAGCGTTCATTTTCAGGAAGGTACATCTGTGCCAATGCATCCCTTATTTCGGCTTGATCTGAGCCCCACTCCAGCTTGGTTTCCCAATTCAGGTAAGGAGGATCAAAAGTTTCGCCTGTCTTCTTGTTTTCAGTTACAAAATAGAGTTCAGGTTTTACTTCACCTAAAATCCGACGTGCAATGGAATCCCGCACCCAATAAACGAACTGACGGTATTCATTGTTTGTAATTTCAGTCTGATCCATGTAAAAGGCTTGAACTGTAACTGTTTTAGGGTTGTTGAGTTGAGCATACGGCATATCTTCACCACTCACTCCCATGGTATAAGAACCCATGGGAACGTAGACCATGCCAAACGGGTCGGGGCTGAAGTATCGCTTGCGGTTCTTGACTCCCGTAAGCTCACCGCTTCCTGAGTTACCGCAGCTTGCCAGAAAAAGGAGCAGTGCAGAATAAATGAGCAGTTTTTTCATTTTTGGCCGATTTATGGATGAAAAATAACGCTTCTTGTTGAGTTATATTATGTTAATCTTCTATTTTTTCAATTAAAACTGCAAATTTACGCTTTTTCTTTTACAGGAACCTTGTATTCCGGTAACTTTTTCGGAATTTATCTGTATCTATCTTAAAGCAGTAGCTGATCAGTATTTCTAACCCACCGCTGTTAAATTTCCTGAGCATTGAAGTGCATATATCATAAGCAACTCCAACTCGAAGGCTTTTTATGTTGATCCCTGCCAAAATGGAAACCGCATCCTGAAAGCGGTACCCAAGTCCACCATAAAATTTATTATTGTACATACCCAATGCAGTAGCGCTAAACTGAAAAACAGCGCCATCATACATAAACAATACCGATGGTAAAAGCTCAAAAGCGGGGTGATCGGGAATAATCCATTGATATCCCCCGGTAAGATAAAATGTACGGCGCGATTGTAAGTAAATCTTTTTACTTTTGGATTGTAACAGGTTTTCTCCTGAAAGACCGATATAGAATTTTTCAGGTACCTTATATAATAATCCGGCGCTTAAATCAAAACTCATATCACTGGTTTTCTCAGAATTTGAAAGGAGAGGATCTCCATCATCTGCAGGATTGAACTTCGAGAAATCATAGGTTCCATTTTGAAACCCGACCTGAAGGCCGAATGACAAATCCCCGGAACCAGCATCCATTTTATAGGCATATCCAACCTTTAACCCGATATTTTTATAATAGCCAAGCTGGTCCTGGGATATTGATCCCCCGATTCCTCCATGCAATGCTTTGATGGGTGAATCGGCTGTGAGTAAAAAAGTTTGAGGGGCTGTTTTGGTTCCATCAGCTTCCTTGAATCCAATCCATTGCTGGCGTGCAAGACCGGTTATACAAATTCCCCCGCTGTTTCCTGCAAAGGCAGGATTGATAGCCATATTGGTAAACATGTAGTGGGTGATCAAAGTAGGTTGCTGGGCAACAAGTTGATTTTGTAGAAACACACAAATGATAAAAAGAAGAAAAATGAACTTCTCCCCACCCTTACAAATGAATTTGTTTATTGTGGCAGTCAACAATGAAATGGATTATTTATAAAAACGGGTAAAAGTACATTTTTTTTTATTACTCAATTTAAACACATCCCAATTTAAACTCAATCAAATCAAGATCAAGAGTTATTTTGCGCTGAATCTTTAAGAATTTAACGATATTTTCGCAGAAATGTTTCCTGTTTAAAGGAATTTCTTTGCAAACATTATTGATCAATCAAATATCTTTGTACAAATAATTAGTATTAAATCTATCATCTATGGCCTTTTCTTTGATTAAAGATAAACCCTTTACCCGTAAATGGTTTATCGCTTATAGTCTGATCATTGTCGGAGCTTTCATTTTGGCTTCCAGTTTTGTTTTTTTTATCACCCCATATAAAATCGTGCCAGGGGGAGTTTATGGGATATCCATTGTTTTGCATTATCTGTTCAATACTCCAGTCGGATTGGTTGCTCTCTGTTTTGACATTCCCCTCACTTTAATAGGAATAAAGTTCCTGGGCCCCCGTTTTGGGATCAAGACAGTGGTTGGGTTTTCCCTTACCGCAGTATTTACCGATACACTTACCTTTTTCTGGGGATTTGATCCGCTGGTAAAGGGAGATGCCTTGTTGTCTTCCATTTTCGGCGGAGTACTCGCAGGAGTTGGATTAGGTCTCATCTTCAAATCAAAAGCGACCTCCGGCGGAAGTGATATCGTAGCCATGATCATCGCCAAATACACCAAATTACCCTTAGGCATGTTGATGATTTATGTTGATTCTACCATTGTATTGATTGGATTGCTCGTATTTAAAGACTGGAAAATCCCTTTATACTCCTGGATTGTCATTTATATTACCGGTAAGGTGATTGATGTCGTACTACAGGGAGTCAGTTATGATAAAAGCTTATTCATTATTTCTGATAAACATGAAGAGATCCGCGATAAAATAATTCATAATCTTGAACGAGGAGGAACTTTCATTGATGGGAAAGGAATGTACAATAATGCCGAAAAGAAAATTATCTTTACCGTGGTCAGCCGGCGTGAACTCGCAATTCTGGAGGAATATATCCATGAAATCGATCCCAAGGCATTTTTGACTATTTTGGATGCCACAGAAATCCTGGGAGAAGGGTTTAAGTCGCTGGAAGAAAAAGTGACAAAGTAAAGAAGATACAGGATAACAAGATGAAAAAGGACAAGGTGTTAGTGCCTGAACAATTTCATAATGTCTTGTCCATTGGCAAAAATGAGAAGTCCGAAAAGAAGAGCCATCCCGACAATTTGTGCATATTCCATAAATTTATCGCTGGGCTTCCTTCGGAAAATGATTTCATAACAGAGAAACATGACATGACCTCCATCGAGCGCCGGAATGGGTAAAACATTCAGAATGGCCAACATGATAGAAAGGAATGCTGTAAGCGACCAGAAAGACTGCCAATCCCAGGTGGAGGGGAAAATATTTCCAATGGCGATAAACCCTCCCAACGATTCGTATGCTTTTTCCTGGGAAAATAACAACTTCATGGATTTCAAATAATTTCCGGCTCCATCAAACGCTTTTACAACCCCGGCCGGAATGGCCGTAAAAATTGAATAACTCTTTTCTTTAAAAGAAAAATAATTGATGGGCCCTTTGGGGTAAACACCAATAAGACCGGCTGATGGAACTTTAACGGCAAGGGAGACCGTATCAATGCCTCGTAAAACAATTACCCTAACCTGTTGATTTTTATAATTTTGAATGGATGAGCGAAACTGGTCAAAATAGAGCATCAGGGAGTCATTAAACCCTATAATTTTATCATCTATCTTCATTCCGGCAGCTTCTGCGGGAGAACCAACTGTAAATTTACCCGCAACAAAGGGAAACCTGACAGAGATAAAATCGGGAGATTTATGGTTGATCAACCGGCTTATACATCCAGCCGGGATTTGGACATTTACGTTCTTCCCGTCGCGTAAAACTTGTATACTCTTCGCTTCTTCCAGAATTATGGTTTTTGGAATTGCAGCAAAATCATCAACTTTTTTATGATCTACAGATAAAATCTTGTCTCCATTACGAAGTCCCATATTATAAGCCAAGGAATCAACAGTAATACCATATTTGACTTCCGACGAAGGTAAATACTGCTCTCCCCATACAGTAAGCATAATAATATAAATAGCCATAGCCAGAAGGAGGTTAACCGTTACCCCTGCGAGCATAATGATCAATCGCTGCCATGTTGGTTTTGACCTGAATTCCCAAGGTTGGGGCGGTTGTTTCATTTGTTCCTTGTCCATCGACTCATCAATCATGCCACTGATCTTCACATAACCTCCAAGGGGGATCCATCCCACACCATATTCTGTATATCCCTTTTTAAATTTAAAGAGGGAAAACCAGGGATCGAAAAAAAGATAGAATTTCTCCACACGGGTTTTAAAAATCCTTGCGGCCAAATAATGACCAAACTCATGAAATATAACGAGAATGGATAAACTCAGGAGTAATTGAACGATTTTGATGAAAATTTCCATGAATATAAATTAAACCAGATTGATTTTAAGATTTTTGTTTTACAAATTCTTTGGCTTTCCCCAACGACTCTTCGTGGGTCAGCACATAATCTTCGTACCGGGGATTTTTCACATAAGAAATTGAATGCATACATTTCTCAATAATATCGGGCATAGAGAGAAAACTGATTTTTTCTTCCAGAAAAGCCTGTACAGCTACTTCATTGGCGGCATTCAATATACAAGGCATATTGCCTCCCTGAGAAAGCGCCCGGTAAGCCAAATCCAGATTCCGGAAAAGATCCCGATCCGGCGGTTCAAATGTAAGTTGAGCATACTGAGTGAAACTAAACCGGGGAAAATTGGATTTTATCCGCTCCGGAAATGTCATGGCATATAAAATAGGTAACCGCATATTGGGAGGTCCCATCTGCGCCTTTAACGATCCATCGACAAATTGGACTAATGAATGGATGATTGATTGGGGGTGGATAACGATGTCAATTTGATCCGGTCTCAGGTTAAATAGCCAGCGTGCCTCAATCACTTCCAACCCTTTATTCATCATGGAGGCTGAATCGATGGTTACCTTCTGCCCCATTTTCCAGTTAGGGTGGTTCAATGCCGCTTCCCGGGTGACATGAGTCAACTGATTTTTCTGCCATCCCCGGAAAGGCCCCCCGGAGGCAGTGAGAATTACCTTTTCAACAGAACGTTGTAATTCGCCGACCAGGCATTGAAAAATCGCAGAATGTTCGGAGTCAACAGGTAAAATACAGACCTTTTCCCGATTGGCCTCACCCATTACCAGTTCACCGGCAACTACAAGGGTTTCTTTGTTGGCCAGGGCAATATTTTTTCCAGCCCGAATGGCTCTCAAGGTAGGTTTTAGTCCGGCGTAGCCAACCAGGGCAATCAAGACCAGATCAATAGAGTCCATTTCTACGATCTGAGTAATGGCATCTTCTCCTGCAAACACCTTGATAGGATAGGGCTTCAATGCTGCAGCAACCTTTTGATAACAAGCTGGATTTCCTATCACTACCGCGTTTGGGGAAAATTCAATAGCCTGGTCAATGAGTTTATCATCATTATTCTGAGCTGTCAATACTTCAACTCCAAATTTATCGGGATGATTTTTAATCACATCCAGAGCCTGGGTTCCGATGCTCCCTGTTGATCCTAATATGGCAATATTCTTTTTCAAAAATCGGGATGTCTGTTAAAAAATTATGTATTCTTTCGGATCAACGGGATTTCCGTCACTCCAAAGTTCGAAATGGAGGTGTGGACCCGTTATCAGTTCCCCCGTTTGACCAACAATAGCAATAGGCTCACCTGCTTTTACAAAATCTCCGGTTTTTTTTAGCAAGGCAGCGTTGTGCTTATACAATGAAATGATATTTTGTCCATGTTGAATGGCGATAACATATCCGGTTTCTAAAGTCCAGGTGCTGAAAATGACGGTTCCGTCTAAAACAGCTTTGATGGTTTCATCTTGTTTGGCCACAATATCAACTCCATAATGTTTTTGAACCAGGTTGAAACCATTGGTAATGACCCCCTTCAGGGGAGAAAAAAAAAGGACACTGCCTAAGGAAGATTTTTTTTGTCCGGCTGTTTCCAATTTTTCCATATTATACAAAGCATATTTACCTTGATTATCTACTTCCAACCTAAGTAATGAATCTTCTTCTGATCGTTTAATTTTAATGTCACCATATCTTTTCATGGTATCTTTAGTCGGTCTGATTTCTCCGGGAAGATCTTTTCCCTCAACAATATCTTTTAAATTCTGAATAAACCGATCTTTCATTTCCAAATCCCGTTCAATGGAATCGGTTCGCATTTGAAGCCTGTAAAGTTTTTTTGTGAGGCCAACATTGGTATACCCGGGAATATATTCCCGCAGGGGAGTAAAAGCAATAAGGATACTGGTGAGAAAGATGAGAACGATGGCCAAAGTCCCCAACGCAACAAAAACATTTAACCTCGACAGCCGGAAAGTAAAGCGTTCCTCCAGGGTATCATCGGTCATGAAAACCAGACGATATTTATTCCGCCATCTTACAGACCACTTTGTTTTTTTTTTATCCTTTTTATCCGAAGCCATGGATTTTCTTATCAACCGGAAAACGCTGCAAATATCGGAAAATTATGTCACCCCACAAATCTTGAAAGGAATCAGTGATAATTTCAAAATTTAAAATAATTTTGTAAAATCATAGTTATTATCTCTTTAATTGTTGCCCTGATTTGAAATTGACGAAGAAATATACCATCGTCGGAACGTTGATTATTTTACTTGGAATTACCTTTTTCACCTCTTGCTCAACCAAGAAAAATACATTTACGCGACGAGCTTATCACAATTTAACCTCCCACTATAATGTATACTGGAATGGGATGGATAATATCCGCCAGGGAATAAAGGAGTATCAGGCAAGCATTAAAGATAATTTTTCCGTGATTTTGCCCATATACAATTATGGGGATCGTAACGGGGCAAATAAAATCTCTCAATATACCGACATCTCCATCAAAAAAGCTTCCAAGGCGATCAATAAACATTCCATGATCTTTAACCGGAAGGAGTATGTACGTTGGATTGATGATGCCTACCTGTTGATCGGAAAATGTTATTTCTATAAACAGGATTATCCAATGGCTCGCCGATACTTCGAGTTTGTCATCAAAACCTACAATGAGAATGAAATCAAATATGAGGCGATGCTGTGGCTTGCACAGGCGAATACTCAATTGGGAGATTTCAACCGTGCTGAACCCATGCTCGATATGCTTCTCAGTAAAGTCACCAAAGGAGAGGCACCATCAAAATATGAAACCGATATAAACCTCACCTATGCTCAGTTTTATATCTTACAAAAAAATTATACTGCTGCAATACCTTATATTACCCGGGCGCTTGAATTGAAACCCAGCCATACCATGCGAATCCGGTGTTCTTTCATTTTGGGTCAGATATATCAGAAAAACGGCGATCTTGAAGAGGCTTCCAGACAATATGCATATACTGTTAAAAATGCTACGACTTACGATCTGGAGTTCAATGCGAAAATCAACATGGCTCAATGTTATGATTCAAAAAACCGGAACCGGGAGTTCATTGTGAAAAAGCTGACCAAAATGATCAAGGATGAGAAAAATAAAGATTTCCTTGACCAGGTCTATTATGCGTTGGCACATATTGCACTGAAAGATGCAGATACAGCAAGCGCCATTCCCTTGCTCAAAAAATCGGTGACTTCCAGCACTACCAATAATTACCAGAAAGCGATTTCTTCCATGGAGTTAGCTGATATTTGTTTTTCCGAGAAGGATTACACTTTAGCCCAAGCTTATTATGACAGTACGATGCAGTTCCTTCCGAAAGATTATCCCAATTATAAGGAACTTGCTAAAAAGACCATGACCCTCACCGATCTTGTAACCAATTTACAGGTGATCAGCAAGCAGGATAGCCTCCAGAAGTTAGCAGGGATGTCGGAAGAACAACGAAACAAAGTTCTGGACCAAATCATTGGAGTGCTGATCGCTCAAGAGCTGAAGAAAAAACAGGAAGAACAGTCGCGTCAAGAAAATCAGAATTTTTTTGGTCAAAATAAATCTAAGGATCAGGAAGTAACAGGTTCGAAGGAAGGACGATGGTACTTCTATAATCCTACCATTATGTCGAACGGCTTTTCAACCTTCATGCGAAAATGGGGGCGCAGAAAGATTGAAGATAATTGGTTTTTAACCGATAAAACGGTTGTGTCCTTTGCCAATAATCCTGAAACCACTGATTCGATCCCACTTTTACCCGGTGATACCAGTTCTCAAGCAACAAAGACCATACAAAAATCGAACAATCCCAAAGAACGTGCTTTTTATTTGCCCGATATTCCATTAACGCCGGAGAAAATCCAGGCCTCGAACGAGAAGATCATCCAGGCATATTATCAAGCCGGCTTTATCTATTCGGATGGCCTGAATGATTACAGCAATGCCATCATGACCTTTGAAACATTGTTGGAACGCTTCCCGGAAAATAAATTTAAAATCCCTTCGGATTATGAATTGTACCTCCTGTATAAGCAGCTCGAAAATCAACCAAAAGGTGAATTTTACAAGAACCTGATTCTTTCAAACTATCCTGAGAGTGATTATGCAAAATTGTTAGTAAATCCCAATTACTATAAAGAAATAAATGCCCGCCAATCAGAAGCTTCTCACCTATATAACGATACCTACCAGGCATTTACCAAGCAGCAATATTACATGGTCATTAACAATGCCGATCTCGCCAGAACAAAGTTTCATACTGATAGTATCCTGATGCCAAAGTTTGATTTTCTCAGAGCCCTGGCCATCGGAAAAATCGAGGTAGTCGACAGCCTCGTCGTAGCCATGTCAAAGATCACCAAACAATATCCAAAAAGTGATGTTAAGCCATTGGCAGCAGATGTCCTGGCTTTTCTGAGCACTCAAAAAGATTCAAAAGGGCAGCCCATTGCAGTTGATTCAACAACGGTAAAAGATATTACTGACAAGATTTATAAATATGATCCCAACGCAGTAAATTTTTATGTGATTATCGTAAACGGGGATTTGGTGGATGTGGACGCTTTAAAGATCAAAATCACGGATTACAACACCAAATACTATGATCTGGATAATCTGATGGTGAACAGTTTGTTACTTGACAACGTCAACCAGATGGTTACGGTGAATAATTTTGAAGGGAGTGAAAAAGCAGTGGAATATTATTTAGGAATCAAGAACAGTAAGTATATTTTCACTAAGCTGGAAAATGCGGGAGCCTATTATAATTTTGTTATTTCTTTGGAAAATTATCCCATTTTTTACAGGAATAAAGATATTTCTCAGTATATTCGCTTTTTCGAAAAAAATTATCCTATTCCAAAATAAGTGGTTATGTCGAAGATCCGAGAACCCGAAATGCCCACTATTAATATTCTAGGCCCCGGGGCTGTTGTAAAAGGAGAAATTCAGGTAAACGGTGATTTCCGAATCGATGGCACCCTCGATGGGAACATCCAGTGCAAAGGGAAAATTGTTGTCGGTGCTACCGGAAAAATTGATGGTGAAATCCAATGCCAGAATGCCGATTTTTCGGGTGAAGTAAAGGCAACAGTTAAAGTTACTGAATTGCTTACGCTTAAGGAAACAGCTCGTTTTAGTGGTGATATCACCACCGGGAAACTTGCTATTGAACCAGGAGCAAAGTTTTCGGGAACATGTAGTATGGACCCGGGAGGATCAAAAGAAATAAAATTCTCTCTTCCCATCGATGAAATCCGATCCGCGGAAAAATCTTAACGACTATGCACGTTACTCCAGCATGGCTATTCAGATGCTGGTTATCATTCTTCTGGGTGTTTTTTCCGGATTTAAACTTGATCAATGGCTTCATACAAAACCGATTCTCACAGTTATCCTTTCGATTAGTTCCGTAGCCCTCTCAATTTTTATTGTTGTCAAAGACCTGTTGCGCAAGTAACCAAGCCACCATTGTTATATTTTGTACTTTTGTACCATGAAATCAGCATATATCAAATATCTCAGGAACCTTTTAATCTTTTCGGGTATTCTTGGATTAGTTACCGTAATACTCTTTTTCATACTCCCGAAAACCTACTTTTCACCTACAATTCCTTTCCTTTTCGTATTCTTCATTGCCACCTCGCTCATCTCCTTCTATTATTTGCTTCGATCCACCGATAAAAAATTTATTAAATTCGTCAATACCTTCCTGCTTACCATAATCCTCAAACTTTTTATTTATGCTGGTGTCATGACCGTCTATGCCTTCCTCAATCGTAGCGATGCAATTCCATTCATGCTGGGATTCTTTGTCCTCTACCTCTGCTATACCATTTTCGAAACCATCTGTATCATCCAATACACTCAGCCTTCACATCCGGATTGCAACATTCAATAATTTACCATGTCAATTAGAACTCTGGCTGGTGCACTGATACTTGCTTTGCTGTTGTTTACAGCAAAATCTTCATTTGCCCAAACTAGTATTCCCTCACACAACAAACTGTTTTCACCTGGCGATAGCAATTGGGTCGGAGATTATACAAACAAACTTACAGCCCGTTTTTTTTTGCTTTTTCAAAATGCTTCTCTAATCATCAATGCCGAAAACATTGGAACAATTATTTATCGCCCGAATGTTAATGTCAGGGTAGGAATAGCAGGTTTTTGGAAGTGGTTTGGTTTGGGGTTATCCATCGACAATCCTTTTTATAAAATGGATAAGGATAAATATGGAAAAACATCAGTCATCGATCTACGTGTCAATGCATTTGGAAGAAAAACGGCGGCAGAACTTTTCCTCCAAAGTTACAAGGGCTTTTATATCAGTTCCACAAAGAATTCTAACAATGAATTTTATACAATCCCGGATATGGTCACATTTTCGATGGGTGCTGCCGGTTATTGGATCTATAATTCTAACCGGTTTTCCATCCGGGCAGCATTCATTCAGAATGAACGCCAAAAAAAGAGCGCAGGTAGTTTTGTCATCAGACCATCATTCACGTATTATAATATTAGTTCCGATGCCGGCATAATACCCGACGAAATCATTAATGAATATAATATTCCATCAGCGAATCATATCAACCGGGGTGATTTTTATTCCATTGGTCTCTCCCCCGGATATGCTTATACTTTTGTATTTCTAAAAAACTTATACATTACAGCGGCAATATTCCCGGGCGTTGCAGTCCAGTTTTTTTCATACACAACCGAACAAAATAGATATTCCAATTATGAATTTTCCTTTCAGTTGGATGGTCGTTTTGCTTTAGGATATAATTCCGACAAATGGTTTCTCGGAGGATCCGTCCAAACAGGATTCAATGAAGTCCCCGACAAACTCAGCAATTCAATGTTCGACTATGATGTTTCACAATTCCGGGTCTGGGGAGGAACCCGATTTGACATATTTAGAAAGAAAAAAAAGTAGTACTTTTGTTAACAAATGGGAAGAAAATGAGTTACGAAAAAGTGGAAGAATGGGATGAAAAAATAACGGCTGAAATGGCGGTTCATTATAAAGAAATTTTGAGGCTGATCGGGGAAAACCCGGACCGTGAAGGACTCGAAAAAACACCCATCCGGGTCGCCAAAGCTTTGCAGTTTTTTACCCAGGGTTATGCGTTGGATCCTAAGGACATTCTGAGTTCAGCCAAATTCAGGGAGGATTACCGGGAAATGGTCATTGTTAAAGACATTGAAATCTATTCGTTATGTGAACATCACATGGTCCCCTTTATTGGTAAAGCCCATGTTGGTTATATTCCGGATAAATATATCACCGGGCTAAGTAAAATTGCCAGGGTGGTAGATATCTATGCCCACCGTTTGCAGGTTCAAGAAAGGTTAACCACGCAGATCAAAGATGCCATTAACGACACACTAAAGCCATTGGGCGTTGCAGTAGTAATTGAAGCCCAGCATTTGTGTATGTCCATGCGCGGAGTTCAGAAACAGAATTCCGTAACGACCACTTCCGATTTTGTCGGTGCCTTCGAACGGGATAAAACGAGAGCTGAATTCCTTCACCTTATCGGAACAAAATTGCATTGATCGTATGATGATGCATGTATGAATTATTGTATGGATAGGTTCATAGATTAATAAATTTCAGGATTGTGCGTTTTGGTATGGGTTTTGACTTAACAGAAAAACGAAATAATTTAAGGAGATAGAAATATGTTTGAACAAACGAATAACAGAGGATTTTTTGCATCGCAACAGGGCACACAGGATGTGACTGTTGCCAAATCATTTATGACACAGGTTTTTGGATGGATGACCTTGGCTATGTTTGTAACGGCAGTAACTGCCTATTGGTTTGCAAGTTCACCCGAATTGATCGGTAGTTTGGTAAACCCTGCCACAAATGGGTTAAGTGGACTTGGCTGGGTTGTAACCCTGGCTCCCCTTGGCTTCGTTTTGTTGATGTCATTTGGCTTTCAGCGACTGTCGCCTGCCGTTTTGACACTTTTATTTATTTCCTTTTCTGTATTGATGGGTATGAGTCTTAGTTTTATTCTACTTGTCTATACAGCTGCTTCGGTTTATAAAACTTTTGCCATTACCGCTGCAATGTTCGGTATCATGGCAGTTACCGGTTATACCACCAAAACGGATCTTACAAAATTCGGAGCAATTATGATGATGGGAGTAATCGGCCTTTTTGTAGCTATGATCGTTAATTTCTTCATGAATAGTGGAACCATCGATTATATTATCAGTATTATCGGCGTTTTAGTATTTACCGGTCTTACAGCTTATGATGTTCAGCGGATAAAACGCATCGGCGCTGGCAATGGGGAATATGGTGCTGAAAACACCAGGAAATTAAGTATTCTGGGAGCTCTGACGCTCTACCTTGATTTTATCAATCTTTTCCTCTTCCTGCTCAGATTTTTGGGAGACAGAAAGTAAAATAGTGAAAGAATAAAAATATTTTTATGAAAAACGCATACGTATTTCCTGGCCAAGGTGCTCAGTTTGTTGGAATGGGTAAAGAGTTGTACGATAATTCTGAATTGGCCAGAGAGATGTTTGAAAAGGCCAACCAAATTCTTGGTTTCCGAATTACTGATCTGATGTTTTCCGGAACCGATGAAGATCTTCGTCAGACAAAAGTAACACAACCGGCCATCTTTCTTCACTCCGTGATCCTGGCAGCAACGATTGGTAACAATTTCAAACCCGATATGGTGGCAGGTCATTCTTTGGGGGAATTTTCTGCCCTTGTGGCAGCAAAATCACTTTCGTTTGAGGACGGACTACGTTTAGTTTCTGCCAGAGCCCGGGCGATGCAGAAAGCTTGTGAAAAAGAACCATCTACCATGGCTGCTATTCTTGGACTGGAGGATCAAAAAGTTGAAGAGATTTGTAAATCCATCCCTGAGGTTGTTGTTCCAGCCAATTACAATACTCCTGGCCAATTGGTCATTTCAGGAAGTATTAAAGGGATTGAAATGGCTTGTGAACAACTAAAAGCGGCCGGTGCACGCCGGGCGCTTCCACTCAAAGTCGGAGGCGCATTCCATTCACCCTTGATGGAACCTGCCCGGATTGAACTTGCCGAAGCTATTGATAATACTCCGATTCTTCCTCCTATATGTCCCGTTTACCAGAACGCAACGGCTGAACGGGTTACCGACCCGGTTCAGATTAAAAAGAACCTGATTGCACAGCTTACTGCTCCGGTGCTATGGACACAAATCGTCCAGCACATGGTGACTGATGGTGCCACCCATTTCATCGAAGTGGGTCCAGGTAGTGTACTTCAGGGATTGATATCCAAAATCTGGAAAGAAGCAGTTGTTTCGGGAATTTGATATTACCGTTTTCCGTATTGTTTATCGTAATACTTTTGATAATCACCAGTGGTTACATCGTTCATCCAGGCTTCATGAGTAAGATACCATTCCACTGTTTTTTCCAACCCTTCTTCAAATTTTAAACTGGGTTTCCATCCTAAAGCATTTTGGATTTTATGTGAATCAATGGCATACCTAAGATCGTGACCGGCACGGTCTTTCACAAATGATATGAGCTTCTCCGAAGTGCCAGCTGTACGTTCCAATTTCCGGTCCATGATCTTACAAAGAAGTTTGATAAGATCGATGTTCTTCCATTCATTATGACCTCCAATATTGTATGTCTCTCCTGTTATACCCTTATGAAAAATCAAATCTATGGCGGCGGCATGATCCTCTACAAATAGCCAATCCCGGATATTTTCACCCTTTCCATAAACGGGAATTTGCTTACTGTATTTGATATTATTTATGACCAGGGGGATTAGCTTTTCAGGGAATTGGAAAGATCCATAGTTGTTGGAACAATTAGATATCACAGAAGGAAGGCCAAAGGTGTGGTAATATGCCCCTACCAAATGGTCGGCGCTTGCTTTTGAAGCAGAATAAGGACTTCTGGGATCGTAAGCCGTATGCTCATAAAAAAAACCTGTTGCTCCAAGAGATCCATACACTTCATCCGTTGAAATCTGATAAAACCTTTTTCCTTCGAAATTTTCCCAAATAAGACGGGCTGCATTTAATAAATTGACCGTTCCTATAATATTGGTATGAATAAATTCCATCGGATTTGAAATAGACCGGTCAACATGCGATTCGGCTGCCAGATGAATGACTCCATCGAATTGAAATTTTTTGAACAATGTATTCATCAATTCTCCGTCGGTAATATCGGCTTTTACAAATTCGTAATTGGGTTCATTTTCTATATCTTTAAGATTGGCCAAATTTCCGGCATAGGTCAGGTTATCGAGGTTCACGATATGATAATCCGGGTATTTTTTCACAAACCTGCGTACCACATGAGATCCAATAAATCCAGCGCCACCAGTGATCAAGATCTTTTTCATATTTTTTTCTTTATTATTTCTTTTCAGCTAAGGCTTTTTCCCATTTCCATGCCGAAAGTGTCATCTCGTCCAGCGTTTTTTCTGCTTTCCAGCCCAATTCCGTATTCGCAAAACTGGTATCGGCCCATACTTTCACAATATCTCCAGGGCGACGATTCATTATTTTATACTTCAATTTAACTCCGGTAGAATGTTCAAAAGAATGGATCACCTCCATAACAGAAAAACCATTGCCGGTTCCCAGATTGAAAGCCTCCACTTGTTTATCGCTTTTCCTGCTGGCCATCCGTTCCACGGCAATAACATGTGCTTTTGCCAGGTCCACAACGTGGATATAATCGCGTATCGCAGTGCCATCAGGGGTATCATAATCGCTACCCCAGACCCGTAAAAAATCACGTTTGCCAATGGCAGTCTGGGTCATGTAAGGAATTAAATTTCCAGGAACGCCAATGGGCAACTCCCCGATTAAGGCTGATTCGTGTGCTCCTATGGGATTAAAATAGCGCAATAAAATAGACCGGATATTGGCGCTTTTAGCGGTATCGGTGATGATCTCCTCTGAAATTTGTTTTGTATTCCCGTACGGAGAGGCTGCTTTTAGAATAGGGGAATTTTCACTAACAGGAAGTACTTCCGGTTGGCCATATACCGTACAGGACGAAGAGAAAACAAGGTCACTGATTTCATTATCTATCATCCCCTGAAGAATATTGAAGAGAGAAACGAGGTTATTCCGATAATACTTCAGTGGAAATTCTACCGACTCCCCTACTGCTTTATAGGCTGCAAAATGAATAATGGCATTGATATCGTTATGCAGTTTAAAAAATTCAGCAGTTCTTTCCGAATCAGTCAAATCAAATTTCTCGAACAATGGTTTTTCCCCAGTGATTTTGGAAATACAATCAAGTACATCAATCGAAGAGTTTGAAAGATTATCGACAATGACCACCTCAAAACCTTTTTTTTGAAGTTCAACTACAGTATGAGAGCCGATATAACCTGTTCCGCCAGTTACTAATATTTTCATAATTTGTTTATAAAACCAGTTTATACACCTTAATCAAGTATTGTTGCTCAACGACCCATCATTTTTAAAATCGGATGATAATCTCCCTTTAATCCAACAGGTTCTTCATTTCTTATCTGGTAAACGATACGAATACTTTCGGATGCATCCTTTAACCCGAATCCTCTACCTGCCAGGATTTCACGGTACATATCGGTATGGAGATCGGTAAATCCCTCACTAAATTCTATTTCGCGGTCGCCCATGGTAAGCGAGCGATAGGTTCGCTTTCCTGCGTTTCGGATATTTTCAGGAATATCATTATAGTCGATACTTAAGAACCAGCGGATGTTGGCATTTTCAAGTCGAAGTAACCCGGCAGCTTTATGTTTTTCGTGGAGATGTACGATGTTTTCTTTTACCGTTCCAAAAATCCAGGAGAGCATGTCGAAAAAATGGACACCGATATTGGTTGCAATACCACCGGATTTTGAAACATCCCCTTTCCAGGACCGGTCATACCAATTGCCTCGAGAAGTGATATAGGTAAGATCCAGATCATACATTTTCTTTCCGGATCCTTTTTTTATTTCTTCATATAAGGCGCGAATTGTGGGATGTAACCGCAACTGGAGGATGGTATAGATACTTTTTCCGGTTTCTTTTTCAATTTCTTGCAGGGCATCCAGGTTCCATGGATTCAACACAATGGGTTTCTCACAGATTGCATGAGCATTATTACGTAAAGCAAGGCGGATATGTGAATCGTGCATGTAATTTGGCGAACAGATACTCACATAATCAACCTTCCGGTTTTCAAATCCATTTTTCGACAGAGCCTCTCTCCTAAGTTTATCCAAATGGCGGTCGAAACGTTCTGGTTCAATAAAAAAATCAGCCTTAGGGAAATAACTATCAATAATCCCAACGCCATCGTAAGGATCCAGAGCACATATTAGTTTATTTCCGGTATCTCTAATTGCTTTCATGTGCCTTGGTGCTACATATCCAGCAGCTCCGATTAGCGCAAAATTGAGGGGCTTTTCCGTTGTATCCATAATGACATTTAAAGTTTAATTACAAGACCTTCCTTCGTTAACTGATAATGTTCTTTGCTTTCGGGACAAACAGCAATTCCGGCATCGTCGAAATGAAGGCGATGCCCATAAGCGCTCATCCACCCGATATGCCGGCCTGGGTTTCCCACGATCAGTGCATACGGCGGAACGTATTTGGTTACCACGGCACCAGCTCCGATAAAAGCATATTCTCCGATTTCGTTTCCACAAACAATGGTTGCGTTGGCTCCGATGGAAGCTCCTTTTCTGACCAGTGTTTTCATATACTGGTCACGGCGAAGAATATGACTTCGGGGGTTAATGACATTGGTAAAGACCATGGAAGGACCAAGAAAAACATCATCTTCACAAATTACCCCGGTATAAATAGAGACATTATTTTGTATTTTAACATTTCGGCCTAAAATAACATCGGGAGAAATCACGCAATTTTGTCCAATATTGCATTGTTCCCCAATAACACATCCTTTCATGATATGGGTGAAATGCCAGATTTTCGTTCCTTTTCCAATTTGGCAGCCCGCATCAATTACAGCAGTTTCATGGGCAAAATATTCAGGTTCCATCATGTTCGGTTTAAGAATTCAAGTACGTTACTTGTAATGTAATTCAATTGTTCCTGATCCAATTCGGTATGCATCGGCAAGGAGAATACAGTTTCACAAAGATGCTCAGTTACCGGAAAATCACCAGGTTTATATCGGGGATCCAGGTAAGCTTTTTGCATGTGCAGAGGAACAGGATAATAGATCATGGCAGGAACTCCCTTAGTGGCGAGGAATTCAATAAGTGCTTTCCGGTCAATTCCTTGAGAAACCAAGGTATATTGATGAAAAACATGATTTGATTTTGAATACCTTACCGGGATTTTCAGTTTTGTTTGATGCCCAAACGCTTTATCATAAAAATCAGCAACAGCGCGGCGTTTTGAAGCATATTCATCAAGATGACTTAATTTTACTTTCAAAATTGCAGCCTGGATGCTGTCAAGCCGTGAATTAACACCGATATAATCATGGTAATATCTAACCGTCATGCCATGGTTGACCACAACCCGCATCTGCTTAGCCAGATCATCATCGTTGGTGAAGATCGCTCCTCCGTCGCCATAACATCCCAGATTCTTTGACGGAAAAAACGAAGTACACCCGATATGGCCGATGGTTCCTGATTTTTTTCGACTCCCATCCTCAAAAATATAGTCCGATCCGGTTGCCTGACAGTTATCTTCAACGATATAGAGATGATGCTTTTTTGCAAGAGCCATGATTTCTTCCATTGGGGCTGCTTGGCCAAAGAGATGAACAGGAACGATTGCTCTGGTTTTCGGAGTGATGGCACGTTCGATGGCTTTGGGATCGATATTAAAAGTATCCGGATCCACATCAACTAAAACCGGCGTAAGTTTAAGCAAAGCGATCACTTCGGCAGTCGCAATAAAGGTGAAAGAAGAAGTGATCACCTCATCACCAGGTTGTAATCCAAGTGCCATCATGGAAACTTGCAAGGCATCGGTACCGTTAGCACAGGGAATAACATGTTTCACACCGAGATATTGTTCGAAATTATTTTGAAAAGCATGTACGGCAGGTCCATTGATAAAAGCACAGGAGTCAATGACTTCCTGGATCTGCTGATCGATTTCAGATTTGATGTTCAGGTATTGGCTGTGTAAGTCAACCATTTGGATTTTCTTCATACGTTATTGTGTATTTTGCGTGATTGATCGATACAAATATAACGCAAATATTGTACTTTCGTTGTTCACCCTGTGGCGGTTTTCTTATCTTTGGTACCGACAATTAAATTATCTGAAAAATGAAACGATTTGCTGTCGTCTTAGCTGGTTGCGGGATTTTCGATGGAGCCGAGATCCATGAATCAGTTCTAACCCTTCTGGCCATCGACAAAGCAGGTGCAGGTTATCATTGCTTTGCTCCTGATATTCCACAGTATCATGTGATCGACCATCTGAAAAAAAAACCTGCCGGCGAACAACGAAATGTCTTGGTAGAATCAGCCCGGGTGGCACGTGGAGACATCTCCCCATTAAGGACTTTTAGATCATCTGACTATGACGCATTAATCTTCCCCGGTGGATTTGGAACTGTAAAAAACTTATGTTCCTGGGCGTATGAAGGCGATAACTGTAAGGTTAATTCCGAAGTAGAAAAAGCCATAAAAACCATGTTTGAAGCCAAAAAACCCATTGGTGCCATGTGTATTGCACCCGTCATCATAGCAAGGTTATTTAAAGGAGTTAAATTGACCACCGGACAGGATCCTGCTTCAAGTAGCTTTATAGAAAAGATGGGAAATATATCGATCCGGACAAACCATGGGGAAGTAATCATAGATCAGGAGAAAAAGCTATTTACCACCCCATGTTACATGTTAGATTCCTCAATCAGTCAGATTGCCACAGGCACAGAAAATATTGTCAGAGAGATGCTGAAATCAATGGGGTAATTTCATTGGTATTGTTTTACCTCCATCTCGCCTTTTAGCACCATGATTCCATTGATGGCGAGCGCCCGCATTTCATCCTCACCCGGGATGACATGAATCGGAGCTAATTTATAAACACGTTCCCGGATCCATTCAACAAAGCCTTTATCATAAGCAATACCACCAGTGATAAGAATAGCATCCACCTCACATTTTAACACGGTATACATTTCCCCGATATATTTAGCCACTTGATAGGCCATGGCATGATAAATAAGTTCTGCCTTGGGGTCACCGGCTTTCACCATTTTTTCCACTTCATAAGCGTTATTGGTCCCCAGATAGGAAACCAATCCGCCTTCACCTGTAATCATTCGTAGTACTTGATTCAAGGTATATTTTCCACTGAAACAAACTTTTGCAAGCTGATCAACCGGGAGCGTTCCACTACGTTCCGGGCTAAAGGGGCCTTCTCCGCTAAGCGCCTGGTTGACATCAACAACCTGACCATAATTATGAGCGCCCACTGAAATGCCCCCTCCAAGATGGACTACAATAAGGTTTAACGCTTCATATTTCCGTTGAATTGATTTGGCAAATTCCCGGGCCACCGCTTTTTGGTTCAACGCATGAAAAATGGAAATCCTTTCAAACAGTGGATGTCCAGCCACTCGGGCGATGGGACTCAATTCATCAACCACAACCGGATCTGCAATAAAAGCACGAACCGATGGCAATGACTGAGCCAGGTTATGGGCAATAAGTCCCCCCAAACTGCTGGCATGTTCTCCCAACGGACTGTTTCGCAGGCACTCGATCATGGCTTCGTTTACTTCATAAACTCCCGAAGGAATTGGTTTCAGTAAGCCACCTCTGCCAATAATTGCCTGTAAATTGTTAATATGAATATCTGCTTCTTTAAGTTGCTGGAGTATGATATCCTTACGGAATTCAAATTGGTCAGTCATCTTCGCAAAAGGAGCCAGTTCCTCAGGGGTATGTTTTATAGTTTTTAAAAAAATAGGCTCTGTATTCTGATAAACAGCAATTTTCGTCGAAGTTGACCCGGGGTTGATCGCCAATACTTTAATATCTTTCATTCCTTAAATCTTTATTTTGACGCATTGGTTGAATTTCGTTGTTTGCTATGGTGAATACTGTATGTAAAATAGATAACAAATCCAATGGCCATCCAGATAACAAGCCGAGCCCAGGTATCCAACGGCAAGGCAGCCATTTGGATAAAGCAAATGAGTGCTCCTAAAATGGGAATCACTGGGACAAAAGGTGTCCGGAAAGGGCGGGGAATATCCGGTCTGGTTTTTCGGAGAACGACAATACTAATACATACAATAGAAAAAGCGAGTAAAGTTCCGATAGAAACCAGTTCTCCTAAAATGCTGATAGGTAATACTCCTGCTAAAACCACTGCAACAGAACCAGTCAGGATGGTGCTAACGTATGGGGTTTTGAATTTCGGATGGACTTTAGAAAATATCGGTGGAAGCAATCCGTCTTTCGACATAGAATAAAAAATACGGGGTTGCCCCATGAGCATTACCAGGATCACAGAACTTAATCCTGCAATGGCCGCTATTTTTACGATAGGTCTTAGCCAAAACATCCCCTTCCCCATGGCATCTACACCAACTGCAACCGGATCGGCTACATTCAGAGTGGTATAGCTGACTATCCCCGTTAATACAATAGCAACCAGGATATACAAGACAGTTGAAACACTCAGGGATCCTAGAATTCCGATGGGCATGTCACGCTGGGGATTTTTTGCTTCCTGGGCCGCGGTCGACACGGCATCAAATCCAATGTACGCGAAAAAGATTACCCCAGCTCCCCGAAGGATACCGCTCCACCCAAAGTGCCCCCATTCGCCGGTATTTTTGGGAATGAAGGGATGCCAATTAGCAACCTTTACGAATGCAATTCCGATGGCGATAAACAAGATGATCACAGCAACTTTCACAATGACCATCACGTTGTTAAAATTGGCTGACTCTCTAATCCCCACGATCAACAAGAGGGTAAGCGCTGCAATAATGAACATCGCAGGAAGGTTGATGATGGCTGTAACGTGTGGCAATGAATCAACATTCACCCCTTGTGCCAGTAATCCGGTTGCAAGATTGTGGGTCAATTCCTGCCATCCCAGTTTTGGAACCTCAACCAGGACAGATCCTGTTGCCGCTGTTAGCGTGGTAGGAATGAAGATACCGAAATCTTTCAGAAAGCTAACCACATACCCCGACCAACCTACTGAAACTGTGGAGGCCGCAAATAAATATTCCAGAATAAGATCCCATCCAATGATCCATGCCAAAAATTCGCCCAGGGTAGCATAAGAATATGTATAAGCGCTTCCTGAAATAGGAATCATGGAAGCAAACTCTGCATAACAAAGTCCGGCGAAAGCACAGGCAGTTCCTGATATGAGAAAGGAAATAACAATAGCTGGTCCTGCATATTGTGCGGCTGCCTGTCCTGTCAGAACAAAAATTCCAGCGCCGATTATAGCACCGATCCCCAGGGTGGTAAGGTTAAGACTGGTAAGTGTTTTTTTTAACCCTGCTTTATTATCTTTAGCTTCTTGTAGTAAATCACCAAGGGATTTTGTAATGAACAGGTTTTTCGCCATAATGAAGAAAAAAATGGAACAGTTAGATTGCAGCTGCCATCACGATGCTGGCTTGTTTCGATTCTTCAGTATCCGAACGGGAAGTAAGTACAATGGGAGCAGCAGCGCCCAAAATCACAGCGGCTAATTTAGCATTGCACGAAAAACCAAAAGCTTTATACAGGATATTACCTGCTTCAATGTCGGGAACTACCAGTAAGTCTGCATCTCCAGCCACATCACTAACAATTCCTTTATGCTTTGCACTGGCAGCGCTGATTGCATTGTCGTAAGCCAAGGGGCCATCGATAATACAATTTTTAATTTGTCCACGTTGGCCCATTTTTGATAACATAGCGGCTTCGATGGTTGCAGGCATGGCTTCATTGACCATTTCAACAGCAGCAAGAACAGCAACTTTAGGCTTCTTATATCCTAGCTTATTCATAAATTCAACTGCATTGTTGGTCAAGGCTACTTTTGTTTTAAAATCAGGAGCCGGAATCATTGCAGCATCTGTCAAACCAAGTAATTTAGGATATGTAGGAACTTCAAACAAAGCAAAGTGTGAAAGGACATCGCCTTTTCGTAATCCGTTTTCCTTATCGAGGACACCTCTGAGGAAAACAGCCGTAGGAACATTTCCCTTCATCAGAATATCGGCTTCTTTGTTGCGTACCATTTTAACTGCAATCCTAACTGAATTAACGTCAACCTCTTCATCAATGATTTTCATTCCTTTCACATCAAGTTTCAGATTAGCAGCAATATCCTTGATTTTTTTCTCATTTCCAACCAGGATCGCTTCTATCAAACCCATTTTAGCGACTGCACAGATTGCTTCCAGGCAGTGTTCGTCATGAGCAACAGCTACAGCCAGTCTCTTTTTTCCAGATTTTTTTGCAAGGTCATTCAGATCAGTAAGTTTAGTTAAACAAGCGGGTCCGGATTTCTTCGTTGTTTCTGTCATTTTCTTTCCTCCGATTATTTTAAGTTATTAACTTGTTTATAAAGCATTTCAAGCCGGCAAACGTACGCGAATTTTAGCAAACAGACAAGCAGTTTCCGAAATATTTTAAGGATAAAAAAATTCTTACATTTGCAGTATCTTCAAAAATAGAAAATCATGAATTTGCCTTTTGCCGAATCTTACAAAATCAAGATGGTAGAAACCATCCACAAAAGCACTCGTAAAGAACGCGAACAATGGATTAAAGAAGCCCATTACAATCTTTTCAGCTTAAAAAGCGATCAGGTCTTCATTGACCTTCTCACCGATTCAGGGACAGGAGCTATGAGTGACAAACAATGGTCGGAATTGATGCTTGGCGACGAAAGTTATGCCGGGGCCTCCTCCTATTTTAAAATGAAAAATGCCATTCAGGATATCCTTGGTTTCGAATATTTCCTACCAACACATCAGGGCAGAGCAGCAGAAAATGTTCTCTTTTCAGTACTTGTCAAGGAAGGGAACCTGATCCCAGGAAATTCTCACTTTGATACAACCAAAAGCCATATCGAATTCCGTAAAGCTTTTGCTGTCGATTGTACCATTGATGAAGCATTTGATACAACAATATCACATCCTTTCAAGGGCAATGTTGATCCGGTAAAACTGGAAAAAGTGCTGAAGGAAAATCATGATAAAATTCCTTTTATTATTATCACCGTTACCTGTAACTCATCGGGGGGACAGCCTGTATCAATAGAAAATCTGAAAATGATACGGAAACTGGCCGACAAATACGGAAAAATCGTTGTTTTTGATTCTGCCCGGTTTGCTGAAAATGCCTATTTCATCAAATTGCGTGAAAAAGGATATCAGGATAAATCCATTCGCGAAATTGTTCGTGAGATGTTTTCCTGTGCTGATGTCATGACCATGAGTGCCAAAAAAGATGCCATTGTCAACATGGGCGGATTCATTGGCATGAGAAGCAAAGAGCTATTTGAACAAGCCAGCATGTTTAACATCCTGTTTGAAGGATATGTTACGTATGGTGGAATGTCGGGTAGGGATATGAATGCATTGGCCCAGGGCTTGTATGATGGTACTGAGTTTGATTATCTTGATACCCGGGTTAAACAGGTTGAATATCTTGGAAATCGGTTGATGGAGTTTGGAATCCCAGTTCAGCAACCCATTGGCGGTCATGCTGTATTTGTTGATGCCAAGCGATTTTTACCCAATTTGCCTAAGGAAGAATTCCAGGCGCAGACATTGGCCATAGAATTGTATCTCGAAGCAGGTATTCGTGGGGTTGAAATCGGTGCATTATTAGCCGATCGTGACCCGATAACCCGTGAAAATCGTTATCCTGCTCTTGAATTGTTACGCTTGGCTATCCCCCGCCGGGTTTACACCAACAACCACATGGATGTTGTCGCAATAGCGCTAAAAAATATTTATGACCGGCGTGAATCCATAACAAGGGGATTGAAAATTGTGAAAGAAGCAGCGATCCTGCGTCATTTCACAGTTTCTCTTGACCTTGCCTGATCCCATGTCGTTTTTCGAACTTTTCCTTATTTCACTGGGCCTTTCGATGGATTGCTTTGCTGTATCGCTCAGTGTGGGTGTCAGTCATAAATTAAAATGGAAAGAAACATTCCTGATCGCTTTTTCATTTGGGCTGTTTCAGGGATTAATGCCACTCATGGGTTGGATGCTTGGAACAAGCATTCAAACGTTGATTGCAAGCATCGATCATTGGATAGCCTTTGGCATTCTGGCAGTCATCGGATTAAGAATGGTCTGGCAGGCAATATTTCCTGAAAATAAAAAGGCAACTACCGACATCAGAAAGTTGCCTGTGCTACTTTCCCTTTCCATTGCTACCAGCATCGATGCCCTCATTACCGGAGTAGGATTTGGATTTATCAAAGTAAAAATTTTAGAAGCAGTCCTTTTGATTTCCATAACTACATTTGTAATTTCCATTGCGGGTGTGAAACTTGGAGAAAAAACCACTTTTATTTCATCCCGGTGGGCTGAATTTTTAGGTGGAGTTATCCTCATCTTAATTGGGACCAAAATTTTATTGGAACATCTTGGCATGATTTGACACTATTAATGTTTTTTTTACTTTCGTATCTTATTTCCTCTGCCAATGAACTATATCCGGATTACCAAAGAATTCACATTTGAGGCTGCCCATGCACTCAAAGGATACAATGGGCCTTGTAAAAACATTCATGGTCATTCCTATGAATTATCGGTAACCATCAAAGGAAGACCCAACCCCGATCCTGTTTCTGAAAAAAACGGAATGGTTCTTGACTTCGGAGAGCTGAAAAATCTCATTAAAAAGCAGATTATCGATCCTTTTGACCATGCTTTGTTACTGAACAGCGAGGTGGACCAGAAAGCGTTGTTAAATTTCGGAGAACCTTTTACCAATATTATCTTTCTTCCGTATCAACCTACCAGCGAAAATTTTCTTCTCGATTTTGCCCGGCGGATTCGCCCGCTCCTGCCTCCCGGAATTCAGCTTTACAGTATGCGCCTTCGTGAAACATCCAGTTCTTTTGCAGAATGGTTTGCAGAAGATAATTGACAAAGAGGAGATTTTATTATTTCTTTTTTTTAATCAGATGAACATCGGCATATAAATCGTCTGCGATTACAATGATTAGATGAGATTCTTCAGGGTAAAGATGCTCATCATACCAGGAAGGAGCAAAATTCTTTTCAGCTTCAGAATTTTCATCAGGAGCAATTCGAAGTAAATATTTGCCTGGGACTATCCTTGGAAATTCAAAAAAACCATTTTCATTGATTATGGCCGACCGATAATGTTTTACCGAATCAAATGGACGTACTTTATCTTCAACTTTAAATAAAACTGCGGTTCCCCTGCATAGGTATGTTTCTCCTGTATATGCATGACCTCTGATGGTATGATGGTCAACCGTCACCAAATAAACTATACCTAAAAACAGAATGATAGCTGCAGCGGCAAACCAGGAAGAAGCTCGGAGTAACCTGGAAGATACTCCCAGGGCCATGGCATTACGATCCCAAAAGCCTATAGATCCATTCTCAGGACGTATTTCGCGACAAATTTTTTTCCAAACATCTCCGGGAGGTTCTTTCGAAAAATCCGAAAATGTTTGCTTGAATTTTTTTTCCAGATTATCCGTTTTTTCCATAGTCTGTTCCAGTAATTCCCATATCATTAAGCCGTTTTCTGAGAAATGCTTTAGCTCTGTGAAGTTGCGACTTTGAGGTGCTTTCAGAGATATTTAACATAATTCCAATCTCCTGATGATTATATCCCTCAATTACATATAAGTTAAAAACTGTTCGATATCCAATTGGCAAGCCATTGATGACTTTAAGCAGTTCCACAGCTGATAAAATAGACAAGGCATTCTCGATATTGGTTGCATGCATTGCAGCATCTCCAAGATCTACTTCTACCTGAAATTTTAGTTGCTGTTTATAATAATTGATTGCAGTAGTTATGATGATACTCCTTATCCAACCTTCCAGAGATCCTTCGAACCGATACATGTGAAGTTTAGCAAATACCCGAACGAATGCAATTTGTAAAAGATCCTCAGCCTCCATGGAATTATTTGCATACCGCAAACAGATTCCGAACATCTTAGGTGAAAATCGGTTGTACAATTGAGTTTGGGATGCCTTATCTTGTTTCAGACAACGTCCTACCAACTCATGGTCGGCGTCCATAGGATGCAGATTATTCTGTTTTTCAGTTAGTAAATGTACGCTTTTTTCAATTCCAAAAAAAAGGCGCGGTATTGATCGCGCCTTTAAGAAAAATGAACCAGATTGAATTTAATATTTTATAAATTTTTTTGTGACAAGCAGGGTATTGTCTGATTGCCTGACAGTTAAAAAATAAATACCTGTTGGAATAGACTCAATGGGCAAGGTAATCAGTGTTGATCCGTTTACACATTTTCCGAATGCTGAAAGAACGGAAATCCCTATGAGATTCCTAACCTCAATGGTCAAAGGAGTGGAATAGCTTGCGTTTACAGGCAGAGTCACAGTTGAATGGGTTGGATTCGGATAGAGATTGCCAAAACTTACCAGTTGATTTTTCTCCTCCGGATTTCCTGTTATATCATGATTAAAAAGTTCCAGCCGTACTCCAGTAATGACGGGCTTATTGTCATCCAACCAGATGGCTGTGTAACGCGAATATTTTCCGGGATACTCTACATACAGTTGGTAAGCGCCCAAAGGAAGGTTCCCCAGTTCAAAATGGCCCAAAGAATCGGTTAAGATGAATGTTAAAGGATGGAAATTTCCATCCAGAAGATTTACTTGCGCAAATGGTATTTCGGCAATCAATCCATCCGAAGCCACATTGTCAACCAATCCCGATATCTGGCCCGGACCATCAAGACTTTCCACCACAGACAACAAATGAGTATTTGCAGCAAACACGTTACTGTCGGCAATGATAAGTGGATCCGTGTTCACCCAATTTAATTGCCGGGGATAATAAGAGGGGAAATAGTGTGAGTGATTAAAAGAACCACTGGTTAATTCTGCCCGAATTAGATAAGAACCAGGAAGAATGTTGGGAAAGGCATAATAACCAAGGTAGGTAAAATTCAGGGTATCAACCAAGATTATTTTATCCTTTTTAAATCTGAACAGGTAAGCGATTCCGGTATCACCGGCCATCACCGGATTGTTAATGGGGAGATCACCGGCAAATAAATGCCCCCCAAGATTATAATACGTTGCAGTAGAAAAAAACTTACAAATTGTATCGGAACAAATTACAACGCTTTGATCCATCTGCTTTATTGTCAAACAAACCAAGTGACTACCGGGTATTGTAAACTGATGGGTAACATCACGAGCGTGATACATGGTTCCATCGTCAAATTCCCAGTTATAAATAAGATTTTCTCCCACCGATTCATTGACAAATACAAAAGTATTGGGGTTTGGGTTCAGCGAATCCAATATTCCGGTATAAGCTGCTTCACAAGCGGGAGCCGGTGTAAGGCGGACAGAATCACAAAAACGGTCATTACACACCGCAATGGAATCACTATTGTATACGGTAAGACAAACATGATAATCGCCAAATCCGGGATAAATATGTACGGGGTTTTTATCACCCGAAACATCTCCATCTCCAAATTCCCAATGCCAATGGTTGATATTTCCGGTGGAAGTATTGATAAATGTTACCTTCTGTTTGTTTGAATTGTCAACTTGATAATTGAATGTTGCCTTACATTCTCCAACCTGTGGAATAATGACTGTGGTACACAAAATATCATGGCAGATATTTCCCGAATCGGAATTGGAAACAGTCAGACAAACCATATATGTTCCACTTGAAGGATAAGTATGATCCGGGTTTTGAATAGTAGAAGTGACACCATCACCAAAGCTCCATTGCCACCGGGTAATCAATCCTGTGGATTGGTCGTGAAAATGGATGGTTTTGGGGTTTAATAGATCCGGATCGGAAGTATAAGCGGCATGACATGCTGCAGGTGACATTGGTTCATAAGGTATTTGCCCTGAGCCGGACTGGATTAAAACAAAAAAGATCAAAAAAGTGATAGTAAGCCTCATGGTTTCCTGATTATTTGTCCGAAATTGTATTGAACACCGATGCCAAGGCCAACCGACCAGGGTCTTTCAACATGGATATTTTCCTGCTCCACCATCGGATTTAAATAATATTGACAAGAAGGGGCCACATAAAAAGAGATTTTCTTGGTAATTTGATATTCAAGATAAAGATTGGCCCATAGTTGCCAATTGGTCTTAATTCTGGAAGGAGTTGTTTTATCGATTTTAATAATCCGGGCGTTTGAGTAATTGATCACCGGATCGGCTTCTTTGGTATTGATCAGGAACGAAACTGCAGGACCGGCTTGCAAAGTTAAATTAACCCGTTTCGATTCAAAAAAACGGTACCCCAACAAAAATGGAATCTGAATGTAAGTGTATCTGTTATTAGTCCGGTCATCAGCCAGATGTTGAATGCTATCATAAACATTTATCGTCTCAGTAATATATTCAATTTGGTTACCCCCATTCACATTGAAGGAAATAACGTTATTATAAAATCCGATGCTGTCGCGACTTTTATAATCAATCTTATAAATTCCCTGATCGTAAACATATCCTAATCCGACACCAGTCGCCAGCGAAAACCTGGAAATGTGCCAGGTAAGTCCGCCATTGATCCAAAAATTGGTTTTTGAATAGGATGATTCTCCGGAGTAAAATGAAACTTCAGGCTGAATCCCTAACTGAGCAGAAAAAAAATGAACAGGTGGAATGTTCCCTTTATGAATTCTTAATATTCCATCGGCTGTATAAAAAGTCAGAATGGTATCTGGTACCGGCAACACATCGATTTCTTCAGAATTAAGCGTGTTCATCCTGGAAATATTCACAACATCCGAAATAACGGGGAGTGATGAGGAAAATTCATTTTTGACCCCTGTCTCCGAATTGCATTGATGAATTTTTTGAGCAGAAGGTTCCGTTTTGATTCTGGCAGGCTGAGAAATGGGAATGGCAGAATGATAGATCTGATGAACCTCAGAAGAAGGATCGTTTTCTGCAGTCCGGGCAACTGGGGAAGCGGCTCCGGACTGAAAAATTACCCATATAATCGTGGGAACCAATATAAGTGAAGCAATAGCTACAAACCAGTATGTTTTTGAAATGTTGGTGAAATTGAAATGGGTCAGTTCCTTCCATAGTAATTTCCGGTTGATCTCTTTCCAAAGCCTTGGTCTTGGTTCGACCTGATGATTGGAAAGGGTCTCCCTGAAAAGCTGATCCAATTGATCTTGTTCTTTATTGGTATTATTCATTTTTAATATTTAAATCAGCCAGTTTTTTCTGAAGCATTCGTCGTGCTTTTAAAAGTTGTGTCTTTGAAGTATTTTCGGAAACCTTCAAAGAGTCTGCAATTTCCTTATGACTAAATCCCTCAAAAACATACAGATTAAAAACCATCCTGTATCCCGGAGGCAAGGTTTGAATCAAAGCAATTAATTTTTCGGCAGCGATGGGAGCATGGTATGAACTGGAATCATCCCGGTCGGATATTTCCAATTCGTTGATTTCACTGATATTTTCATGAAATGGTAATTTGCTGTTTTTCCGATAGTAATTCAATGCGTGATTAATCATGATCCTTTTCATCCAACCCTCAAAAGACCCTTCCTGACGATAGGTTCCAATCTTTTGTAATATTTTTAAAAAGGCTTCCTGCATAATATCTTCAGCCTCATCATAGTCCTTGGCATAGCGTAAACACAACGCCATCATTACCGGTGCAAACTTGCGGTAGAGGGCGCTTTGTGCGCTGCGCTTTCCTTTAACGCAACCCTCGATGATAGAATCGTCGATGAGCATTCAACCTTAGTTTTTAAAAGACACCTGTAACACCAATAGGTTGCCTATGATTTATTTTTATTATACGGCAAAAACCGGTACTTATTCCAGTAAAGTTTTCAGATTTGTAGAAATTGTATTCAAAGATATTTTTCACCAGATCTGCTTTATAGACGAAATATGCATATCAGCTTTTTTGGAAAATGCCAAGTTGTTTAGCAACATCATCCATCGTTATACTCTTCACTACCAAACTGTTGTCAGATATTCTTTCCTGTTCCAGAATATGATTAATATTGGAATCCATTTGACAAAGGTATAAAAACGGAAACGTTTTTTATTTTTCCTGCATCGAATCAGGAAACGAAAAACCACAAAGGAATTAGGACTTCCTTGAAATCAGGCAAATTTGTTCAAGTTTAATTTTCGCTTTTGTCTTTCGTAGTATTCAATCCCATTCTGATTTGCAATACCCCGGATAAAATTGTCGAACATAACATCAAACAATGTCTGGAATGAGAATTTATCGGCAGGAAAAAATTCAGGGTTATGCAGGTCAATCAATCGACGGATATATAACCGTGCAACCAATTCAATGCTAAGATCATCCCGGTACATACCCTGGGCTATTCCTTTTTGAATATTGATTTTGATTTTTTCAAAAATGAACTCAATCCGGTCATCTATGTGTTTATGATAAATTTCAGGATAGTATTTGTTCAGGTCAAAGGTGAGTGAAGGAGTAACATCGCGAAACCGTTCCCCTATCTCTCTGCTTACAATAAGCAGAATATCAACAGCATTCACACCTTCAAAATTATATTGATCAAAAATGATCTCAAAATTTTGTCTTTCCAGTTCCAACAATTTCGTTACCAATTCTTTTTTACTGGTAGCATATAAATTAAGATTTTTTTTCGACATTCCCAGATCCTGGCAAATGTCGTCCATTGAAACACTTCTCACTCCATATTTGTAAAAAAGTTCACGAACTCTTTCGAGAATATTTATCAATGATTTTTCCATAATTAATTTTAACAAACGGAGGGCGCAAATATAGAAAAAATGGATTAATAAGGAACATCAAATTTCCAGGTTTGAGGGAGAAATGGAGAAATTTTGCCGGATCAAGTTGATAAATCATCTGTCGATTTTGAAGATTTGTCAAAATTAGTTTGGATTTCGCTGGAATGCAAAAGATTTGTCTTTACTTTTGTTATGGATTTGATTCCTATAGCTCATGATGATTCCCCGTAAATGGATACTCCCGTTGATTGCTATTTCTCTGTTCATTTTCGTTCTGTCATTCAGACAACTCTCCGACCCTGACCTTGGATTCCATCTGAAATATGGTCAGTGGATTACCACGCATCATGCCTTTCCCACCAAAGACATTTCTACGTTCAGCGTTTCGGATCACGATTATATTGATCTGCATTGGCTTTTCCAGGTAATACTTTTTAACATTTATGCTACAACCGGTTACCCAGGAATTTCCCTTTTCATTTGCCTGTTGAGCCTTTCTCTTTCACTTTTGCTCATGTTACGTAACCGATATTTTAAAATCCCATGGCCAATTACCGGAATAGCTCTTTTTATCGGTTTTATCATCATCGAAGCCCGGATTGCTCCACGACCGGAAATGTTCAGCTTTTTATTTTTAACCATCCTGCTGTTCATCCTTGATAAATATTACAGGGGACACACCAAAAAACTATTTTTGTTACCCCTGATCATGCTTTTTTGGTGCAACTTGCATTCATTGTTTATCCTGGGCTTGATTGTCATTGTTTGTTATGGATTTAGCATCCTCCATCGCGATCGTAAACCGGATTGGATCCTTGTTTTCTGGATGGTTCTTTCCTTCCTTGTTTGTTTTGTGAACCCATACGGCATCAAAGGATTTTTATTCCCCTTTGACCTCATCTCCCGATTCAGCTCAAACAATATATACAATCAACACATTCAGGAATTTACCCCATTTTTTTCTCAATCCAGGTTTTATTTACGCGATTATCTTTTTTTTGGTTGGGTTTTAACAACATTTTTATTTTTCATTCTTACGTGGAAAAACAGAAAAATTCACGAGATAATACTCCTTCTTGCTTTTTCCATTCTGGCTTTTACTTCTATTCGAAATATCCCTTTATTCATCCTCGTTTCGTTTCCAATCATTTCCAGGTCAATTTCAGAATGGAAAGATCATTTCTCTTTTTTCGGAAAAACAACCAGGCAGGGAGTCTATATTCTCTTGATTCTTATTCCATTGGTTTTAATTCCGCGTATTGTCACCAATTCATATTACTTTAATAACAACTCCTTCAATAAATTTGGATGGGGAATTAACAAGTTTCATCAACCGGTCAACGCGGCAGCATTTTTACTGGACAACCATCTCAATGGCCGGATCCTGAATAGCATTGGGTTTGGTGGATGGCTTTCCTGGGCACTGCCACAACCCATCTTTATTGATGGAAGATTGGAAGTCATGGAGGAATCCATTTACCGTGAAATAACCCAAAGCTGGAACAACGGTCTTTCTGAATTGATCGGCAAATACCATCCCGATCTCATCGTTTATAACTATCTTAAATATTATCCCTGGACCATCCAATTGAAAGAACTTCCCGACTGGCAATTGATCTATGTAGATGGAAATGCAGCCATTTTTGCTAAAATCAATCAGGTTCCATTCGTTAAACCATTTAATTTACTGGACCTACCTGATTCCGACATCATGACTAACCGCGGAAACTCTAAAATCTGGATACAAGGTTTTTATCAACCAGTCGATTACAAATATCTAGATTTAATGCATCTGGCATTGTTCCGGATGCAAATGAAATCCTCCATTGGGAAAAAGAAAGAAGGAAATGAACGATCTGTTGCATTTTTCAATAGTGCAAATGAAAAATATCAACGGGGAGATGCTACGGGGGCATTAGCGGATTATGATTCAGCCATACTTCTACAACCAGATTATTACAAGGCATATAATAATCGGGGCATTATCCGGGCTCTCGTTTTAAAGGATTATTCAGGGGCTATTTCAGATTTTGATAAGGCGCTGGATTTAAACCCGAATTATGGAGATGCTTTTTTGGGTCGAGGAACTGCCAATTATTTTCTTCATAATCTGGAATCTGCTTGTCGTGATTGGTATCGGGCGCAATCCTTGGGAAATCAACAGGCAGCCCGGCTGATCTCTTTGCATTGTAATCAAAAATAATTTGTACCTTTGCAACCTAATTGAAATCTCACAATGAGCGATTTCATCCATCATGAGTGCGGGATCGCCCTGGTCCGGCTCCTTAAACCGCTCGAATTTTACCTCGCTAAATACGGGACCCCTTTTTACGGGCTGAATAAACTGCACCTGCTGATGCAAAAACAGCATAATCGCGGGCAAGATGGTGCGGGGATTGCTTCCATAAAATTCGATTTAGAACCTGGTCATAAATTTATTAACCGGATCCGTTCAAATTCCAATTCTCCAATACAGGATATTTTCCATCAAGTCAGCGTTTCTTTAAAAGAGATTGAAGATTTTCATCCGCAGCGGCTTAAAGATGTCCAATGGCTAAAACGAAATGTGGATCTGGTTGGGGAATTATATCTTGGCCATCTTCGTTACGGGACCTTTGGAAAAAACAACCTCCTCAACATACATCCCTTTGTGAGGGAGAACAACTGGATGACCAAAAATCTCGTACTGGCAGGAAACTTTAACCTTACCAATGTTGACGAGCTCTTTGAAAAGCTGATTGACCTGGGACAATACCCGGTGGAAACCAGTGATACCATTACCATTCTTGAAAAAATGGGGCATTCCCTCGATGAAGAAAATGAGGAACTTTATCAGAAATTTAAACTCAAGGGATATCCAAAGCGTGAAATTACATTTCAGATTGCTAAGCATCTGAATGTTCAGAAAATTTTACGTCAGGCAGCCAAGACCTGGGACGGCGGATATGTTATTGCCGGCCTTTTTGGCCATGGAGATGCCTTCGTAATGAGGGATCCATCGGGTATCCGGCCTGCCTTTTATTATCAGGATGATGAAATTGTGGTTGTTACTTCCGAACGCCCGGTTATTCAAACGGCATTAAATGTTCCCTATGCTTCTGTCCATGAATTAAAACCCGGAAATGCCCTGATAATTAAAAAAGATGGGAAGATATCTGAAAAAGAGTTTCGGAAACCATTAACCTTAAAACCTTGCTCTTTCGAGAGGATTTATTTTTCCAGAGGAACTGATAAAGAGATTTATCTGGAAAGAAAAAATTTGGGGAAACTCCTGGCTGCCCCTATTCTGAAAGCGATTGATTATGATATCGCCAATACTGTTTTCTCTTACATTCCCAATACTGCCATTGATGCTTTTTACGGACTCATTGTTGAAATGGATGATTTCTGCGATAAAATTAAAATGGACCGGATTCTGGAAGCAGGAAAAACACTCGATCTCGCTAAACTGACAGAGATTTTCCAACTCCGGCCAAGAGCTGAAAAAGTGGCGGTAAAAGATATTAAACTCCGTACGTTTATAACCCAGGATTCGCAACGTAACGATCTGGCAGCCCATGTTTATGATATTACCTATGGAACCATCATTCGTGGAAAGGATAACTTGGTGGTATTGGACGACTCAATTGTCAGGGGAACCACCCTCAAACAAAGTATTATTCGCATCCTTGACCGATTGGGTCCCCGTAAAATCGTAATCGCCTCTTCAGCCCCGCAAATCCGGTATCCCGATTGCTATGGTATTGACATGTCGAAACTCAACGAATTCATTGCTTTTAAAGCAACTATAGAATTGCTGAAAGAAACCCACTTGGAACACGTCATCAACGAAGTTTATCTTAAATCCAAAGCCCAGGAGAATCTTCCTAAAGAAAAGGTCGTTAATTTTGTGAAAGAAATTTACAAACCGTTTACAGCCGAAAAAATTGCTGATAAAATATCAGAATTGGTTACCCCTCCTTCCTGCCAGGCAAAAGTCCAGATAGTATTTCAAACAATTGCTGATTTGCATGAAGCCATACCGCACCATCAGGGCGATTGGTATTTCACCGGTGATTATCCAACACCAGGAGGAAATAAAGTAGTTAATAAAGCTTTTATTAATTATATCGAAGGGAAAGACATCAGATCCTATTAAAGTTATTTCACCATTTCATTATTTTTCAATGGCGTTGTGGATCTTTTCAGCAATCAGTTTAAATTCCTCAGGTGTAAATGACAGTTTGGGTTTACGGAAATCCATATCATAAAGTCCTTTTAACGGAATAAGATGGATATGGGCATGGGGAACTTCCAACCCGATTACTGTGATACCAATCCGCTGGCACGGCACTACCTTTTTAATGGCAACGCCGACCTTCTTAGCAAAATTCCATAAAGCTCCATGAAGTTCATCTTCTAAGGCAAAAATGTAATCAACTTCCTTCTTGGGAATAACCAGCGTATGGCCTTCCTGAAGTGGATTAATATCAAGAAAAGCCAGAAAATTATCATCTTCTGCAACTTTATAACAGGGAATTTCACCCTTAACAATTTTTGTAAATATTGTAGCCATAAACTATCCGATTTGTCGTGAAATGTCGATGATCTTAAAGGAAATTTTTCCCGCCGGGACAGTAATTTCAACGGTATCATTGATTGATTTTCCCAACAATCCTTTGGCAATGGGCGAACTTACAGAAAGTTTCCCACTCTTGATATTGGCTTCATTTTCCGGTACGAGCGTATAGATCACCGTAGAACCATTCTGGACATTTTGAATTTTTACAGTAGAAAAAATCAACACTTTGCTATTATCCAGCTTACGTTCATCAATCAAGCGGGCATTACCTACGACTTCCTGCAATTTAGATATTTTCAACTCCAGCAACGATTGAGCTTCTTTAGCGGCAGCATATTCAGCATTTTCGGATAAATCACCCTTATCACGTGCTTCAGCAATTTGCCGTGAAATAGAAGGGCGTTCAACGGTTGTTAACCTGCTTAATTCTTCTTTGAGTTTCTCTAACCCATCAGAAGTATAATATTTGAAATCCGACATAATTTGATGGTTCTGTTTGAAATATAATAAGCTAAAAGACCCTTTAAAAGGGTCCTTTAGCATTAAAAAACGAAGTTAGTTAAAAAACTTCTAAAGTGTCGATTAAAAATTAAGTTTAATTCCTATACTGTGAGTTCCCTGGAAAGGATTGGTTGCCCTGTATGAATAATCGATGGCAATACCTGTTTCCTTTTCCTTATTAAACGGTACCGAAACAGTGAATCCGGCGCTGGGACCTGTAAAAACTGTTCCCCGATCTGATACATTGCTTTCGAAGATACCATCCTGATACGTATAGCCAGCCCTTAGTTGCAGGTAATATTTCAGAGCATATTCAAGACCCAAAGTAAACTGATCCTTAGTAAATGAATTAGAAGTAAAGTTACCTGCCAAGGTGATCCGGTGCAAATCTCCAATTAAAAAGTCATACGAGGCACCAATACGTAAAGTTGCAGGTAATTCATATTTGGCTGACCGCTGTTCAACAGTAAATTCATCATTGTCATTGCCATGTCCCGGAATGATCCCGCGGAAAGAAAGGCCATCACCTGTGAAATGCATGGAAGCTCCAACGTTTTTCAGGGCTATTCCAAACTTGATTTGATCCTTTTCACCTGTCACATACTGGATCCCTGCATCAAGAGCAATTGCAGTGGCAGAAGCATCGGAAATCGATTCAGAAATCAACTTTATGGCCAAACCACCATAAATGCTGTTCGAAAAGGCTTTGGCATAAGCAAGGTTAATATTTAAATAGGAGGGCTTGAAAGTACCCTGAATGGGCTCCGGTGAACTGGTCGTAGTGATATCTACTTCACCAAAATTCATCGACATTACCGCTGCGGTCAAAACACCTCCATTGGTTCCAATCTTTTGACTTAATCCAAAAGCCATAATATTGACCCCTGAACCTTTAAGCCAGTTTGTATACGAAAAGATGATTTCGGTTCCTTTGGTAAAACCCGTTCCGGCAACATTCGTATACAATGCTTCCAACCCTTGTCCGCAGGAAGTACCAACAGATCCCCAACCGGAGCTTTTTGCCCAAGGATTGATCAGTAACTCACTGGCACCTGCTTGTCCCGACCGATCCTTATTTCCAGCCATCACATTATTCTGGGGAAGAAGCATCAATCCCATTAAGAATACTGCAATTACACAGCTATATATTTTTTTCATAATCCTGGAATTTTTATTATTTACAATGAGTTCAAGTCAACAGGACGTAATATCCCAAACCATTTGATCGTACGTTCACCCAATCCATCTGCTTTTACATGAATAAGGTAAACCCCTCCTGCAATCGGAATACCGGCAAAATTCTTAAGATCCCAATCGAGTGAAGTTTTAGCATCCGTATTCAAGCCGGCTGTCGAAGATCGCGGTTCTGCAATTCCTGATTTATCAACAATAAACTGACGAATCATGGTTCCACTCATATCAAAAATGGTAACCGTACATTTTGTAGGAAGATTTACGATCTTTATTCGGTTATCAAGCTGATTCCTTTCATAATCGTCATAAGCGAAATAAGGATTCGGTACAACATTAATCAAATCAAGATCGGTTGTGGCCTTGTCCTGATTGTTTTTATATGTTGAAATGGTAGCGGTACTGAAAAGATATACCGGATAATTCCTGTTAAGCGTATCAGTCGAACCGGAAGGCAGGGGTACGGAATAGTACCGCTGATACGATTTTGAAACTCTGATCTTGGTCGTTACAGCATTGCTTAACCAGGTCTTTCCATTAACTGCAATCGGTATGGTTACATATAAGCATGAGCCATAAATGTTCGCTTTATACAAATTGGGATTGGTCGGAATTTTCAATAAATTAGCACGAATATATGCACCGGCATCGTATGCAGGCATATTCAGATAAATACCGCCTCCCACGTCCTTTTGCTTATGCCCCATGATATAAACATAATGTTGACCACCAAATACAGATGAACCAGCTTCATCAAAAACACGGGAGGTTGGATTCCATAACATGTCTCTTCCGTTATCGGCCACTAACCATGAATTTTCTCCGAACATGATGTTTAAACGTTCACCGGTTTCAAGGTTAATCGCATATCCAGGGAACCACCCCATACCAGTTGCATTGATGTAATTCGAATTTAATTTCGGATCTGAACTGATAACACCGGTATCGCCATTAATATTTACGGAAGCTCCTTTTCTAAAATCAAAGGGTTTTGCTCCTCCCTGCGATAACAATGCATTGGGACATAATTCAATAACAGGACAACGAGTCCACAAATTTTTATCCGGTGTAAAAACAATATCCACACTGGCTAAGGTACACAAAGAGTCATATTGCTTCGAAAACCTTGAAAATGCAGGGCCACCCGCCAATTCATCTTTATTTACCGCAGTCATGCAATAAGGAGCCCACGTTCCCAATTGAATTTTTTGGAAATTTTTATTTGGATCCCATGCATGACCAGCAGCTCCGGAACCCATATCCCAATCATAATAGGCTGCTGTGGAACCTTTGTATGTTCCAGAACGAATCCAGTTAAAAGAAGACTCCGGAATATCGCTGTCTTGAATTCCGCTTAGCCAGACTTTTGTGCTGTCTTCATAAATAGCCTGTGAAGCCCAAAGCAATCCATTGTTATCGGTTACATTACTCCGAACACTGTCGCCCGGGTTCGGGACTTGATTGATCGTTAACGCAAGACCCAGATCCAAAAAAATCTGCTCATAAGGATAAATGGTCGTAGTATCGGCACGATAGGTTGTACCCGTTTTTATATTATAAAGTGTCCATTTACCAAACATAATACTGGTATTGGTTTTATAGTCGGTATTGTATGGATTTCCTTTTGTTACATGCACCATTGAGTCAAATTTAATCATGTATTCGCCGGGGATAACATTCAATGGGTCAATAACTTTCACTTGTAATGGTCCTTTATTAACCAAATACGTTGGCTGATAACAAATAGGATAATCCGGACCACCATAAATATTGAGTGAATCGGCAGGCGGTTTCGACATGATCTCTTTAATGGTAGCTTCCGAAAAATCGGTGATCATGCCTCCATTACCTTGACCTTGTAAACGGGTAATGATCGGACTTTCCCCATAAAAAGAATTGGTAACCACTGCAAGCGGAATATGAGGAATAGCAGTATATACTTTAATGTTGCTCCGACCTCTAAGATAAGGTTTCGTTTGTCCATCAAGTGAACTTTGCTCAAGGGGATCATATTTTTTATATTGGTTGTAAGCATACGCTACAGCAACATAATAATATTGTTTGTGATTGATCAATTTGTCATCGCCCGTGGCAAACATGTCTTTAGTAAAAACAAAGGAATGTTTTATTCCCTTATCAGCTCCGTCTACCATCACCTTTCCAACATTTCCACCGATATTCTGATCAAACGTCCAATTAACTAATTTAGTAACTCCATTTGCTATATCTACCTGTGCTACGATTCTTGCCTTTGTGGCATCATCAATATCTGCAGCCGATACGGTGGCATCTTTTAATTGGAAAATTTGATATCCTTCAAAATGATAAATCGAATCATTGCGTGGTTTTAACCCTTCCGGATTTGGAATATTGGGGTCGTACTCCTGATACTTTTCATTATAGTTATTACCTGCATCGTTGGTTTTTCTGTTGGATATATAAACGATCAATTCTTTATCCAATTCCTCTAAGGTTAAATCTGGAGCATTGGGACCACTTAAAACAGCGAAACAATTATCAAACAAACTTTGGCATTTATCGTCAACAATCTGCAGTAATTTTACTGATTCTTCAGGGGTTCCGGAAACAGAACGGGCATAAGGAATACCAACTGTAATATAGTTACAAGCCCCAGGTAATAAGGTAAAAGGCCCTGCCGATTGCATAAAACGCCGGTCTTCAGGTTTGTTCCCAGCAATAACTTCCGTCCAGTTTTTATTTCCATTTGGCGGCTGGCCATTCGTCCCCCAATCACAAAGATCGGTTTCGCCCGGGAACATAAAATCACAATCAGGTCCATAACCTCCTGCACCAGAATGTGCATTTCCTCCATAAATCATTCTTGCATTATCCTTCCAGATACCTCGTAAGAAAAGATAATATTCAGGAGCATATTGGGGATCCTGCATATAAAGAGGAACGCCAGAGTTACTATTATTATGATAAACAAAGCGACGCATTCCATACCGTTCGTTGTCTTTTATTCCATCGCCGAAATTCACTCCGTTGATAGCCTCCGAACGTACCATAAACATTGCAGAATCTTTTTCCCCAACACCATAACCCATTTTTAATAAGGTTCCATTCATGCCAACAATATCGCAACTACCTTTAAAAGAGGGCCCTTTAAGGGTACTTCCTTTAAAAGAAGGATTATCATATCCGTCAGGGTCCATATAAGGTCCCTGGAAAAAGTCAACCCCAATTGCAGGTGGATGGGCACCATAAGCATAAGTTTGACCGGTTCCATCGATTGGTGTGCCATTGTAACAGTATCCAAGACCACGGTTCACATCACAACCAACAAAATCATCGTTTGCAAATCCCAGGTCGGGATCGACCCACTGACTAAAATAGGTTCCTGTTAAAGTATAGGTAGAACGGTTGATGATTTCATAGGAATAAAAAGTCATATTGTTGATTTCATCATTTGTAGCAAAGGCAAAATATTGTGCCCTGATTTCCATTCCAATGGGATCGCCGGTAGTTTCCGAATGGTAATTGCCTTTATCATTATAAACACTCCACAGGGTTTGGTCTCCTTTTAAAACCTGATCGACAAGGATCCCCATGGTATCGCTGGGTTCTCCATTTTTAATTTTAGCACGGGCAATCAACTGACCGGGTTTTAAGTTTTTAGGACAGAGCTCATTGCCCAAATCATAGTAAGGATAATCACCATTCTTAGGATCATAATTACCATCACCATCCACATCCATAAAAGGAGCTAAATAATATGCCTGACCCTTGGATTTGTCACCATGGGCAGGCCAATCAATAATTGACTTGGGAATAACATAATTAGGATAAGCAGCTTTATCAGCCCACCATGCCAGAAATTCCTGTACTTCTGCACGGGTTATAGGAAATAATTTATCATATTGAGCACAGGTTACAGCATCAATAGCAGCCGTTCCATCCACTGTTAAAGGACCAGGCCAAAAGTCATTTTTCACATGGGAAGGATTTTGAGTTCCTTGTCCATACCGATAAGCAGCCAGCTTGAGGTTATTGTTAACATCAATTCCCCCGATCCAGAGGGAGGTTGAAAACATGGCCGTCTTTTTGGAACCTTTCGGAATCTCATATTCAGCATTTTCTATAAACCATCCGTTCCCATAAGAATACATAATAGTCCTGACATTATTAATATCAAGATATTTAGAACTTGAACCAGCAGCACACCCGGCAGCCGTTTCTTTAATCGTACCGGTACTCTTGGAACTTCCGTTGTGAACTTCCTCTGCAAACACGGCATTTGTCACCCACATAGAGCAGAGTGCAATCACTACAAAGCAAAGTATATTTTTCATAGTTGCATTATTTTTTAATATACCAAAGTTTCTTCTCATAACCATCCTCAACAAGTTAGAAATTAAACATAACACCCAGCCGGATTGTCCGCGGTGAACTGTAGCGATAAGGACTGTTCATCTGAATCGAATACAGATCACGGTAAGCTTGGGGATCTACCTGCTGGCTTATAGCATTTTGCCATTCAGGTGCCGAAAGGAAACCATCATCATTGGCAGTACCGGTAGCCGGATAAACAGAAGTAACAGTCTTAGTATTTAATAAGTTCGAGAATTCAATATAGACATTGATTGTGCCCATATTTTTCTTGTTTAAAGCAAAATTAAAATCTTTATCTACCCGGGCATTAATAAGGAATTGCCAAGGTAAACGGGCACCATTGATACTACCCTGAATAACACCCATAGTACCATAAGGCAGAATCTGGCTTGTTTTAGTATAGGGTGTTCCTGAACCTCCGGTTAACGTAAAGTTAGCTCCCAAATTGGAAAGGACTTGAACAGGTGCTTTTCCACTTTTTTTCCGGTTAATCACCGGTCCGTTGTAATCTTTTCCACTTCCCCAACGATAGTCGAGACTAACGTTAAACTGGTGGCGCTGATCAAAATTCAGAGGATTAAGCGTACGTAAGTTGGGTTGATCGGAACGAATGATCGTTGAAGCTGCATCAGGATCGGATCCCGTTCCTTCAGCAAACTGTAGGGTGTAATTGAAGCGCAGACGGACATTGCCAGTACGACGAAGATCGTAAGTAATTGTTAATCCTTTAACGGTACCAAAATCAATGTTTGTATAAGAGTAATAAGTTTTAGGATAGGCTCCCGACAAACGATACTGCTGTATCTGATCTCGCATTTCGCGATAAAATACTGCCAACTTCAAAGAGGAAGCATTGTTAATTTTCTGTTGGAATCCCAACTCATAATCGATGGTTTTTTCCGGTTTCAGGTTGGGGTTATTGATTGTTCCCGAACTACCTGTTACACCAATGTAATAGTAGGCCACCGGGTCAATCTGAACATCCGCTGTGGAAGGCCGTTGAGTAAGAATATCGTAGTGAGCATAAAAAAGTGCATCATCAGAAATCGGGAAAGAAAAGGAAATACGAGGCATAAAATTAGTCTGCGGATCATAATCCTGAAATACATTTGAAGTAACCGTTTTATTTGATGGATCTACCAGATAAGGCTGAACCCCATTGCCACGGTCGAGCATTCTTACAGGGTCGGTAATCGGACTTCCTTCAGCATTAAACCAGTTGCTTCCACTCCGGTATCCGGTGATGGATGTAGGATTACTGGCATCATCAACATAAACCACATAATCACTACCAATCCCTGAGGGATGATTAATGGTTTGTCCATTCATTTGAGTTACTTCTCCTGCTGTTTTTGCAGGGAAAAACAGATAAGGATCTTTGAGAACCGATTGATTGGCATCAAACCGGTCAACACGCAAACCAATGTTAAAGATTAGATCCTTAAAAGCAAATTTATCCTGGATGTAACCAGCAATATAAATGGGTTGGTAAGCACCAATGGGATGCGTATAATCGCCATTGGCATCTCTGGCTGTAAAGAAATCATCAAAGCTGGGTTGGCTGCTCAACTTATTTCCTTTATAATCATACCCGGAATAATAAACTACCGGAGCTCCGTCTTTTAATAATTCATCAGCGCTGAACATGTCGATGGATAGCAGTTGCTCACTGGGTTTAACTGTATGAAGCTCCATGTTTTTATCATAATAACTAATGGTATTATTAGAAAAATTATAGGAGTCAATGTCGATCCAGTCAGTTCCATCTACTGGAAGTCCTAATTTTTTTCTTAAATTGATATCGAAAGTTTGCTGAAGCGTTGAAACATATTTTCGATTATAATTAATGGTATCCATAAAAACGCCATTTCGGGTTACCTCGATCGGATTGTTTAAATCAAGGTCTGCTAATTGGGCATTTGTCAAACCACGCATGGTTTCCCAAAGATAAATCCCGTAATTGGTATAACTGGAACTCTTCCGTTGCTGATATTGTAATCCCAATTGAATTTCATGATTGCCAAAGTCGGCGGCAAAAGAAGCATTTACAGCAATCTGATCACTGGTACTTTGAGCATATCCATTGGGACGATCACCAATGTTCGACCACATGTTATAAGGAGCAAAGGGTTCCAGACCATTCACCAGACCACGTCCTGAAATGATCTCGTTAAGATTTTCGTAGTGACCAGTGGGGTCATCAAAGAAACCATAATATTGCTGAGTCCAGTTTGAAGATTCCGGGTTAATATCCGATCCTCTGAAAAGAACTATGGTATCGCGGGTTCCATTCTGGAGGTGCGCCCATTTTTTAGCAATGGTATCGTATGCCAGACTAGAGGTATAGGCACGGATTGAATTGGTTGTGAAACTTCCAACATACCCATATTTAAAATAATCATTTTTATGCTCGGCATCTTCAGTTTTTGCAAAAGACCTGGTAAAGTCAGCGCCAATAGAATAATAGATATTTTTTACAAATGATTTGCTGTCGGGAGAAGTAGGAAAACGTTGGGTAAACCGTGCATTGACACGCCAGGTATTACCGTTGGCATGGGAGTTGTTTTGCCAGTTCAGCAAAGAATTTCCAAAGGCGAAATTGCGGTTATCATACCAGGTAAAAGTACCTCCAACAGAGAGGTTGATCGTAGGAGAAACCCGAAAGTCAAGTTTTCCGGAAACGTTGATATTAGTTCCCGAAGAATTCAAGGTGCTTTTAGTTTGTTCCATTTGGTTGTATGTTAAAAACTCGGCATTATAAAAGACTGCCTGGTTTGTACCATACAAACGCAACGGGTTTACCTTTAAATAATCCTGTACATCATCGGTAACTTTCCATAATTGGAAAGCAGAAGGAGCTCCATCTTTTTGATAGATTAAATCACCGGCAACGAAGAAACCCATTACTGGAGTTTTGGTACCCCTTACAGTATCTCTCTTTGAAAAAATCGGTCCTGTAAAATTCAATCCCAACCGGTTATATCCGAAAGCATCTAAATATTGTGAAGTCTGAAGATCAACACCCCCAGAAAAATCCTTAGAAGGCCCTTTGGTTGTTACATTAATAATACCTCCAGTGGCATCCCCGTAAGCTGCCGGAGTTCCACCTAAAATAACTTCAACTTGTTCAATAGCTGATTGAGGAAGGGAGTTACTCCCCGTTACGCGCATACCATCTATATAATACACAGTTCCTGAAGACCGTTGTCCACGCATACTGGTGATATTCCCATTGGCATCCGTGGTAACACCACCTACAGTAGTTGCAACTGCAGAAGCTGACTTGTTGGCCATCTTTGAAATTTCTTCCGACGTAACCGTACCACCTGAGGTCGTCTGGTCCTTGGAAATCAAAGGAACTTTGTACTGAACGATTTCAACTTCGTTCAGGGTTGTGGTAGAAACCTCTAACTCAAGGTTCTGAAACGTGATCTTGTCGGGCATGATCACAATACCTTGATACATAAAAGGCTTATAGCCTACGAAACTGGCCTTTAAATCTACTTTTCCGGGAGGAACCGGCTTAATCTGGAAATTACCGTCAAAGTCAGAAGTAGATCCACCCACCTGGACTCCACCAACTTCAACTACAACATTGGCAAAAGAGATTGGTTCTTTGGTCTTTTTGTCAACAATTTTTCCCTTGATCGTGCCAGACCCGGTTTGTGAAAATACCAACAAACTTGTTGCCAGTACAAATCCAATAGATAACAGTAAATTTCTTAACATACCATAAAATTTTATGTTAGATTATAAATGCGCTAAAAAAGAGCGTAAAAGTAATAATTATTTAAAATCTAATGTAAAATTATTGCTTTGAACGGGAAATATATAACCATTCTAAATTAGAGAATGTAGTCCGAAATAATTCGGCACTATTTTCCTGAAATCAAATTAGATACCTGTAACAAAAAGCGGTTTACCGGGAAAGTGGAGTGCTCTTTTTTGCTGATTTTCTGGTCTGTTTCATCCGGGCTTTTGTATCCTTTGATTGCATTTTTCGATGCCGGAGTACCGCCTGATCATATTGTTTCTTAGCCAATTTCTTTTTCTTTTCCCGTTCACGTTCAATTTTTTTTTGATTTACCTTCGATTCCTGCGGAGTAAATGAAAAAAGCACGGGAAGGATCAGAAAAACAAGAAGGAGAAGGTACCTTTTCATATAATATTGTGTGTGAATTAACGTTAAAATCTGGAAATTCGTATCATGAACCATCCATTTTGTCCCGGAAAATTTCGTTTGGTTTTATTTTTTAGCCTCGTACTCTTCTGGGGGGTATCCTGTAAGAAAGAAGAATCAGCTCCTGAAATTCCATATATCTATGTTAATTTCAGTCTTAATCCGAACAGCACTCAATATATCAATCTTAATTCGGTAAATGGATGGGAAACGGTAACCGGAGGTTATAACGGAATTCTAATTTTCAGAAAATCAGTGAATGAGTTTGTGGCATTCGAAAGAGCCTGCCCGTATGATCCATTAGCAGAGGGAGCTCAAATCAAGGTGGACAAATCCGGAATTACCTGCACCTGCCCGATATGTGGCTCAAAATTTATCATGACCGATGGTACTCCTTATGACGGCCCCTCACACTACTCCCTGAAACAATATCAAACCCTCTACGACGGCCTTCTGCTTTACGTAACAAACTAAATTTTAATTAATTCCTAATTCCTAATTCTTAATTCCTAATTCTTAATTATTTTAGTATCTGTAATGCTCCGCCTTATACGGACCTTCAACGGGAATGCCAAGATAATCAGCCTGTTCTTGAGTCAGTTTAGTCAGTTTAACACCCAGTTGTTCGAGATGCAAACGGGCAACCTCTTCGTCAAGCCTCTTAGGTAAACGGTATACATCCACCTCAAACTTGTTTTTCCAAAGTTCAAGCTGAGCCAGCGTTTGGTTTGTAAATGAATTCGACATCACAAACGAAGGATGACCCGTAGCACATCCCAGATTCACCAAACGACCTTCAGCCAGCAAATAAATTGCTTTTCCGTCGGGATAAATATATTTATCAACCTGTGGCTTGATATTGATCTTCTTTATTCCTGGCCAGTGGTTCAACTCATCTACCTGGATTTCATTATCGAAATGTCCGATGTTACAAACGATCGTTTCATCCTTCATTTTCGAAAGATGTTCCGCGGTGATCACATTTTTATTACCGGTAGTGGTCACAAAAATATTACCTTCTTTCAAGGCATTTTCAACAGTAGTTACTTCAAATCCCTCCATGGCGGCCTGCAAGGCACAAATCGGGTCAATTTCAGTAATCAATACACGAGCTCCATAAGACTTCATGGACCGGGAACACCCTTTTCCAACATCTCCATATCCCAACACTACGACCACTTTTCCTGCGATCATCACATCGGTAGCCCGTTTGATGCCATCAGCCAGCGATTCACGACAACCATACAGATTGTCGAATTTCGATTTGGTAACGGAATCATTCACGTTAATTGCGGGAACCAGCAAAGATCCTTTTTCTTTCATCTGATAAAGCCGGTGAACCCCGGTCGTAGTTTCTTCTGAAACACCTTTCAGATCAGCAACCGTTCGTATCCACCTGGTTTTATCTTCAACATAAATTTCCTGTAATTGCTTCATAAATGCAGTTTCATCGGCATTACCTGAAGCAACTTTCAACAATTCAGGATGTTTCTCTACCTCAAACCCTTTGTGAACCATCATCGTGGCATCTCCACCATCATCAACAATAAGATTCGGACCCTTCCCTTCCGGGAATTTGAGTGCCATTTGGGTACACCACCAATATTCATCAAGCGTCTCCCCTTTCCATGCAAAAACCGGAATTCCGGTCGCTGCAATCGCAGCCGCAGCATGATCCTGCGTGGAAAAAATATTACAACTGGCCCAGCGTACATCAGCACCCAATTCCGACAGGGTTTCAATCAGCACGGCGGTTTGAATGGTCATGTGCAAAGAACCACTGATACGTGCCCCTTTTAAGGGTTTATCCTTGGCATATTTGTGTCGAATCGACATCAAACCTGGCATTTCCTTCTCAGCTATTTCAATTTCTTTTCTGCCCCAATCAGCCAGCGTCATATCTGCAACTTTGTATTTCAAATCTTTGTGAAAAGTGACATTTTCCATTTTCGGGTGTTTTTTATTCAATAGGGCGGCAAAAGTAATAAAATTTCCCATTCAAAAGCTGAATAAATCGTATTTTTGGCATACCTTGTGATTGATATATACGATTATGCCGCTAATCAAAACACTTTACAAACCGGATCAAACTGTAACGGGGATCTGGCACATCACTGAATCATCCGACCTTTTGCTTTCACAACTCGATTTAAGTAAAGAAGAACTAAAACAGTATCTTCGCTTTTCTCATGACCTCAGAAAAAGACAATGGCTGGCTTATCGTTGTATCCTTAAACAAATCCTCTTCCCCGATTCTAACGAGTTGGCCTATGATGAATTTGGAAAACCCCGGTTAATACATTCTCCGTTCGCAATTTCAGTTACCCATGCCGGCGACTATGCTGCTGCAATCTGTAGTAAGAAAATTACGGTTGGAATCGATATCGAAAAAATGAGAGACCGTATTGAACGGGTCAAGGACCGTTTTCTTTCTCCTCAAGAATTGGAACAGATCGGACCTCACCCCTCTCTTGAATTGCTTTATATATATTGGTGTGCAAAAGAATCTCTTTATAAACTGAATGGCAAACCCGACCTTGATTTTAAAAACGATATCCGGATTAATGCATTTGGTTACCTTTGCAATGTTTCACACACTTGTACCGCTACGCTTGCCTTAGGCAATACCTCCTTAGGATGTTCCTTTTACTATCAGTTGATGGATGATTATATGATGGTTGTGGCATATTCAAATAGCGAAATGGGGAAATAGCAAAATGGTGACGAAGGATCTATATAAAGAAATAGAGAAACGGGTATTGGTAATGGACGGTGCCATGGGAACCATGATCCAGCAATATAAACTGGATGAAACTGAGTTCAGAGGGGCCCGTTTCAAGGATTTCCCCATATTGGTAAAAGGGAACAATGACCTGCTGGTGCTTACCCAACCCGGAATAATTCGTAAAATCCATGAATCTTATATTAGTGCCGGGGCCGATATCATCGAAACCTGTACCTTCAACTCCAACCGTATTTCCCTGGCCGACTACCAGATGGAAGATCTGGCTTATGAAATCAACCTTACCGCAGCCAAATTAGCCAGGGAGGCAGCGCCTCACAATTGGATTGCGGGATCCATCGGCCCCACCAATAAAACAGCCTCCTTATCTCCCGATATTCTAAATCCTGCTTTCAGAGCCATCTGCTTCGACGACCTTTACCAGGCATACCGGGAACAAACCCGGGGATTGCTCGATGGAGGGGTAGATTTATTAATTGTAGAAACCATTTTCGATACACTCAACGCAAAGGCGGCATTGATTGCAATCTTCGACGAACTGGAAGCTAGAAAAAACCTTCAACCTGAAACCTGGAACCAGAAACCCGAAACTTCATTCCCGGTCATTGCCTCCGTAACCATCTCCGATGCTTCTGGTCGTACTCTTTCGGGTCAGACCCTTGAAGCTTTTCTTTTTTCCCTTTCTCATTTTAACCTCTTTGCTCTTGGGCTGAACTGCTCAATGGGAGCAGAGGAGCTTCGCCCCTACCTGGAAGAATTATCCGCCAAAAGCCATTTCCCCGTTATTGCTTATCCCAATGCCGGGCTCCCAAACCAATTCGGGGAATATGAGCAGTCTCCTTCCGAAATGGCCTGCTATGTAGAAGATTTTTTGAAAGATGGATTACTAAACATCATCGGGGGTTGTTGCGGAACCACCCCCGAACATATCCGCATTTTTTCGAATCTGGCATCTAACGCTACGCCACGGGTTCCACCTCAACGCCCTCATGAATTGCACCTCAGCGGATTAGAACCTCTGATTGTTTTTAAAGGCAGTAATTTCATCAACATCGGAGAAAGAACCAATGTGAGTGGTTCCAAAAAATTCGCCAGACTGATCAGGGAGGAAAAATATGAAGAGGCGCTTTCCATTGCACGCCAGCAGGTAGAAAGTGGAGCCCAGGTAATCGATATCAGCATGGATGAAGCCATGCTTGATGCCGAAAAAGCAATGGTAAATTTTCTAAACATGATAGCCTCCGACCCGGAAGTTGCCCGGGTCCCCTTCATGATCGACTCCTCTAAATTCTCTGTTATTGAAGCGGGATTGAAATGTATTCAGGGAAAATCCATTGTGAATTCAATCAGCTTAAAAGAAGGAGAAAAACCTTTCCGGGAACATGCCGCTTTACTGAGGAAATTTGGTGCTGCTGTAGTGATCATGGCCTTCGATGAAGAGGGACAGGCTACTTCTCTCGACCGAAGAATCAACATTGCAAACAGGGCATACGAAATCCTGACAAAAGAGTTGAATTATCCACCGGAAGATATCATTTTTGACCCCAATATCCTTACCATTGCTACCGGCATTGAAGAACACAATAACTATGCTGTTGAATTTCTCAAAGCTACCCGATGGATAAAAAAAAACCTTCCCTATTCAAAGGTTAGCGGAGGAATCAGCAATCTTTCATTTTCTTTCCGTGGCAATGAACAGGTACGCGAAGCAATGCATTCCGTTTTTCTCTACCATGCCATTAAAGCAGGGCTCGATATGGGAATTGTCAATGCCGGAGCGCTTACGGTATATGATGAAATCCCCTCCGATTTATTACATCTGACAGAAGATGTAATCCTGAACCAGCGAAAAGATGCAACAGAACGTCTGCTGGCTTATGCCGATCAAATGAAGGTGCAAGTTACCAAAGAAGCCACCTTGGCCGAATGGCGGCTTCTCCCTGTGGCGGAACGTCTGAAACACGCGTTGGTAAAAGGAATTACCGATTATATCGATGAGGACATTGATGAAGCCATGCCTTTATTTGATACCGCCATCAAAATTATTGAGGGCCCATTGATGGGAGGAATGAATCATGTTGGCGATCTTTTTGGTGCCGGAAAAATGTTTTTACCCCAGGTAGTGAAAAGCGCCCGGGTGATGAAAAAGGCAGTTGCCCACCTGGCTCCCCGATTGGAAGCAGAAAAAGCAAACCGGAAAGGAGAGATACAAAATAACGGAAGAATATTATTGGCTACCGTAAAAGGAGATGTACACGATATCGGAAAAAATATTGTAAGCGTTGTCCTTGGCTGTAATAACTATGAAGTAATCGACCTCGGAGTAATGGTCCCGGCTGATAAAATCATCGCTGCTGCAAAAGAAAAAAAAGTTGAGATCATTGGTTTAAGCGGATTGATTACCCCTTCATTAGAAGAAATGGCCTACGTTGCCAAAGAGATGGAACGGCTGAACTTTACCATCCCGCTATTGATTGGGGGTGCAACGACCTCCGAAATCCATACCGCAGTCCGGATTGATCCCTATTATTTCCATCCGGTAATTTATGTAAAAGATGCATCCAAAGCAGTTGGCATAGTTGCAAAACTTCTTTCTCCTGATACCAAAGAAAAGTATGGTTCTTCAATTAAAAAGAAATATCAGGAAATAAGGACTCAATATGATAAAAAAGGAAGTAATGAATATCTCCCCCTGACGGATGCACGCAAAAACAAACTGAAGATCGATTGGAAGAATTATTGTATCTATAAACCACTTTTAACCGGGAAAAAATTCTTTTATGATTATCCTCTTTCGGAAATTGAACCCTATATTGATTGGACCTCCTTTTTTCACACCTGGAAAATGAATGGTCGGTATCCTGCTATCTTTTCCGATCCGGCAAAAGGGATGGAAGCCCGAAAAATATTTAATGATGCCCGTCGGCTGCTCGATACTATTATCCACAATAAAATGTTGATAGCCCGTGCCGTGGTTGGATTTTTTCCTTGCAATACGGTTGGCGACGACATTGAGGTATATTCCGATGAAAACCGGACAAAAACGATCCGGGTTTTCCGTTTCCTTCGTAACCAGCAGGTCAAAGAACCCGGTCAGCCCAATCTTTGTCTGGCTGATTTCGTTGCCCCAAAAGACTCCGGAGTGGTGGACTACCTGGGTGGATTTGCTGTAACTACAGGTCTGGGCGTTGAAGAATGGGTGGATAATTACGAACAGGAACTTGATGACTATGATGTGATCCTGATAAAGGCCCTGGCCGATCGACTGGCCGAAGCCTTTGCCGAACTGATACACCAACGGGTCCGTAAGGAATTCTGGGGTTATGTTCAGGATGAAAAATTGGATATTCCTTCTTTATTAAAGGGAAAATATCAGGGAATACGTCCGGCTCCGGGTTATCCCGCTTGCCCGGAACACTCTGAGAAAAGGACCTTGTTCGATTTGCTGGAAGCGGATAAAAAAGTCGATATTCAATTGACCGAAAATTTCGCTATGTATCCTGGTGCTTCCGTATGTGGCTATTATTTTTCTCATCCTCTCGCTCAATACTTTAACCTGGGGCAGATCAGTAAAGACCAGGTATCGGACTATGCAAAACGAAAAAGTATTAGCTTTGAACACGCCGAAAAAATGTTACTAACCAATCTGAATTACTGATATGCGCGTTATTGATTTATTGAATAAAGCTGATAAAACCCTTTTCTCCTTTGAACTTCTTCCCCCATTACGGGGTCATAATATTAGCAGCATATACCGCACCATCGATCCCCTGATCGAATTCCACCCCTCTTTCATCAACGTAACCTATCATCAGGAGGAGGTTATCTACAAAAAACATGAAACCGGGTTATTGGAGAAAAAAACCATCCGTAAGCGACCGGGCACGGTTGCTATTTCCGCTGCAATCAAATACAAATACCCCACGGTCGAAGTGGTCCCACACCTTATCTGTGGCGGATTTACCAAAGAAGAAACCGAATATGCCCTGATTGATTTTCATTACCTGGGAATCGATAACATTTTAGCCTTGCGTGGTGATGCTCCTAAAAATCAACGAACCTTCACCCCCGAAAAAAATGGCCATGCTTATGCGAATACGCTGGTGGCACAAATCGCCAACATGAACAAAGGGAAATATCTGGATGAGGATATGCTCAATACATTCAACACGAACTTTTGTGTCGGAGTAGCCGGATATCCTGAAAAACATATTGAATCACCAAATCTGGCTTATGATCTGCATTACCTTAAAGCCAAAATTGATGCCGGTGCCGAGTATATCATCACCCAGATGTTTTTCGACAATAAAAAATATTTCAATTTTGTCGAAGCCTGCCGTAAAGAAGGAATCATGGTTCCCATCATTCCGGGGCTGAAATCCATTGCCACAATCAAAGAAATCAATATTCTTCCACAAGTCTTTAATATTGACATTCCGGAAGACCTCGTAAGGGAAGTGATGAAATGTACAACCAACGAAGAAGCATTTCGCACCGGAATTGAGTGGAGCATTGCCCAGTCAAAAGAATTAATCAAATACGGAGTCCCGGTTTTGCATTATTTTACCGTAGGTGTCTCCGACAATATCCGTCAAATAGTCAAAGCTGTTTTTTAAATACCCATGATAACCATTTACAAAGCATTACAGAAAAAATCAGCAGCTAATAAAAAACAATTGGCTGTGCTGATCGATCCCGATAAAGCATCGTTGACCTCTCTGAAAAAAATCGTGAAACTTGCCAATCAGGCCAATATTGGTTACTTTTTCCTGGGCGGGAGCCTCCTGATGAAAAACCCACAGGAAGAAGTGATTATTTTCCTTCGTGATCATACGGATATTCCGGTACTACTTTTCCCGGGCAACAATCTTCAGCTGAATGATAAAGCACATGGAATCCTGTTGCTTTCTCTTATTTCAGGCCGTAATGCAGAAATGCTTATCGGCCGGCATGTGATATCCGCCCCTTTCCTCAAAACCAGTCACCTTGAAATACTGCCTACTGGATATATGCTCATCGACAGCGGTTGTACCACCACTGTTGCCTACATGAGCAACACTACGCCCCTTCCGGCCAACAAACCCGAAATTGCTGCCTGCACTGCAATGGCAGGCGAAATGCTGGGTTTAAAGATTATTTATATGGATGCAGGGAGCGGAGCCAGAAACCCGGTACCAGCCCCAATGATCGCAAAAGTCAAAGAATCCGTCAACATTCCGTTGATCATTGGCGGAGGAATTTGCACCCCTGCCCTTGCGAAAACAGCCTGGCAATCGGGTGCCGATATTGTTGTTGTTGGAAATGCCATTGAAAAAGACCCGACGCTGATTGCACAAATCGCCCGGGAAATAGAATAAATAAACCCGAAATTTTAGTTATTATGTACAGATCCTTTATCCTGGTATTGCTGCCTCTTCTTCTTTCGCTAACTGTAAGCGCCCAGTCGAAACTACTTACCGTTGAGGATGCCTCCAACATGAATCCCAAACTGAATCCTGCCTCTCTGAGCCAATTACAATGGCGCCCTGGCACTTCAGATTTTCTTTTCGTAGCCAAAAACAATCTTGTTGTGGGTAACGCTGAGTCAACCGGACAAGACACACTCGTCCGCCTGAGCGATATGAATACCATACTAAAATTTTCCCATCAGGAAACGTTGAAACGATTTCCTTTGATCACCTTTCTCAACAAAGATCAGTTTTATTATACCACAGGGAATAAACTTTTTTTATGCGATCTGATGAAAAATTCCCTGACTGTTGTCAATACCTGGAACGACAAAGCCGAAAACATCGACATATCAACTCCCGGGTTTAAGGTTGCCTATACCCTCGACAACAATCTATATCTTTCATCCGAAGGCAAAGAAATTCCCCTTACAACCGAAAAAAACAAAGGTATTCTATATGGATCCAGCCGGGTCCACCGTAACGAATTTGGAATTGAAAAAGGAACCTTTTGGTCTCCGCGCGAAAATTATCTCGCTTTCTACAGGATGGATGAGTCCATGGTTGCCGATTATCCCCTTGTAGATATCTCGACCCGAATTGCAACCCTGCAACCGGTTAAATATCCAATGGCCGGAATGACCAGCCATAAAGTCACCGTCTGTGTTTATAATATCTCAACAAGTAAAACCATTGTTCTGCAAACCGATTCCACAATGGAATACCTCACCAACATTACCTGGTCACCCGATGAAAAATATATCTACATTGCTTGTCTGAACCGGGATCAGAACCACCTGCAATTAAATAAATACGACCCTCGTGACGGATCTTTGGTAAAAACTTTGTTTGAAGAAACCAGCACTGCTTATGTAGAACCCATGCATGGACCGGTATTTTTGAATAATGACCCTACCCGGTTTGTGTGGCAAAGTCAACGCGATGGATTCAATCATCTCTACCTGTATAATGCCGATGGTTTGTTGATCCGGCAACTGACAAAAGGGCCATGGGTTGTGCTTGATTTTCTGAAATTTGATGATCAAAACAAAAAAGCATTCTTCTTTTGTAATAAAGATAATCCCCTGGGTCGTCAATTATATATGACAGATCTGAAAAAAGAAGAGGTATCTCCTGTAACCCGAGCCCCGGGAACCCATGCTGCAAAGGTCTCCGACAATGGAAATTATATTCTCGACAGCTACAATAGCTGTACCGTTCCACGGCAGGTCGAAATTCTGGATGCTACAGGAAAATCACTCCAGGTTTTGCTTTCGGCAGAAAATCCGTTGAAAGAATACAAGTTGGGTGAAACCCGCCTCTTTACATTGAAAAATGAAGCTCATGTTGATCTTTATTGCAGGCTGATCAAACCTGTTGATTTCGATTCCAATAAGAGATATCCCGTTATTATCTACGTTTATGGCGGTCCCCATTCGCAACTTGTAACCGATACCTGGCTCGGCGGGGGAGGTCTTTTTCTCAACTACCTGGCCGATTTGGGATATGTGGTATTTACTTTGGATAATCGTGGAACTTCCAATCGTGGAGCGGCTTTTGAACAAGCAATATTCCGGAACCTGGGGAGGGCTGAAGTCAGTGACCAGATGGTTGGCTTAAAATATTTGAAATCGTTACCCTATGTTGATTCAACACGCGTGGGTTTGAATGGATGGAGTTACGGAGGATTCATGACCATCTCCCTTTTCCTGAAAAATCCGGGTACCTTTAAAGTCGCCGTTTGCGGGGGTCCTGTTATTGATTGGAAATATTATGAGGTAATGTACGGTGAACGGTATATGGACACCCCACAAAGCAACCCCGATGGATATAAAAATGCCTGTTTGCTTAATGATGTCAAAAATCTGAAAGGGAAACTGCTCATTATTCACGATTACCAGGATGAAACCGTAGTTCCTCAAAATTCGCTGGTTTTTTTGAAAAAATGTGTGGATGAAGGAAAACAAGTAGATTATTTCATTTATCCGGGACACGAGCACAATGTCAGGGGAATTGACCGGGTGCATTTGAATCAAAAAATGACTCAATACTTTCAGGAATACCTCTAACAACCATCATTTTTCATCCTCTCCTGGTATTTACTTTCTATTTCAATGATATTGAATTAGTTATAGATTCATCGATGAAAATCAACCGTTCATCGGGTAAAATCCTTTCCTAAACGATTTTCTTTGTATTTAGTCTAAATTAGCCGTAAATTTGCCGTCATTAATTTAATAATCAACTATTTGTTAAATTTATGTTAAGAATTTATGAAACTGTAACGTTTAATCAAACGACTCGTCTCATAGCCATAAAATCAAAAAACACAGAAAAATGAAAACACACTATATGATTTCCGCACTAATTATCCTTCAGATGAATGCATTTGCCTTTGGACTGGAAACCACCACCCGGGTTAATGTTAATGAAGGAACAGACGTATTATCCACCAAATCGTTGGCTCCAGTATTACCCAAAGAGGCCACATTTGAAAACAACGACGAAGATTCAACGCTCTATCTCATTAAAACATTAGCTCCCAAACCACCTGCTGAAGCAGATTTTAATGATGAACCTTTGAACGCCCGCTAATACCCCAACATATATTTCCCCTGAAGACAGAGAGGCCGCCCGGCAAGGTGGCCTCTCTGTCTTTTTGGGAGCCATTTTGCACTACAATAATGCCGGTAACGAAACGGGCCGATAAGTCATTTTATTAAATTAATTTTTTCAATATCAAAAAAAATATCCGTACCTTGTAAAATTATCATTGATTTCATATTCAGCAATAAAACAAACGCCTAATGAAAAAAGACACTTTGGAGTACAGGATGATGCAAGAGCAACAACGATCAAAAATCTCCGAGTTAAGACTATTATCAGGGTCAATAATTGGTAAGTATCCCATAACCCTTGATGGGGGTAAAACAACCATCTTTATTTCTGATAAAAACAAAGAGTCCGAAACAAGAGAGCGGTATGAAATGCGACAATATAGCAGATTTAATCTCTATTCTAAAAAACCAAAATAAGAATTAGAGCGGTCATTAATCATTTATCAGATTCCTGACGAAACAAGACCTACTCATTTGACAGACATAGTAAAATTGGGAAAGTGAAGAAAGTGATAGAAAAAAGAGTTAGGAAAAGATAAATGATCGGACGCATTAAAAAGTCCGGGTTGTGGTAGAAATTTAATTTGTATTGATAGAGCCACTCAAGGGACTTGAACCCTCGACCTGCTAATTACGAATCAGCTGCTCTACCAACTGAGCTAAAGTGGCAGTCTAAAAAGTCGGGATGAGAAGACTCGAACTTCCGACCCCCACGTCCCGAACGTGGTGCGCTAGCCAACTGCGCTACATCCCGCTATTGAACGCACAAAAGTACAACATTTTTTTAGACTGTCAAATACAATTTGATTCTCTCTCTTTCCTCCTTTTTCATTCAATATTTAACATTCTGTTAACGCTTTACCATATCGTGTAAATCATCTTTTTAATACCTTTGCATCTGGTTTAGAACCTTTGATTGCTGGTTGGTTCCGGAGCATGATCATCCGGATAAATTTTGTACATCTCACATGGAAAAATCGTTGAAGAGTATATATGTTTTCACACTCCTGCTTGCGTTTCTTTTTACCTCTTGCGGTAATGGAAAAAATCAACAGGGTACCCGGCAAAATGCCACTCAGGTGGTTGAAGGTTTTATTGTAAAACCATCTTTGCTTGAACCTACAATTACTGTTTCAGGAACCTTAAAATCGTTCGAGGAAACAGTGCTGATGCCCGATATTTCAGGCCGTGTAGTGATGATCAATCTCCCGGAAGGAAAATTTATTAAAAAAGGCACCTTATTGGTTAAACTTTTCGACGCTGACCTCCAGGCCAGCCTTCGTAAATTGCAAACACAACTGGAAATCGCTCGCCAAACCAAGAAACGGCAGGCTGAACTTCTCACCGTTAGCGGCATCAGTGAACTTGAATATGATCAAACCACCCTTCAGGTTAATGCCATCAGCGACGATATCGAAGTACTCAAGGCCCAAATCAGCAAAACGGAGGTTCTTGCTCCTTACGACGGAGTGATCGGGCTAAGAAACATCAGCCTGGGAACCCAGGTAACCCCAAGTACTCCGCTTACCACAATCCGCGATGCCAACCATCTCAAACTTGACTTCAGTGTTCCTGAAAAATACAGTCAGGATATTTATGACGGCAAGATGATCAGTTTTTCAGTTCAGGGTGCCGATACCTCTTTCCCTGCCCATATTATGGCTGCGGAAAATGGAATCGAAGCTGCTACCCGTAACCTGCGGGTGCGTGCCGTGGTAAACGGACAGTTTTCCGAACTCCGGCCCGGAGTCTTTGCAACGGTTGAAGTACCCCTCGCTATCATCCCGGATGCCTTGATGATTCCTACCCAATCTGTGATCCCTCAGGAACGTAATAAGAAAGTCATTGTGGCACGCAATGGAAAAGCTCTTTTTGTAACCATCCTGACAGGAACACGACGATCAAAAGACATAGAGGTTGTTTCGGGGCTGAATGCCGGTGATACAATCGTGACCACAGGAATTCTTTTCCTGCGACCCAACTCCATTCTGAAATTTTCAAAAATTCATTGATCCCGCCGGGAATATCTGATAAAACTGGTCTCATGACAATATCCGATTTTGCGTTAAAACACCCGGTTACCTCTATCGTAATGAGCCTCGTCATCATTTTGTTCGGTGTTGTGGGCTTTACTTCCCTTGGAGTACGTCTATATCCTGCAATAGACCCACCTACCATCAATGTTCAGACAACCTATACCGGTGCAAATCCCGAGATCATTGAATCGCAAATTACCGAACCACTTGAAAAAGCCATAAACGGGATTGAGGGCATTAAATCAATCTCTTCTTCCTCCTCCACAGGAAGCAGTACCATTGTGGTGGAGTTCAATGTGGGCGCTGATCTTGAAAAAGCGGCCAACGATGTACGGGATAAAACATCCCAGGCCGCCAGAAGCCTCCCTCAGGATATCGATGCTCCACCGGTAGTAAGTAAAGCCGATGCCAATTCCGACCCCATCATCACCGTTGCCGTTCAGAGCACCACCATGAATGCTCTCGAACTCAGCGATTATGCCGAAAATGTTCTGATGGAAAAACTCCAGACCATCCCCGGAGTGAGTTCTGTAGCCCTGTTCGGACAGAAACGTCCGGCTATGCGTCTATGGCTTAATCCCGATCGGATGGCCGCTTATAATCTCACAGCTCAAGATATCAACCAGGCCCTGGAAAAAGAAAACGTGGAACTCCCCAGCGGTAAAGTCCGTGGAAAAAACACTGAGCTGATCGTAAAAACATTTGGAAGACTGGTTACCGAGGACGATTTCAACAACATTATTATCCGTCAAACCAACGATCAGGTAATCCGCTTAAGTGATATCGGGGAAGCCATCCTGGGTCCTGAAAATGAAGAGACCCAGGTCAAACTAAACGGATCGGAAGGAATCAGTCTGGCGCTTATCCCTCTGCCCGGTGCCAACCATATCGAAATTGCCGATGAATTTTACAAACGGTTCAACCAGATTCAAAAAGAGATGCCGGCCGGAATGAAACTGGATATCGGCTATGATAAAACCAAATTTGTAAGACAATCGGTAAAAGATGTCGGAGAAACCTTGATCATTACCATTTCGCTGGTCATACTTATTGTCTTCCTGTTTTTTCGGAACTGGGTGATCGCCATACGGCCTCTGCTCGACATTCCGGTATCACTCATCGGTTCCTTTTTTATCATGTATGTTTTCGGTTTTTCCGTGAATGTGCTGACCATGCTCGCCGTTGTCCTTGCCACCGGGCTTGTAGTTGACGACGGGATTGTAGTTACCGAGAACATCTTTAAAAAAATCGAACTCGGGATGGATAAATGGGCAGCAGCTTTTTCAGGGACTCGTGAAATTCTCTTTGCCGTCATTTCTACCTCTTTTACCCTGGCCATCGTTTTCATCCCCGTTATCTTCCTCAGCGGATTTACCGGTAGGCTTTTTCGTGAATTCGGAATTGTGGTGGCCGGAGCTGTCCTTATCTCGGCCTTTGTTTCGCTAACCCTTACTCCCGTCCTTAATATCAAGTTGGGTGGCAGCCTTTCGCGGCACTCCCGGTTCTATGAAGCTACCGAGCCTTTTTTTGCAGGCTTAGATAAAATTTACAGGAAGACCTTAGCAATTTTTATCCGGAAAAAATATCTTACTTTCCTTATCCTTGGAGGTTGCATCACGTTGATCCTTGTTCTGGGAAGCACCCTGAAATCGGAACTAGCTCCGCTGGAGGATCACAGCATCATCCGAACCAGCGTAACTGCTCCCGAAGGAACCGATTTTGATTATATGCAAAACCTTATGGACAGGATATCACAAATGGTGATGGACAGCGTTCCTGAAGGACGGCTTATTTTCGCCAGAACAGCTACCGGATCGAGCGCCACAACCAATACGGGGGGGATGAATATTTTTCTTTCTGAACCCAATGAACGAAAAGCTACCCAGCAGCAAATTTATGACCGGCTTATCAAACTTTATAAAAAATTCCCTGAAGCGCGTATTATTCCAAACCAGGAACAAACAATTTCCACTTCCCTCTCAGGCGGATCTCAATTACCAGTCCAATTCGTGTTACAGAACCTTGATTTTGAAAAACTCCAGAAATTCGTCCCCAGGTTTCTTGAAGAAGCAAGAAAAGACAGTATTTTCGGGAATGTGGATGTCAATCTGAAATTCAACAAACCGGAACTGAACCTTACAGTAGACCGTCTTAAAGCAACCGACCTGGGTGTCAATGTAATGGATATATCCAATACCCTTCAGTTCGCCATGAGCGGTCGTAGGTACGACTATTTTCTCAGGAACGGGAAACAGTATTATGTGATCGGTCAGGTTGACCGTCCTTCCCGTAGTGAACCTTCCAATATCACTTCCCTTTATGTGAGGAACAATAACGGAACCCTGATCCAACTCGATAATCTGGTTAAAATGGAGGAAAACAGCAGCCCTCCTACTTTGTATCATTTCAACCGGTTCAAGTCGGCCACGGTTTCTGCTTCGCTTGCCAGTGGGCATACATTGGGTGAAGGAATTACTGAAATGCAGAAGATTTCTAAAAAAGTATTGGACGAATCCTTCCAGACTTCTTTGCTTGGGCCTTCCCGCGATTTTAATGAAAGCAGCTCCAACATCTCTTTTGCATTGGTGTTAGCCCTCATCCTGATCTATCTTATCCTGGCAGCCCAGTTCGAGAGCTTCCTCGACCCGTTCATTATCATGATGACTGTACCGCTTGCCATGGCAGGGGCTCTTTTGAGTCTCTGGATTACCGGAAATACACTCAACATCTTTTCAGAAATCGGAATGATCATGCTGATCGGGATTGTCACCAAAAACGGGATCCTGATTGTGGAATTCGCAAACCAAAAGCGGAAAACCGGATTGGTCAAAGCGGAAGCAGCCTTTGAAGCAGCAGCAGCCCGTCTTCGCCCCATTCTGATGACCTCTCTTGCTACCGTTTTCGGAGCATTACCGATTGCCCTTGCCCTTGGTGCCGGTTCCTCAAGTCGTGTTCCGCTTGGTGTGGTTGTGGTTGGGGGATTGCTCTTTGCCCTGATCCTCACGCTGTTTGTTATCCCCACCTTGTACATCCTGATGGCAAGTAAAAAAAACAGGGAAGAAATCATCGACCCGACAGAAATTGCAAAATGACGCGATCTTCCATGAAAAAAAACAATATCGTCTTCCTCCTCCTGATGCTCAGCGGTATTTCCGGCCTAGGACAGTCACTTCTGACTGTTGAGGATGCCATCGGGATGGCAATGAAACAAAACTACGATATCCTTATTTCCCATACCGCTGCCCGTATCAATTCGGTCAATAATACCGCCGGAAATGCCGGAATGCTTCCAGATATAGAACTCAATGCTTCCAATCTTTTTTCCCTCAACAATGTCTCTTCTGATTTATCAAGCGGAAACAAGATTACCTCAACAGATGCAAATTCAAATTCATTCTCCACCAGTGTTGGTTTGAACTGGACCTTGTTTGACGGAGGAAAGATGTTCATCACCAAGAAAAAACTTGACGAAATTCAAACACTTGGCGAAATCCAATTCAAAGATAAAGTGATGCAAACGCTCTATCAGGTAATTCTGGCATATTATGAAGTGGTAAGGCAAAAACAACAACTCACTTCCATTAACGAAGTGATCCGCTATAATAAAGAACGGGTCAATATCCTGCAAGCTAGTTTTAACGCAGGACTTGTCCCAAAAACAGATCTTCTGCAATCGCAGGTTGACCTGAATGTTTTCCTGGAAGATGCCATCGTTCAACAAACCGTGATCCTGAACTCGAAAAGAACGCTCAATCAATGGCTCTGCCGGAATGCGGATGTTCCCTTTGAAGTGGTTGACTCCATTGAACTCAATTACATCCCTGATAGCGCTGATCTGAACAAAAAAATCTTTTCACAAAACACACAGATACTCAGTTCCCAGAAACAAGTCGATGTGAGCAGCCTTGCGATCCGTGAATTTTCAGCCCAACGTTACCCCTGGCTCTCTCTTTCAGCCGGCTATAATTTTCAGCTAAGCAACAATACAGCCAGTACCGTATTAAAAAACAGGACATTCGGACCACAGATCGGAGGTTCATTCAACTTACCAATCTTTTATGGAGGATCTATCAGTCGCCAGGTCCGTGTTGCCAGGCTCCAGCTTCAAAGTGATCAATTCGGACTTGAAAACATCAAAACTGCCGTAAACACCCAGTTGCAAAACGCCCTTTCTGATTACCAACATGCCATTCAACTTCTTTCATTAGAGAAAAACAATACCCTGCTGGCCAGAGAGAACCTGACCATTGCCATGCACCGTTTGCGACTGGGACAAACCACCGCCCTTGAAGTCCGACAGGCAGAGGAAAGCTATATCCAGTCGCTGACAAGAAACATCCAGTTCGCTTATACTGCAAAAGTGGCCGAGACCAAACTCAAACAACTTATCTCAGCTCTTTAATTGTTACCAATTTCTCTTTTTGCATTTCCCTGCCAGAGTTTGTATATTTGTATATCATCCATCCCAAAAAGGAAGAACTATGGAAAATCTCTTGCGTATATACATCGAACGGGCTTTGCGCGAACCGGAAATCTTAAAAGTCCCCGGTTCAGGGCCTGTTGTGACCATTTCCAGGGAGTATGGCTGTCCATCAAAACCTATTGGGCAGTCACTCACCGAAACGCTGAATAAAATACCCAGAGAGGCCCATTTATCCAAATGGCGATTCATCAACAAGGAAGTGGTGGAATCGGCCGCGCAGGAACTAAACCTGCAGACCAATGATCTTAATTACTTTATGAGTGGGGTGGGAAAAGGATTCCTTGAGGATATCATGGTTTCATTTACCTCCGGATATGTCAGCAATCCTCGCATCCGGCATACAATTACCAATATTGTCATGGCAATGGCTCAACACGGATATTTCGTCATAGCCGGAAGAGGAAGTGTGGGAGTGCTATACAGAAAACCCAACACCTTACATGTCCGGCTGCAAGCCCCTCTTGAATGGAGAATTCCGGAAATCTGCAAACTTCTTCAGGTAAATGAAAAGGAAGCGGTAAAAATAGCCTACGACACGGATAAAAAAAGAATGGCCCTGATCGAACTGATGTCTGGCCACAAATACAATCCTTACCTTTTTGACCTTATTATCAACTGCAGTACCCTTGGACAGCAAGAGATTGTTGAAACAATTATCGGAACCATGCAAGCAAAAAAAATGATCTGAACATGCCTATCTTTCGTAAAATTATTCTTACAGCAGCTCTCTTGTCGGGAATTTCACTTTCTGTTTCTGCCCAACCTTTCACCAATTCCCAAAAAAGGGAACAAGCTGAAAAAATCAAAGAAGCATGCCGTTATGCCTGGAAAGGATACCTGCAATATGCACGGGGTTTTGATGCCCTCCAACCCATCAGCAAAACAGGTCATAACTGGTACGCCACCTCCTTTTTAATGACCCCGCTCGACAGTTATGACACTTTTGTGTTGATGGGGCTCAAGCCCGAAGCAGAAACCGCCAAAGAGATAGTCCTATCGAAAATGAATTTTGATGTGGACCAGGAAATTCAGCTCTTTGAGATCAACATCCGGCTACTGGGCGGATTACTTTCAGGGTATGAACTATCGGGAGATCCCCGATTCCTTAATCTGGCTAAAGACTTGGGAAGGCGGTTATTACCTGCTTTTAACTCCCCAACCGGGATGCCATACCGGTATGTTAATCTGAAAACAGGACAGACCCGCGATGCACAAAGCAACCCGGCTGAGATTGGGACCTATTTACTGGAATTCGGTAAACTGACCCAATATACCGGAGATACTGTCTATTACCGGGTAGCAAAAAAAGCGGCTTTTGAAATATTTAAACGCCGGAGTGATCTTGATCTCGTCGGGACCATCATCGATGTAAATACGGGGGAATGGAAAAATACAGAATGCCAGATCGGTGCCCGGATTGATTCCTATTTTGAATATCTCTTCAAGGCATGGTTGCTATTTGGAGATGAAGAATGCTACCAGGCCTGGATAATCCATAATAAATCGATCAAAAAATATCTCTTTCAGGAAGTACCTTCGGGGGCTTATTTTACCCGGGTAGATATGAAATCGGGCAAAGAAACCCATTCCAACTATGGAGCCCTGGATGCTTTTTACGCGGGGATCCTGACCCTTTCGGGCGATGTAGAGACAGCCCGGAAAATACAAAAGGGAAATTTCTATATGTGGAAAAAGTTCAATCTTGAACCCGAAGAATTCAATTTCCGGACCGATTCGGTGCTTTATCCCCAATATCCCTTACGGCCCGAAAATATTGAAAGTTGTTTCTACCTGTACCGGCAAACCAAAGATCCCGAATATCTCCGGATGGGACAACGCATGATCAACGACATCCTTGAAAAATGCAAGACCGATGCCGGCTACGCGGAGATGAAAGACGTAACTAAGCTGGAACTGTCCGATTCGATGGAGAGTTTCTTTATCGCCGAAACCTTAAAATACGCCTACCTGTTATTTTCGCCGGAATCTAAGCTCGATCTGAATAAAGTGGTGTTCAATACGGAGGCACACCCGTTGCAGAGAAAGATTTCAGATTGACGATATCAATGTGCGGAAGTTATCAGCTGAAGAAACTGAAGAGAAGAGCATGTTGATATCAATCAATGACGGCATAAAGAGTGGATTGCTTGACGATGAAGAAAAATCTGCATATATCAGCAACCTTAGGGCAATTTGATCATCGATATGATAACCCGATATTGTGTACCTTTGCTATTTAATATAAACGAGTGACATTTAGCGATTTTAATTTTGAACCGCGGTTGATTGAGGGGATTGAAGCCCTGGGGTACCAAACCGCCACCCCAATCCAGGAACAAGCAATTCCAATTATTTTATCCGGAAGGGATATCATCGGGTCGGCACAGACTGGAACCGGAAAAACAGCCGCATTTTTATTGCCCATTATCCAGAAGATTCTGATAACGCCCCACGATGATGCCATCAAGGCGCTGATCATTGTGCCAACCCGTGAACTGGCCACCCAGATCGACCAACAAATGGAAGGGCTTTCGTACTTTACCCCGATCAGCTCCATCCCGGTTTACGGAGGAACCGATGGCGCTTCTTTTGCACGGGAACGGGCCGCGCTGGCAAATGGTGCCGACATGGTCATTTGTACCCCGGGCCGGATGATCGCCCACCTCAACATGGGATATGTGAACCTTTCCAGTTTACAGTATCTCATTCTTGATGAAGCCGACCGGATGCTTGACATGGGTTTTTATGACGACATCCTTAAAATTATTTCATTTATTCCGGCCAAACGGCAAAATCTGCTTTTTGGTGCCACCATGCCCAAAGAAATGCGGGAACTTGCCCGTAAAATCCTGAAAGATCCAGTGGAAATCAATATTGAAGTCTCCAAACCGGCCGAAAATATTCTTCAGATGGCTTATGTAGTCTATGAATCCCAAAAAATCCCATTGGTTCAATACCTTTTGAAAGACCAGAACATGCGGAGTATCCTGATCTTCTGTTCTACTAAAAGCAAAACAAAACAGGTGAGCGCAGCCCTGAAAAAACTGAATTTGGATGCCGCTGAGATTCATTCAGACCTCGACCAGCCGGCCCGCGAAAAGGTGCTGATGAGCTTCCGAAACAAGGAATTATCCATCCTGGTAGCCACCGATATTGTTTCGCGGGGAATCGATATTGAAGACATCGACATGGTGGTTAATTTCGATGTTCCGAACGACGGAGAAGATTATATTCACCGTATTGGCCGTACCGCACGGGCTAAGGCCAAAGGAGCTGCCATCACGCTGATCGGAGAAAAAGAACAGAGTAAGTTTGCCTCCATCGAAAAATTATTGGGAAAACCGGTTTATAAAGGAGCAATTCCAATCCAATTTGGCATCGGGCCTGAATATGCACCCAGATCATCCGGTGGCTCTTCCAGAAAAGGAACTTTTCGAAAAAAACAACGATAGGATGGATATTTTTATAATATTTTGTTGATCTATTAGTTTTTATCCATACCTTTGCAAATATTATATTAAAAATTAGATTATTATTATGAAAAATGGAAAAGTAAAATTCTTTAATGAGTCAAAAGGATTTGGATTTATTATGGACTCCGAGACAGGCAAAGAATATTTCGTTCATGCCTCTGGTTTAATTGACCGCATCCGGGAAAATGACGAAGTAACATTCGACCTGACCGAAGGTAAAAAAGGATTAAATGCTGTAAATGTTAAACTTGTATAGCTTAACCGAAGACGATTTTAATCTTGGAGGCTGTCCCAATCGGACAGCCTCTTTTTTTTTATCAAATCAGGTAATTATTTTGCCGATCTCACTATTTTTCCGGAGCCAAAGGCGATACCATGACAGCTAACCTGATAAAAATAGAGCCCAGGTGAGGCGATGGTTCCGCCATCTGTTGCTTGTATCAAAGAATGTTCGCTGATGTAATTACTTCCAATTTCCCGAAAGGTTCTGGTCCAGAGGGTATCGCCAAGATAATCGGTTTTCACAAGCCATCGGCCATTTTCTATATTTGGACTGGAATGTCCCAGAAAGGCATAACCCCCATCGGAAGTCTGGATAACTGCTCGCGAATCTTCTACCGCGCCACGTGTAATGATCTTTTCAAAAGTAACCTGTGCATTCAGCCCCAGGTTGAATAACAAGGCAATAATAATCAGGGATGGGTTTTTCATGATATCGCTTTTATGAATGAATCTTTATTTGAGTGTCAATTTACAACTACCTTCTCTGTGGCAACCACGGTTCCTCCATTGGATAATCTGAGATAATACATTCCTTTGCTCCATTTGGAAACGTCAAGTAAAACTTCCCGCTCCGATGGGCTGACAACCTGCCTGAAAATCAACCTGCCGAAAAGATCAAAAACCTCCATGTCCGAATCGTTGTACCATTTATGAAAGATGGTGGTAACGGTGAGATGCTTTGTTTCTGTTTGCTTTTGAATACATTCCGGAAATTCAACATGAATGATCCCGTTCCCCGGGTTGGGGTAAATGTGCATTTTCACTTTTTCAATATCTCTTACCGGTTCCTCCATGCCAACAACCAAATCACATTGAAAATACAAGGTTGATGAGGTAACCGGGTACGGGCAAAGACTGTCATACACCCGTGGTTGGGTGTAAATACTGTCAAAATCAAGGTTTTGATTTAATTTCCATAAGTAAAAAAGATATTTGTTGTCAATAAAATTCCATGCAGTAATCAGTAATTTGTTGTCTTGAGTAAGGATGGCATCCCAGGGAATAAAATCAGTATGATTCAAAATTGTTTCTTTGATTATAGAACCCAAAGTATCTGTTTTTAATACCGAAAGCGTTGAATGTGCAGAAGTATTCTGATATCCTACTCCAATAAAGAAGACAGAATCTGATAACCTGGTTATCGTTGATGCTTTGCCAAAGGCGGTATTTGGTATAAGGTCGTGGTATGAAACGGGTTCTCCTGTAAGAGAGGTCTTGATCAAACAAGGTGAATAATTGGGATCGGGTCCGTGATAATTACTTGTGCAACTGTAAATTGCGTGATCTGTTTTAATAGATTGAAATCCTTCGCCATTTACCCAATCTGGAAAAGGAAGTGCATACCCCCAGGGTATTTCCCATACCGCCTCCCCGGTTGAATCTGCCATTATCATCATGGGCCAGACCCAGTATGGCTGAACCTGGCCTGAATCCGGGCGGTAACAAGTTCCGGTTACAAGATATTTTCCATCTGGCAATACATCGAGAGCTGTTTCATTGTATGGGCTGACCAAAGTATCGCTCTGAAAATACCGCTGTTCCCATATTATTGCCCCATTCACATCAAGATGCATCAACCAGACGCTGTTGGAGGGATTTACCTCCCAATCCTTTAATAAAAAAATATAGCTGCCATCGGGTAATGCTTTAATTTTCATACCGTAATCGCGATCGTTATCGGTATGAAACACATGGCACCACTCAATCTCCCCACAGGCTGTTAATTTCACAATAAAAGGATCCCACCAATCCACATCCAGCGTATCACAAACACCTGCAACAATAACACCTCCATCGGGAGTTTTATCAATACCGTCCAACGCCCACATTCGGGTTCCATTTCCTAATTGTTTCTCCCAAAGAATATTGCCATTAATATCAGTTTTGATGATCCACCCTATTTTCATGATACTTCTTCCAACACTAAGGTTCCCTCCGATGATAATTCCGTGGTCATAATCCTCTGTAAGCTGATAAGAGAATGTATGATAAATGCTACTGCTAAAAGTTTTAACCCATCCCTGGCAAAATGAGATTTTGGGAATTGATAGCGCAAATAAAAGTACAAGTATTGTTAAACAATTTAATGCTCTCATATCTTCAGGAATGGGTTAAAACGTATCAAAGTTATTTATTAATGATCAATTTTACCTGATCTTTTTGTTTACCGTTTAATTTCAGGCTGATAATATAAGTTCCGGCAGGCAAATTATCGGTAGGTACAACAACCTGGTCAAAATTCCGCTTAACCAAAAAGTTCAAAACTTCATGCCCGGATATATCTGTAACCGTAACAAATATCACACTTCCTGGTTTTACATCTCTTTCTGTACGATATTCAACGATAAAGTAATGGTTGGCAGGATTTGGATATACCTTCAGAAAGAATTCCTGGTAATTGCCATGTGATGGATCATTTGATTGCCATTTTTTTGTTTGTTTCAAGGTTGTTGCAAGAAGGACAGGTTCTTCGTATTGAAGGGCTCCTTTTTTAATTAAAATATTTCTTGCATAAGCTCCCGGAAGTGTTTTTGTATGTATGGCCAGTGTTTGCAGTGTGGCAATCTGTGAACTGTCAATGGATTCTTCAAGGGGAGTACTCATCTGGATGGTAAAAACAAGTTCTTCAGTAGAACCTTCATCGACTAACCCGCTCAAAATGGTTTGCAAACTATCTGCTTCGTTATTTGCCTCCGTCATGGAAGCAACTGCTCCAACCACATCCAGCGTGCTGTTTAAATGAGATGGACAATCAATATTTTATCCATTTGCCGGTTTGAACCACACTCCCAAATTGAAGAATTGAATAGAGGTACAACCCTGATTCGAGTTTATTTGTTGATAACACGGTTGTGTTCGACAGTAATGGCTTCCTAAAGATTTCCCGGCCCAAACAATCAGCCAAGACAAAATCCGCATTTTTCAAACTGGTTTGAATGCAGAGGTCATCCTGACCCGGATTTGGATAAATATTAGCCAATTTTGGGGGCATCATATCATAATCATCAGTGGAAAGCGCAAACCCTTGCTTATCAACCTTTAAAATATAAATGTCCCTTGTCATGCTGTTGGTGGGATAATTATATCGCGTACCATACATAATACATCCACCGTCCTGGGTTGCAAGTATGCCCCATAGATTATAATAGTAGCCTGATTTACTATATGATTTTTGCCAGGTTAGCGCCAAAGTCGAATCAAATTTATTTAAAAAGAACCAGGAGTCCTGGTTCATAAATAATCCATCATAACCTAAATTAGTTGTTCCGCCTAGATAAATCTGAGCAGGAGTAATAAAATCAAGATTTCTCCTAAAACCAGGGAAATTAGTTATGGTGTCTTTTCCAAAATGGGTGAAATACTTTTCGTTCATGGAGGTGTCAACGACGACAACACCCAGAGTCACCTTTCCATCCACATCCAGATCAAAATGTTCACCAGACAAGATAAAAGTAGAATCGGTAATCCACTTTGCGGTATTATAATTCTCAACATCACTTGGTATGTGTTCAGTTTGTACAACATTAAATGTGTCATCGAGTACCAGCACGGTTGAACCGTTGTATTTTAACCCAAAATTTGCATTCAGAAATAAATAGTAACCATCATGATTACTTTTTTCCATCATATCAAAAATGCCCCAGGCTTGTTTATCAAAAATCTTTAATTGAATGCTATCCAGATCGGTGGATATCTTATATAAATACGGATAGAGACGATCAAATGTTGTTGTGTCAGACACCAAACCATTGATGATTATATTATGATCATGGTCAGTCAACGATTTGGAAGATAAATAATTATACGATCCAAGCGGAAATTCCCTGCCCTTAATTTCATTTAATGCTGAATCAATTAAGCAAACAAATAAATTATAGACTACTCCTTCTGTCACTGCTCCAATAAGTAAAAATCTATTCGGGCTGACCGGTGCAATTTTTTCGATGTATGTGCTCTTACCATGCCAGGCAAACTCTCTATGGCTGAGAAGTTCACCATCTGATCCGAGAATAAAAATATTACCCTCAAATTTGCCTCCAACTTTACTTGTGCCAACAAATATTACTTCACCATTTGGCTTACTAATCGCGTCTGCCACACATTGATCGGTGTCAACCTTGGCTGAAATATATTCAAAAGTTGACTGGCCGACTGAAATGTAATCAGTTAAAATAAAAAGTGAAATCAAGCAAGAAATGATGATACGTTTCATAATCTATTAGTTCTATGGACCAAATATAAATATATAACTCATTGATATTTACTTTCTTTGAGGCTACAAAAAAAACCTTTCCATGAGTAAAGATACTAAAAGCCCCGATACCAACCCCATTTCTGAGATCAATGATTTTTCTTCATCGCTTTTTTCTCAAAATTTTGGTTTGTGAATAATCCAGGTTGGGTTTTTGGCAGGCAAATCCGTCACCAAACCAGCGGCCTGGAAAATGAAAAACAGGCGGATTTCATCTTGAAGTGAAGATTTCCCGTAACCGGATATCGATCGAAGAAGTGCCGGCCATGATTCTGAAATCGCCTGGTTCAACAACGGTTTCCATGTTTTTGTTGAGCATCGAAAACAGGTCGGGAGTAAGAATAAATTTTACTTCTTTTTTTTCACCCGCTTTTATATGAATCCGTTGAAAACCTTTTAGTTCCATCATGGGTCGTGCTACGGACGCAAGCAGGTCTTTGATGTAAAGCTGAACCACTTCATCGCCATCGTACTTCCCGGTATTCTTCACAAAGAAAGTGACCGTGACAGAATCATTGGTTCTTATTTCCGGCTTAGTGAATTGCATATTGCTATATTCAAAAGTAGTGTAGCTTAAGCCATATCCAAAAGGGAATAAAGGTTTCCCCGATAAATTCAGGTAATCGTCGCCCCTGCCGGTGGGCTTGTGATAGTAAGTTAAAGGCAACTGTGATTCGTGAACCGGAAAGGTAATCGGCAACCGGCCAGCCGGATTGTAATCCCCAAACAGGACATCTGCAACAGCATTGCCTCCTTCATCGCCAGGATACCAAACATCAACGATGGCATCTGCTTCATTGATGAAACGGGTCATGGTGATGGCGCTGCCGCCTACCAACACCACAACCACCGGTTTTCCTGTGGCTGCAATTTCCCGGATGAGCTCTTCCTGATAACCGGGTAATGATAAATAAGCCCGGTCTCTGAATTCACCCTCCTCAATCCCCGCCACTACGATCGCTACATCACTCTTTTTGACCAGTTCAACGGCATCGCGGATCTTTTTTTTGCAGTGGTTATCAATCCCTACATTCCATACAAGTGAGAAACGAACATTGCCAACGGTTTCGAAAAATTCAATTTTGATTGTGTATGCGCTCCCCTTTTTGAAAAAATAATCGCGTGAAATGGTTTGAACAGTCTGCTTCCGCCAGTTATCAATGATCAACGAATCGTTCAGATACAATCGGTATCCATCATCGCCGGTAATTCCGATTTTAAATTTACCGGTCTCAGGAGCGACCAGTTTACCTGTCCATCTCACGGAATAATAATCGAAATTAATAATCTTCTGATCGGGTGAAAACAAGGTCCACTGGAAATTAATCTGTGGGTCGTTCCGCGTTAAAGCAGGAATTCCCTGTAGCGTGATGTTGTTAAAATATTGTCCCAATAACCCTTCCGCTTTTTGGTTGTTTTGAACATGGAAAAGGGCAGTTGCAGGAACCGTGACAAATTCTCCGGAATCCCTTCCGCAGCCAGGTAGATAGTGAACTCTGGAAGAATCAATTTTCATGTTGATCCCCTGAAGGATATTCACCACCGCTTTTCCATTTCGCGAATAACCTCCCAGTCTCCCTTCGATGGCATCATCCCCGATCACTGCAACCGAGGAAATTTTTTTGCTAAGCGGTAAGACCTGGTTTTCATTTTTCAGCAGAACGATTGATTCCAGGGCTGCTTTTTTAGCGATTTTCCGATGTCCCTTGATGAAATCTGTTTGTTTTAACATCAAGGTGTCGGTATAAGGATGATCGAACAATCCCAACTCAAATTTGGCTCTGAGTACTCTTCTTACTGCGCTATCAATAGCTTCCTTACGGATCATTCCTTTTTTAAAAGCCTCGTAGAAAAGGGGATAATGGGTGTAAGCGGTCTGAAAAATGACATCCAATCCATTATCGATGGCCTGTTCGGTTGATTCCGCATAATTTTTCGAGGTATAATGCAGTACATTGGCACCACCGGTTGCACTGGCATCGGATATTACAAAACCTGTGAATCCCCACTGTTTTTTCACTTTTTCATTGATCAGCCAATCGTTTGCCGTGCATGGAGTTCCGTTGTACGAATTATAGGCGGTCATCACCGATCTGGCATGTGCTTTTTGAATAGCGGTTTTAAAAGGAGGAAAATAGACCTCTTCCAACAATCTTTCGTTAAAATGGATCGGATAACTGTCGCGACCGCCGTCCCCCACGTTCGCGATGATGTGCTTAGGCGTGGTAATGATTCCTTTTTTTTCAAAGGGTGAAATGAATGAAAATCCCATTTGAGAAACTAAAAAGGGATCTTCGCCGTAGGTCTCTTCCGTCCTGCCCCAGCGTACATCACTGGCGATATTTAAAACCGGTGATAGGATCTGTCGGATTCCTCTTGCGTTCGCCTCAACAGCAATGGCACCGGCAACTTCGGCCATTAAGGTGGTATCCCAAGTAGCAGCTAAGCCGATGGCCTGCGGGAAGGCAGTGGCACCTTCCCTCACCAATCCATGCAATGCTTCGTCAAAGGGGATGATCGGAATTCCGAGCCTTGTTTTTTCAACGAAATATTTCTGAGCAGTGTTGATAATCTGCGCCATTTCATAGGCAGAATTTCCTCCGGAGTAATTCAGTAATTGCCCGGCTTCATTGGAAGTTTGACCTTTCGTGGAAAACTGAAATCCAAAAACACCCTGCTTGAATTTTTCAATGCTGTCGGTTCCATCATAAGGCAGCATAAACATCTGCCAGAATTTCTCCTCCAGGGTCATGCGCAATAAAAGATCCTCAACCCGTTGATCAAGGTTTAATCGGGCATCTTTGTACGGAGGCGTATTTTGAGAAAATGCTGTTTGAGTAACAAGCAGAAATATCAATAACAACGCCGAGATGAAAGGTTTTGAAATAAGACTTTTCATAGATGAAAAAGGTGAAATACAATTTGCGACCCAATTTAGGGAATTTTATAATGGTTTTGCTTGTACTTTTATTTTCATCGATGATAATTATATACCACGTCGCTCCGATCGGGAACCAATTCAGGTTGCGTGAAAATTTCCAGGTTACTATGTACCGAATGGCGATTTTTTAGGAGAAACAATAGCGGAAGACTCAATCCCTTCCCTTCCATCGGGCTTCGAGCACCCGGTATGGATAGCGTGTAATCAATTGCCGGGCATTGGGACAGTTGGTTTGATGAATTTTAATTCCCTGAGATACGGAAACAAAGGCAAATATCGGATTCCCGATTACCGGTTTACAACATTTTGCAAATTCATAATGAAGCGACCGGATTTTGGGATCGATGATCACGAAATCTTTATCTCCGGCCATCACCCCCGAAAGTCGTTCAGGGAAGCTCTCCTCTTTGACCGGTGTAGTGATCAGGGTTTCTTCTTTTGTCGCGGTGAGGGCTTTTTTGATTTTCGCCGGATCTAGTTTCCCGGAACCAAACCGCTGGTAAAGATCGAGAATGTTATTGCAATCAAAATAATCAACAAGTTTATTGATGATGGGATCGGTAAATTCAAAACCATTCTGGGTCACTTTATTTTTCAGGATTTCTTTCCCAAAATCGGCTTCTTTATAGAGCTCCATTTTGAGTGCATGTTTGACCCGGGCAAGGTTGCGTGGACTTTTAACAATTTCAAGCCACCCAGGATTTGGTTTCTGGGTCTTGGAGGTGAGAATTTTTACGGTATCCCCGTTTTGGAGGATATATTTAAGCGGGACCATTTTCCCGTTGACAATAGCTCCGGAGCAGGAAGCGCCGATATCAGTATGAATTTCGTATGCAAAGTCAAGCACTGAATATCCGGTTTTCAACCGTTTCAGGTCTCCCTGCGGTGTGAAAATAAAGATTTCGTCGGTATAAAGTGCGCTCTTTTCATTGCTGATGGATTTTTCAAGTGTTGAATTGACGGGTTTCTCAAGCAACTCCCTGATCTCTTTAAAAAGATCGGAAGGGGGGATCGATTTTCCCTGTGATTTGTATTTCCAGTGTGCGGCAAAACCTTTTTCAGCAATTTCATCCATCCGCCGGGTTCTGATCTGAACCTCCACCCAACGCCGGTCAGGCCCGATTACCGTAGTATGAAGCGATTCATAGCCTGTTGGTTTTGGAAAAGAAATCCAATCGCGTAACCGACGTGGATTTGGGGTATAAATATCAGTGACCAGGGAATAAATTTTCCAGCAATCGGACACCTCGCTTTCCAGCGTTTGATTTATAATGATGCGAATGGCAAACAGATCATAAACCTTTTCAAATTCCACTTTCTGCGCCTGCATTTTCCGATAGATGGAGGGAATGGATTTAACCCTCGATTTGATATCACAATCAAATCCGTTCTCCTTGAGTTTTTTACTTATTGGACGAATAAAATCAGCAGTATATAGATCACGATCGGTTTGGGTGTCGGTCAGCTTGTTTCTGATCAAGTCGTAGGTTTGCTGATCAATAAACCGCATCACCTGATCTTCCAATTCCTTTTTAATCTGATACAATCCGAGACGATGGGCAATGGGGATGAACATGGCCTTTGTCTCACCCAGAATCTGTTGTTGTTTTTCATCGGGATATTCTGGCAGGTGACGGATATCATAAATTCTCATACCCAAACGAATCAGGATGATCCGGATATCGGGGGAAAGGGTCAGAAATAGCCGGATAAAATTTTCGGTATTGGTTCGGTATTTCTTAGTGTCGAGATGTTCTAGTTTGTTTATTCCTTCGATGAGCTGACGTACCGGCTGGGAATACTCCGCTTCAATGGAATCATACGTATAAACACCTTGGTCGCACAGGTTTTTCAACATCACGCTTTGTACCGACTGAGGGCCCAGATTCAAATCTTCCAGCAGGATCAAAGCAGTTTCCATAACCATTTTCAGATGAATCTGATCTGCCTCTGTGATGGTGTGGGAAATCAGTTGATGATAGGCTTTTTTGATGTTGTCCTCCTCCCCTTTTAACCCTTCAAATTTCAGCAGGGTTTCAAGGTTGATGACCTGATGCATATTATCGGAAGATGCCCCCATGGATGTTTCTTAATTCCAGAAACAAAAGTACTAGGAAAAGAACACAATTAACGAAATGACGGAATAACGGATCAGGTGTAAAGGAATCGTTTGATTTTTTGGGTAGCAGTTTTCTGGAAGGGATCAGGTTGTGCAATAACCATTTGAACTTGTTGGTATTTATTCACTCTGGAATTTACATATTCCTGAAGTTCAGCGAGAAGCTCTTCAATTTTCTGATCAACATAATTGGATACTTCACTTTTCAGGTATTGGTAACGCAACTCGATTTCTTCTGTATTAAAATGAACCAGCGCGATCAGTTTTCCTTTTTGTTCCACTACCAGCGATTCAGATACATGATGGAAGTTATTAATCACAGATTCAATATCTTCGGGATAGATATTTTCACCATTGGAACGAACGATCATGCTTTTTGCCCGCCCTTTGATAAAGAGATTCCCTTTATCGTCGAACACGCCAAGGTCGCCGGTTCTCAACCATCCTTCCGCGTTGATAATCTCTCGCGTTAATTCAGGCTCTTTGTAATACCCTTTCATGATGCTGGGGCCTTTAGCCCAGATTTCACCTTCGCCGGTTCGTTTATCTGAGTGATGGATCTTAAGCTCGAGGCCTTCGCAGGCAGGGCCTGTTGATTGAAGCCGGGGATGTTGCGGGTTGAAACCGGCTAACAAGGGAGCACATTCGGTGAGACCATAACCCACAGCATAAGGAAATTTGGCTTCAATTAAAAAGCGTTCTACGGTTTTATTCACTTTAGCTCCACCTATTCCAAAAAAAGTCAATTCACCGCCAAAAGTTTCCATCAGCTTTTTCCCGGCAATACGATGTAACAATTTACGCATTGGCGGAATTTTGTATAACAACCGCATGGTTATGTTTTCAGTAAAAGCAGGAAGTATCTTGGAACGGTATATTTTCTCCATGATCAATGGGACAGTGAGCATGGTTGTTGGTCTTACTTTTAATAAAGCAGGTAAAAGAATGGAGGGGGTGGGAGGCTTTGTCAGATAATAGATACAAGCGCCACGATACATCGGGAGAATCAGCCCCAGGGTGTTTTCATACGTATGTGAGAGGGGTAAAATCGATAAAAAGCGGTCGGTTTCATTGATGTACTGGATTTTATGACCATCCACAGCGACAAAGCAAATGTTGCGGTGAGTCAGCATCACCCCTTTGGGTTTTCCCGTAGTTCCGGAAGTATAGATGATCGCAGCGAGATCGTCCTCTTCCACGTTATACGTCTTTTCAGGATGATTGTTGACATTGAAAACCGGGGATAATTTTTCGGGTTTCAAGAGTGAAAAATCCTCAATTTTAACCACTGACCAAAGATATTTGGTCGTAACTTTTTCAACTTTCGGGATAAGATGTTCTGAAGCAAAAACAATTTTTGTCTCAGAATGATCAAGTAACATTTCAATTTCTGCGGGAAGGAATTCAGGCAAAAGTGGCACTACCACAGCGCCCATAAATGTAATGGCAAAATAGGTGATCCCCCAATTGGGCTGATTGGAACTAAGGATAGCAACCTTATCGCCTGGAACTACACCCAATTGTTCAAGAAACCGTATTAATGCCTGAATGCGGTCGTTTACCTCGGCATAAGTAAGTGGTTTTTCACCTACTAAAGCCATCGCATCGCGTTGACTGAATTGACTTAATGTATTACTAAAAAATGCAGGAAAAGTCAAACGGGTACTGTCTTTCATCATTACCTTTTTGAAGATCCCTCAGGAAAGGTCGTAACAATACCTAACATGAAGTTCATTTGATCGGGTTTAAAAACCGGGTACAAAGATATAAAAATAAAAAGGACTGGAAATAAAGGCACTCAGAGTTATTTCTGGAGGGGATCCTTCAATCCTTTTTTGAACTGTTTATTTGCCTTTGTAAATTCCTTCAATAATCCCATTCCATCCTGGGCCAGTTTTTCGAGTCTTTTGGGAGACACATGAATTTCCGTTAAATCATTCAGAACAGCATTGCGCTGGTTCTTCCAATTCCGCAAGTCATCAATCAGCTGAATTTCAAAAGTCTTCATCAGGTTCTGGTCCTTTCCCGATAGGTGAAGATATTTAAGCCTTTTCAGACATTGTTCCAGATTGAAGCCAATTCCAGGGTTTGATTTTTCTATTCGCTTTATTAAAGTCCGTATCCGGATTTCAAGGATCATAGAAACAGTAAGCGCCGATTCCAGATAAAACTTGTTTTTAAAAGCTTTATCCGCCCTGGGTAACAATGCTTTCACAGTTTTCTGAGGGGGTTGTTTTTCCTTTTTCATGGATTTTTATTCAAATTTAGAATTATTCCGGAATATTTTGAAATATTTCGATACAATAAAGTAAAATTCCTTCCGTTTTATTCCTTGTAAAGGTAATGTATTGCCGATATATGATCATTAACCAAATATGATGTTGCGATGAGTATTGAAAAGAAATTTCTGAAGGCAAAATCAACTTGTAAGGTAAAATTTTCTCTTTCCGGAGATCGCTATAAAACCTCCAAAAGCATTTGTATCGCGGGCGATTTTAATGAATGGAGTACGGAGGCCTCCCCTCTAAAAAAATCCAAAAATGGAACCTGGTCAGTTACCCTTAATCTCCCGTCCGGGAGGGATTATCAGTTTCGCTATGTCATTGATAGCCGGCAATGGGAAAATGATGCCGAAGCCGACAAAACAGTACCTGCTGGCATAGGCGATTCAGAAAATTCAGTTATCGTACTGTAATCACTTATCACCAACCCTTTTTTAAATTTTGGCAGTATTTTATATGAGACCTATGCCACCCATAGGATGTCAGGTTTAATATTATTATCGGGATGGAAATTCTATTTTGCTATGTTTTCAGAGAAATTCATACTTTTACCGTTTGAAAACCAATCGAACCGTTATGAAAACAAAAAATTTACTTGGTGCCATAGCATTGTTTGCTCTGGTATTTACAGGATGTAAAAAAGACAGCACGGAGGAACAGCCTACTCCACAAATCAGTAAAATGGAGGTATTTAACAACGATGTTCCATTTCGTACCGAGAAAAATCTGCGCATCGGTTATTCTATTAAAACCTGGGAATTTGCCAAAGACGGGCTCGTACTTGAGCAGATTGTGATATTGGATAATAATACCAAAGCAGAATTAATGAAGATTGAAAAAGCAGATCTTCCAAAAATCAACAAAAATCCGTTACCAACCAACCCCTATTTTAAGGTTGATTCTTTATCCAGTTACTATCTTTCAATCCAGCTTCCCATCCCCTTGAATCAAACTGTTCCCACCTCCATTTTTCACCGGTTCATTTTTCAGGATACTGTGAAAAACACCACTGTAACGGTGGAGGGCGCTCAGTTTACCCCACGTACCAGTGAAAGTCCTCTGGTTATTGCTTCTCCTGTAAAGGGTAAAAACTGGATGTTTATCAACCAATCTACCTATAATTACCATTTTAACGCGATGTTTTTCGTGAATGGAAAAATCGGAACCGGCGAACGGTATGCTTTCGACAATTTACAATTTGATGATGACGGCAACTATTTTATTGGTGATCCTACCAAAAATGAATCCTATTTCAACTATAAAGATACCTTGTATGCCATAGCGGACGGAACTGTGATGCTGATCCAGGATAACCTTCCCGAAAATGATGGCAATTCACAAAACATCAAATTTAATACGGCCAACGAGTTGGCTGGGAATTACCTCATTCTCGATATCGGTGGCGGTCATTATGCCTTTTATTGTCACTGTAACCCCGGCTCTTTTATGACCAAAGTTGGTCGTACTGTGAAGGAAGGCGATCCCATTGCTTTATTAGGAAACTCGGGAAATTCCACAGCCCCGCATCTCCACTTTCAGATCTGTGATTCACAAGAACTATTCATGACCAACGGACTTCCCTTCGTACTGAAACAATATACCAAAGTAGGAGAAAATGGATTTTTAACACCTCCATCCACAGTCTATTCCAACTCAATGATGGAAGAGTATTCGGAAATATCATTTGAATAACAAATTACACTTTCTTTTATTGTATCTTTGTTGCTCTACAATAGAATATGCAGCAAAAGGAATATTCATTGGATATTACGAATCAGGCAAAGGATAACATTGAGTTACAACATCATGAGGATCTTTTAACCGCCATTTTCGGGAATGCCAGTGTTGGCATGGCCCTCTTGGATATGAATGGTAATTTTTACCAGGTTAACCAAGCGCTTTGTGAAATGCTCCAATACACAGAAGAGGAGTTGCTCTCGCGTAAATACACCGTAACTCATCCTGATGACCTCGAACGCAGCGAATTTGTCATGGCCCAATTAAAGTCCGGGAAGATTCGCAAAAATGTCATGGAGAAAAGATATGTTCGTAAGGATGGATCCATCATTTATGCCCTTCATAATTTATCTATGATCCAGAATCACGACGGGAACCCATATTTATTTATCGTTCAGGCACAGGATATCACGCACATTAAAGCGGCCTTACTTAAAGCGGTTCAGTCTGATGATCTCAAAACCACTTTCCTTCAGAACCTAAGTCACGAAATACGTACTCCGGCCAATGCTATTTTGGGTTTCTTCCAATTGATGAAAGATCCTATATGCAGCATGGAAGAAAAGATGGAGTATATTGATATGATCAAGCATGGAATTGAACAGTTTATTTCCATTCTCAATAGCATTCTTGATATCTCAAAGGTTGAAACGCATCAGCTTCCGATCAAAAAGGAAATCACAGATTTACGGACGCTATTACACGAGGTATTTTCCACCTATTCGACGATATTCAACACGCTTAACCTTCCCGGAATTGATTTTACCTTTTTTATGACCGAAACCCCCGAACCTATTCTTGTTGAATGTGATGGACAACGGGTGAAAGAGGCGTTGGGCTTTCTTCTTGAAAATTCCTTCAAATTCACTAAATTCGGATGGATTACACTCGGGTGCCATATCATTCCAGAAAAAGAGGTGATTATGTTTGTAAAGGATTCCGGAATTGGTATTCCCAAGGAAAAACAGGAGTTTATTCTGAATAAATTTCGCCAGGGAGATGAATCCAGTACGCGCCAATATGGCGGTCTTGGTTTGGGCCTTACCCTGGCCCGTGAGTTTATTACCCTGCAAGGCGGACGATTATGGCTTCAATCTGAGCCGGGTCAAGGGACTTCTGTTTATTGCTCGCTCCCATATTCAAGCAATAAATCATTTTCAATAATGGGACATACACCCCTTCCGCCTGTTGAAATCATCGATCTGACCGGGAAATCGATCTTAATTGCCGAAGATACTGACAGCAATTATACTGTATTGGAACGTTGGTTGAAAAAAACCAATGCAAGGGTTATCTGGGCAAAGAACGGACTTGAGGCCATAGAAATTTGCCACCGTGATGACTCCATCAACATGATTCTGATGGATTTGCAAATGCCTATTGTAAATGGATATGAAGCCACCCGAAACATTCTGGGTTTCCGTCAGGGATTGCCGATCATAGCTCAAACTGCTTATTCTCTTGATTTTGATGAACACAGGGCATTGGAAGCAGGATGCGTGGCTTACTTAGCCAAACCCATTGATATTTCCTACTTGTTTTCTTTGATCAAAAAACACCTCCTGGAGCCTAAAAGCCATCTTACTTTGTAGTCGCCCATACGCGATACAGCAAGAACATCGATGGGTGTATAGGAAACAAAATCCATTATAAATCTTATAGAAACAAAAAACCCGGGAAAAATTCTAAAGAATTTTTCCCGGGTATGTTATATGTGAATTTGTTTTAGTTGATAATTAATTTACGCGTTTGTATCGACTTTTCATTGCCGACCTGAAGAAGGTAAATTCCAGGGGTAAAAGCAGAAACGTCGATGCGCTGAATATTTTGTCCGGATTGGGCATCGGCTGAACAGGTTTTCAGAAGCTTTCCGGTAACGTCAGAGATACTAAAAGTAACCCTGGTTGCTTCAGGCATCGAATATTGAACATTGATTTCCAGATTGGCCGGATTAGGATAAATTGAAAGGTTGTTTAAGGAAGTTTTTTCATCCGTGCCAACCATTACAGAATAGTCGAGATTCCAACCGGTTCCCCGAACCGAATTATTGGTCTGCCAGATCAGCATCATCGAACCCGTAGTTGAAAAGATCTGAGCAGGAGGAGTGGCATAAGCGCCCGATAAAGTGGCAAGTAATGCACTGGTTCCCAAATCATAGATCAACAATTTATCCACGTCCTGTTCGGTATTGAAATCTTTTACCGTAATCACCAACTTAGTGGCTCCCGGAGGCATGATTTTCCATTTGCAATTTGAAAGGTTATGATAGTCAAAACGTCCGCTACCATCCTGGATATTTCCCCATGCTTCGAGCAGGTTTGTAGAAGATGCACAGAACGAATTAAGAGCAGTAGTGTAAGTTGCCATCCATCCCTGAGCGGTAGTTGAGCCATCGGAAGTAAAAGTAATGAACATTTTAGAACCTGTTGAAATAACAGAAGGCATCGACGTTAGAGCTCCGGAAAAGGTTCCTAAAAGCGGTGCTGAGGCATCTGCGCCATCGTAAACATTAACCACATCACCAGCTGCTGTGTTGAACCGGGTAAATTTAAGGGTAATATTATCGATACTATCATCAGGTGCAATAAGCCAGCTACAATTACTGTTATTTTGATAGTCTGCTACCGGACCGCTACCATCTTCAACAGATCCGAAGTCCTGGAGCAAATTGACGGTTCCCGTGCAATAGGTTGGATACAAAGCAGGATCTGGCGAAATATGTACCACGGCACCTTGGTGATTATTAAAATTAGCGCCACCGGGATTCAGGTTATTAATATAATAATATCCGTTATCAGCGCCACCCCAGCCCCAGTTGAAATGGAACATATAATCAGTTCCAACCTGCTGATATCCATCACATACAAAAGCGTGGCCTCCGCCAGTATTGTCTCCTGAGTACTCAATGGGTTTTGCAACATCAATATCTCCTTTAAGCAGGTTTACCCAAGAGTTATAATCAGTATATCGGTTTACCTGTTGTGTAGTACTGGCATATTTAAAATAGTTTTTTAACGCACTAGCTGCTCTTATTAAGTTTGATCCGGAACCAGATGGGTGATATTCCATATCAACCGAAATGCCGCAATGCCATGCCAAAGTGGCCAGAGCATCGGATTCAAGGGAAGTTTCATTAGGCATTGCATTCCAATCATAAGTTGTTGTTCCAAAATTTGCACATTGTTGAGGATAACCAGCTTGAACCGGATAGATACAATGCGACCCTTGTCCCTGAGCCGGGTACCGCCAATAATGCATGATCTGGCTCATGGCAGTAGCCACACAACCAACCGGTACACGTCCGTAATAACTTCCGGTGCTGCCGGCATCTTTCGGGCACATAGCATTGTAAGGAAAATCCTGATTCCACATATTGGTAACTAAAGGAAGAACATCCGTAGTAGCGGTGATATTATCGGAAACAGATGGGTTTGTGGTTAACAGTTTGCTCCATTCCGTACTGATTGCGGCATTGGGCTGGAGATTCCCTTCACGAACCGAGTTAATTTCATATTTATAGTTGGATAACCAACCGGAAATATTTTCAGGTAAGTTCTCCTGTGAAAAAGAGGTTTCAAAAGAATAGCCAAGTACAGGATAACATGCATCATCGGCTGAAACAATAATGAAGCCTTTCCCGGTAAAATTGAAAACATAATACAGGGGGGCATTATTGTCTTTTTCAACAAATTCATCCTTGATTGTTAGAGAATTATATGAAACAACCTGATGTAAATTGTTTGTCAGTCGTTCAAAATAAAAATTTTTCCCGACCTGTTTCGCATCTTTTAACCCGACCAGTTTTGCGGAGGCGTTAAGGGCAAAAAAGATGCTCAATACCGTAAGAATCAAGGTAACTTTTTTCATGAATATAACTTTTTAATGTTGAATGATTGAGTATTTGGATACAAAGGTAATAAGAAATCTATAAGGAATTTATGCTTACTCGGCGAAACTATGATTGTTTTTCAGTCATTCGTATATTATATTCTGTCTCGTTTGTGTTCTCAAAAGCCATAAGGGAGCGTTTTGTAGCTGAAATGATATAATCCTTCTGCTTCTGAAAATGGATGAACATGGCGGCGAGATTTACGGCCACTTCGATTCCCCTTGGGTTCCTGGTAATGATGATGAAAAACATTTTCCAGTATTGGAAGCCTGTTTTTTTCGAAAATCCAGCTTCTTTGCAAACACGGAGAAATGAACGCATGTAAATCAACCAGGTGGAAAAGGATGGTTTATGGCGGTACTTGGGTTTGACATGAAGTCCGGTATAAATCACCCGGTGGTAATAATTCGATGGCTTAAAAATCGTATCAACTACTTTAATATAGTTTTTAAGGATCTCGGTTCTGGGAATCAATGTAACGAAATTAAGTCCACTGGTTGTCTGATCAATATCGGTATCACTCACTGATTTGGCTGCCAGCTGGAATAGTCTTCCTTCTGATTCGAGCCGATGGGTAAGTTGAGTATTGGGCAAGGCATATAACAATCCGATCATTGACATGGTGATGCCCGAATCCTGAATAGAATTAATCATGTTGGTTGCAATCTGACGGCTTTCACTATCGAACCCGATGATATATCCGCCATTGCTAACCATACCGTAAGAAAGAATTTTCCGAACAGCATCGGTTACCGGCTTATTCACATTCTGATTTTTATGGGCCAGAGCTAACGTATCATTCTCGGGTGATTCAATGCCGAGGAAAACATACCGGAAATCACAATCCCGCATAAGTTGAAGCAGTTCATCGTCGTCGGCCAGATTAACAGAAGCTTCGGTGGTAAAATAAAACGGATATTTCCGTTCAATTGTCCATTTTTTAATTTCGAGTAATAACTCTTTTACTTTCTTCTTGTTTCCGATAAAGTTGTCGTCAACCATATCAATATGGCCCCGGTACCCAAGGTCATAAAGTGTTTGGAGCTCTCTGATAATTTGTTCGTTGGTTTTGAACCGGGGAGTACGGCCAAACAGTTCGATCACATCGCAGAATTCACAATTGAATGGGCATCCGCGAATAAACTGCATACCAACCATAATGTAATTCTGGAACCGGATCAGATCATACCGGGGAATAACAGCCTGGAGCATATCAGCACGTTCTGAAGACACATACGTCCCGGAAGATTCCCCGTTTTGAAGGTCTTTCAACAACATGGGAATGGTGATCTCTCCTTCTCCCAATACAAGGAAATCGGCTTCCCGGTAAAGATCGGGTTGCGAGGTTGGATCTGGGCCTCCGACCACAATGGCTTTGCCATGGGTATGAACCCGGCGGATAAATTCCAGGATGTTTTTTTGCTGGGGTAACATTCCTCCGGTACAAATTATATCTGCCCAGAGCAGGTCTTCGTCAAGCAATGGCTCAACATTTTCATCGATTAGTTTGAATGTCCAGTGCTGCGGCAAAAGAGCAGCTACAGTCATTAATCCCAATGGTGCCGCCGGATATTTAGCGCCGACGATTTCGCAAACTTTCTGGTAATTCCAAAAACTAAATTCAGAAAATTTTGTCTGTACAAGCAGACATTTGGTAGGTCCTTTGAATAAATCCTTCATTCACTTTCCTTCTCACAATAATAATTGCACAAAGGTAAGATAAATAAATTAATTCACCATAAAACCTGTCTTTCTCTGTCATCAGAACAACTCTGGCAGGAGGATTGATCGTAACGTTATGTACAAAATAATCCGACGTTTATTTCGAAGTGTTTTGGGACAGAAATTTTATGAAACAAATCTGAACCAGATAAAGTTGCTATCATGGGAAACCGCACCGTATACAAATGGATCAAAAAGCGGTTCATATCGGAAATTAATTCTGGATATCAAATTTTATTTAGATTGATTTTGATAGATTTGCAAAATATTTTATATCACATTATGTTATGGCACATATCATCGACGATATTTCAAGAACATTCAATGAATATTTACTCATTCCGGGCCTTACAACAAAAGATTGCATTCCTGAAAGTATTAATTTAAAAACTCCTTTGGTAAAATATTCAAAGGGACATCATTCTGATTTGGTTTTAAATATTCCCTTCGTCTCAGCCATAATGCAATCTGTTTCTGATTCAAACATGGCCATAACGTTGGCAAGAAATGGTGGACTATCATTCATTTTTGATTCTCAATCAATTGAAAATCAAATTGACATGGTGAATAAAGTCAAGAAATTCAAAGCGGGGTTTGTTGTAAGCGATGCAAATTTGAAACCTCAGCAGACTTTAAAAGACGTAATCGAATTAAAAAATAAAACAGGATTTTCTACGATTGGAATAACCCACGATGGAACGCCAGGTGGAAAATTATTAGGGATGGTGACAAGTAGAGATTATCGCCCAAGCAGAGACAACCTTGATAAAAGAATTGAAGACTTTATGACTCCATTCTCAAAACTAATAACTGGCAGTTTTGGCATTAGTTTGGATGAAGCAAATGATATAATCTGGGATAATAAAATAAATACACTTCCGATTATTGATGATGAACAATGTTTAAAATACTTCGTTTTCAGAAAAGATTACGACAATCATAAAAACAATCCGGACGAATTACTTGATTCTCACAAAAGACTATTGGTTGGTGCGGGTGTCAATACAAGAGATTATGCTGAACGTATTCCAAAACTTGTAGATGCCGGAGTTGACGTTCTCTGCATCGATTCCTCAGATGGTTTCTCCGAATGGCAAAAAGATACAATTGGGTTTGTTCGTGAAAACTATGGTAAAAAAGTCAAAATTGGAGCCGGAAATGTTATTGACCAGGACGGGTTTAATTATTTAACAGAAGCCGGAGCTGATTTTATAAAAGTAGGAATCGGAGGAGGCTCTATTTGTATAACAAGAGAACAGAAGGGTATCGGAAGAGGCCAGGCTACTGCATTGTTGGAAGTTGCCAAAGCACGGGATGCGTATTTTGAGAAAAAGGGGATTTACATTCCAATTTGCTCAGATGGCGGTATTGTTCAGGATTATCACATGGCGCTTGCCTTAGCCATGGGAGCAGATTTCATCATGATGGGCCGGTATTTTGCCAGATTTGATGAAAGTCCGACCAAAAAATTAATTGTCGGAGCAAGCTATGTTAAAGAGTATTGGGGTGAAGGCTCTAATCGTGCAAGAAACTGGCAAAGGTACGATATGGGAGGCAAAGGAACTTTGAAATTTGAAGAAGGGGTAGACAGTTATGTGCCGTATGCAGGAAAATTAAAGGATAATCTTGATATAACCTTAGGAAAGATTAAATCAACCATGTGTAGTTGTGGAGCTTCTTCGATATTTGAATTAAAACAAAATGCTAAAATAACAATGGTTTCATCAACAGGCATTATTGAAGGTGGAGCGCATGATGTAATATTAAAAGAATAAAAGTATAAATATCATACATTCAATTCATTAATTTAATTTAATCAGGATGAGAAAGCTATTTGCCATTTTTTGTTTTGTTCTAATGACCCTTACCGGATGGGCAAAATTTGTCCCTCAACAAGATGCTGCCATGGTGGCTGTAAAATTTTATCAATTGAACAACACGCTGGGAGTTACAAATCCAGAGGTTCTTACGCAAACTGTAAGATGGTGGGAGAATGTACCGTCAATTTATATTTTCCGCTTTGTTTCGGGTGGTTTTGTATTGGTTGCTGCCGATGATGCTTCGATTCCAATTCTGGGATATTCTTTTGAAAATGATATGCCGGCGGTGATCGACCATCCTTCATTAGATGGGTGGCTCAATGATTACAGCCGGGAAATCAGCTTTATTATCAACAATAATTTAGATAATACTGAAACTTTGAAACAATGGAATGATATCCGGAATGGGGAGCAGCAGATCCACGCTTCCGACAATACCCATGATGTTCCACAACTTTTGACCACCACCTGGGATCAGGGTTGTTTTTATAATACACTATGTCCATCTGCTTCAGGTGGTCAATGTGGTCATGTTTGGACCGGCTGCGTGGCAACTGCCATGGCTCAGATTATGAAATATCATAATTTTCCTCCACAGGGAGTCGGTCAGCACACTTACACGGATCCAACTTACGGACTGCAAACAGCGGATTTCGGAAATACGATCTACGATTGGTCATCAATGCCCAATTCGGTAACCAGCAGCAACGTGGCTGTTGCTACGCTCATGTATCATGATGGTGTTTCAGTAGAAATGCAATATGGCACCAGCGGTTCCGGTGCTTTTAGTGAAAATGTCCCCAACGCATTAAAAAATTATTTCAACTACAGTCCTGATATCGATATTAAATACAAGGACAGTTATGCCAACGTTGATGACTTTAAAGCTTTGTTGAGAGCCGATCTCGACGCAAGTTTGCCGATTTATTACAGTGGTTCCAATACAACTGAAGGTCATGCCTGGGTTTGCGACGGATATCGTATGAGCGACGGCAAGTTTCATTTTAACTGGGGATGGTCGGGATCTTCAAATGGCTATTATGCAATCGGGAACCTCAATCCGGGAGGTTCTACCTTTAACCTCAACAATACTGTTGTGCTTCATATCAAACCTTACAATCCAAATTTGATTGTAAGGATCACGCATCCTGTCAATAAAGCAATAATCGGCGTTGGGTACAGTGTGGATATCACTGCAGTGGTAGTGAGAGGTTCAGCCAATACAATGAAGATCTTCATCGACAGTGTTGAGAGATTTTCAACGACCGGAGATTCGATCACCTATACATGGAATACGTCTGCTGCTGATCTCGGATCGCATACCGTTATAGCTTATGCTTATAATTCAACAGATACAGTGTATAACAAGGAATTGGTGAATGTCGCTGAATGGATTTCCCAAGCCAGCGGGTTTACTACACCTTCCCGTGCCATCACTTACCTGTCGGCAGTTGACAGTAATATTGTATGGGGCACTGCTGCTGATGGGAATAACCTGTCAGGTGCCTGCTCCGATTTTACAAAAACCATGGATGGAGGGAACAATTGGACTCCCGGAGTAATCACCAATACAACAGGTCTTTCATCGGCCATGATTTTTGCAATGAATGCCGACACAGCTTATGTTGCCATGTACAAAGTAACAGGGAACAAACCCATGGGGATTTACATGACTTCAGATGGAGGAACAACCTGGGCAAGACAAAGTACCGCTTCGTTCAGTAATTCGTCATCATTTCCCGATATCGTTCACTTCTTTAATACCACCGACGGTGTGGCCATGGGTGATCCCATCAACGGGAAATTTGAGATTTATACTACGACTGATGGCGGGTCAAACTGGTCGTTGATCTCAGCCTCGGGGAACCCGGCTCCACTAAGTGGAGAATTTGGTGTTGTTGGATATTATTCCGCAGTTCATGATACGATTTGGTTTGGAACAAATAAAGGGAGAATATATAAATCGGAAAATAAAGGTGTTGCCTGGACAGTTGCATCCGCTCCCGGCATGAGTGCAGCTTACGTTAAGCCTGTATTCAAGGATGGGAGCCATGGCCTTGTCATTGATGAAAGCACAGGAGCCGGTGGGCTTTGTGAATCTTCCGACGGTGGAGCTACCTGGACCCCGGTTATTTTTACCGGACCAAATTACTCAGGTGATCTTTCCTTTGTTCCTGAAACTCCAAATACCTGGGTACGTTCCGGAAGCGCAAATACTTTAGGTTGCGCCTACTCCTTTGATGGAGGACATACCTGGGCCGATTTCGTCGGAACAACAGGTGCCCCATATTATCAGATGACATGGGTTAACAACCATTGTGGATGGTCGGGTGGCATAAATGCAACTTCAACGGAGAACGGTGCATACAAGTTTATCGGAAAACTCCAGCAACCATTGCCTCCCCCACAAAACGTTATGGCTGTGGCCATTGCACATGATGTGACCATTAACTGGATTGCGCCAAACTATACACCGGGGTCAATCACATTACAGGGTTACAACATAACCAGAAATGGAACCAAAATCAACGCTACTTTAGTAACTACCCTTTCATACCTGGATCAGAATGTTACAAGTGGTCAGTACACCTATTGCGTTTCTGCCCATTATGATATCGGGGAATCTCCCGACAGTTGCAATACGGTTGATGTGGCCGTTGGAATTGCTCAAGCTAATGAACCCGGATTATTTATTTATCCGAATCCGGCTCACAGCATGGTTTTTGTGAAGACTTCAGATATTTCCCCGGAAATCACCATCTGTAGCCAAACCGGGAACACAATGCCAGCTAAAATAAAGAATCTTTCAGCCGACCGGTTAGCTATCGATATTTCCAATTTACCAGCCGGAATCTATATTTTGTCTGTCAGAAATACCCAGGGAATAAAAAGGACAAAACTGGTTGTTTACTAAAGAGCGGTTCACTTAAAACCGGTTTAATTGATCAGAACTTTTTTGGTTATTGTTTCTTCAGTAGTAACGATTCTCAGGTAATAAATTCCCTGAGCAAGACCGGATAAATTCATTTTTATGATTCCGTTACTGTTATCATTTCCGAATGTTACCGAACGGATTTGCTGTCCGGTATTATTAAGCAATTCAAAATGAACCGGGAACCGGATGCCTGCATCGAACTGAACCGAAATTTCGTCACGGGCCGGAGTAGGAAATACCCTGATTTTTTGGTCTGCTGAAGTGTTTTCGATACCGGTTTGAACCACGGAATAATATCCCTCCCATCCCTCATCGGTATTGGTAGCATTTGTCATGAAAATGATCACCATTTTACCGCTGGAAGAAGTTACAGGGACCGGTAAATTAGATTCATCATAATCGCCCGAGTAGGAAGCAAGTAGTTGATCGAGATCCGGATCATAGCATCTAACCTGGTCAAACCCTGCTTCTGTCTTGAACTTCGTAAAAAAGAAAGTCAGGGGCCCTGGGGTGGATGGAATGATGATCCATTTACATAAAGATCTGTTCCGGTAATTGAATGTTCCGCTTCCATCAGAAATTGCTCTTGTTTGATCGGTGAAGGTTTGTGATCCAATACACCAGTCAGCCGATTTGGTTGTATAGGTAACAAACCATCCTTCACTGGTTACACTTCCATTTGATTGAAATGTGACGAGTACTTTGTTGTTATTTACAATGACCGCAGGAGGCAGGGTGGTGCCGGAATAAGTACCGATCAGGGAATCAGATGTTGAACCACCTTTATAAATACTTACAATATCCACTCCATTTTCAGTATTAAACTTATTGAAGGTAATGGTAATGCTTACAATGGAATCGCTGATTGATTGAGGGTCGATAAGCCAACTGAGGTTACAATTGTTCTGGTAATTTTTTACCGGCCCACTGCCATCTTCAAAGGTTCCCGAAAGGGCAGTAAGCACAGTTTGGCCATTGTTAGCGGGCGGGTAGATATAGTTAACGGTATCAGGATAAAGATTGATGATAGCGCCTTGCCCCTGAGTAAAATTATACCCGCCTGGGTTTAAGTTATTGAGGTAATAATATCCATTAGATGATCCACTCCATCCCCAGTTAAAGTGAAAATAATCGGTTCCCTGGTAACCATCAACATTGAACGCATGTCCACCTGTGCCATATCCATCATAATACATTGGACGTTTCTGGTCAAGGTTATCCCTCAATTTCTGTGACCATTGTGCCTCGGAATAATTGCTTTTTTCAATCAGGATACTGTTTGGCGTATATTTAAACGTGTTTACCAAGGCAGTGCGGGCATCCTGGCTATAGGCTCCCGACCCGCCTGGTCCGTACATCATATTCACACTGATTCCGGCATGCCATAACAAGGTGGCACCTGCAGTATCATTCCACGCAGTTGAAAGGGCATTCATCATCTCATTCCATTTGTAAGTGGTTGCAGCAAAATCAGCACATTGCTGGGAATATCCTGAAGGGACATAACAGTGCTGCCCTACCCCCGTTTGCGGCCAGCGGTAATAATACATGATTTGTGACATGGCAGTAGCCACGCATCCAGCCCACACTCTTCCACCAGATCCACCCGCATCTAAGGGGCAAAGCATGTTATACGGAAATCCCTGGTCCCAGGTTGATATCAGCAAAGGTGCTACATCTGTGTTTGGAAAAAGTGGAGAATAATCCCGCGGTCCCTCCGAGGTGAGCCGTTTCCACAAGTCGCCTATTTCTGTTCCCGCGATATAATGGTTTCTGTTACTCCATGATATCTGTTTTGCATATCCTTCCATCCAGGCAATAAACTGCTGTGGCTGGTTTTCGTGAGAATATACACCGGTAAATGAATATCCCAGTACAGGAGTCACACTATTGTCGGCCGAAACAATCACAAACCCTTCATTTTTAAGGTTGAATACATAATATACAGGGGTTCCCTGGTACGATTCCGTAAAACTTTGGATGCAGATAACCGAATCAAATGGATAAGGCTTGATCCTATTAATCTGCTGGCAGTAAAAATTCAGTCCTGCAAGCCTTGCAGTTGCAATATCAACAGGCCCGGCAAAAATGTTGAGACATAATCCGAGGAGAAAAAATAAAGGAAATAGCTGTTTTTTCATAAGAAAGTGATAACGAAAAATTTGAATTTTTTTGAGGCAATAAAGGTAAAAATAATTATATGATGTTTGCAGTTGCTAAATCATTTTGGTAGGAATAAAAAAATAAGTACATTTACATTTGTTAAGAAATAGTTATGCATTGCATTTGCACGAATCGAAGCGGATGGCTGTCATGACATTTAATTGCGTACATAATGTATTTGTAAATTTTTAAACATTCAACCAATGAATACATTCCTCAAAAACCCGTACAAAACTTTGCTTTTATCATTGTTTTGTTTAATTGCGACAACTGTGCAGTCGCAAGATACATCATCCCGTACATTGGCTCCTGGGTCAGCCTTTATAAACCCGATTGCTTCGCCAAATGCATCGGATTACCCGATACCCCCTTTTATCGAATCGTGGGACGTTGGCACATTTACCGCCAACAACTGGGCCTTTTCCGATACTGACAACAACTGGTGTATCAGTTTGACCAGCGGAAATCCAGTACCCTGTGCAGAATTTTCCTCCTTACCACACAGAGTCAATTACAGTCAGGCACTAATTAGTGATACCATTGATGCAACATCCTATATGTGTGCCGTCATCTGGCTTGATTTCGATTTGAAAATATCCTCCGTTAATAATACCGGCATGGAAAAAATGACGGTTGAGGTATACCGTCAGGGTGCATGGAGCCCGATTGACGAAGTAGTTAACTCCTCATCAACTGGATGGGTAAAGCATCATGTCAGAATACTGGGCATTCTGAATGATTTGTTCCAAATTCGTTTTGTGGCCCACGGGGGCAATTCAGCCGATATTCAGCAATGGCAGCTCGACAATATCCATGTTTATGGTTCTTGCAATGCACCTAAGCACCTTTGGTTGTACGGTCTGCATAAATATGTTCAACTCGATTGGTCAACCCCCGATTGCACCCAAAATGACTGGAATGATCTCATCCTGGATGACGGATCGATGGAATACTGTTACTGCACCCCGGCTGATTCTTTGCAGTGGTACGGCAACAAATTCCTGGTGGGTGAACAAAGTTATGGGTTCATACAGAAAATCAGCCTTTACTTTGTTGATAGCTATTTCTTGCCCGGGTCACCTCAAACACTTACAATCGACTTTTTCGATTCAACACGAACCCTGATCGGATCCAGCGCGCCTTTTCTTACAAACACTCCCGACGATTGGATTAATGTGCCGATCAACAATGTTCCGTTCAATGGTGATTTTTATGCAATGGTCAAATTTAACAATCTCCCCGGCAATCCATATTGCTTAGCAGCTGATGAAACAGGCCCCAATGTTACCAAGGATTTGGCCTGGACGATCAATGGTGCGGGAGTCTGGTCCAAGATCGGGTTGCCCTTAGCTCAGCCTTGTGTTTTTTTGTGTAGGGCATCTGTGTTTGTATATAACGATCATTCTTCAGAAACCACCGACACCAACCTCATCGGATACAACGTCTTCAGATCCAGTCCAGACGGAGCACCTCCCTTTGTTCAGTGTAACACAAATCCGGTAACAGGTAATTCTTATATTGACTATACCCCTTCCAATTATCCCATGTGGACAGGATGGAATTACTATGTCACAGCAGTATACATGAATCTGGCAGACAGTACTGTTTTGTGTGAACCTTCCTCAGATACTGCTAACATCATAGTCATTGGAGTTCGGGATGAACGGGCAAATTTCTTTTCAATCCATCCTAACCCGGCAGTAGAAAAAGTTCAGATCGTTGCTACCTTTCCAATAATCAAAGTGGAGGTTTTCGATCAACTGGGACAGATCGTGTATTCAACAGGAATAAAGGAAAATAACACCCTGGATATTGATCTTAGCTTTTTTGCCCGGGGTGTTTACTTTTTCCGAGTAACCACAACCAAAGGAATTCAAACCGACAAAGTAGTAGTGACCGAATAAATGACCAAGAAATCGAAAGAAATTAAAAGATAAAAAACATGAAAGCCCAGTCTTTTTTTAAAATTGGTACTCTTTCAATGATTCTATTTATTTCTTTATCCTCTTTCTCACAAAACTGGCCAAAGATTTTTGGAACTTCCAGCTATACCTGGCTTCAGGGGGGCCTGGTTGAATCGTATGATAAAGGGTATATAATCGCAGG